>Ga0031656_10000254_pt1 | contig 16948 bp, 14 predicted proteins | sample FrelakmetDIP11DI_FD_55080 | JGI IMG/M metagenome (GOLD analysis project Ga0031656, IMG submission 55080) | Freshwater lake sediment microbial communities from the University of Notre Dame, USA, for methane emissions studies - DIP11 DI | ecosystem: Environmental > Aquatic > Freshwater > Lake >... | reverse complement strand
GCTTACTCATTCCTGCTATGGGGAAGGTTCAAGGGCAAGGGGGCGGTTGGCGGGATGAGTCCATTTCCGGTTGCGGACTCGCCAGAGACCACACCCCCCGGTCCGGGCTCAAAGAGCGTTGCGACAACGAGTCATTCAGGGAGAAGATGAGATGAGAGAACCTTTTATTGATTTCATGAAAAAAGAGCTGGGATCGGATACCGTTCTCATCTCCTGCGGTCTTCCCGCATCCTACAAGACAGAAACCACGGAGGTGATCGCCCGTCTCAAGGGATACGCCATCCTTCGGACCGACATGATCCGCCTCGAGGTTTTGAAAGGGGAAGANATTTTTGATGAAAAGGTCGCTTCCAACATGGACAAGAGAAGGCTCGTCTATGATGAAATGTTCAGACTGGGCGAAGAACTCGCGGGCAAGGGTGAAAGCATTCTTTTCGACGCCACCTTCGTGAGCCAGTCTTTGAGGCGGCGAGCTGCGGAAGTGGCAGCCAAGAATCGCAAACGTTTCGTGATCCAGCAGACCCAGTGTCCCCAGGGAATTTCTCTNAGAAGAATCTCGGAAAGAAGCAAGGAGAACTATGAATCCAATGCCCTGACCGAACAGGCCTACCTCAACAACAAGAAGAAATTTGAAGCCGTTGATCTCGAAGACCTGAAACGCCTCTTTCCGACCCTGAACATTCTCCATCTTCTGGTGGACACCACATCCAACCTCGAAACAGAGTGGTTTGTCGTTGATAAGGTCACCCGATGAGAAGTTCTCTCTAAGGGGCTGCGGTAGCGCCCGAAAAAAACTCCCATGAGCGACAAGCGGAACATTGAATTCCTGCAAGAAAGAATCAAAGCCGCTCGCCGGCAGATCCCCTCTGACCTGGTGCTCAAGAAGGGCAGGGTGGTCAACGTGTTTTCAGGAGAGATCCTGGAGATGGATGTCGCGATCCATCAGGGGGTCATTGTCGGTGTCGGAGCGGGATACCAGGGAAAAGAGGAGGTGGATGTCAAAGGCTGCACTGTCGCGCCTGGGCTGACTGACGGCCACATGCACATTGAGAGCACTATGCTCATCCCTTCCAGGCTTGCCGCGTCCCTTCTGGTGCACGGGACAACGGCCATCGTCTCAGACCCTCATGAGATTGCGAATGTGATGGGCTTTGAAGGAATTCGCTTCATGCTGCGGGATAGCCAAGCTCTTCCTTTTGATATTTTCTTCATGGCCCCTTCATGTGTGCCGGCGACCCACCTCGAGACTTCCGGGGCCTCTCTGGATCAGGAGGACCTCGCCACCCTGAGAGAAGAACCACGAATCCTCGGGCTGGCCGAGATGATGAACTATCCCGGCGTCCTCGCCGGGGATGAGAAAGTGATTGAGAAACTGTCCCTCTTCAGGGGCAGGGTGATCGACGGCCACGCTCCGTCTCTTGTAGGTCATGATCTGCAGGCCTATTGTTCGGCCGGCGTTCGGTCCGACCATGAGACGAGCGACCTCCAGGAGGCCCGGGAGAAACTTCAAGCCGGGATGAGGATCATGATCCGCGAGGGAACCTCTGCGAAGAATCTGGAGGCACTGCTCCCCCTCGTGAACGAGAAGAACAGCAGGAGGTTCTGCTTTGTGACCGACGATCTTCACCCGGAGGACTTGCTTGAGAGAGGCCACATGGATGATGTGCTCAGAAAGGCGGTTCGGTTGGGCTTGGATCCCTTGACCGCTCTACAAATGGTTACGCTGAATCCGGCAGAGTTTTTCGGGCTCCATGACCGGGGAGCGGTCGCACCGGGCTACCGTGCGGACCTGGTGGTCATGGAAAACCTGGAGAATTTTTCTGTAGAGATGGTTTACAAGGACGGGCGCTTGGTGGTCCGCAACGGGAAGATTGTTCATTTCCCGCAAAAGAAGGATGAATATCTTCCGTCCTGGCCGATCAAGATCCCTTCTCTCACCCCGGAGAGCTTCAGAATTCGGAAGCAAGGTGCCAGGGCAAGGGTCATCGAGGTGATCCCGGGGCAGATTCTAACCAAGGTCCGGGTAGAAGAAGTACTCTCCGACAGGGAATGGGTCCTTTCGGATATCCAACAAGATGTTCTCAAACTCATGGTTGTGGAAAGGCACAAAGGAACAGGAAGGATAGGCCGAGCTCTTGTTCATGGTTTCGGATTGAAAAGAGGGGCGCTGGCTTCNTCGGTGGCTCACGATTCACACAACATCATTGCCGCAGGCGTGGAAGATCTTGACCTGTTCACGGCGGTTGAACAGATCCGGCGCATGGGAGGTGGGCTGGTTGCTGCAGAGGGTGGCAGGATTCTGGCGAAGGTGGCTCTTGAAATCGGAGGTCTCATGTCTAAAGAACCCCTTGAGTCTCTGAGCGCTCAGCTCAAGACGCTTTCCGGTGCGGCAAAATCTTTGGGGTGCATTCTGCCTGAGCCGTTTATGACTCTTTCCTTTCTTGCTCTGCCTGTGATTCCGGAGCTGAAGCTCACGGACAAGGGGCTGGTGGATGTTCGGATGTTTGCCGAGGTGCCGCTTTTTGTGCAGGAGGATAGTCTATGATTGAGAGATCGGTTGGGATCATTTACAAGCATCACTTTGAGCCGGCCAAAGAAGAGGCGCTGAAGCTCGATCGCTGGCTCCGCGAAAGAAATGTGAGGGCTTNCTCCGAGGAGATGGGCGCCAGGGCGGCGATGAATGCCTGTTTTGAAGAGCCTTCCTTCATCCCGAGAGAGGTGGAATTCGTGATTGTTCTCGGCGGTGACGGAACCCTGCTCGGCGCTGCACGCAGAGTCGCTCGCTACGGGGTCCCGATTCTGGGGGTCAACCTGGGCGGGCTGGGTTTCCTCACTGAAATCCCACTGAGGAGGCTCTATTCGGCTGTGGAACTCATGCTCGAGGGTCGCCTTGAGGTGGAAACCAGACTCATGCTGGAGGCCGTGGTGCTGCGGGAAGGCACGGAAACGTGCCGCTTTCTGGTCCTCAATGACGTGGTCATCAACAAAGGGGCGCTTGCCAGGATCATTGACCTGGATGTCGTCATCAATGACCAGTTTCTCACCACCTTCAGGGCGGACGGACTGATTGTGTCCACGCCCACCGGATCAACAGCCTACAATCTCTCTGCGGGCGGTCCCATCCTCTATCCAACCATCTCGAGCTTTATTCTGACTCCCATATGCCCTTTTACTCTGACCAACCGGCCTATCCTCCTGCCCGAATCTCACGTTGTCTCGATCACGCTCAGCAGGAGAGGGGAGGAGAGGGTGAGTTTGACCTTTGACGGGCAAGTGGGATTCGACTTGTTTCAGGGAGACAAGGTGATTGTTCAGAAAGCAAAAGAGAAGATCAAGCTCATCAAGTCACCGGATCANAGCTATTTCGAGATTCTAAGAGAGAAACTCATGTGGGGAGGAGTTCCTTTCAAGAACCGTGATGGAGACGACTAAGCGCATCTTCAAGGTGGATCGGGAAGACATTCACTATCTTCGCACCACGATTGAGTCCTATGACGGAATGGCTGTGGTGAGGACAGTGGATCCCGGAGAGGCGACGATTGAGCTTCTGATCGCTCCCGGGTGTGAGGATTTGGTTTCAAGGCTCCTCGCGGCCTTGAGGGAAAAGGAACGAATTCGTCTGGAGCCAGTGGGAATCGGCATAGAGCAAAGAGCGAAGAGCATAGAGTGAGGTGATGAGGCGCTGGCTTCAAAAAGTGCCGTCCACGGGCAAGAAGCTGTGCGGAAATCAAAACTGACCTTTGTGAGGTTTATCCGTTGGCCAGGCATTACTACATAGAGACCATGGGCTGCCAAATGAATCAGTATGATTCTGATCACCTGGGCCGTATCTTAGAGGACTCAGGCTACCTAGCCACAAGCGAACCAGAGGAAGCGGATTTCGTCCTTGTCAATACCTGTTCTGTGCGGGCCAAGGCAGAGCAGAAAGCCTTGAGCCGACTGGGTCGGTTGGTGGCTCTCAAGAAAAAAAACCCGCGACTCCTTGTGGCAGTGGCCGGATGTGTGGCGCAACAGAGGGGGACGGACCTTCTTGCCAGGTTTCCAAGCCTGGACCTTGTCCTGGGGCCGAGAGAGATAGGACGGTTCAGAGACATCCTGAGGAAAATCGAAAACGACGGCACGAGGCTTGCTGCGGTTGATGTCCATCGCGCGCCCACCGCCTTCATGGGGCGCTTCGAGTATTTCCAACATAGCGTTAAAGCTTACATTACCATTATGGAAGGGTGCAACAACTTCTGCTCTTACTGCATTGTTCCTTACGTGCGGGGAAGAGAAATCAGCCGGCCACCCCATGAGATCCTGGAGGAAGCGAGGAACCTGGTTCTCCAGGGTGTGAGGGAGATCACTCTCGTCGGCCAGAACGTCAACTCCTACGTATACGAGAAGACACGGTTTCCGGAACTCCTCCAGGCAATAAATAAGATCAAGACCCTTCACAGGATGCGATTCACCACATCCCATCCCAAGGATCTTTCAGAAGAGCTGATTCAGTGTTTTGCCAGGTTGGAGAAACTGTGCCCTCACATCCATCTTCCTTTCCAGGCCGGCTCAAACAGAGTTCTCAAAGCCATGAAAAGAGGGTATACTCGCGAAAAATACATGGATCTTATCCGTGAGCTAAGAGAGGCGCGACCCTGCATTGCCGTGACAAGCGATGTGATGGTCGGATTTCCCGGTGAATCAGAAGAAGACTTCGAACTGACCCTCGGCCTTATATGCCAAATAGAATTTGACAACCTCTATTCTTTCAAGTACTCGGATAGAGAGGGAACCCCTGCAGTACGGATGACTGACAAGATCCCTGAAAACCAAAAACTCACGAGGCTGGCCCGCCTTCAGGAAGTTCAGAGGAACATCACGCTGAAGAAAAACAAAGAATTGGTCGGGAAAAGCATTGAAGTGTTAGTTGAAGGAACAAGTAAAAAGGGGCAGCAGTTAACAGGCAGGACCGATACAAATAAAATTGTTAATTTTAACAGCGATAGCAGCAATATAAATAGATTAGTAAATGTAAAAGTTAAGCGCTCCTCATTCAATTCTCTTTGGGGAGAGTTGACTTCGCATTAAAGTTGATGTAAAAATGTAACGTACTGAAGTTGATCTTTTTGGCTTGCCATGGATATCGATAAGACAAAAGAATCGATACTTATCGTAGATGACGACCAGAGGGTTTGCGAGGTCCTTAAAGAACTTTTTGGGGCCCTGCAGTTCCCTGCCGCATCTTCTATCAGTGGAGAGGAAGCCTTGCGAATACTCAAGGAGAAACAGCACACCTTCCTCCTGGCGGACATGAAAATGCCGCAAATGAGCGGCATGGAACTCATTCGACGAACAAGGGAAACCTTTCCGAACGTCAGCGTTGTTGCCATGACCGGGTACGCAGACGAATACAAGTATGTGGACATCATCAACGCAGGCGCAAATGATTTCGTCAAGAAACCGATCGACATCGCCGAGCTCGAAGCGAAGATTGTCCGCTGCATCAACGAAAGGGATCTCAGGAAGGAACTCAACAGGCTTTCCATCACGGATTCGCTGACAGGCTTGTTTAATCAGCGGCAGTTTTACATGCGCCTCAGGGAAGAGATTGTGCGATCTACCAGGCAAAAGCATTCGCTGGCCCTGATTCTCATGGACCTGGACAATTTCAAGGTGTACAACGACAAGAACGGCCACATTGCAGGTGATGAGGCTTTGAGGGACGTGGGAAAAGCGATTTTGAGAAGCATTCGAGAAGGCGTCGACTCCGGCTACCGGTACGGAGGAGATGAGTTCGCGATCATTCTCATAGACTCAGATCTTTCAATNGCTCAGGAGATCGGCAAACGTGTTCACTTTTCAATCAGGAACAACGGGGAACTGAGAGCGAGTTTTGGATACGCTGTTTACGGGGAGAACATGAACCTCACGGACTTCGTGGCACTCGCTGATGCCAATCTCTACAGGTCCAAGACACAGCGTAAGGACGGCATGATGAACTAAACAGACCCTTTGCTTTTGTTCTGATAATGTATATTATGTAAACTTATTACAACTCCTGTATTCCCCAAGCTAAACACGCTTACTCCTCTCCTCCCGCCTCCTTCGCGGCGAAAAAACCAAATATTTTGTTGACATGGTGCATGCATCAGTGTAGATACGTCTGACTTATTACAGGATTGGAGGACCTCTGCGAATGAGCAGCGTGGTAAAAAAGCGAAGAAAAAAGATCCGAAAGCACAAGAACCGAAAGCAGAGGAAATTGATGCGGCATAAGAACAAGTAGCTTCTGCGGGCCTTAAAAGAGGAAGGCAGTCCGGGGTGATGCGGACTGCCTTCTTGTTTCTCCGGTGCCGACTTCAGCGTCTGCAGTTACTTGCCGACGTCGTACCACCCTCCTCCTGTTTTCCTGCCTAACCTGTTGGCCCGTATCATGGTCTTGAGCAGGTTTGGAGATACCCATTTCAGCTCTTTGTTAAGCTCCTTGTAAAAATACTCGTTCACAAAATAGGCAATGTCAATGCCGGTGAGATCCATGAGCTCAAAAGGCCCCATAGGATAGTTGAGCCCGTTCTTCACGGCTGTGTCCACGTCCTGAATGCTGGCGATCCCTTCCTCGACGATTTTGATGGCCTCGATCATGTGGGGAATCATGCACCGGTTGACGATAAANCCCGGCGAGTCTTTCTTGACTTCCACAGTCACTTTTCCCATCTTCTTTGCCAGAGCCGTGGCGGTTGCAACAGTCTGATCGCTCGTATGGTAGCCCCGGATGATCTCAACAAGCTTCATCAGAGGCACAGGGTTAAAGAAATGAACTCCGCAAACCTTGTCAGGCCGCTTTGTGGCTGACGCGATCTCCGTGATGGACATGGATGACGTGTTCGTGGAGAGAATCACTTCAGGCCGGCACAAAGCGTCGAGTTCTTTGAAAACGCTTCTCTTAAGGGCCAGGTCTTCAATAACCGCTTCCACTACAAAGTCGACGTCTTTGAGGTCGGCCATGTTCGTGGTTCCCTTGATTCTGCCCATGATCTTGTTTTTCTCGTCCACCGCGAGTTTCCCTTTTTCAACGCTCTTGGCCAGGAACTTGTCAATGCTTTTGAGACCGCGGTCCACAAAGGAATCCTCGATATCTCTCATGACAACGTCGCAGCCGATCTGAGCCGCAAGTTGAGCAATCCCGTTCCCCATGGTGCCAGCGCCGATCACACCGATTTTCCGAATCTCCATTTCTGCTTCCTCCGTAGTCTGAAATGTCTATGCCGATTCCACTCTTGTTACTTCAGGAACATTCTGTTTCAAAATCTTCTCTATGCCCATTTTAAGAGTCATCTGGGACATTGGGCAACCCCCGCAGGCTCCGGTCAATCGGACCTTCACGACACCCTGGTCATCCACGTCGATCAGTTGAACATCTCCCCCGTCAGCCTGCAAAGAGGGTCTCACCTTGTTCAGAGCACTTTCCACTTTCTCTTTAAGCATCAAAGTCACACCTCCCTGTTCAAAAGCCCTATTTGTTTATTTTCATAACACAGTCAAAGGCGAGAGTTCAAGTAAATGTTTAGAGAAAAAACCTTTTCCGCGAGGCTGTCCAACAACCAAGTCTGATCTCCGTTCACGCTTCGATACCTCAGGGCGAACGGAGAGTGTGTTCTCTGAGTGTTTGATTTTCCGTTCGTGGTTTGATACCTCACCACGAACGGAAGGGCTNATGATTTCCTTGCCGCCGTATCAATCCGAGTTATCTGACAGCGTCAGCATGTTGCTCAGATCCTGAAGACCGCTCTGGCCCGGCTGTCCAGATATCGAGAGAGGCCCTCAGAACTCTCCGGGGACCAGCCAAGCGCTTTCCGCCACACATCGCTGCTTTCCATGCACAGGTAGATCCCGTGCTCAACGCCCCACCGGCTAAGAGNTGCTTTCATGAAGGCATACATCTCAATTCGCACCGGCTTGATGTATCGCATTTTGCCGTCAAGCCCTGGGATGAATTCCCCGTCCATGATGTGAGTTTTTGGAAAGCGCCTCCTAATCACCTGCTTTAACGAGGGCATGTACCGGAGGCAGCCAAGGCTTATCCAGATGACCCCGGCCGGATCGATATAGCGATCCATCAGATCGAGGGTCCTGGCATATTCCTCTTTCCAGGAAGGGTGTTCAATCAAAGGATCAAAGTGAAATCCCAGAACATACCCTTCCCTCTGGCAAGCCCTTGCTGCTTCAAGCCTTCTTTTGATCGAAGGCGCTCCGTGCTCTTCCCTGTGCGAAATGGAGGGGCTATTAAGTGACCAGGACACCACGATTCGATCGCGGTATTGGGATGAAAGGAGACCTTCTATGAACACCGTCTTTGTTTTGAATTCCAGGACCGTGTTCTTGTGTTTCGCAACAAAAGAAGGAAGGATTTCCGTCCACTTTACAATGGGGTCAAGAGCAAGACTGTCCGTGAATTCCCCTGTGCCGATTCTGAAGATCTTTCGGCCGGAGGCTTGAAGCGCCTGACCAATTTCTTCAAGTTGCTGCTCCAGGTTCACGAAAACACGCAGAGAAGGCTGGTTAAAATAAGCTTGCAGGATGCAGTAGCTGCAATCGAGAGGACAATTCGTGCCAATATTGAGAATCTGATACCCGCAGCAAAGATACTCTCGGGTTCCCGGACAGGGTTTGAGAAGCTGACCGGGAAAAGAGATCAGGCGAAGGGTTTCTTTGTCCAACTGGAACTCCCCCGGCCTGTAAGAACAGGTTTCATCTTCACCTTTACCCACAGAGAGGCTCTGAAGACGGTCCACAGCTCTGCGGGCAAAGGGATATTTTTCAGCATCCGTCTCAAGAATTGTCGTTTTGATTTTAAAATTCATTGACCGGTCCAGGGTTCAGGGATTGCTTCAAGTCCATCCAAGGAATGAAGCAGGCTGATCGACTTCCTGAGATCCTTTCCGTCCTTGAAGCTGATCTCAAGGCGATAATTCGGGTCTTCAAAATAGGGGTCGTAATGGATGGCAGCACCGGACGGGAGAGAGATAGAGGAAATTTTGTTTTCAACCATCTGCTGCGCCATCGACAAGCGGGGATGCCGCCTGAGCCTCAATGCGTCAAGTATTGCTTTNGCTTTCTGGGGATTGTTCAATCGTGAATTCTCCAGTATCTTCAAGAGAGACGCTTCACAAAGAACTTCAGGAATGGTCATGTGCTCTCGCATGCCGATATCGCGAATATGCTCAAGGAACTTCATCTGCTGATTAAAGTTGAATTTCAGAACACCGATCCAGCGGAAAAGAACCTGCTGAGAGCCTCGGTCCAATTCAANAAGAGCTTTAGCTGCCTTCATCGACATTTCTTCCTGCGTNATGGCGTTTTGAACGCTTTCTTCGAGATTCACGAGCTTCAAGTAGAACTCCAAGGTGCCTTCGTGAGAAGGGAGGGATAGGAGGGGCATAAAAGAAGCAAGGATCTCTTCCTTTTGCACGTAGCCCCGGAGCCTCTCAAGGATCATGGCTTTCTCAATGTCGTTGAACTTCCTGGTAGCCATATTCTCATAGAAGTTGACAAGGAATCTTTCCAAAGGCAAAGGCAGAACTGAGGTCACCTCTTTACAGAGAACTTTAGGTTCGCCCTGAAACTTCAGCGCCAAGATCCTGCGGTATCCTGCAACAATGTCAAAGCTCCCCTTTTCATTTCGGGCCACCAAAGGAGGATTGAGAAGTCCCACCTTTCGTATCGATTCACAGAGAACGTCGAGGTTGAAACCATAACTCATGGTGTAGGGTCCTGGGCCTTCCGCCATTTCGTCAAGGTCTATCCAGATTGGGGCTTGCTGCTGAAGAGAGGAATCTTTGATCCTGCCCTCCCCTATTTTGATATCCATCAAGGTCACCCTCCTTAATTCCTGCTTGATTCCAATCGTGCCACATCAAAACGGGTTGAATCTTTAGGGACCACGGTCTATCTTATATATAACAAGTTCAGGGCTGGTTTGCCGAGGTTTTTGTTGAGGAGCATCCATCCGAATGGTGTTGATCCGTGACGCCATTCCACGGCAAAGGAAATAGCAGTGTATTTTGCTCGGCTGCGTTTATTTCTTGACACCCGCCTTTGCGCTATGGCATTGTCCTTAATTCAAAATTGGTTGTAAATCGGCCATCTTAGGTCGAAACACCCGCCTCCCGGTTATCATCAGCCTTTATAAGAACAAAATTCCGGGCTTCGTCCCTTAGGGGATAGTTCATGCTCACGAGGAGATTCTTTGTTCCATGAGTAAAAACACTCCAGTAGGATCGGTAATGGTGGTCGGAGCCGGTATTGCCGGCATCCAGGCTTCTCTGGACCTTGCGGATTCAGGTTATCTTGTCTATCTCGTCGAAAAGAACTCGGCCATCGGCGGAGTCATGGCACAGCTGGACAAGACCTTTCCCACCAATGATTGTTCCATGTGCATTATTTCGCCGAAGCTTGTCGAGTGCGGGAGACACCTCAACATCGACCTCTTGCCTCTGACAGAAATCATGGACGTGAGCGGTGAGCCGGGGAATTTCAAGGTGAAGGTGCTCCAGAAGCCCCGCTACGTGGACATGAGCAAGTGCACGGCCTGCGGCGAGTGCTCTAAGGCCTGCCCCATCGATGTGTCCAACCGCTTTGATGAAGAACTGCGCAACCGCAAAGCAGCCTACAAACTCTACCCCCAGGCCATGCCGAGCGCCTACGCGATCGAAAAAAGGGGCACGGCGCCCTGCAAGGCCACCTGCCCGGCCCACGTGAGCGTGCAGGGCTATATCGCCCTGATCAACCAGGGCAAGTACCGCGAAGCCCTGGAGCTTTTCAAAGAGGCCCACCCCTTTCCCGCCATCTGCGGGCGTGTGTGCCACCATCCCTGCGAAGAGATCTGCACCCGGAGTGATCTGGATGAGCCCATTGCCATCGAATACCTGCATCGTTTCCTGGCCGACTACGAGCTCTCCGGCGAAGGCCGATCGATTCCCAAAGTCAAGGAACGGAGGGAGGAAAAGATCGCGGTTATCGGTGCGGGTCCTGCCGGTCTTACCGCCGCTTATTACCTGGCCAAAGAAGGCTACCCGGTCACGGTCTTTGAAAAACTTCCTGTGACCGGAGGCATGATGGCCGTCGGCATTCCCGANTACCGNCTGCCGCGGAACATCATTGAGGCGGAAACTCAGGTTATCCGCGAAATGGGCGTGGAGATCAAGACAGGAGTTGCCTTCGGAGAAGACATCACGCTCAACGGTCTCAAGAAGGACGGGTACAAAGCCGTTTTCCTGGCCACCGGACTCCACGTGAGCCGCAAGCTGAATGTTTCAGGAGAAGAAATGCCCGGGGTGCTCCGCGGCGTGGAGTTCCTTCGGGATGTGGCTCTTGGAAATCCTGTGAGCCTCCCCAAAAAAGTGATCGTTATCGGGGGCGGCAATGTCGCGATTGACGTGGCTCTAACCGCTCTCCGAAAGGGCGCCCAGGAGGTGACCCTCGTCTGTCTTGAAAAAAGAGAAGAGATGCCNGCATGGAAATATGAGATTGAGGAAGCNCTCGAAGAAGGCGTGAAGATCTTGAACAGCTGGGGCCCCACGCGCTTCCTTGAGAAAGGTGGAAAGATTGCGGGCATAGAATTCAAGCGATGCACCGCGGTTTTCGATGAAAAGGGTGCGTTCAATCCCCGCTACGACGAAAAAGAACTGACCACTATGGAAACCGAGGGAGCGGTCATTGCCATCGGTCAGGCCGGAGACCTCTCTTTTGCTCAAAACGAAAAAGTTCCTGTCACAAAAAGAGGAGGTCTGGAGGCGGATCCTGTAACCCTTCAAACGCCTCTGGGCTGGGTCTTTGCAGGGGGAGACGCTCTCTACGGGCCCAAGTCCGTCGTGGAAGCCGTGGCCTGCGGAAAGGAGGCTGCAGAGAGCATTCATCGTTATATCAACGGCCGCGATCTGCGTGAAGACCGGAGCCAGGACTGGACCTATGAGAAGCCTGACCTCGCCGGGCTGGAGAAACAGAAAAGAAGTTCCATGAGGACGATTGCGCCGTCGGAGAGAAAGGGAAATTTCAAAGAAATTGCCCTGGGCTTCACCGAAGAGGAGGTTCGGAAAGAAGCGGAACGATGCCTGAAGTGCGGGATCTGCTCCGAATGCTACCAGTGTGTGACCGCCTGCTTGGCAGGTGCTGTCGATCACTCCATGAAACCCAGGGAGAGGGTTCTGGAAGTGGGCGCCATCATTCTTGCTCCCGGGTTCACTCCCTTTGATCCGAACCGCTACGACACCTACAGTTATTCCATCCACCCCAACGTGGTCACGAGCTTGGAATTTGAGCGAATTCTTTCAGCCTCCGGGCCTTATGAAGGACATCTCGCCCGACCCTCCGATCACAAGGAGCCGCAAAAAATCGCATGGCTCCAGTGCGTGGGATCAAGGGATATCAATCGCTGCGACCACAGCTATTGTTCGGCGGTATGCTGCATGTATGCCATCAAAGAAGCGGTCATCGCCAAGGAGCACAGCAAAGAGCCGCTCGACGCAGCCATTTTCTACATGGACATGCGGACCTATGGGAAGGATTTCGAGTACTATACCCGCGCCGAAGAGGAAAGAGGTGTTCGCTTCATCCGTTCCAGAGTCCACACCATCGAGCCCGTGGAAAACGGCAACCTGAGGATCCGCTTTGCCCCCGAGTCAGGGGACGTGAAAGAGGAAGACTTTGACATGGTCGTCCTCTCCATCGGCCTGGCCCCTGTTCAGGGCATTCAGGAGCTCGCCGAAAAACTGGGCGTCGCTCTCAATGAGCATCAGTACGCCATGACCAGCAGTTTCGCGCCTGTGAAAACATCGAGAGACGGAATTTACGTTTGCGGCGTTTTCCAGTCTCCAAAGGATATTCCTCATTCCGTGATGGAAGCTTCCGCCTCGGCGGCCGCTTCCACCGAGGCTCTCGCTGGGGCCAGGGGAACCTTGACCCGATCCAAGCAACTGCCTCCGGAACTCGATGTGTCCGGCCAGGTGCCCCGGATCGGGGTTTTTGTGTGCAATTGCGGAATCAACATCGGCGGCATTGCCGATGTCCCGGCTGTGAGGGAATATGCCGGGACCCTGCCCTACGTGGTCCACGTGGAAGATAACCTGTTCACCTGCTCTCAGGACACGCAGGACAAGATGAAACAGGTCATCAAGGACAAAGGGATCAACCGGGTGGTCGTGGCTTCCTGCTCTCCGAGAACCCATGAACCCCTCTTCCAGGAGACCATCCGGGATGCGGGTTTGAACAAGTACCTTTTCGAGATGGCCAACATCCGGGATCAGAACACATGGGTTCACATGAACGAGCCCAGGAGGGCGACGGAGAAGGCGAAAGACCTCGTGCGCATGGCGGTTGCGAAAGCGGCGCTGGTCGAACCCCTCGAGCAGGTGAGGCTTCAGGTCACCAAGAACGCGCTGGTGATCGGCGGCGGGGTGGCCGGCATGGAAGCGGCGCTAGGAGTGGCCGAGCAAGGCTTTCAAGCTTACCTCGTTGAGAAGACGAGCGCCCTCGGCGGGGTGGCGAAAAGACTTCGAAGCACCTGGCGAGGAGAAAAAATCTCCGATTATGTCCAGAGCCTCGCAGACAGAGTGAAGAACCATCCCGGAATCCAGATCTTCATGGAAACCGAAGTGAAAGAAACCTCAGGGATTCTGGGAAATTTCACCAGCACCCTTGTGCCTCAGAATGGCACCGGGTCGCCGGTGACCGTGGATCACGGCGCCACGATCATTGCCACGGGCGGGCAAGAATACCGGCCTTCCGAATATCTCTACGGGAAGCACCCCGGAGTGTTGACCCATCTGGATCTCGATGAAGCCATTGTTCGCGGCGAGGATCGCGTGACCAAGGCACAGTCCGCAGTCTTTATTCAATGCGTGGGTTCCCGCATTCCTGAAAGGCCCTATTGCAGTAAGATCTGCTGCACCCACAGCCTGGAGAGCGCTCTCAAACTCAAGGACTTGAACCCGGACATGAACGTTTTCGTTCTTTACAGGGATGTTCGCTCCTACGGGTTCCGGGAGGACCTCTATCGGGAAGCCAGGAAGAAGGGGGTTCTTTTTGTGCGCTATGAGCTGGATCGGCTGCCGGAGCTGACCTCCAACGGCGAAGGCACGCTTTCGCTTAAGGTCGTGGATCATGTTCTCGGAAGGCCTATCCGGATCGCACCCGATCTCGTGATCCTGGCCACAGCCATTCTTCCGGCGGGGAACAAGAAGCTCTTCGAGCTTTTCAAAGTTCCCGTGAACAAGGAAGGTTTTCTGATTGAAGCACACGCCAAATTAAGACCCGTGGATTTCGCATCCGAAGGGATTTTCATGGCCGGTCTGGCCCACTACCCCAAACCCATCGACGAAAGCATTACCCAGGCCAAGGCCGCTGTCGCAAGAGCCATGACCATCCTGTCCAAAGACGGGATCTTTGTGGGAGGCGTGATCGCTTCCGTGAATCCGGATCGTTGCGCAGCCTGCCTGACGTGCGTGAGGACGTGCCCTTACGGCGCTGCCCGGATCGGTGAAGAGGGCTATGCGATCATCGATCCCGCGGCGTGTCGCGGATGCGGCGCCTGTGTCGCCGAGTGTCCGGGCAAAGCGATTGCCTTGAAGCATTTCACCGATGAACAGATCATCGCAAAGACCGATGCCCTTTTTCAGGCGCAGAGCGCCTGAAAAAGGTACACGGTACACGGTTCACGGTCAAATCCCCCTTGCTCCCCCTTTTCAAAAGGGGGAAACCTGCACGCGTCCTCCCCTTTGTAAAGGGGAGACAGAGGGGATTTTAGATGACTGCAACAGCAAATTTCTTAGGAGTAAATCTCTGCTGAACAAAGCGAGGTGTATCGATGAGTGACTTTGAACCTCAAGTTCTTGCCTACTGCTGCCAGTACTGAGCGTATTCCGCTGCGGACCTGGCAGGTTCCATGAGGCTCCTACCCGAGCAACGTCAAGGTGATCCAGGTGCCTTGCACCGGCCGGGTTGACATCATTCACCTTCTGAAGGCCATTGAAGACGGGGCGGATGCCGTCTATGTGGCCGGATGCATGGAAGGAGAATGCCATTTCCTAGTCGGAAATCTGAAGGCAAAGAAACGGGTGCAGTACGTGAAAAAAGTTCTCCAGGAGCTCGGCATTGAACCGGAGCGGGTGGAGATGTTCAATCTCTCTGCAGGCGAGGGACCTCGGTTCGCGGAAATCGCCCGGGAGATGGTTGAACGGGCTAAAGCCCTTGGTCCTAGCCCCGTGAAAATGAAGAAAGCTGCGTGACGAGGTGATGTATGATTATTGCTGACCGAAAACCCCTTGGTGAATTGCTGGAGATGGTCAAGGACTGCAACAAAGTGCTCATCCTGGGGTGCAAGGGTTGCGTGACCGTCTGCAACGTGGGAGGAACAAAAGAGGTCGGCGTCCTGGCCTCTATTCTGAAGATCGCCCGCAAGAAAGAGGGCCGGCCGTTGCAGGTGGATGAAAAGACGATTGAGAGGCAGTGTGATCCCGAATACATTGCCCTGGTCAAGGACCAGGTCGGCCAATACGATGCCGTGATTTCCATGGCCTGCGGGGTCGGCCCTCAGTTCCTGAGCGAGGCTTACCCGGATCAGCGCTTCTTCCCTGCCGTCAACACGACTTCCTTCGGCGGTGCGATTCAACACGGAATCTGGTCGGAACGATGCGCCGGCTGCGGGACCTGCCTGATCCACCACTTTGACGGCATGTGCCCCATTGCCCGGTGTTCCAAGAGCATCCTCCATGGCCCCTGCGGCGGTTCTGCGAAAGGGAAGTGCGAGATTTCCAAAGAGGTGGATTGCATCTGGGACATGATCGTCCAGAAAAAAATGGAAAAGGGCCGTCTTGAGGACCTGACCAAAATGAAACCGAACAAGGACTGGCGCACCGCTCGCGACGGAGGGCCTCGAAAGAGCGTGAGGGAGGACCTGGTACAATGAACGATCTCAAATCCGGAAGCAATCTCGAGAAAGTCTTAAGAGCCGGACACTTTGCATTGACGGGCGAGTGCGGCCCCCCCAAGGGGGCCAACGTGGAGCATCTCAAAGAAAAGTTCTCCCACCTCAAGGGCGTGGTCGATGCCGTCAACGTTACGGATAACCAGACCGCCGTGGTGCGCATGTCCAGCTGGGCCGCTTCCGCCGTCATGATTCAGAACGGGGTGGAGCCCAATTTCCAGATGGTTTGCCGCGACAGAAACCGGCTGGCCATGCAAAGCGACATTCTTGGCGCCTATGCCATGGGTGTTCGAAACATGCTCTGCCTCTCCGGGGATCATCAGACTTTCGGCAACCATCCCCAGGCGAAGAATGTCTATGATATCGATTCCATGCAGCTCCTTTCGCTGGTGAAGAAAATGCGGGATGAGGGGAAGTTCCTGAACGATGAAGACATCGATGTCCCCCCCAAGATGTTCATTGGAGCCGCCTCCAATCCCTTTGCCGATCCCTTTGAATTCAGGGTCCATCGCCTGGCCATGAAGATCGCTGCCGGGGCGGACTTCATCCAGACCCAGTGCATCTACAACATGGACAAATTCAGAAACTTCATGAAGATGGCGGTGGACATGGGNCTTCACGAAAAAGCCCGCATCCTCGCGGGGATCACTCCCATGAAAAGCGTCGGTATGGCCCAGTACATGGCCAAGTCTGTTCCCGGAATGGATGTTCCGGAATCCCTGATCAAGCGATTGCGCGGGGCCGGAAAAGGCAAGGCGGCCGAGGAGGGCATTCAGTTTGCCATCGAGCAGATCCAGGAATTCAAAGAGATGAAAGGTCTTGCCGGCATTCACCTCATGGCGATTGAGTGGGAGCACAGGGTGCCCGAAATCGCTGAAAGGGCGGGCCTTCTTCCGAGGCCGAAAGTCTGATGCAGGCACAAAGAAAGAGAGGGACAAAGGCACAAAGGGACAGAGGGATAGAGTGGAATGGTTTTTCTGCTTTGTGCCT
>Ga0031656_10000252_pt1 | contig 16982 bp, 16 predicted proteins | sample FrelakmetDIP11DI_FD_55080 | JGI IMG/M metagenome (GOLD analysis project Ga0031656, IMG submission 55080) | Freshwater lake sediment microbial communities from the University of Notre Dame, USA, for methane emissions studies - DIP11 DI | ecosystem: Environmental > Aquatic > Freshwater > Lake >... | reverse complement strand
TGTCCCCTGCCTGATGATATTTACGATTGTTACATCGAGGCCGGTAAGATTGCTTCGTCCATTATCAGGGACGGAGCGGGTATGATCCGGAGAGGGGTTCCTCTCCTTGAGGTTGTCGAATCGGTGGAAAGAATGGTCAGTGACGCCGGTGCCGGACTTGCCTTTCCGCTGAATCTCTCCCTCAATGAAGATGCCGCCCATGATACTGCCTCAAGCGGTGACGAACGTGTTTTTTCCGANGGCGATATCGTGAAGCTGGATCTGGGTGTCCACCTTGATGGATATATTGCTGATACTGCGCTTACGATCGACCTTGGAGAGAATGGTCTCCTTGTCGAAGCATCAAAGCGGGGACTCGAATCGGCAATAGCAATCGTAAAACCGGGAATTTCAATCGGTGAAATCGGGGGAGCAATCCAGGAGGAGATCGAAGTGCGGGGGTTCAGGCCAGTCTCGAATCTGACCGGCCACGGCCTGGCCCGCTATGCCATCCATACACCCCCCAGTATCCCCAATATTGGGTTCCAGGGGGGAATGCGACTTGAAGAGGGGATGGTCTTTGCCATCGAACCCTTTGCCAGTTCCGGATCCGGCCGGGTAAACGAAAAGTCACGGGTAGAGATCTTCCAGCAGACCGGCATCAAGCCGGTTCGTCTTCCTTCGGCCCGAAAGATCCTCGCCTCCATCCGGGAACGGAATGGGATGCCCTTTGCCAGGAGGTGGATACCTGACGAGAAACGGGACTTTGCACTGACGACCCTCATCCAGCAGGGAATTGTCCGCGCATACCCGGTCCTTGCCGATACCCCGGGATCATTGGTCTCCCAGCATGAACATACCCTTATCGTGACCGATGAAGGCTGTATCGTGACCACAGCATGAGATACTCTTATGGAAGTCTGGGAGTAATACTATAATTTACAGAGATGTCCGCAGAGGATGAGACCCTGAAACTCCTTGAGCTGGCGCTCACCGCGGAGATATTCAACCGGCACCCTGACCTCGATATCAATGACCTCACACCTGAATGCCGGAATTTATTCGGTGTCAATGGTGATACTGAGGTAAAACGCCCCCTTTCACTTTCGGAAGGCATGATCAAGCGGAGCATCGGGATCGCGGATGCGTGCAGGAAGCTTTCGGCGATACCGGTCGTCAGTTGTGAAGAGTTTGGCCAGCGCATCCATGTACCAAGCCTTGAGGCCGCTGCCGGCTGGTTTTTACGGAAAGGCGGAACCCCCCTGATCCAGAATAATCCGACCCTTGCCTACTACTTCAGGGATTCGGACAAGGCATTGCCATCCTACGAAGTTGTCAGGTCAAGAAATCCCCCGTTCGAGGATACCCGCGCTTATATTGAGAAAAGGATCGCAGCGATTCTTGCAATCGATGAAGGGCTCAAGACTGCTCTGGACCTGGTGATTGTCAGCGCACCGGAAGAGATCGAACTGAATTTCGATGAGATAATCTGTACCACGGAACAGAAACGGATCATCAGCAAGATAAGAACCGCCCGCGAACACCGCGATTTTCTCCGGAAGCACCGGATCCATGAAGTCGGAAAACTCCTTTTCGTCGGACCTCCCGGCACCGGAAAGACCTCGCTTGCGCTCGCCCTCTCACGCGAGATGCACCTGCCCCTGATCGAGGTACGGCTTTCGATGGTCACCTCCCAGTACCTGGGTGAGACATCCAAGAACGTCGACCGCATTTTTGATTTCGCACGGAAGTTTGCCCCCTGTATCCTTTTCATCGATGAGTTTGATTTTGTGGCAAAAAGCAGGGTGACCGATGATCATGGCGCTATGAAGCGGGCAGTAAACTCGCTCCTTAAAAATATTGACAGAATCAGCCTGGTCAAGGATAGCGTTCTCCTGGTGGGGGCCACCAACCATCCCAAGCTCCTTGATGAGGCCGCCTGGCGCCGGTTCGACGAGATTGTGGAATTCGGACTCCCGGACCGGGAAATGCGATTGCAGATTCTGAAAACAGTTACCGCAAGCATCGAATGCCGGTGTAACTATGAAGCAATTGCCGATTCAACAGAAGGATTCTCAGGGGCTGATCTGAGGATCCTGGTAAAGGAAGCCCTCCTCTCTGCCCTCATGGAACGGCGAAGCTTCATCACCGATCAGGATATCGGCAGGGGTATCGCTCTCATCGGAACCCGGGGGATTGTGCGGAGCCAGAACTGGTTGTAAGATGAAGATTACCCTGCTGGGAACCGGTGATGCAATCGGAACACCAAAGATCGGGTGCTCCTGTCCCCAGTGCAGGTATGCCCTGGACCGCGGGCTCCAGCGGCTCAGGACCTCATTTCTCATCCGGAACGAAGAGCAAACCCTCCTCATCGATTCTTCCCCTGATCTGAGGCAGCAGCTTCTCAGGGCCGGTAGCCCGGGAATCAATGCGGTACTTTGGACCCATGGCCATTATGACCACTTTATGGGATTCGGTGAATTTTATCGTGTCCAGAACATTCCGGACACCTACGGTGCAAAGGGAGTTCTTGATTACTGCCGGAGTATTTTTTCCTTTCTCCCTTTCACCACCCACCCGGTAGAACCATTCAGACCGTTCCGGCTGTGCGGCTTTGATACCGTGCTGTTCCCGGTCAGCCATCCCCCCTGCGAGACCTACGGCCTCCTTCTTTCAACCGGAGATCTGCGTATCGGGTTTACTTCGGATACCAATGGTGATATTCCCGAAGACAGCCTCTCGCTCCTTGAGGGGGCTGACCTCCTGTTCATCGATGCTCTTGTCCCGTCTCCCCTCAGCATTCCCCAGCACATGAACTACGCAGAAGCATGCGAACTTGCCAGGATCCTCCGGGTAAAGGAATGGAGGTGCGTCCACATGAGCCATCTTCTTCCCTGGGATTTGCCGAATACCGGTATCGACGGCGAAGAATTTACGTTTCCGGATCCCTGAGGGGGAATCCTGCCAGGAGCGCTGCCTCCCTGTGTCCACGGATACCTATATACCGGTTTACCATACATTCATAGGTGAGATGAATATCAAGATTCTGGAGCTCGGAAAAAACAAGGCACGCCTGGTCATTCAGGGCGAGGGGCATACGTTCATGAACCTCCTTACCGAGGAGATTCTCAAAGACCCTGATGTCGATGTAGCAAAGTACCTGATAAAATTCCAGTTCTCAGAACCCGAGCTCCTGGTTACCACGCGGGGGGACCGTGATCCGATTGCTGTCGTGAAAGATGCGTGCGGACGCCTGTCAGGCTCCTGTGACGAACTTCTGGACAAGATTCCCGCAGATTAAAAAGAATAGGGTATCGTACTATTTTGATCACGAATCTTACAATCAATTTACGATTGAAAACAGGTTGAACTTATCGTCCCAAAATCCATCACAAAAAAGTGAATTCCCCCTTTACAAAAACAAAAAAAAAGAATCTGATGCCTGATACTGGGCTATCGCATTGCGGGGGACGCCACAGCGCCGGGGGTAAGCCGAAGGCGTAACCCCCTGGAGCGTCTTGAAAATAATGGGCCCCCTATTGGTTGAAAAAAATTGGTGGTTGAAATGCCACGAGACCCAAAAAAAAATAAATTATACCTGTTCTGTAAAAACGATTGAGCCGGAGATTCTGGTAATCCGGACCTTGACCTTCTGCCCCGGTTTTCCGCGCGGAACATACATAATGTAGCGGCCCATCCGCACAACACCATCACCCCGCTTGCTTACCGACTGTATTTCAACATCAAGCTCCTGTCCTTCCTGGAGTTCGCTTCCTGCCGGTTCTGTCCGTGCCCTGCGCTTCCTTACCGGGCGGTGGCCCCCGCAGGCATCACAGCGGAGAAGAAGCACCCGGTCATCCTTGACCAGCCGGGTATCGGGTTTTCCGCATTCGGAACAGATGACATAATCATCCACATAGCTTTTGATGAGACCGTTTATGAGGGCCGGCTCAAACTTTCCATTGAAAATTGCCCGTGTCCCATCAATTTTTCCAGCGGTGCCAAGCTCTCCCAGGAGATATTTCATCAGGTGGTCCTGGTCTCTTCTCACGATATCAGCAATTTCTGCGAAATTCTCCAGAACAGTGGTTTTCCCCTCAATATAGGACTTCGCTTCAGGGACAGTAAACCGTTCTGTGGACTCGCTCTGGACGGTTACACCCGCGTATGCCTTCTCGAGGAGTACCTCATAGGGATCAACCATGCTCTATACTTCTCCCCTGTACGGTAAATAATGAACCCCACGATGGAAATTTAAGGTTGGGTGAGAGAGATTTCTCCAGCATGTTATCGGCCGCAGATCTCGGACACATCAGGAAGACTCTCATGCGTGAACCGACCGATGTGGAGATTGCCTGTTTTGAGAACCTCTGGAGTGAGCACTGCAGTTACCGCTCAACGAAACGTCTCCTGAAGACACTCCCTACCACCGGGGAGAATGTGATCCTCGGTCCCGGTGATGATGCGGCCATCGTCCGCTTCACTGACCAGGTTGCCCTTGCGGTGAGCATGGAAAGCCATAACCATCCGAGTTATGTCGACCCCCATGATGGTGCCGCAACCGGTGTCGGGGGGATTGTCCGCGACGTTCTCTCTATGGGGGCACGGCCGGTAGCCCTCATGGACCCGCTCTATTTTGGTCCTCTTGAGAGAGAGAAGAACCGCTATCTCCTCGAACATGTGGTGGGGGGAATTGGGGGTTACGGGAACTGTATCGGTGTTCCGGTGGTCAGGGGTGACCTGGCATTCGACAGCGGATATAACGGAAATCCCCTCGTAAACGTCGTTTGTGTGGGTATCGTGCATCCCGACCGGTATATCACTGCCCGGGTGAAACGGCCGGGTAACCACCTTGTGCTGATCGGTTCATCGACAGGACGGGACGGCCTTGGGGGGGCATCGTTTGCTTCGCGCGACCTCTCGGAGGATTCAGAAGCGCAGGACCGGCCGAGCGTTCAGATCGGAGACCCGTTCACTGAGAAACTCCTGATAGAAGCAATCCTTGAAATGGCTGATACCGGAAAGATATACTCCTGCCGGGATCTCGGGGCTGCAGGTCTTGCCGGCGCATCGAGCGAGATGTGCAGCACGTATGGCGGACTCATTCATGCTGACCGGGTACATCAGCGCGAGCCGCAAATGCGGCCGGTAGAGATCATGCTGGCTGAGTCGCAGGAGCGGATGCTGATTGAAGTTGCACCTTCCGATGTTACCCTGATGGGGAAAACCGCTGAAAAATTTGATCTCAAATGGAGCGATATCGGTGAAGTGATTGCTGATCCACGCTACGTGGTCATGTTCCACGGCAGGACCGTTGCTGATATTCCGATTGATTTCCTCTGTGGAGATGCTCCTGAATGCCACTGGGAGATGCAGCCGTATACTGCTGTCCGGCCCTTCACACCCCCTGCCGGTGATCTGGCAGGTCTCATCCTCACGGTTCTCTCCCATCCCGAAGTCGCGTCCCGGGCCTGGGTGATTGAGCAGTATGATCATGACGTACAGGTGCGGACGATATCTATCGAGGGAGATTCTGCACTGTTGAGAATTGGTGACGACGGACTTGCCCTTTCCTGCGGGTGTAACCCCCGCCAGATCTTTCTCTCACCCTACGAAGGCACCGCAAACGCGGTCTACGAGAACGCGGCCAACCTTGCCTGTGCAGGTGCCGAAGCGCTCTGCATTGTCAACTGCCTGAATTTTGCCAGCCCGGTGCACCCCGATATTTTCTGGCAGCTTGCAGAGAGTGTCCGGGGCATGGGAGATATGGCCCGTGCCATGACCATTCCCGTGGTGGGAGGGAATGTGTCACTCTATAANGAGAGTGATGAGATGGGTACNCAGATTATGCCCACACCATCTATCGGGATGCTGGGCCGTGCAGCTCCCGTGCGACGAATACAGCCTTCGGAGGGTATGGGCCTTGCCCTTATCGGTGAACCCGGAGTCCATTTCGGAGGGTCGGTCCTTGACGCAGTGTTCGGCTGCGGCGGACTTCCGCCGCCGGAGGCCCATCCAGCAATCGTTGCCCGTATCCGGACCCTCGTACAGTCCTGCGGGGGATGTGCCGTAACTGATCTCTCCCAGGGAGGACTCGCAGCGGCGGTTGCCACATTCTGCCCGGGAGTACGGATTGAGATTCCCGGATCCCCNCTCGTAAACCTCTTCTCCGAGACCTACGGAAGATTCCTTGTTGCTTATCGGGATGAACAGGATCTGAAGGGGCTGCCGTATGCGGTCCTTGGCGAGGTCATCGCGGAAGGACTTGATATCCGGTGTGATGGAACCCGTGTCACCGTGGAGCAGGGACAGGTTGACCGGGCTCTCTCATCGTTTACCCGGATTATGCAGGGGTGAGGGGAGGTATTCACCCGGTTCCGGACTGAAGAATCGTGAAGCAGAAATACTTCTGGGGGTTACCAGACACCGGTCGGAAAAAAGAGATTATTTTTTCTGGAACTGGGGCATGAGAGAGCGGACCTCTCGCCCTATCTCTTCAATGAGGTGCTCTTCATCAGCCCTGGTCAGTGCGGTGAAGACCGGCCGGTTGACCATATTCTCAAGCATCCACTCCTTTGCGAATTCCCCGGTCTGGATTTCACGGAGGATCTCCTGCATGGAGAGGTAGACCTCGGTGCCGATTATCCGTGGTCCGCGGGTAAGGTCTCCATACTGGGCAGTATTGCTGATCGAATTTCTCATTTTGGTAAAACCGCCCTCATAGATCAGGTCAACAATGAGTTTGAGCTCGTGGAGTATCTCGAGGTAGGCCATTTCGGGTGCATAACCGGCATCAACAAGGGTTTCAAAACCTGCCTTGATCAGCGAGGTAACCCCGCCGCAGAGGACTGCCTGTTCACCGAAGAGATCGGTCTCTGTCTCCTCCCGGAACGTGGTCTCGAGCACAACCGCCCTTGTCGCACCGATTCCCTTGGCATATCCAAGGGCCAGCGCGTGGGCATTTCCGGTATAATTCTGGTGAACCGCAATGAGCGCAGGCACCCCTTTTCCGTCTTCATACATCCGGCGGACCAGTGCACCCGGCCCTTTCGGAGCAACCATAAGAACATCAACGTCAGGGGGAGGAACAATCTGGCCGAAATGGATATTGAAGCCATGGGAGAACATGAGGCACTTGTTCTCGGTCATGTGAGGCCGGATCTCGGTCCTGTAGACCCCGGCCTGGTTCTCATCGGGGAGAAGGATCTGGATAATCTGGGCCATCTTCACTGCTTCGGCCACCGGATAGACCTTGAACCCGTCTGCACTTGCCAGGGACCAGCTCTTCCCGGGTCTCACCCCGATAATCACATCGAGCCCGCTGTCCTTGAGATTGAGAGCCTGCCCCCGGCCCTGCGATCCGTACCCGATAACAGCAATTCGTTTTCCGTCGAAAACGGAGAGATCGGCATCTGATTCGTAGTATTTTTTTATCATGGATGTTCCATCAGCTATCGCTAACAGAGCACTTAAATATTATATAAAAAAACTACATCACACAACCGAATACAACAATACCGGAGCGATGCAATATTCACCATGACCTGAGGCCCCAGAGCGGACGTGAATTGCCGGACATCCAGTCCACGACCCCTGCGGTGCGTATTAATCTTACCCGTGTAGGCGTAAAAAATGTAAAAAAACTGGTCGAAGTATCCCGGCAGGAGAAAAGACCGGTTGTTTTCATCTCCAATTTTGATGTCTTTGTTGATCTCCCGGGGAGTCTCAAGGGAGCGAACCTTTCCCGGAATTTCGAGGTCATCGATGAGGTGTTACAGCAGGCTATCGATGGTGAAGTGAAAGAGATTGAAAATCTCTGCAGTGTCGTGGCAAGGAAGCTTCTTGACCGGCATGAGTATGCTGACAGGACTGAGGTCCTCATGCAGAGCCAGTTCATGGTGAAACGGGAGACCCCGGTCTCCCGTACCAGTTGTCATGAGGTGGTCAAGGTCCACGCACGGGCAATCGCCCGCAGGACGTTTCGGGATCCTATTGTACGAAAGAGTATCGGTGCCGAAGTGACAGGGATGACTGCCTGCCCCTGTGCCCAGGATATCATGAAAGAACGGGCGATCTATACCCTCCGGAACCTGGATATCGGNCAGGAGAAGATAGATGCATTCCTCAGGGATGTCCCCATGGCTACGCACAACCAGCGGGGACGGGGCTTTCTCTGCATAGAAATTGATGATGACCAGCATGTGAAGCTNGAGAAGATCATCCAGATTCTCAAGGGTTCCATGAGCGCAAGCATTTTCGAGCTGCTCAAGCGGGGGGATGAGAGCTATGTTGTCCTCAACGCCCACATGAATCCCCGGTTCGTCGAAGACTGTGTCCGCGAGATAGCCAAGAAGGTGATCAATGAGTTCAGGGATCTTCCCGGCGACTCGCTCATCACCATCAAGCAGACCAACGAGGAGAGTATCCACCAGCATGATGCCTATGCCGAGCGGCAGGCTACCATGGCTGAACTTTTTGTCGAGCTGAATGGTGAACAGGCCGAGATGCAGGAAACCTGAGGAAAGAATATATACAGAATTTTTCCACCAATTTCGGGTACTTTATTTTATGGGGAATTTTAGACTCCCTATATATTAATTTCCTTTCCCAATCTTTTATTGCCATATATTGATTTCTATTTCGGCATTCCGGCCTGAATTATCCCCGGAATATTGCACAGATGATATATAATAGGAGAGGGTAATGTATCCTGAACGTACTCTGTACGGTCAATCATCTAGAGAGATGAGTTGTGTGGATTACACCGGTACCGCGATATGACCAACTCAATAACATGAGGCGATACTATTGTCGAAAATTGTAGAGATTTCCCCAACCACGAGGCATGAGGGACACTCGAAGCTCGTCCTGAAGGTGGACGATGCGGGCATCATAGAGCGTGGTGACTGGCTCTCTATCACCCCGGTCAGGGGAGTGGAGAAGCTTGCCATCAACAAGACAATGGATCAGGTGCCAAAGATTGCATCACGCGTCTGTGGTATCTGTCCCATTGCCCATACGCTCGCCGGAATTGAATCGATGGAAGGCTCCATCCGCTGTGAGATTCCGAAAGATGCAAAGCTCCTCCGTATCGTGTTGCAGTGTGCCAACAGACTGCACAGCATTGCACTGCACAATATCCTGATCCTTCCTGATTTCTACATTCCCGGAACGGACAAGAAGATCAACCCGTTCACCCCCGAAGAACCCGTGAGGAGTGTAGCAAAGCGCATCCAGCGTATCAGGGAGATCGGCCAGACCATCGGNGAGATTGCCGGCGGGGAAGCGGTCCACCCGAGCAACCCGCGGGTGGGAGGTATGTACAAAGCCTGCACACCCCGCGCTGTAACGAAGATGTATGACCTTGCCAAGGAGGGCCTCACCCTCGCCCATGAACAGATGGACTTCATGCTGGCTGTCATCAATAACATGAAGAAGCGTGACTGGACAGAAGTCAGTGGTAAACAGATACCACTCCCGAAGACACTCGGTTACCACAACCAGGGTGTCATGGCAGCACATCCGGTTTACGCCAGCTCCAATCTTGATGAGCACCCTGGCTGGGATCCTGCGCGCTGGACCGATGTCCGGCCCTGGGACTGGTATATGGGCGAAGGAGAGGTAAGCCTCGCTGACCCGAGCTATCCGATTGGTGGTACCTCCCCCGTTGGTACCAAGGTGAACCCGCAGATGGAGGCCTGTACAGGCGTACCACTCTACGATGGTGCACCGGTTGAGGTAGGACCGAGGGCCAGGCTTGTCACCTTCAAGAACTTTGACGAGAAGGGGACCTGGGGGCAGCATATTGCACGGCAGCTCGAATACACAGACAGCCTCTATGCCATGATCAATGCTCTTGACGGGTATAACCCGGCAGGGAAAGTCCTTGCTGACCCCATCCCGCAGGGAGACGGCTCACTCGGCTGGGCGGCCAACGAAGCTCCCCGCGGTTGTGACGTCCATCTGGCAAAAGTCAAGGATGGCAGGGTCCTCTATTATGAGATGCTCGTGCCCACCACCTGGAACTTCCCGACCTGCAGTCGCGCGCTCACCGGTGCTCCCTGGCAGGTCGCCGAGATGGTGGTTCGCGGTTATGACCCCTGTGTATCATGTGCCACCCACATGATCGTCATTGACGAGGACAAACGGGTAGTTGCCCAGAAACTCATCCAGTGAGTGTAACCTGATGCTGTTTCCGGAAATTGTGGTTGCAGGGTGTGGAAATCCCCTCTTTGCCGATGACGGGTTCGGACCCGCGGTTATTGAGGAACTCCTTCGTCTCGAACTCCCTGGCAATGTCAAGGCGATGGACGCCGGCCTCGGCGGCCCGCACTTTATTTTTACCCTGCTCGACCCAGAAGTCACAAAGCAGCTTATCATTATTGATGTTGCCGACTTCGGAGGCAAGCCAGGGGATGTTGCCACTTTTGATGTCGAAGACCTCCCTGCAGGAAGTTACCGGGATATTCACTCCTGGGATATCACCGAGCCGCTGCAGCGGCTGAAAGATGGTATTACTATCACAATAATCGGATGTCAGCCCGGCAGGGTTACCGCCCCTGATTTCGAACTGGGGCTCACTCATGAGGTAATGGACGCCATTCCAAAAACAATCAGTCTTGTACTGGAACTTATCGGAGTGGACTATGGGACTGCTATCAAGAATCTTCGGAAAGAAGGAAGTCAGCGAGACACCGACGGAGAAACCTGTGCCGGTGAAAGCTGATGCGGAAAAAAAGGCGGAAATTTTAAAAAAGGAGGAAAAGCCTGTGGCAGACAAGATTACAGTTGGCCATGTGCACATGAGCGGATGCACTGGCTGTCTTGTGTCTTTAGCGGACAACTATGGAGGATTGCTAACAATCCTTGACAAGTATGCTGATCTTGTATACGGCCTGACCCTGGCAGATGTGCGGCACATTCCCAAGATGGATGTAGCGCTCGTCGAGGGATCAATCTGTATTCAGGATAAGCTTTCAGTTGAAGAGATCAAACAGACGCGTGAGAAGGCAGCAGTCGTCGTGGCTGTGGGCGGATGTGCCTGTTATGGAAACATTACCNGGTTCGGNCGTGGCGGGCAGCCAAACCAGCCCCAGCATGAATCATATCTCCCCATCGGAGATCTCATCAAGGTTGACGTATACATCCCCGGATGCGCACCCTGCCCCCAGCTCATCAGGAATGTCTGTGTCATGGCCTATCTGCTGCTGAAGGGAACCAAGGAGCAGAAGGAACTGGCAACCAAATACCTGACCCCGTTGATGCAGCTGGCAGATCGCGGCACAGAAGCATGCGGTTGCGACCTGATGTATGATGTTATCAACCAGGGACTCTGCATGGGCTGCGGAAGCTGCGCAGCTGCCTGCCCGGTCAGGGCTATTACCCACGAATACGGGAAACCCAATGTAAACCGGGAGATGTGCATCAAGTGCGGGGCCTGTTATGCCCAGTGCCCGAGGAGCTTCTTCAACTTTGATGTCATCACTGAATTCGAGGGAATATCCGAACTCATCAAAGGAGCACTCCAGTGAGGTGATGGTCATGGGAACAGAACTCGGTAAGTACAAACTCTGTGTATCGGCACGCAGCACGGACAAGGAGATCCTGAAGAAGGCCCAGGACGGCGGTATTGTCACCCAGCTCTTCAAGTTCGCCCTTGAGGAAGGCATCATCGATGGTGCTATCGTTGCCGGGCCAAGCGACGAACCCTGGAGGCCCCGCCCGTTCATCGCCACGACAGTTGAAGAACTGATGGCAACTCCCGGGACGAAGTACAACATCAGCCCCCAGGTCTCCTGGATCAAGGAGGCAACCCGGAGTTTCGGGCTGGACAAGGTTGGTATCGTCGGAACACCCTGCCAGATGCAGGCGGTGAGGAAAGGGCAGCTCTACCCGGTCGGGTTGAGAGATGTCGATGATAAGATTGCCCTCGCCATTGGTATCTTCTGCATGGAGAACTTCTCCTACCAGAGCATCAAGCAGCTCGTTGAAGACCATGCGGGTATGAAGATGGAAGCGGTCAAGAAGATGGAGATCGGCAAGGGCAAGTTCTGGGTATACGGTCAGCGCGGACAGGTCGTCCAGCTGCCGCTTAAAGTGACCCACAAGTACGAACAACCAGGCTGCCATGTCTGCCTCGACTACGTCGCAAACCTCGCGGATGTCTCTACCGGATCAGTAGGAAGCCCGGACGGCTGGAGCACGGTGTTTGTCAGGACCAAGAACGGGGACGGCATCTGGGCAAAGGCTGTTACTGCAGGCTGCTTCGAGACAAAGCCCATTGACCAGGTCAAACCCGGTCTCGAGCTCGTGTCCAAGCTTGCCAATGAGAAGATCGGCAAGAACCAGAAGACCGTTGAGGAGCGGGCCAAGTTCGGTGTGAACAAGGCTCTGCGGAACCCCTATATCAGCCCGAAATAACCTAAAATTTCTTTTTATTTTGGTTCCGGATATCCGCCCGAATTTCTCCAGGAATTGTTCCCACCTTTAGCATCCCTGCCGCATCGTGGGGGACGCCCCAGCGGCGGGGGTTAGCCGAAGGCGCAACCTCCTGGAGCGTCATTTAGGGTATGGAGCGTTGTATTGGGAGAAAAAAATTGGTGGATGAAATGTCACTATACCCATTTTTGATGAGCATTTCTCCACGGATAAAACCGGGAAGCCTTCGTTTTCTGCCAAGAGGATGTTGAAAAAAGAAGACAGGGGATATTGTTCGGTCATTTCCAGACGTCAACAGGGTTGATCGTGGCATCGATGAGCAGGTCAAACTCCATGGCCTTCAGCCACCCTGCCTTCTCNAACATGTTCATGAAACAGATGCCGATCAGGTACGCACCGGGATGTTTTTCCGCCGCTGCTTTGACCTGCTCCATGGTTACCGGCACATTCGGCATGGAGAGCCCGCCCATGATCACGACCGCCTTTGGTGACCGGACTATGGCAGCCCCTGCAGCCTGCATTCCGATGTCGGGGGCGAGCCTTATTTTCTGTGCCTTGGACTCATCAATGTACGGAACAAAAACCTGATCTAGATCTATACTCCTGACTGCAAAACCCAGAAGTTCGACAAACGGCGTGCAGGTGCCCGGACACCCGTAGTAGACGACCTGNTCACCAGCCTTCAGGCCCGTTTTCTCGATGAACTCCTTAAAAGGCCGCAGCATGCCGGGGACACCCTGAAAAACCTCCTTTTGTTTCATACCAATCACAGCTACCTCTCNTCCAGCGTTCCGGCAGCCGGCCGGAATACCGGGATTGTAAATAGAGAGGTCTTCAAATATTAAGGTAACAGCGGTTACAACAGGGTGAGGGATATGCATACCATTCTTGTCTGCTACGCCACCAGGTACGGCTCCACAGGGGATATTGCCGGAATAATCGGGGAAGAACTCAGGAAGGAAGGCCACGGGGTTGTGGTATCCCCTCTTTCAGAAGTNCAGGATCCCGGAATGTTTGATGCCGTGGTTATCGGAAGCCCTCTCTACATGGGCAAATGGCTTGCCGAAGCCCGGGATTTTGTGAGCCGGTTTCGGTATCCGCTCAAGGAACGCCCGGTTGCNGTATTCTCGGTNGGTTATTCCCTGAAGGAGAGGANAATTGAAAATCTCCAGAATGTTGATGCTGCCCTTGATACAGCCGTGAAGATCTTCCTCTCGCCGGTCCATTCGGGATATTTTGCCGGTTCCGTGAACCCTGATATCATGACCCCGGCAGACAGGGCTATTGTCACCATGAGCGGTGCTTTGCCGGGTGATTACCGTGATTCGGCGGAAGTGAAGCGATGGGCGCGGGAGCTTCCCGCGTTCCTTTTCCCGCAGGGTTTGTGATGGGAAAATGGCGTGACAGGGCTATATCACCTGCTTTTTCCCTATTTGGAGGATATCTCCTGCAGGAACTGCGCGAGCGCATCCCGTGCGCTCTCCGGATGCCGAGCTGATATTTCATAGGTCCGGGCACCGGGAAATTCGCCTCTGATCACTGAAGGGCAGGATTCGGTGAGATCACATTTGTTCAGCATCACTGAGAACGGCACACCGGTCTCGGAAAGATGATGGTAGAGCTGCCGGGTAAATTCGTCCACGCTGCAGGAACAGTCCACCAGGAGGATTGCAGCATCCATTCCGTTTGCGATGATCTCACGGACAAATTCAAACCGTTCCTGCCCGGGTGTGCCATAGAGATGGATATGCCTGCCGGAAAGATCTGTTTTTCCGAAATCGAGTGCGACGGTTGTGGTCCCCTCGCCGCAGTCTGCATCGATGTGCCGTGAGGTGTGATCAATCGCCTGGATGAAAGTTGACTTGCCGGCATGGTACGACCCGAAAACCACTACCTTCAATCGTTCTGGATCCATTGCCGAACTATTGGCGGGGATTTTTTTTATTGTTTTGTTCCCTGCCTCAGCAGGATACCCCCCCAGGGCCGCACCAGCCTGATCATACTTCGGCTGTTTTATTCCTGCCCGCGTCAACCTTCCTGCAGTATGTCAGGAGCAGCATTGCATACGGCCGGCACCAGGGTACGACTCGAGACCACCATGGGTGAGATCATCCTTGAGCTCTCTGCTGATATGCCGGTGACAGCCGGGAACTTTGAATCGCTGGTCAGGAAGGGATTCTATAACGGGGTTATCTTTCACCGGGTTATCGACCGTTTCATGATCCAGGGAGGCGATCCCACCGGGACCGGCACGGGCGGACCCGGGTATACCATCAGGGATGAATTCACCCCGGCTAACAGGAACAACCGGGGAACTATTGCCATGGCCAATGCCGGGCCAGATACCGGGGGGAGCCAGTTCTTCATCAGTCTTGTTGACAACAATTATCTTGACCGGAACCACCCGGTCTTCGGGAAGGTAATAACAGGTATGGAGGTTGTTGACCAGATCGGGAAGGTGAAGACCGATCGGAGTGATCGTCCCAAGGAGCCGGTCACCATCGTGAAGGCCACGGTGGTGTAATTTTTTTGGGTATCGTGGCATTTCAACCACTGTTTTTTTTCATGCATCTCAAGAGTTTCATGGCCTCATAGACGCTCCTGGGGGTTGCGCCTTCGGTTTACCCCCGCCGCTGTGGTGTCCCTCACGATGCGATAGGGAGGTATCAAGCACAGGATTCCATCTTCGGTTTGTGTTGGATGGTGTATCACTTTTTTTGAATAGATTTTAGAACCGTGAATATCAAAGTTTTTCAGACGTAAATTAATGGCGAGATTGGTAGTGTAACGAGTACTATACCCTTTTTTTTAACAACCCGTTCAGATCCGTTTTTTCAACCCTCTGCTTCCGGAATCTTTTTCCTGACAGGAAGTGCCATGGCACAGGTCCATCGAACGGGAGAATGGTGTGAAATGTCCTCCTGCGGGTGCACCTCCGCCACCACCCGACAGCGCACCAGGTACCCATCGTGGTGGAGGCAGGCGGGGGGATGGGCAAACCACAAGGAACTCCGGGAGAGTCCCCGGAATAATCCCGGTGAATGTTTTAAAAAAAAGGAGGGGGAGGAGAATTACCCCAGGTAATCCGAAGGGGTCGGCATCTGGTCTTTCAATCCTTTGCGTTTCCGGATGGCAGTCACGACCTCCTTCATCAGGCTGGCAGGAACGATCTCGAACCCGGCAAACTCAGTACTCCACATTGCACGCCCTTCTGTGGCAGAACGGATGTCCCCGGAGAACCCGAAGAGCTCAGCTACCGGTGCTTTGCCGACAACAGTCATGGTATCCCCCTCGCTCTGCATATCAAAGACCTGTCCCCGCCTGCCCTGGATCTGGGATGTTGCACTCCCCATATGATCGGTGGGTACGGTAATCTGTATCTTCTGCATTGGTTCAAGGAGTGAATCCCCGGCCAGCAGGATGCCTCCCTTGAGGGCGCTCCGGACAGCGGGAATGACCTGGGCAGGACCACGGTGTATCGCATCTTCATGCAGTTTTACATCAACGAGCCGGATCTTGAGGTTCTGGACCGGTTCATCTGCAAGCGGACCACCGGCAAGGGCTTCATGGATACCTTCAAGGATCAGCTCCATGGTCTCGTTGAGGTACTGGATACCCTTGGTCATGTCGATGAACATGTTGGTGCCATGGATATCCTTGATATTTTTTGCCTCGTCTTTTTCCATGCCGGCCGCAACCAGGGCATCCCTCCGCTCGAGCGCGGTCTGGTTCATGGAGACCTCCCCGTTCTTAATGAGCATTACAATCCCTTCGGGAAGCGGTTCGATCTCGAGGTAGAACCGGTTATGACGGTTCGGAGATTTCCCCTCAACCGGGCCGGCTTTCTGGGTAATCGTTTCACGGTACACCACAATAGGCTCAGACGTGACGATCTCAACACCCTTGTCGCGCTTGATCCTGCCGGTAATGATCTCGAGGTGGAGTTCCCCCATACCGGAGATGAGATGCTCACCGGTCTCCTCGTTAATGGTGACCACGAGAGTGGGATCTTCCTTGGCGACCTGGCGGAGCACTTCCACCAGCTTGGGCAGGTCTTTCATGTTCTTCGCCTCGACTGCAACCGTCATCACCGGTTCACTGTAGTGCTTGAGCGACTCAAAGGAGGTCATATCCATGAGCGTGGTGACGGTTGAACCGACAACCGCATCCCTGAGCCCGGTGACTGCTGCGATATTGCCGCCGACCAGCTCATCGACTTCNACCCGGGTCGGTCCCATGAAGATCCCGACCTGCTGCAGGCGGTTGACCTTCTTGGCCGTTCCCATCACATAGAGCTCTGAACCCCGTCTGAGTTTGCCGGAAAAGAGCCGCCCGGTCGCAACCTCCCCGGCATGGGGATCAAAGGATATATCGGTAACCATCAGGGTTGCCGGACCCCCGGGGTCACAGTTCAGCATGGCCTTCCCTTCCGGTGACTCCGCATCTCCATGCCAGATCACCCTGATACGCCGCTTCTGGGCATCAACCGGGTTTGGCAGGTGACGGACCACCATATCGAGCACAACATCACAGAGCGGGCTCCTCTTTGCCAGGCTCTTCATATC
>Ga0031656_10000250_pt1 | contig 17032 bp, 13 predicted proteins | sample FrelakmetDIP11DI_FD_55080 | JGI IMG/M metagenome (GOLD analysis project Ga0031656, IMG submission 55080) | Freshwater lake sediment microbial communities from the University of Notre Dame, USA, for methane emissions studies - DIP11 DI | ecosystem: Environmental > Aquatic > Freshwater > Lake >... | reverse complement strand
TGCCCTGGATGCGCTCGCTCCACACACCAATTGAATAAAAAACCAATGCCAGACTGATGATAATTAATGGTGCAAAGCCTAATGCTGTCATGATATCTCCATTGGAAATCTGATGAGTAAAAGATTATACGTCATTAAAAGCAGGGTGGTATTTGATGATCCCTGATGCACCCTGCAAATAACCANGTTGTAATTCGGTAACCAAGAATACATCATCGGGTACATCGTATTCNCTGCGGATGCCATAGCGCAGAGATGGTATGAAACCAAAGCGAGGGTAATACGCCGAGTGACCCAGGACGATTGCAGCACCAAATCCAAGTGCTATACACTTCTTCAAGCCAGCAGTGATGAGGGCGGAACCGAACCCTTTGCGCTGATATGCGGGTACCACTGCCACGGGACCCAGCCCCATGATTTTGAGGTCAGGGTAGTCTGTGAGTGAAACCGGCGAGAACAGGATATGCCCAATAATTGCTCCATTCTCCTCTGCAACAAGAGAGACGATTGGGTGCGCTTCTCTCCTGAGAATATCCACCAGGTTAGCTTCCGCAGGTGTTTCGAAAGCGGAAGCATTCACTGCATACACTGCCGGATAATCCTTTGGTTCTTCTTCTCGAATAGGCATAGATTCCTCCGAATCCCGTTTGGAAATTATATACCTTTGTGTCGAATCGTTGAATGATCATTGATATACCGCGGGTTGATTTAANTAATATGCTTCACCACAGGATGTTATGCTGTGAGGCACCATTCAGCTTCCTATATATGGTCAAACTACCACAGGACTATTTTCATCCTTGGACGATTATATATAAAAATTTCTGAATGTAAAATTTTAGAGGTAGTATAATTTTCTCCTGGAAATGCAATCTATCCCTCCGGCCAGGTTTTCTGGAGAATATGATACATCACACGCTGCCAGAATTTCACAAGGAAGTTCAAGTCAAGATGTCTGCGTTTGGTCTGGATGCGGGTGTAATTGGCGCAATTGCAACGGTCGTGAAAGCCATATTTTCAAAGCCCACGCGTGGAGACGGAGTTGTACTATAATTAATTACAAGGAGGCAACCAATCCAAGATACCCAAACAATCGAAAAGACAGATTTCCAGAACTAACGAAAATTAGAATTCTAAAAAACTAAAAAAGGAGCAGAAGTAATGAAGAATTATAAACAATGGTATAGCCTCTTTGCTGTCATGCTTGTTGCAGTCATGGTTTTAACTGCCTGCGGTGGTGGCACAGAAGAGGCTCCGACCTCAGAAACTCCAGCAACCCAAGCACCTGTGTCTCAACCACCAACTCCTGAAATTCCAGCTGGCAAGACCCCGGTGGAAGTATTCTCCTGGTGGACAACTGGTGGCGAGGCGGCAGGCTTACAGAAGCTGATGGATCAGTTCAACACTGGGAATCCTGATGCAGAAGTCTTCAATGCTGCAGTTGCTGGTGGCGCTGGTTCGAACGCCAAAGCAGTACTCAAAACCCGTATGCTCGGTGGTGATCCGCCCGACAGCTTCCAGGTTCACATGGGCCATGAGCTTATTGATACCTGGGTAACCACGGGTTTCATGGAACCATTGGATGATGTCTATAATGAATATGGATTCAACGATGTCTTCCCGCAGGGCGTGCTCGATATCGTATCCTATGATGGGCATCCGTGGTCGGTTCCGGTGAATATCCATCGCTCAAACGTGATGTGGTTCAACAAAGCCATTTTTGAGCAATATGGACTGACCGCTCCAACCACCTGGAACGAATTTATCGCAGTGGCAGAAACTTTAAAAGCAGCCGGCATCACCCCCCTGGCATTAGGCGACAATGGTCCCTGGGCGGCTGCGCACCTGTTCGAGACTATCCTTGCTGGCGTTCTCGGTCCTGAGGCATATACCGGCCTGTGGAACGGTGGCACTTCATGGGATGACCCCAAGGTGACCGAAGCGCTTAACACATTCCGTACCGTATTGAATTATGTGAATGAAGACCATACAGCCTTATCTTGGGATCAGGCCAATCAATATGTCATCGATGGTACAGCCGCCATGACTATCATGGGCGATTGGGTTGATGGCGATTATGTTGCCAAGGGTTTCGAAGGCTATGGATGGGCACCTGTGCCGGGCACTAAGGGTACGTATGTAGCCTTGTCAGATACCTTCGGCTTACCCAAGGGAGCAAAAGAACCCGAGCTTACAAAGATGTTCCTGGGTGTGCTTGGCTCGAAGGAAGGCCAAGAAGCATTCAACATCCTCAAGGGCTCAATTTGCGCCCGCAAGGACTGCGACTACAGTGCCTTTGATGCTTACCTGCAGTCTTCGGCTGCAGACTGGTCAGTAGATAAGATCGTACCGTCTGTGGTCCATGGTGCTGCGGCATCGGAAGGTTGGGCCACTAGTTATGTCGATGCGATTGGTGCATTTGTTACCAATCGTGACGTGGCATCAACCCAGCAAGCGCTCATCCAGGCCGCCATCGACGCAGGCAGCAGCCAGTCGGCCAGCACCGTGAAAACCCCCGTGGAGATATTCTCCTGGTGGACAACGGGTGGCGAAGCCAACGGCTTGCAAAAGCTGATGGATCAATTTAACGCTGCCAATCCAGAATACAACGTATACAACTCGGCAGTGGCAGGTGGAGCTGGTTCGAATGCAAAGGCTGTATTGAAGACCCGTATGCTGGGAGGTGACCCCCCCGATAGCTTCCAGGTGCACATGGGCCATGAGCTCATTGATACCTGGGTGACTACAGGCTTCATGGAACCCCTGGATGATGTCTATAATGAATATGGTTTCAACGATGTCTTCCCGCAGGGCGTGCTTGATATCGTATCGTATGATGGAAGTCCCTGGTCTGTACCGGTGAACATCCACCGCTCGAATGTGCTTTGGTATAACAAAGCAGTGTTCGAGGCAAATAACATCGACCCGACAACTCTAAATACCTATGAAGGCTGGCAGGCTGCAGCAGAAACACTTAAGGCAGCTGGTATCACCCCGCTGGCGTTAGGTGATAACGGTCCCTGGGCAGCTGCACACCTCTTCGAGACTGTGCTGGCTGGCACGCTTGGTGCTGAAGCATACATCGGTTTGTGGGATGGCTCAACCGACTGGAATGGTCCTGAAGTGACCCAGGCATTGGAAAACTTCAAAATGATGATGGGCTACATCAACGAGGATCACAGTGCCCTCTCATGGGACCAGGCTAATCAATATGTCATCGATGGAACGGCAGCTATGACCATCATGGGTGACTGGTGCGACGGTGACTACGTGGCCAAGGGCTTTACTGGCTACGGCTGGGCACCCGTTCCAGGCACGGATGGTATATATGTCGCCCTGTCTGATACTTTTGGCTTGCCTAAAGGTGTCCAGCAGCCTGAGGCNGTTAAGATGTTCCTGGGTGTGCTTGGCTCGAAGGAAGGCCAGGAAGCATTCAACATNCTCAAGGGCTCNATCTGTGCCCGCAAGGANTGCGACTACAGTGCCTTTGATGCTTACCTGCAGTCTTCGGCTGCAGATTGGCAAGTAGATACCATCGTTCCTTCTGTTGTCCATGGCGCAGCGGCTTCAGAAGGCTGGACAACTGGTTATGTCGATGCCATTGGCGCTTTTGTCACCAGCGGAGATGTGGCTGGTACACAAGCATCCCTGGCAGCTGCATGCCAGGACGCTGGCGTCTGTCCATAGTTCCTAATTAATCTGAGGGAGGTCAGGACCAGAAATTCCTGACCTCTCTCCTTTGAGGAGGTCTTCATGCGCCGCCTTGACAAGGATCGTCTGACGGCAATTCTGTTTATAACCCCGTCTGTCATCGCGATCCTGCTATTTGTGTATGGTTTCATCGGATGGACGGGATGGGCATCGTTGCTGAAGTGGAATGACCTTGCCATGATCGCCAAGGGCAAACTGTTTCCAAACGTGCCATTTGCGGGGATGGATAATTTTGTTCGTCTATTAACCGTAGATCAACGCTTTCAGGTTGACTTACGCAACACGGTTGTCTTTACACTCACCTTTATTGTTGCCTGCCTCGGACTGGGCTTGATGATGGCGATACTGCTCGACCAGAAAGTGAAGGGCGAGGCTCTTTTCCGCGGGATTTTTCTATTCCCAATGGCAGTTTCATTCATTGTCACTGGCGTCGTATGGCGCTGGTTATTAAATCCAGGCAATAGCTCAACCGGTCCAGTAGGAGTCAATCTTTTATTTAAAAATATGGGATTGGGTTTCTTCCAATCCGCCTGGTATACCAATCCAGAGGTTGGTTTCATCCAACCTGATTCAACGATTGGTGGATTTCTTAACTCAATCGGGCTGGATTTTATTACCACAGCAAAGTTTGGTATCCCCTTTGCTATCCTATCGGTGGTCCTGGCGGCCACCTGGCAGATGTCTGGCTACACCATGGCCATGTACCTGGCAGGTCTGCGGGGTGTACCAGAAGAGTTGCGTGAAGCGGCAAGAGTAGATGGGGCTACCGAATTTCAGGTATATCGAAATATCATCTTACCCTTGCTTAAACCGATCACTTTGAGTGCAATCATTATCCTGGGTCATATATCGCTGAAGATCTTCGACCTGGTTTCCTCCATGACTGGTCCTGGACCAGCTTTTGCCACAGATGTTCCAGCATATTACATGTTTGATACAGTGTTCCGCGGAAATCACTTTGCACGTGGCGCAGCAATCGCTATCATTATTCTTTTAAGTGTGGCAGTGCTGGTAGTTCCCTACCTGATCAGTAATATGCGTTCGGAGGTGAAGCGATGAAACAGCGCTTAAAACCTCTAAAGTGGACGCGAGTGCTTCTATATGTCCTGTTAATCGCTGGGGCGATTTTCTACCTTCTACCGATATATATGCTGGTCGCAACCAGCCTGAAAAGCTATGCAGAGGTGAAACTGTCAACCATGTGGTCAATCCCAGGCGGTTTTCACCTCGACAGTTTCCGGCAAGCCTGGTTTGGAGATCCCACCAAGGGTACAATGGGATTATCCTCCAACTTTATTAATAGCTTAAAATTAGCAATCCCGGCAACCATCATTTCAGCCATGCTTGGTTCGATCAATGGATATGTGTTTTCCAAGTGGAAATTCCGCGGCTCGGATGTGCTATTTACGATAATTCTATTTGGGATGTTCATCCCATACCAGAGTGTATTGATTCCTTTAGTGCAAACCCTTCAAACCTTTAGCCGGACATTTCGTCCATTGTTGAATGAGATCTTGGCATGGAATGCGCCGGAGCTGCTGGGCTGGTTACAAACCCTGATAGCTACTTACATGCCCATGTATGGAACGATTGGGGGGTTGGTAATGGTGCATGTCATTTATGGAATCCCGATTACCACGCTGATTTTCCGAAACTACTATGCCGCCATTCCGGATGAACTGTTGGAGGCATCCAAGATCGATGGAGCGGGTTTTGGTGGTATATACCGCCATATTCTTTTTCCGATCTCCATGCCGGCATTTGTAGTGGTGTTGATCTGGCAGTTCACCTCGATCTGGAATGAGTTCCTGTTCGCTACCGTGATTACCAACAAGGCTGATGTACAGCCGATCACCGTGGCGCTGAATAACCTGGCAGGCAGCTTCATTGTGGAGTGGAATGTGCAGATGGCAGGAGCATTAATGGCGGCTATACCCACACTACTGGTATATATATTGCTTGGACGTTACTTCATGCGCGGCCTGTTGGCAGGCTCGCTCAAAGGTTAATCATTTTGGGGCTGTCCCAAAAGTAAAGGAGAGCCCCAAAATGATTTTTAGGTAGATATGAATAAACAGATAAGATAAGTGAATATGGGTTAAGCGTCCATTTTCAGCTTGCTTATTCCGAATTATTCACACCTTCATTAATGGCGAATGCAACAGCCTGATCTAGTGTCATCTCCCGCCCCCTCTTCCATGCCTTATCGAATTCAATTTCACTAAGTAGACTGTGGGCAATGCTTATGCTATGCTCGAATGCTTCGCGCCTTATTCGCATAATTGGGGTGGGGGTGATTTCACGTAATTTCTCACTCGCTCCCAGCAATGTAGCTCCCCTGATCGGTTGCCCATTGATGTATGCCATATCAGCCATGGCTATAAGATTCCATATGATTTCCACTATTCCGTTAATTTCATGCAGAACCATCACACTTTTTTTATAATACTCCTGTGCATTCTCATATTCACCAAGCAGATGAGCTAGATGTCCTAAGCCATGGAGCGCATGACCAATTCCATACTTATTATCAGATTCACAGGAAAGGTTCATACTTTCATCGAAAAGGCGCCTGGCTTGTTCATAATCTCTTCGATTTAATGACAAGTTTCCAAGATGGTTCAAAGTATGAGGGATGAGAAAGAAGTGACCCCCCAATTCTCGCGATAACTTCAGGCTTTCCATCAGGAGAGTCAAAGCTCGTGCGTAATCACCACGGTTCTCTACCAGCAATCCCCCCAGATTATGCAGGGTTAACGTCAGGCCAGTCATATTCTGTAATTCATGATTCAAAGCTAAGCTCTCTTCGTAAAGAGAGATGGCGTATTCATAATCACCTTGATCGGTTGCCACGAGGCCCAAGTTACTCAGGGCAGTGGCGATGCCTTGTTTGTCGCCAAGTTCCCGCTTCAATGCAAGACACTTCTCCTGATAAGCTCTGGCGAGTAGCAGATCATGTTTTTCACGTGCGACTAGTCCCAGGTTTCCCAAAGCTGAAGCAATACCCGCTTTTTCACCTGCCATTTGTCTGATTGTTAGGCATTCTTCAAAACATTTACTGGCATGGTCATAATCAATTTGCACCCATGCGAGAACCCCAGCCTCATTCAGTGCATTAGCCCGAACTGCTAAGGATACCTCCTCAAGTTGCCTGAGATTTAAGGCTTTGTCTAACCACCTGCGCCCCTCGCTCCAGTAAATGGGATCAAAGGTATACCAGAACTTCCCCAACGCACTTCCAAGGCGCAAGGCGACCTCAGCCTCCTGATAGTCGATTGCCCATCTTAGCGCAGCAGTAAGATTCTCGTAGTCATGTTCAAGNNAATTTACCCAGACCAACCGCTGTGATCCTAACAAATTCGGCTTAGCCTTCTCCGCCAACTCCAGGAAGAATTCAGCGTGGCGACGGCGTAACATATCAACTTCTCCGTTCTCCACACACTGCTCCAGTGCATATTCACGGATGGTATCAAGCATAGAAAACCTGATCTCACCCGCTGCTTCAGTTTGTTTGATCAGGTTCGCCTCCACAAGAGGTCCGAACCTGAATACTATCGCTGGGTCTGAAGATGCTACGGAAGTAGGGTAATTATTACCGAATAGTGGCTCTACGAGTATCTTTTCGGCTGCCTCTGGCGTCCATCCCCCTTCGAATATACCCGCCCGTCGAAATAATAATTGGTCACTCGCCTCCAGGAGGTTGTAGCTCCAGGCAACCGCGTTGCGCAAAGTCTTATGACGGGCGGGCAGGTCTCTTGGTCCAATGGTAAGTGTCTTCAAGGGAGTTCCACCACTTGTATCTGACCATTGATGCAGCATCGCTTGGGGAGATATCTGCCTCACCCGTGCTGCAGCCAGCTCAATCGCCAATGGGAGACCATCCAGACGGACACAGATTTCTCCCAGGATTCGGAAATTCTCAGACGAAAGGGTGAAATCGGCTTTCATCGCCTTTGCCCGTTCAATAAATAATTGCACAGCTTCGGGTAATGAATTGCTTTCAGGTTGAGCCACTTCACCTGGCTTGGGGAGTAACATAGGCAGAATTGGATGGAGGTGCTCCCCATAGACGTGTAGCAAGGTCCGGCTTGTCACCAATACTTTCAGCTGTGGGGCTGTGGTAAGTATATCAGTCACCAACGAGGCTGCTTTGGTCAAATGCTCGAAGTTATCCAACACCAATAACAATTGCCGGTCATGTAAATATTCCTTCAAGGTATCAATGGCAGGTCTGCTCTGTGATTCCCGAATACCCAGTGCATGTGCAATCGTTAGGCTAACCAGCACCGGATCGCTTATGGGAGCCAGGGGAACAAAGAACACACCATCTTCATATTGATCGAGTAGTTGTGCAGCCACTTCCAGGCTCAAACGGGTCTTGCCCACACCACCGGGACCGGTAAGGGTAAGCAGGTGTACTTCTGGACGAGAAATTTCTTCCCTTATCTCCACTAATTCCTTTGTTCGCCCGACAAAGGAGGTGAGCTGAACAGGAAGGTTATTGGGCTTGCGTTGAGGGATTGCTGGTTTAGATAGATTTCTAGGGTGGGTCTCATGACTACCCTTGGGTGGGTAGAAATCCTTTTGCAAACGGATGTGTTCATATAACCTGGTAGTTTCTTCAAGCGGTGGCACACCTAATTCCCGCTCCAGGATCCGAACACATTCCTGGTATTGGAGCAGCCCTTCACTGCGTTGACTGTTCCAGGAATATAGCTGCATCAAATGACGGTGAGCTGTCTCGTCCACTGGATCGAGCGAAAGCCAACGCTTAGCTTCAACGATTGCTGCAGCAATCTCTCCGTCCGCGGAGTAACCTAGCACGAGCCGACTAAGGGCACCGATCAGTTCACGCTGGAGTATCTCAGCTTGTAAGATCTGCCATTCGTCGAATTCAGGACTGTCACTCAGCGTAAATCCAGTCAGGAAATCATCATTATAAAGTGATACCGCTTCAGTCAATGCTCCTAGGCAATCGGGACAGGGATCATCAGGATGATGGCCGTGGGCGCGATAAGCTGTCAAATCATCGTGGAATTCTTTGATATCCAACCAAAGATCGGAGGTGGATGGCACACCGATGGAATCTTGCACGACAAGTAGATGCTTTTTCCCCAGAATTTTTTGCAGCTCAGACAGGGTGCGGCGTAACGCCGCCCGGGCACGGATCTGGTCATGTTCAGGCCAGAACAATGTCGCCAACGAATCGCGGGAATGGCTCTTTGCAGTCACAGCCAAATAGATTAGCAAAGCCATCACCTTGCGTCGTTGGATCTCAACATGTGTCCCATCCCTTTCGAGGCGNGGCGAGCCAAGCAGGTGAAGTTCCAATTGAGACAACGGCTGTTTCCTCCTGAGCCATATTTTATATAGAAATGTAATTCATGTAAAGAATATGGGACGTTTTTGGGACGCTGGTTGGTTATATTGAATGTATAGCTCTTTAGTCATATCAGCAATGATCAAACCAATAGGAGGCTTACCATGAAATATTCACGTTTACGCAATCTATTTATCATCCTGGGTTTTCTGCTGGCACTATCAGCGGGATTGGCATTGGCACAGGCACCGGGCACGGATGAGGGTCAGCCGCAAAGTGGGGACTTGGTCACCGCTATCCTTGATGATGCCATTCCCATCCAAGGAAAATTGACCGATTCCAGTGGGGTTCCTCTCACCGACGATCACAATGTCACGTTCAGCCTGTACAATGACCCNGTTGCAGGAAATCTCTTGTGTTCATCCAATTACAATCCACTACCTTTATTCAACGGGTTGTTCAATGTCATCATAACCGGATGTGACAACACTGAAATTGTTGGTGACCAAATCTATCTGGGTGTTCAGGTGGATGCAGATGGTGAGATGACCCCGCGCCAACCCATCTATGCTGTGCCCTATGCCCGCAGCTTGCGACCAGGGGCTGATATACGAGGAGATATAGTAGCTGCAAGCGTATTGGCTTTGTATAATTCCAGCACAATTGACGGCAGCAAGGGCTTGTATGCAGAAGCTCTGGGTGCCAGTGGGATGACTTATGGTGTGATAGGTCAATCTAACTCCCCAGATGGATATGGCGGATACTTTAACAATCATGCCGCAGCTGGTGTTGGTTTGTTTACCAGTGCAGGCAATGATAATGCTGCGGACCTTATTTTAGGCGGCAACAGCACAGCAGATGATAACGGTCGCCTCGACTCTGATCCGTATTTCCCCGGCAGTGATCTTTTGCTTGTCAGCAATGACAGATTTCACATTCACCTGGACAATAACAACGATGAAGTTAATAGCGACTTTTCCATTCTCAACGGCTCAAACGATACGATCCTGGCAGCTGAAGAGAATGGCCGCCTGAACCTAGGTATCAATGCTGGTGGCACAACCATCATCACTGTCGGCGACCGTTACCACGATAATGCCATTGTAGCCTGGGCTAAAGTAAGTTCCAGCGGAGCTATCTCAGCAGAATTTGGGGTTACTTCGGTGACAAAAGATCCCGGATTGGGCAGCTACCTTATCACCATCGACGCTTCTACTGCCGGTGCCTCGTACTTGATCCCCATCGCCATCGCTGAGATTGAGGCGCTGCCTAACAGCCCCGTGGGCTTACGGATTGTGTCAATCAACCAGGAAACCACCACAACTTTCAGGGTGTACATTAATAACGGCGATGGGACCCCGGTAGATTGTGACTTTGTCTTCATGGTCACAGCAAGGTAGGCGAGTAATGAAACGGACAACTACACTTCTGATACTGATCCTGTTCTTGGTCATCTTGCTCCTTTGGACCGGTAGCGCCTTGGCGATGTCATCCCCCAATTTCCGTTTGGATTGGTTCACACCTATGACCAGCGGAGGTGGAGGGCAAATAAGTTCTGTGCACTATGCTGCCAACTTCACCGTAGGGCAAACAGTCGTTGGCGCTTCTGCCAGTGAACACTACAGCTCCGATATGGGTTATTGGTACGGTTTGCTGTCCTCAATAATCCACAATTTCCTGGAATTTCTGCCTACGATACTCCGTTAATGGAGCTGGATCATGGTTGGAAAAACATCGAGTGATATCGCTGACTCTACAAGTCATATGGAAAATTCCCAGGATAGTAACCGTACCATGTTTGTTATATCCATATGGGTTGAAATGATCCCCGGAAATCAACCCGCCTGGCGAGGCTCGATTCGGACAATCGATGGCCAACGAATGAACTTTTGCACACTCGCCAGCTTGAACCGACTGGTGTGTGAGCTCAGCGGTTGGCATGATCCACCGAAGAACAGCATTGAGAATTTACCTAATGAATAGCATTGTCTGGAAAGGTGGAGTATCCAAATGTCACCACCGAAAGGGAGTCCAGGTATGCAGCTTAATGAATATGTCCAGAGCGAATCCATAAACTTGCTGTCAACCTCCCCACAAAAACAAAACAATGTAAAGTTCGTGAAGGAGAATAACAATGAAAACCAGTAAAAAACAGTCCATCGTCTTTAGCTTAACCGCCGCTGACTTGCTGGTTGTTGGGTTGCTCTGGCTGATCTCCGCATCGGTCCCCGTCGCGCTTGCCGAAGCGGGAACGAAGTTAACCTCCAGGACGGGAAACGTTGTGGTGCTCCCCATTCACCTGGCCGCGCAGCCCATCCTTTGGACCCAGGTCAATGCCGACGGCTTTGGTAGAAATAACAAGGAGTCCAGTTCCATGGCCATCTTTGATGGCTACCTTTACGTCGGTACCTATTACATGTTCAGTGGTGCCGAGGTATGGCGCAGCCCAGATGGAGTTACCTGGAGCCAGGTCAATACCAACGGCTTCGGCGACGTCAATAACACCGGCGCACCAGCCATGATCGTCTTCAGCGATACTCTCTACGTGGGAATCTGGAACAATATCTCTGGTGTGGAGGTTTGGCGAAGTGAAAACGGCACAAGCTGGGAACAGGCCAATACCGACGGCTTCGGTGATGTCAATAACAAAGGTGCTTATTCTATGGCCGTCTACAACAGCACCCTCTACGTGGGGACTTCCAATCAAGCCACCGGGGCTGAAGTCTGGTGCAGTGTGAACGGCACAACTTGGGAGCAGGCTAACACCGATGGCTTCGGTGATGTCGAAAACATTCTAGCGGACTCTATGGCCGTTTTCGGCGGTTATCTCTATGTGGGGACTAGAAACTCGACTACCGGGGCTGAAGTTTGGCGTAGCCCAGATGGCATCGCCTGGGTACTGGCTAACGCCGTCGGCTTTGGCGACGTGAACAACTGGATCGTCTCATCAATGGCCGTCTTCAGCAACACCCTTTATGCCGGGACATACAACCCCACTACAGGGGCTGAAGTCTGGCGCAGTAGCGATGGCACTACCTGGTATCAGGCAAACGCCGACGGTTTCGGTAATATCCTTAATAACTTGGCCTGCTCCATGGCCGTCTTCGGCAACATTATCTACGTGGGAGTGCAAAATTTAACTACTGGAGCTGAAGTTTGGCGCAGCACCAATGGGATCACCTGGGCTCAGGCAAACATTGACGGTTTCGGTGATGTCCATAACGGAGCCGCCCAATCCNTGGCCACCTTTGGCGATTACCTCTACGTTGGGACGAATAACCTCACCAGTGGTACTGAGGTCTGGCGCACCAATGGTGTTGCTCTTGCCGAATTGTATCTAACGCTGATTCTGCGGTAATATCCGAGTGAACAGAACCGTGAGAGCGCTGCGAAACGAAAAAAATCAACAGCTGGCGCTTGTCAACACGTACCCAAACATGCTGGAGCAATAAGCAATCTGGTTTTCCAATGGACCTTCAGCGGCAGGATTCTCCAAGATCTCTCGCGCCAGCGTTTCCAGGATATTGACCTGCACTAAGGCATGAAAAGCAACGACGATCTCGTTGCTAAAGACTAAGGTAGGTCAGGAGAGCGCCTTGTGCAGCCACAGCGACCGGAGACACTGGTCGTGGCTAGATAAAAATCTCTAAGATTCTGTCTTGACAAGAAACTACTCACTGATCGATTTTATAATACCACAGGCGGTTATTTTAGATGAGGATATTCAGAAAAAGGAAACCACCTGTGGTTTCCTTTTTCTGACCCCTATATATTGAAAAATTCTATGATGACTTATTCTTATAGCACGCCATTCTATCACACAGGCTTGAGGCTTGTGATATAGACAAACCTCATCAATATTATGTATTCTTATCTGATTTTCAGAATCTTGAGGTCAAAAAACGTTATACTACGAACTCGATAAGAAGAGATCCCCTTAGAAAGGGTTATAAGAATGCAGACACTTACACGGGATAAACGAATTATCCTATCGATTGTTTTGTTATTAACTATTGCCACCCTGGCTTGTGGACATTACCACCCTGGCTTGTGGACTGCCTGCCCGGAGTTTAACCGGCAGCCAACCTACGCCGATTAGCCAGGAAAATAATCTAACAGCCACAGCCGACACACCCCGGATCGAGTTTGTTACGGATGAGGACCAGGTATTGATNGACATGTACTCACGCCTCAACCCCTCCGTGGTTAATATCACCGTCTACCTCAACCAGGATGGTATGCTTGATTCATTTGCCCAGGGCTCAGGTTTCGTCTATGATGATCAGGGTCACATACTAACCAATGCGCATGTTGTGCATGGGACCGACGGTGTTGAGGTAACCTTCTCGGATGGCTTAATCCGTGAAGCAACCGTTGTGGGCGAAGACTTGAATAGTGATCTGGCAGTGATAAAAGTTGAACTTCCCGATGGTATTTCATCCATCCCGTTGGGTATGATGGATGAACTTGCCGTTGGACAGACGGTGGTAGCCATTGGAAACCCATTTGGATTGGAAGGCACGCTTACACGCGGGATCATCAGCGCTTTGGGACGTACCATACCAGCCCTGACGGTTTTCTCCATTCCACAAGCCATCCAAACTGATGCGGCAATTAACCCGGGTAATTCAGGTGGTCCGCTACTCAATTTGAATGGCGAAGTGGTCGGTGTAAACGCCCAGATTGAGACTTCGGGTACCAGTGATAGTAATATCGGTGTGGGTTTTGCCATCCCGGTCAGTATTATTCGCCGGATAGTTCCTGCATTAATTGAAACAGGGCATTATGATTGGCCTTGGTTAGGCGTATCCGGATACACGGTTAATCCTTCCCTGGTGAAGGCAATGAACCTGCCAGTAGAGCAAGGCGCGTATGTCTCATCGCTCACGGAAGATGGTCCAGCACTGGCAGCTGGTCTTCAAGCAACCACTGAAACCATCACCCAGGATGGTCGCCAGGTTGAGTTAGGTGGGGATGTCATCACAGCTATCGATGGGCAGACGGTGAAAACCTTTGACGATATCCTGGTTTACCTTAGTCTGCAGACCAATCCTGGCCAGCAAATTACGTTGACGATTTTACGTGATGGAAAATACCAGGATGTAACCCTTGAGCTTGGAACACGCCCAACAGAGTGAGCAAACCTGTAAAGGTGATAAGAAAAATAAGAGCCTGGATCGGTCCGGGCTCTTTATATACTTATTCTATGTATATATTAATACTCAAGTGATGGATCTAACAGATTATAAAGCGGCTGTTCTTGCAAGTAACAATTCAGGTTTTGAATAAAAAGGTCTATGGCCCGTTCATCATAGTGAGGTGAAAAGCCAGCAATGTGTGGGGTGAGGATTACATTTGGCAGTTTCCAGAGTGGACTGTCGGCTGGTAAGGGTTCCACCGGGTATACATCCAGGGCAGCACCTGCAATCTTGTGCTCTCTAAGCAGGGGTATGAGAATACTATGATCGACGATATCTCCGCGCGAGATGTCGATTAGATAGGCACCTGGTTTAAATGCTTCCAGCTCTTTAGCGCCCAGGAATGCCCGGGTGGAGGATGTGCGGGGTAGGGTGACAATCACAAAATCGCACTCTTTAATCATGGAGCATACTGCTTGCGGGGGATAGAGCCTGTTCACCAGGTCCCCACCTGGGTCGCCCAATCCCTCAATGGTATAGCCTGGATCCTCGGGATGCCTGGCATCGCGCTTGGTTGCCAGGACCGTTGCCCCGAAAACCTGCAGCAATCGTGCAATTTGCCGTCCGATACTACCATAGCCGATAATCCCAACCGTGCTGCCGCGTAATTCTTGCGGGTTGAATAGCTCCCACCTGCCCGATGGCCAATCCGCCCGCTTTTGGTGGGCCAGCACATCTGGCAAATGGTGCCCCAATGCCAGCATCATCATGANCGCATGCTCTGCCATTTGAGAAGCTGATGCTCCGCTCATGTTGGAAATCATCATCCCCTCCCGATGCATGATCGGTTTATCGAGAGCATGGTCCAGGCCAGCCCAATGGAACTGGATCCAACGCAGGTTGGGTGCTTTTTCGGGTGCTGGTAGGACACGGTTCGTGTATAGCACCTGCACTTTCTTCCACACTTCTTCGTTGATCTCGTCCACCTTGCGGGCAGCAATCATATCAACGATCAGGCGTGGGGACACTTCAGTGATCTTTTTTATCTGTTCATCCGTGAAAGCCAATGTGATTAGAACTTGGATTGAATCTTCCATAATGCATCCTGATCCGGTGAGGTCATGTTTGTGTTTTGTGGGAACACCCACGTACTTTCATCTATATTTTACACCTCAGTAAAAAGCTTTTATTAATAAAAATATGAATGTCGAAAATTTCTGGCGGCTTCTCACTGAACTCTCATCCAATTTTCCAGCATATGCCTTTACAAATTCTAAAGCCATCGATATAATCAAGACTTCTTAACTATTTAGAAAGGTTAATTAATGCAATCATCAAAAACTTTAGCTGTAACATTACATGAATGGTTCACCATCTTCCGCCGCAACTTGATGGGCAACATTTTTTCCTATGCCAAGGATAGAGGACTTACCATGGCGCAATTTGGCGCTTTGCTCCATATCTTCCACAAAGGTGCATGCGGCGTATCCGACATTGGAAGTGACCTGGGGGTGACCAATTCGGCAGCCAGCCAGATGTTGGAGCGACTGGTACAACAAAAAATCATCACGCGCTCCGAAGACCCTGCCGACCGCCGCGTTAAGCAGATTGTTCTGACGGANAAAGGTCGTCAAATTCTACAAGAGAGCGAACACGCAAATCAAAGCTGGTTGGAAGAGTTGGCAAGTAAGATGACTCCCGTAGAACAGGAGCAAGTCAGAGCAGCGCTTATCATCCTGATCGAGAAAGCCGGCCAGCTTGAAATTGCCCCGTTTGATAAATCAAATATTTAAAGAAAAAATTCTATTAATGGACAATACGATATTTCTGTGCTACCAGAAGCACTTTTAATGGTTGCAGCCTATCAAACAAACAGAAATTAATNTAAAAACCATTTTATTAAATACTCCAAAGTCTATTCATTAGGAACGAAGACAACCATGATTCGATTANTCAAATATCTAAAACCATACCGCATTTTGATCCTGCTCACCATCGTCTTGTTGTTTGTGCAGGCATTTGCCGACCTGGCTTTGCCCAGCTATATGGCGGATATCGTTAATGTCGGCATCCAGCAGGGAGGGGTTGAAAATGCTGTGCCGGTAGCCATCCGCCAGAGTTCGATGGATAAAGTTACCATATTTATGACTGAAGCAGACAAAACCAGGGTACTTTCCGACTACACGCTCGTGGATAAGGATTCGCCTGATTATGCCACGTATGTCGAACTCTACCCCACGCTGGCTCAGGAGCCTGTCTATGTCCTGAACGCGGTCGATGAGGCAGAGATAACCTGGCTGAATCCTGTGATGGGAGAGGCAATATTAATCGTTTCAGGCATCGAGCAAGCCCTGGCCGACCCAACCAAGGCAGCAGCAATGGCTAAAGGTATGGGCTTCGACTTCTCCAAATTACCACCCGGAATGGACATTTATACTGTTCTTGCGAAGCTTCCACCAGAACAGCTCGCCAAGATTATGTCCCCGTTCGCGGCGCAGTTTTCCACTATGAGCGAGAGCATGATCACCCAGGCAGCCGCCAGGCCGATTCTCGCAGAATATACCGCTCTTGGTATGGATACCCAGAAACTGTCGACCAGCTATATCATAAGCATCGGCGCGATCATGCTGCTCATCACTTTGATCTCCGGGACCTGTATGATCATTGTGGGTTATCTCTCGGCTCAAACCGGAGCCGGACTGGCGCGTGATCTGCGTCGGTACGTGTTCCAACGGGTCGAAAGTTTTTCCGCCACCGAATTTGATAAGTTCTCCACCGCCTCGCTGATCACTCGATCTACCAACGATATCACGCAGATCCAGATGGTCGTCGTCATTATCATGCGGATGGTTTTCTATGCGCC
>Ga0031656_10000247_pt1 | contig 17056 bp, 16 predicted proteins | sample FrelakmetDIP11DI_FD_55080 | JGI IMG/M metagenome (GOLD analysis project Ga0031656, IMG submission 55080) | Freshwater lake sediment microbial communities from the University of Notre Dame, USA, for methane emissions studies - DIP11 DI | ecosystem: Environmental > Aquatic > Freshwater > Lake >... | reverse complement strand
TCACAGCTGTCCAGTTTTCAACTTTAAATCTTGAAATGTTAAAGAATTCCCTTGTCCACTTTTGAGCTTTATACTGTCCAGTTTTCAAGTTTAAATAACACTCAGATAGTTCCCCTTGACACCTCCCAGCCTTTGAGATAATATTTCTACACTTATTAAGGCACAGGTATTCAACGAACATGACGCGGTAAGCCCCTCTCACTGATCTTCTTCACCTCTCAGCTCGCTTCACCAAATTGGGCTGGGATTGTCGATTTTCTCACCAGATCAGAACCGAGGCAAGTATGCTTACCGCTCATGATTTAAGTAAAACTTTCGAAGTACAAACCCTATTTGAAAATGTATCCTTCAGCCTGAACCCAGAGGAGCGAATCGGCCTGGTGGGTCCGAATGGCTGTGGGAAGACCACCTTGATGCGCATCCTGGCCGGGTTTGAGCCACCGAGCAGCGGGCATGTGAGCCGCGACCCGCATCTGCGGATCGGCTACCTGCCACAGGGCTTCGAGCCGAATCCCATACTCACCCTGGAAGAGATCATCAACCAACACAGCGGGGACATATGCAGTCTGGAAAATGATCTCACACAGATCGCCCAAGCCCTGGCACTCCTGCCTTCCGATCCGTCATTACAATCGCGCTATGATGACCTGCTGCAACGGATCCAGAGCAGCGACACAGGGCACACGCAACATATCCTGGCAGGCTTGGGATTGACGGATATCGACCCACACCTGCCGGCAGGCAGGCTGAGTGGAGGTCAACAAACCAGGCTTTCACTAGCGCTGGTGCTGCTGGATGACCCACAATTGCTGCTACTCGATGAGCCCACCAACCACCTGGACATCGCCATGTTGGAATGGCTGGAGGAATGGCTCGTCAACTCACCCTGTGGGGTGTTGATCATCTCGCATGACCGCATCTTCCTGGACCGAACCGTCAGCCAAATCCTGGAAATGGATGCGATCAAGCACAGCGTGCGTGAATATGCTGGTAATTACTCCGCTTATGTCAGCCAACGCCAGGCAGAGATCGAGCAGCAGTGGTCAGCTTACCACGACCAACAGGCGGAGATCCAGCGTATGCGGCAGGATATCTTCCGCGCCAGNGAGCAGGCTGCCCACACCGAGCGGGAGGCATCTTCGATCCGCATTGGGGGGGAAGAGTATAANCAAAAAGGTTTTAAAGCCTACCAGCAGAGTATTGCTAAGAAGGTGGCTAAAAAGGCAAAATCGCGGCAGAAAAAGCTGAACCGATACTTGAACTCAGATGAACGTGTTGAAAAACCGAAAGGAACACTCACGATCAAGCTGGAATTTGAATCCCATCAACATCTGAGTCACTCTGTACTGTGGCTGGAAGATTTGAGCATTGGTTACCAACCCACCCGCCCACTGCTGGAGGGATTAAACCTAGATCTGCATGCAGGGCAGCGCATCGTTCTGACCGGGCCGAATGGCTGCGGCAAGACTACCCTGCTGCGAACGATCGCGGGAGAAATTCCACCATTGCACGGTGAGGTTCACCTGAGTGCCACTGCCCAACCAGGATACCTTACCCAGGACCAGAGGGGACTTGATTTAAACCAAACCGCTGTGGAGACGATCCAGGATTACTTCCCCAACGAGACGACCAGGCGAAGTTTCCTGGCATATTTCCTGTTCATGGGTGATGAACCCACCAAGCCGGTTTCATTGCTCAGCTATGGGCAGCGGACGCGCTTGCTGCTGGCAAAATTGGTGGCAGAAGGCTGTAACTGCCTGTTGTTGGATGAACCGATCAACCACCTGGATATCCCCAGCCGGATACAATTCGAGCAAGCCATCAGCCGCTTCGAAGGGGCGGTGCTGGCAGTGGTGCATGACCGCTACTTCATCCAGCAAATTGCAGACGAGATCTGGTGGGTGGAGGATGGAGGCATCCGACGGAGGTGGGAATTGGCAGATGGAAGGTAGCACAAGGTTCAGTTTTAATGTAAGTGGTGTGAGGAGGCATGGTCCTGGCCGGTTATGGAAACCTGCCGGTCTAAATGCCCAGAAAGGTGAGCGCTACCCCGAAGCCAAAGAAATACCCCCACAGGATGGCATCCAGCAGGACGGTCTGAATNCAGAAAAAGATACTGCCCACCAAAGCTAAATAATAAGCCCACACAGGTTGGCGAGGCTGGGTAAACAACAAAGCCAATAACAACAAAATGGAAGCTGCAGCGACAACAATCAGANCCAACCTTGCCAGCCATAAGACCGCTGAGTTATTATTCTGGACTGCAAGAAAAGTGAGGGGCAGCCAAAGCGCCGAGGGGATCAGAATGGCGATATACAGGAAATTGAAAATTGTATACCCGAAGCGGGAGTAAATGCGTGTATCGTCCGGATTCAATTTGAAGAGAATAAAGAAGCTATAAGCAAAAAAACCCAGCGCTCCCGTGAACATCCCAAGCGTGGAGAATGATCGGATGATAGCTGGAACATCACCCCACAGAATTTGGGCGGCATTTTGAATGGCAAGGATTCCCCAGGCATAACTGCCCAGAACTGCAACACCCCCTATCAAGACGATTGCTAATAAGAATTTCTGTTGCTTATGCATATAGCTGCTTCCTTTATTGATTAAAATGCATCCGATCTAGAATCAGAATTTTCATCCAGGTGAAGGAGGAAATCTCGTAAGGATGTCTCATACTCCGTTGTATGCGGTTCACGTAATTGATAGAGCACTTGCCCCTGGCGCTCGATAACAAGCAGGTATATATGATCCTCATCCGGTAACCTAAGAGCTTTTCGGAATGCTATTTTATTGAGGTAGAGCGTAATGGTGCGGGCACGGGTCTTTGGATTTGGAATACCTGCGCGCATCCCCTCATTGAGTAACCATTGAAACATAGTATTNCTGCTCTGGATGGTGGGCAGTTCGTAATAAACCAAACCACTAACCNGNGCTTCCAATTGCTCAGCTAAGGGGATCCATGAATCCACTTCCATCTGCTGCCACTGCTCAAAGGCNATAAAGACCAGGTTAAGCCTGCCCTGAAAGTCTTTGGGCAAGGTCAGCTGGTGGCGGAGCAGATTTGAACCTTTTACATTCGGAAATAATAACACAGACATTGTCAACTCACCCTCCCATCCCAGCCAACAGACGGTCATACAAACTTTTAGTGCCAGGTAAAGGCTCAATACCCAATTCATTTTTAAGCAGATCGTTTAGCTCCTGGTATTGACGCATTAAACCTGCCCGGTCACCCAGAGCGGAGTATACCCGCATCACCTGGCAGTGAAGTTCCTCTACCAAATTATCGATCCTTAAAGCCCGGTGAAGAAGGTCCAGTGAGCGTGTGTAACGCTCGCAAGAGAAGTGATAATCCGCCAGCTGCCTGAGGGCGCCCAGATATTCTTGTGATAATCTTCTGCGTTCAGGGAACAGCCAATCGAAGTACAAATTACCCAAGTATTCCCCATGGTACAGTCCAATTGCAACCTCAAGCCAGCGTGCGACTATCTCATCATGCATGGCAGCACGAGCATTAGCCAGGGCGGCGTCGAATTCATCCACATCAATACTGAAACGAGCAGAATCCAAATAATACTCACCGGTTTCAACCAGAACAAAACGCGGGGCTGGATCGTTCGTCCGCAGGGCATTGCGTAACCTGGTAAGGGCAGTATGAAAAGCGGTCATCCCTCGACCGGGTTTTTCGGCCCAGATGGCTTCAAATGCCTGCTCGGCAGGGATGCGCTCGCCCCGGAAGGTGACAAAATAGGCTAATAGGTCGCGGGCTTTGGCAGATACCCAGCGCTCCTGGGTTAACTCTTGACCACCCACCAGGACTTTAAAGTTCCCCAAACAGCGCACTATTATGGCCGATGAATCACTAAGCCATTTTTTTTGCGTGTGGAATGGGGGAGGCAGATTCTCCAAGACCTTGTCAAGAAATAGTGATTTCTCACCTGCCTCCAGTAAAGCGCTGCAGACCACGCGACTACGCTCACCCTGGTCGATGAATAACTGGAAGGCACGGGTAAACTCAATCAGATGCACGGACTTTTTGGCATAGTCGATACCGGTTTCATTTCGACCTGTGATCAAATGGATATAAGCTAACCCCAGGTATACCAAAGCCAATGGGATACGGAATCCCCGCCTCTCACCCACTTCAACCAGCTCAATATACAGGCTCTCTGCCCGTTCAAACATGCCCTTCTCCAGAGCGGTATCCGCCAGAACGCTCCGGCAAACGTAGACCTCATAAGCATCGGGGTGCCCACGGTAGACCCAGAGTGCCCCTTCAGCCAACTGCCAGGCTTCCTCCACCCTGCCCTGGCTGCAGAGATTCAATGCCAGATACCCAGTCGCCATGATCTGTTCATAAGAAGCAGTGCCCAATTGAACTGCTAATTCCAATGACTGCTTCAACACGGTCTCAGCGCGGGCCATCTCACCGACGCGGGTAAGGACATTCCCCAAAGCAGTATATGCAGCTGGCAACAGCTCATTCAAGTGGAGAGTCTGGGCAATCCCTAAGCCTCGCTCGGCACAATGTAATGCCAGCTTGAATTCACGCCAATATAAATAAGGACTAACCTGCAGGATATACGCCTGGGCTGCCATGGGAGACAACTCATCGGGTACCAGATGCAACGCTTCCTGGGCATGGCTTACAGCTGCATGAGGATCACCCGACCACCAGCATATTTGCCCCAATGATTGAAGAAAGTTCGCTCTGGCGAGGGGAGATAATCTCTCACCTGCCATGCGGGATTCTTCGACAGCCTGTTCTGCCAGGGATCTGCCCCGGTCCATCCCGGTAAGAAAGCCAGTGCTTTTTGCCAATGCCATCAGGGACTGAGCACGCGCAACGTGGTCATCAAAAGGGGCTGCCTGCAAAGCTTGTGAAGCCAATGACTCTGCTGAATGGTAGTTACCCTGGTACCGTTCAAGCTCCGCCAGACGGGTGAGAGCCTGGCTGACACCCGAAGGCTGTCCTTGATCAGTAAAAGCCTGTCGAGCTTTCTGATAAGCTTCCACTGCCAGACCAATTTTACCCATGCGCCAGTGCACATTGCCGTGTTGAACAAGCAGCTCAGGGTACTGATCCATCACCTCCGGTGGCAGACTGGAGAGAAGGCGATGGAGTGCTTCTGACCGGCCACGTTCCACATAATCAGGAGCAAAATTACAAGCACAATGCGCAGCAGCGGTCGTTTCTCCTGCCTTGAGATAATGCTGGAAAGCAGCTTCCCACTCTGACAGATCTGCATAATATCTGCCTGTAGAAGTTTCCAATCTTTTACGCTCTTCAGGCATATCGTGGCTTAGCTTGCTGAGCAGGAATTCGCGGAACAGGTAATGGTAGCGGTACCACTTTCGCTGGCTATCCAAGCTGGTGACAAATATATTCCCCTCCTCCAGCTCTTCCAACATTTTCTGCGCATCCTGCACCTCTGCGATGACATTACAGGATGCATCATCCATCTGCGCCAGCACGGCAGTGCGCAATAAAAAACGCTGCCTGTCAACAGGCTGGCGACGAAAGACCTCCTCGGTGAGATAATCAAACACAAAACGTTGTGAGCCACTNAAGCCCGAGATCACGTTTGAAGCCAACTCAGCATCCCTACCTGATAGCGTTGATCGAACTATCTGCAGTGCTGCGGCCCAACCTTCTGTTTTTTCGTTCAACAATTCAAGGCTCTCAACCGACAATCCCGGTACATCCCGGAGCATTAGCTCAGTCACCTCACTCTCCTTGAAACGCAATTCATGCGCGCGCATCTCAGCCAGAGCCCCATGTGCCCTCAATCTGGCCAGGGATAGGGGTGGGTCAGTACGGGTGGATAGGATAATATGCAGGTTGAGCGGTCCGTTTTCAAGCAGAAAATCCACCAGCTGGTGCACCACAAGAGAGCTGGTGAAATGGTAATCATCCATCACCAACAAGGTAGGACTGCTCAGTTGTTCACCGAGCTCGTTTATTAAGACCGTCATCACCTGAAATGGCTCAAATCCGGATTGAGGACTCTCCAGCAACGCCAGGGTATTTTGTCCGACCTTACTACTCATGCTTCCATCTAAATCCTGCATCCTGCGCAGGGATTCGATGAGGTAAGTCATAAAGGTTGTTGGATCTGAATCAGAGGAATCAAGCTGGTACCAGGCAAAAGCTGAATTCGATTTCGTCAGGAATTCAGATAAAAGGCTTGTTTTACCATAACCAGCGGGAGCTGAGATCAGAATGAGCCTGTTCTCCAACCGATCCTGGAGCCACTGGATGAGGTGGGGTCGAGGAAGATATCCCCGCACGGAAAGCGGTAAAAGGAATTTGGTCGAGAGCAGAAAGGAAGGCTTCATAAACTGCAAACTATTTGCAAACCGGTTATGGTAGGATTCTAACAGTATCTCAAACAAAAGAGAGGAGAAAACGTAATGAAACAAAATCGTTTGGTAATATTTATGCTTCTTGCTGTCATGTTCATGGTGACGGCATGCGGCGGGCAGGCGGAAACACCTGTCACAACTGATGCACCCCTCCCACCCGAAACCGAAGAGGTGCAGCCAACAGAAGTGCCTCCCACACAAGTACCGCCTACGGCAATCCCTCCCGAGCCGACAGCCGCGCCGAAAGTGCTGCGGATTGCCAATACAGCTAACTTCACCACTTGGGACCCGATCAAGTCCTTCTCCACGGAAGCAGCTTACATGGCAAATATGTATGAACAGCTGCTGCGCATTAATCCACCTGATTCTGCTGAACGCTTTACCCCCTTATTGGCAGAGAGCTGGGAAGCCAGCGAAGATGCCCTTACGTGGACATTCTACCTGCGCCAGGGAGTGACCTTCCATGATGGCGAGATGATGAATGCCAATGCGGTCAAACTATCCATCGAAGCCGCCGCGGATCGCGGGGGGGCATCATTTATCTGGTGGATGCTGGATTCCATTGATACACCGGATGATTACACCGTTGTTTTCAAGCTGACCACACCCGCTCCGATTGATCTGGTCGCTTCATCGTTGTACGGCGCCTGGATCGTCAGCCCCAAAGCCCTGGAAGCTGTGGCAGCAGATGAGGCGTATTTCGAAACCGGTGTTGAAGCAGGGACAGGTCCATACATGCTTGACAGCTACACACCTGACCAGGAAGTAGTCTTCAAGAAGTATGAAAATTATTGGGGTGGTTGGAGCTCTGATAACTTTGATGTCGTGTTGAATATGATCGTGCCCGAATCGACCACGCAACAGCAGTTACTGGAAGGTGGTGAAATTGACCTGGCGAGTACAATCCCCTTTGATAATGTGGATACCTTCAAAACCAATCCTGATTACACGGTTTATGAGGAGAAGTCCTTCTTCAATTATGTAGGCTTCTTCAATACACTCCGTCCACCTTTGGATAATCCCTTGGTGCGGCAGGCTCTCTCCTATGCCATCCCGTACGATGATATCATCACCATCGCATTTTCAGGCTTGGGTACTCAGAGCCGTGGTCCTGTCCCGGAAGGTGTATGGCCTTGGTCAGACCAGGTCAACCAATACACTTATGATATGGATAAGGCAGAAGAACTGATGGACCAGGCGGGTTATGGGGATGGCGGTTTCACCATCCGCCTGACACATGCCTCCGAGAACGCGGCTGAGGCAACCTTCGCCCCCCTGATCAAGGATTCCTTTGCCCAGCTTGGTGTTGAAGTCACCATCGAATCCATGCTGTTTAACCAGCAATGGGAGCTGGCGAAAACCGACCCGGCCAATGCCCAGGATATGTTCCTGTTACTCTACTGGCCTACCTACTCCGATGCCGGCTCAGACAACCTTTGGTCAATGTTCTATTACACCGAAGCTCCGTTCTTCAACCTGTCCTACTGGAACAACCCAGACTTCAACAGCCAGCTAGACCAGGCAATTGCAAATACCGTGGTTGACCCTGCTAAATCCCAACAGGAATATATTGATGTGATGAACTTGCTGGTGGACCAAGCTCCAGGTGTGTTCTTCCTTGATACCAAAGCCCCATATGTGATACCCAATACCATTGCCGGATTTAAATATAATCTGAACTACCCATTTACACCATTCTGGTTCTACGAGTTAACACCAGCGAAATAAAGTATTACCTGGGCAGGGAGCGGAACGGTATGCTTCGTTCCCTGCCCTTTGTAATCTATTCATCCATTTGTAATGGGTAATCCCCATCCTGGAACCATATGCGCAAACTTGAGTTCATCATACGACGTTTGCTGACCTCATTATTAGTGCTGATCGGGGTATCGATCATCATCTTTATCGTGGCGCGTGTCATTCCCTCCAATGCCGCGGCGATGTATATTGGACCCAAAGCCAGACCAGAGGAAATCGCGCGGGTGACGATTAAACTTGGTTTGGATAAGCCCCTTCCCGTGCAGTATTTTATATACATGAAGGAACTGCTGCATGGTGACCTCGGAACTTCCATTGGCACCAAGCGCCCCGTTTTACTCGAACTCTCAAGCCGTCTGCCAGCTACGCTTGAATTACTTTTCACCGGTATGGCAATCGCGGTGGTTGTCGGTGTACCTATGGGAGTACTCAGTGCGCGCTGGCAGGGTAAACCAACGGATATACTCGTGCGCATTGTTGCCATCATTGGGGTTTCCATGCCTGCCTTTTATCTCGGCTTGCTGTTGCAAATCCTGTTTTTTCGCAGGTTGGATCTATTTCCTCTGGCAGGACGATTCAGTAATGAATTACGTTTCACCAACCCCATCGAGCTGGTTACCAACTTCTTGTTGGTAGACGCATTCATTGGAAGTAATTGGATTGCATTTAAAGACGTGGTCTACCATCTGCTGCTGCCTGCGCTTACCCTGGCAGCCTATCCCGCCGGATTGATCGCCCGCATGACGCGTGCCACCATGCTGGAAGTGATGGAACAGGATTATATCCGCACAGCGCGTGCATATGGCGTCCGGGAGACCGTGGTTGTATATCTATACGCATTAAAGAACGCCATCAGCCCCACACTAACCGTTATAGGGCTGACTTTTGCGATTGCACTCACCGGTACCTTCTTTGTCGAGGTGATCTATAACTGGCCCGGGCTAGGTTTATTCACGGTCCACTCCCTGCTCAATGTGGATTACCCCGCCATCATGGGCATTACCTTGTATGGAGCACTCATGTATGTGCTCATCAACCTGGCTGTTGACCTGCTTCAAGCCTGGATTGACCCGCGCATCTCGCTGAAATGACATGACTGCCATCCCCGTCATCTCGCTCGAACCTGAAATCCAGACCAGACGCATGTCGCGGCACGTGTTCAATGTCATCCTGCGCGATCCGTTATCATTGATCAGCACAATTGTCATTATTCTATTCATCCTGGTAGCCATTTTTTGCTACCAGGTAGCTCCTTATCCGTTGGAAGGGGCTGGCAAAACCAACGTAGCCAACTCGCTCCTCCCCCCCTCACCAGGACATCCCTTTGGGGCTGACAAGCTTGGGAGGGATGTGTTAAGTCGTGTGATTGTCGGAGCACGCCCGGCTTTAATTATACCCATCGGCGTTGTAGCGTTCGCGGTGCTGATTGGTGCCCCGCTGGGAGCCATTGCTGGATTCAAAGGCGGCTGGATTGACGAATCCATCATGCGTATCACTGACCTGTTCCTGGCGTTCCCTTCGCTCTTGTTGGCAATGGCGATTGCCGCAGCCCTGGGGCGCGGCATCCAGAACGCTGCGATAGCCTTGATCATCACCTGGTGGCCATGGTATACGCGCCTGGTGCGCGGGGTGACGATCAGTTTAAAGGAACGCTACTTCGTGGAAGCTGCGCAAGCGATTGGCGTGCGCGATTCGGTCATCATCCTCAGGCATATCCTACCCAACACTATTTCATCCATCCTGGTGCAGGCTACCGTTGACCTGGGTACTGTCATCATTGCAATGGGCGGACTGGCGTTCCTGGGTCTCGGAACGCAGCCTCCCTCACCTGATTGGGGTTTAATGGTCTCGGAAGGACGCACCTACATTTTGGAGCAGTGGTGGATCTCCACCTTCCCTGGGTTGGCGATTTTTATCGTTGTCCTGGCATTCAACCTGATCGGTGATACCTTGCGCGATATCTTTGATCCGAGGCAGTACCGATGAGCACGCTGTTGGAAGTCAGGAATCTTTATCTTGAATTCAAGACCTCGCGCGGGGATCTTAAAGCCCTGAACGGTGTCACTTTCAATGTGGCTAAGGGTGAGATTCTTGGCCTGGTGGGCGAGACAGGTTGCGGAAAAACGGTCACCGGGCTGACCATCCTGCGCCTGCTGTCACGCTCAGCAAGCATTACGCATGGGGAGATATTATTGGAAGGTGTTGACCTGCTTCAACTATCTAAAGCAGAGATGGAGAAAGCACGCGGCAGCCAGATTGCCATGATCTTCCAGGACCCCAGCTCCTCTCTCAATCCAGTTTTCACCATCGGAGAGCAGATGACCCGCGTGATCCGCCGGCATACCGATCTATCCAAAAATAACGCCAAGGCACATGCTATGGCTATGCTGGGTGCGGTCGGTCTACCTGACATCCAGCGCATCCTGGAAAGCTACCCCCACCAATTATCGGGTGGTCAGCAGCAGCGGGTGATGATTGCTATGGCACTTTCCTGCCACCCTCGTTTACTGATTGCAGATGAACCCACAACAGCACTCGACGTAACGATCCAGGCGCAAATCTTGAAACTAATCCGCCAGCTGCAAAAAGAATTCGATATTTCTGCCATTCTGATCACCCACAACCTGGGAGTTGTTGCTCAGACTTGCGACCGGCTGGTGATCCTGTACGCAGGACGGGTAGCTGAGATTGGCACCACTCGGGAGGTCTTCAAAACACCCCAGCACCCCTATTCGCGTGGGTTGCTGAATGCCGTTCCACGCCCGGGCAACCGAGGACAGAAGATGGCTGTCATCCCTGGGGTGGTCCCATCTAATCCCGGGACATTGATAGGCTGTCCATTCGCGCCTCGCTGTGAGTTCGTCTTTGAGCGCTGCACTCGCGAGGTACCTGCCTTATATGAGATTAGCGAAGGGCACGCCAGCGCATGTTTCCTGGCAGATCCAAGCAATACCCAGGCAGGGGGTAAGCAGTGACAGCCCTGGTTGAAGTTCGCTCGCTCAAGAAATATTTCCGTTTGCCGGGGGGGTGGATGACAGGTGAGGCGCGCTATGTCTATGCTGTAGATGGGGTCGACCTCTCTATCGAGCAGGGTGAGGTGTTTGGTCTGGTAGGTGAGTCCGGTTGTGGAAAAACCACCATTGGACGTATCTTGTTGCATCTCCTTTTACCAACTGCGGGACAAGTGTTATTTGATGGCAAAGACTTAAGCGAACTCAAGGGTGATGCCATGCGTCGCATGCGCCAGCAGATGCAGATCGTATTTCAAAACCCTCTATCATCCCTCAGCCCACGCATGAAGATCGAGCAGGTGGTGGCTGAACCACTGAATACCCATAAGGCAGTCGAACCAAGCGGAATGAGACCGCGTGTTATCGAGCTGCTCGAGCAGGTAGGGCTGGGTAAGCAGCACCTGGATCGCTTCCCGCATGAGCTTTCGGGCGGTCAGTGCCAGCGGGTAGCGGTAGCACGCGCCATGGCACTCAATCCACGCTTGCTCGTGCTCGATGAACCCACGTCTGCATTGGACGTGTCTGTTCAGGCACAGATCATCAACCTGCTGGATGACCTACGGAAAAGTCATGGATTGACTTACGTTTTCATCTCCCATGATTTGAACGTGGTGCAGCACATCAGCGACCGGATTGGGGTGATGTATCTGGGTAAGATCGTTGAGTTGTCTCCTGCAGACGATATTTTTGCCTCCCCTCTACACCCATACACCCAGGCTTTGTTCGGTGCCATTCCCTTGCCGGATGTGGACAACTTGCGTGAGCTGACCATTTTAGAGGGCAATGTACCCAGCCCGATCAATCCACCAACAGGCTGCCGTTTTCATACCCGCTGTCCGCTGGTACAAGATATTTGTAAGCAGCAAGAACCATTATTGCGCCAAATAAGACCCAACCGTATGGTTGCTTGCCATTTCGTGTCTGAGGAGTAATTGCATGAGTCGATTATTTGGAATTGCTGGAGTACAAATGCACGCCGTGGCTTTCGAAGCCGAATCTACTGTGGATAAAATGGCTGAAATTGCCACCAACCTGACTAAATCATTCCCATGGGTGCAGCTGATCATGTTCCATGAGCTGGTGGTACCGGGATTGGACCAGTTCGTCACTTCTGAGGACAGGGATTGGCTGCTGAGGAATTCCGAGGCGGTCCCTGGATCATTGTCGGAGCGATTGTGCAACCTGGCGCACAGCCTGAATCGCTGGCTCATCCCCGGCTCGATGTACGAGCTGGAGGGTGATAAGTTGTATAACACAGCGCTGGTCATCTCACCACAAGGTGAGATCGTGCGCAAATACCGCAAGATGTTCCCCTGGTTACCGTATGAAGATGGCATCACGCCGGGGGATGAGTTCTGTGTGTTCGATATCCCCGAAGTTGGACGCTTTGGTCTTTGCATCTGCTACGACATGTGGTTCCCTGAGGTAGCCCGTAGCCTGGTCTGGAAAGGAGCAGAGGTGATCCTGCAGCCCACCCTGACCCCCACATCCGACCGTGAGCTTGAGCTGGTGATGTGCCGCGCCAATGCCCTGTTTAACCAGTGTTATTTTATCAGTGTGAACGGGGTGGGCACCTGGGGCGGAGGGCGCTCCACCATGATCGATCCGGATGGGCGCATCCTGCAGGAAGCCTCCACCAATCAGACCATCCTGACCGAGATGATCGACCTGGATCACACCACACGCACGCGTGAGTTTGGCACCATCGGTCTGGCACAAACACTCAAGCAATTGCGTGACTCCGACCACTCCTTCCCCATGTTCGAGGATGGCAGGCTGGTGAAAGGTAGCTTCTCTAATCTGGGAGTGCTCAAATACCACCGCATTTTGGATGTGGGGGGTAATAACAAGAAATAGAACAAGCCGCCTAAATTTTACTCCACAGTGCCCCTCCCCCGTATGGGCATAGACCAGGGGAGAGGCGTTTTTTATTGAATTTTTCGCGCCAGCCCAAAATAAAACGGAGCGGAGAATGAATTGCGCCCCTTCAAATTACCTCCATCGCGGATAATCTCGAGCAATTCATATCTTGACAGGTTTTAGAGCAAATATTATTTTGATTACGATCAAATAGGATAAATTTACTCGTATATGGTATAATTATTAATATTCGTTCATTAAAATATACTTGGATATGGATGTAATGGATTAAATCGGCAGTTGGATATTAGATAATGCTGACGGGGTTGACTAGAAGGATTAACGGAGACCACCCATTGCTTAATCATGACTCCAACAACTTGAAACGGTTAAATAGAAGGATGATTGAAATGACTCACGATGATGAAAATCATAATAGCTTAACCATCACACGTCTCTTTGATGCCCCACGCGAGCGCGTTTGGCAATATTGGACCAACAGTGAACAATTTACCTGCTGGTGGGGACCGAAGGATTTCACTGCACCCTATACCAATATGGATTTACGGGTGGGCGGCAGGTATCTGAATTGTATGCGTGGACCAGAAGGAAAGGATTACTGGAATACTGGCACGTACGTGGAGATCAGGAAACCAGATCGGATTGTCTACACTGATTCTTTTGCCGATGAACGCGGCAATGTAGTGCCTGCCTCTTATTATGGGGTGATCTCAGATATGCCCCTCGAATTGGAAGTGGAAATAACCTTCGAAGAGGTTGAGGGGAAGACCAGGATGACCCTGAATCACAACGGCATGACTGATAGAGATTTGCGTGAAATGACAAAGGCGGGTTGGAACGAATCGTTTGATAAGATGGTTGAGTGCCTGGGTTAAAATATGTGCCGAAGCATCCACACCCTCTATAATATCAATCCACCAGTGAGCGAGGAGGAGATCCACGCAGCCTGCTTACAGTATGTGCGCAAGATCAGTGGTTTTAGAAAGCCATCTAAAAATAACCAGGCTGCCTTCAACCAGGCAGTGGATGAAATTGCAACCATTTCCTCGCATTTACTCGCCACACTTGAGACCCACACACCACCTCGAGAGCGTGAGCAGAAAGCCAAGCTTGGGAATGGATGATAGACGCTGCGAAAAGTGATCTTGTTCAACCTGATAACCCTGGAGGGCTTCTTTGAAGGAGCAGGGAGTGATATCAGCTGGCATCCGGTGGATGATGAATTCAACTTTCATCAGAAATGGGCTGTCCAACGAGTACCTACTGATGTTTAATCCGATCGTGTTGGGTGGTGGTGTGCCATTACAAAGATCAGGATGAAATGCTCAGGTGGAAGCTGTTGAATCTCGAAATTTCAGCTGGGTAGAAGTGGAGAATAAGGGTTGAACCATTCCCCAAATCCCTGGAAAATCGATTATAGTAAGTCATCAACCCGGTTGGGAGAAAGAAAATGACAAATCGGAGTAACATTCAGGCATTCAAAGAAAGCGCACAGGATTTCTTGCAGCTGGTTGTGGCAGGGTCCATCGATGAAGCGTATGAAAGTTATGTGAATATGCATGGAAAACACCATAACTTGCACTACTCAGCTGAGTTTACCTCCCTGAAAAAGGGGATGATCGAGAACCATGCCCAATTTCCGAACAAGCGTTTGATGGTTAAGAACGTGATTGGTGAAGGAAACCTGGTGGCAATCCATTCGAATATCATCTTGAAATCTGGCGAGCCAGGGATGGCAGTGATGCATATCTTTCGATTCGCAGATGAAAAAATCGTTGAGATGTGGGAAATCGCTCAGGCAATTCCGGCAGATTCACCGAATCGATTGGGTGCGTTTTAGAAAAGGAGCGCGGAATGAAATTGGTAGTTACTGAATTTATTTCCCTGGATGGGGTGATTGAAGCACCCGGAGGCGAAAAAGGATACAAGCACTCTGGTTGGAGCATTCCCTATTGGAGCGATGAGATTGGAAAGTTCAAGCTGGATGAGCTATTCACTTGTGACGCATTCCTACTGGGCAGGATCACCTATGAAGGCTTTGCAGCTGCCTGGCCGACCAGGACGGATGAAATGGGCTTTGCCGTCAGGATGAACAGCCTGCCCAAGTATATAGCTTCCACCACTTTAAATGAAACGGGCTGGAATAATTCAAGCATCTTAACCGGGGATATTTACGAACAAGTGAATTATTTAAAACAACAACCCGGGCAGGATCTGTTGATCGCAGGCAGCTGCACTCTCGCACAATCGCTGATGCCGTGTGGTTTAATCGATGAATACCGGCTGCTTGTCTATCCGGTCATCCTGGGGAGTGGGAAGCGGTTGTTTGGTAGGGAAGAAAAAATCGATCTGGAACTTCTGGAAACCAGGGCGTTTGGCTCGGGCGTGACACTGCTAAGGTATCAGACAGCTTAATCAACCAGGATTCCGCGTTCCAATATGCCAGCTGGATCGTCAGCCTGCTTGCGGAATTGTCTTACATCGATGCGCGATAGCATCCATAAAGAAATTAGCATTAGTAAAGCCATAAACACGAATACAGCCACATAAGCCATGACTGGATCTTGTAGGTAACGGTTGAGAGCGTCCCTGATCCCACCACCGATCATCGATCCAATCAAGCGTGAAATGGCATTCGCCATACCCCAGATGCCGATATACAAACCGACTTTGCCAGCGGTGGTCATATCCAACATGAGTGAAAGATTGGAAACCGTTGACAGACCGGTGCCGACACCCAGCACTATCAGACCCGCGTAAAAAACATCGGTTGACCCTAGAATCCCGCTCGAGGCGATCAAAACAAAGCCCAGCATAGCATTCCAACCACCAATCCTGGCAAGGGTAATTTTCTGCACCCTACCTTCCAGGACTCCGGCCACGATCATGGCTACCAGGAAACATACACCCCAGATGGAGGTAATCCGGGTGGTCACCTGCACCGGCATTGAAAATGCTTCCCCTGCATATGGCTCAAGCAAGATATCCTGCCCAAGGATGGCGGCTAGTAAGATAATGAGGTAAAGAAAAAAAGTCTTTACCTGCTGGTTTTCTGAAACCAGGCGCATCATCTCAGACCAGGAATAATTTGGAGATTCAGCAGAGTCAGGTTGAACCTGGCGTTTCTCAAGGCGTATCAAACCAAGGATGCCAAGGACTAACGCAACCAGCCCGATCACCCAAAATGAATCCGCCAGAACCTGGGGCGAGTACGGATCGAGCATGCGGCTGAGTGCAAGGGATGTGAGGATGATGCCAGTAATCATCATGATGAACATGATGGCAATGGTCCGTGAACGACCCTTCTCCCCGGATATTTCAGAGGCAAGGGACATGTACGATACTGCTGACAGGTTGTAACCCATCCCCCAAGCGCCAAAGGCTAAAAAGGCAACGATCAAACCGACCCAGAAGTTTCCTGCCATAAGATAGGCGGCGTAGGGTGACAGGATTACACCTGATACGCATAGGATTAAACCCAGGGCAATGTACGGTGTGCGCCGTAAACCCCGCACGGCATGACGATCGGCAAATGAGCCGATGGCTACCTGGATGGGTGAAATCAGGTATGGAAGGGATGCCAGCAATGCCACCAGGGTGGCAGAAATTCCCAGGTCCTTGATCATCACCCGGTTCAAAGTGCTGTTGATGGGCACCAGTGTCATGGCGACAGCCATGTGAATTAGCCCCAGTTGAATGCGTTTATGAAACAAATTTACTCCGTTGCATAGGAATATCGATTACTTTATCAGACTTTGAATCGATCTGCAATGTAGATTTACATAGAATTTGTATAAAGGATGCTTATAATTTTATTCGACTTAGCGGCTGATTAAGGANCCCNAANGAGTCTCACCANNTTATTAAATATGCNGGGAACAAACNGGCTATAATNAAAANCATACAGGTAGTTAGCCATCATGAAGCGGTTTACTGGTAAGCAAAATACTTCAATACGTATATTCACAGGGTTATCCATTGGGCTGCTCTTGATTATTATGGTCACTGGATGCAATCCAATAAGCGGCGGGGTGATC
>Ga0031656_10000245_pt1 | contig 17103 bp, 11 predicted proteins | sample FrelakmetDIP11DI_FD_55080 | JGI IMG/M metagenome (GOLD analysis project Ga0031656, IMG submission 55080) | Freshwater lake sediment microbial communities from the University of Notre Dame, USA, for methane emissions studies - DIP11 DI | ecosystem: Environmental > Aquatic > Freshwater > Lake >... | reverse complement strand
AAGCAATACGAGCCATAAACACTGGCTGGTTGAATTCGTATGCAATCAATACCTGTTCTGGGAGATGTACCTCGAGCAGTTTATATTCGGGCGGCACTGAAGGAGAAATCGGAGATAATTCTTCCTGAGGTAATATTCTGAGATGTTCACTCGGAACATAATATATATAATCCCATTTATCATCCCGAACTCCATACCATGGTTTCCCCAGGTCATCGATAATAAACTCCATTATCCAATGCGTGGAAGAATAGTAAAAACGATATGAAACTAATTCATTTTCTCCTGGATCCCAACGAGCATCTGTGAAAGGGACTGTTACTTCCGCCAGGGCTCCATCAATAGGGAGGTCTGCAACTATTGGATTAATTTTAGTAAATACAGGCTGGATCGATCCAGAATGAATATATCCTTCATCACCGATCCTGTACCACACCATATTAAATGAATCTTTTGATGTGCCTATCGATATTTCCGTTATTGGGAAAACAAAATCACGAAAATAGGTATTAATACGGTTTGAACTAAATGAAGGCTGTTCGTACACATCTATAGAGGCATTTAAAACCCGACCTTGCTGCTCGGGATTTGGAATCTCAAGTTGCCTGGATAGGTTAAGGGTTTCATTTAGAATTAACCAGTTTGTAACACTTTGATTGAGTAAATTATGAATGAATCTTTGTGATGGTGTTGCAATCCCAAGGAATGCCATTATTCCTGTTGTGCCAATTTTAAGGAAATCACGGCGGGTTATTGGTGTAGAGCCTGCTGAATGAGGAGTTTTATCCATCATTCGTGAATATTCACCAGGGTGCCAACATCTGCCCAATAATACAGCCATTCAGCATCAGGTATCGTTAAGTTTATGCATCCATGGCTCATTGGAGTTCCAAAATTGCTATGCCAATAGGTGCCATGAATCCCATAACCTTTATAAAAATACATGACATATGGAACATTGGGAAGATAATATCCTGGACCAGCCATATCTGCGTATTCATATTTTACATATATATAAAATTGACCCGTTACTGTTGGGTGCAACCAGGTACCTGTTGAAACCCAAAAAGATTGTATGATTTGATTTCCTTCATACGCATAAGTCATTTGATCGGAAAGATCTACATCTATCCATCGTCCTTCTCCGCCAGGCTCTGGTAATTCATATTCTACAGGCTCTAAGGTTGGATAATCCGTATCGGTTGGTAATGGCGTAAAAGTGGAGGTCGGCGTATCCGTAGGAAGAGGGGTTGGAGTGTCTGTGGGTGTGGGTGATGGTGTTTGAGTTGGAGTTGGAGAAGGTGTTATCGTTGGTGTATTTGTGGAAGTAGGGGTATTAGATGATTTTATCAGCCCAGACTGAGAAGCCATTAATACCTCGGGTTGTAAAAACGTTGAATTAATATAATTTCCCAAAGCCGGCGAGACGAGTGCACATGTTATTGCTGCCAGGAGTATAGCCATACCGACCCAAATCATTGGTTTAATTTGTTTAGTTCTGGGAGAGGGAGAACTGATTTGTGTTATGGATTGAACTGAAACTGGTGATTTACCGGTTGGGAAAGTTCTCAAATATGTATTAGGTGGTTCGAGGCGTAGGCGTTTAATTGCCCAGTGCATCGCCAACCTGGCACGCTTGCTATTTGGATTAATACTCAGAGCTTTCTGTAGGTAACTGACACTGGCGCGAGGAGAAGAAACCGCTGCCAACCATAACCAGGGTTCTTCAATGTTTGGATTGATTTTAATAGCTATTTTTGCCCAATATCTTGTGTTGGAATGATTTCCCTGGTGATATGAAATCCGGGCGTTCTCGAGCGCCCTGTGTAGTTGATCAGCATTGTCAATCATGGAATCTGGGTTGGACTCACATCTTCATTTTTAATGAAACAAAGAATACCTGAAGTAATTCCATTTGCAACAACATCTTGATGTTGGGTAAGGATTTCACGATCCAGGTTCATAAATCCAGTTTCAATGATCGCTGCAGGGGTTTCATTATTTATCTCATTAAATGCATGATAATTGGTCATGTCAGTGGTTACGCTGCCTGAATGGAATTTCATTCCAGTAGCATCTGCATACCGAGATCGCAAACATGTGGTAAACCTAGATGCTTGCTCCGGGTACTTTGTGGAAATTGTGGGAGAAACCTTGAAACCTGTCGCCTGGTCATTAATGTATTCACAAGAATCCGCATGTATGGATATGAGTGCCTGGGCTTGATACCCGGTTAAACGAGGATCAAATTCAGCTAATAGATCGACATCATATCCTGCTGCAACAAGAGCTTCCCGAACTAAGCTGGCGATGCTTAAGTTAATATCAACTTCTCTGTATCCACCTAATGAATCCGGACAAACAGCGCCAGAATCATTACCTGAATGACCAGCGACAATCCCAATATGAGGGGTCGCAGGCACAGTCGTAGTTGGTGAGCTGGCTTGAGGAGTTGATCGCTGAAAAGTTAGGGCATTAGAAAGCTTGTCAGTCAAGCTTCCTGGAAGTAGTCCTGGTTCTGTCCATGCTGTAAAGAGAGTGGCGATAAGGAACGCCACACCAATCACAATCCCAAGCTGCCTGAACATNCCAACCGAGCTGTTTTTTGATAGAGGANGTGTAGTTGGAACAAGATTTTCTGAGGTAGAAGTAGTTTTATTGTCCATCAGCATGATACTACCTTAATTGCCAAGAGATGGCAAGAGTATCTTGTGCCGTTAGCTTGACTTGTTTTAGATGCGAAAGTATATTGATACTAGTCATTTATATAGGATGGAGAGTGCATTTATGGTGCCAAAAAGACATTTATCAGAAGATGACAGGGTTTTTTTATTAAAATTAGCACGGGAATCGATTGAAAACTATGTCAAGCAAAAGCCAATTCCGAAAATTAACAAAAAAAATCTATCTAAAGTATTACAGGAAGATGGAGCGAGTTTTGTAACATTAACCAATAAAGGGTACTTACGTGGCTGTATTGGAGCACTTGAACCTTATCAAAGTTTAGTTGNAGATGTACAAGAACATGCAATTGCTGCTGCATCTCANGATTACCGATTCCAGCCGGTNCTTGCTGATGAAATCGATGATATCCAGATAGAAATNTCATATCTAACTCGGCCGGAAGTCCTTAAATATTCAAATCCAGAGGACCTTCTNAAATTTCTGAGACCCAATATCGATGGTGTAGTGATCCGTGATGGAATGCGACGGGCTACTTTCCTACCTCAGGTCTGGGAAAAAATCCCTGAACCGGAAGAATTTTTGGAACAGCTATGCTTAAAAATGGGAGTTTCTCCAGATGTATGGCGCAGGAAAAAACTTGATGTATTAATTTATCAGGTTGAGGAATTTCATGAATAAACGATTTTGATATTAGTATCCATCCTCATCTCCAAAGTCGAAAAGGGGACCGATGGATTGACGGGTGTAATTGCGAAATATCGCATCTGCAATAAGTGGAGCGACCGATAAGATAGTTAGGTTTGGTGATCTTTTTTCAATCGGAATTGGTACGGTGTCGGTTGTGATGATATGGGTAATTTCCGGAAAAGATTGTAATTGAGGCAATGCATCTTTAAAAAATAGTCCGTGTGTACATATTACATATATTTGTTTTATTCCACCTTTAATTAATATTCGACTTAAAGTGATAACTGATCCTCCAGTCGCAATTTCATCATCAAATATAATAGCACGCTCAAAACCAACAACTTGTTTATTGATTAAATCGCTTATATGTACTGTTGTATCAGAAATTCGTGTTTTTTCAGCTGATATCGATGATAAATTGAAGTGATGGGCAAGGCGGGCAGCTGATCCAGCCCGACCATAGTCTGGTGCAACCACAACTGTATTCGTACCATTAAACTTTTCTATTTGTTGAAGATCATGCAAGTAATTAACGAAAATTCCTCTTGCGGTTAATGGATCTGTAGGAATTTTAAAAAAACCATGGACTTGAGGTGAGTGCAGAGTGACGGTCATAACATGCGTTGCACCGGCTGTTTCCAATAAGTCGGCAATCAATCTGGCGGTAATTGAGATACGGGGTGCATTTTTTTTGTCGGAACGAGCATATGAGAAATAAGGTATTATTGCGTGAACTTCACGTGCTCCTGCACCTCGAGCTATATCTAACATCATGAAAAGCTCTAATAAATGCTCACTTACTGGTGGGATTAAAGATTGAACAAGGTATACAGCACGTGAGCGTACGCTNGCACCCAATTGGATATACAAATTATCATTGCTGAAACGAGAGAAATTGGTTGATTCTANAGGAATACCCAAATGATGAGCGATAGAAGATGCTAGCTCTGGNTGCGAGCGGCCGCTAAATATGCGTACATCATCAGGGTTCAATTTGATATCCATAATATCTCCTCGTTAGTGGTTGATGTTTTATCGAATTGGATGAAACAGTTAAGAGTTATTAAATTATATCTATAAAGTTATATATGTCAAAACTGTTAAAGACTAAGATCTAGAACTCTCATTAAAACTCTTAATTTGGTTGATTACAGCTTATCCGTTGCAAATGATCATTATGGATTGTGTAAGTCTGCCCGTCGGGAAAACTCACAATTGTCTGTTTTTCCTTTTTGATAATCGTTAATCCTTGATATTGAACTGTTACTGGCCAGGGGAAAGGATTATTTCCAGAAATTTCGACTGTATATGGATTGATGATTTCTACGCCAAGGATCCTGAGGAATAAACCTTGTGGAATTAATGTGTGCAATGATTTTTGAGAACCAAAGAGAATGTTAGTTTTATTTTGATGCAACTCATCTGAGGGCAAGCCTATTTGTAAATCTATGCTTAAGGATTTCATTAATCGCATGAAAATCTCAGCGGCTTTTGATCTTTCATCGTATCGGATAAGACCATCCAGAATCAATGTAGTCCAAGGAAGATAAATGCTGTTATTTTCTTCTTTAGGTTCAGCACCCTTGGAGAACTCTAGCCAAGTCCGTAATCCAAATGGACCAAAATACTTGTTCTTATTCATTATAGTTAAATTTACCAGGATTTTCGCCCTCTCCCTGGATGGAATGCCTGCCCATAGAGGCAACAATAAAGATTGATCCATCAATGAATAATCGACTGTANTAATAATCAAGATATCATCAGCNTGANTACCATTTATTTCAATAAACTCAATCATGTTGTANGTATAGGCTCCGGTTACATAGCCTTTGCCCAGGTNCCAATGNATTTGTCCTGGANTGATATTTTCAACCCGGTGGGTATCGCTTGTGGTANTTCCATGGATGTAGATCTTTGTCGGGTGCGTTACCNNCTGCCGTGATTCTATATAAAAGATTGGGCGAATNGGTTGGGGAAAGGTTGTATTAATGTCAATAATTCCGGATCCTTGGATGGTACCCAAAGTTTGACACGATGAAGATATGTGGGAATCTCTATCACGATAATTATATGAGGCATTATGATCATTCCAGGATTGCTCGACCAATAATTTCAGCTTCATTGCATATGTTTCTAATTCTATAATTGGATCATTGTCATTAAGAATTTTAGCTATCGAAATTAGAGAATTACACTCATTATATAGATAAGCGCATAAACCAGGACTTTCTAAGGTCGATATTTCAATGCCCAGGGAGTGTGGATGATGTAAGGAGAAATAAGGAAGGTCGTCGAATCCTGTTTGAGATGTCTGGTCCCATTCCGGATAAAAATCATTATCACGATCATGAGAATTGGTAAACCAGGAGTAAAAAAATGTTAGTAATTTTGGAAAAACTGCTTCAAGATATGCTAGATCATTAGAAAATGTATATACTCGTAAAGCTATATGGGCTAAAAGTGGGGTTGCTAAGAGATGACTCCTTTGTCCGGCTAAACCTGGTTTTAAATCAATTTCTCCTCGGGTAGTTTGGATATCCAGGAAATTGTCTAATAGACCTTTCACAATTTCTGGATAGGCAGGAAGTAGGAAATTCCCTAAATATAATGATTCCAATGGTGATTGACCATTCCATTGATGGTTGTAATCCGTTCCATTACCAAGGAGAGAGAAACCATGGTCCGGATCCCTAACAGTTACATTTGAAATTGAATTACAATGATTTGTTGGCTGAAAGAGGAGCTGATATGCATAATTTTGAGACAAATAAAAGGTAGTATCCCAATCTTTGTTTCCTGTATAGATTTCCACATGTTTTGAGTTTTCTCGCGTTATCCTAGCAATTTCGGAGAACCAATTTGTCCTAATTACCTCTTTGACCATCGCAAATGAGCTATCAATATCTGAGAGTGATGCATGTACCCAATATGCTTCTTGTTCACCCATGGGTGGAATTGTGTACGCTAACTGAAGTGAAGGATATGCACTTTTTCCTGCTTGTGCTCCACCAGTCAGGAAAAGCAAAGGGGTCAGATTTGACGTTTTCCCAACCAGAATAGTGGACATATCTATTTCAGATTCTGCCATTCGAAATCCATCTGATGACGGAATTAGAAGTTCAACCAATTCCAACAAGATATTAATCTTTTCTTGTGTAGTATTGGTCATTAATATTCTTCCAGCGATTACTTGGGAGCCGGGAACCCAATACTCAATCTTGACGTTAATACCAGAGATAGGTTGAAGGAAAATTCAAGATAATTTGGATAATAACGGTGAATCCTGATAGATTGGGAGAACAATGTTGGATCATTTGCCACCTTACCATTAATTGTAAATCGTGGAAATATCCGGCACAACCGAGCGCGTAAACCGAAAGTTGTTTCTAATGAAATTGCATCGCTTTCTGTATTTGTCAACTTTAGCTCCCAGATTTGATCATTTGTATAATCAGTCGGACTTATCCTAGCATCCGATGCTAAAGTTAATGAGATTGGATGATCAGGTACATAATTCCAATTATGCATAATCTATGATGACTTATCGTACCTGAAGATTTAACACCATGAATATAGATATGCGCATGTTATAATTTTTACTCATTTTTATGCGATAGACGAAAAATTTCTTTTAGTGGAGGAATCAATGGAAAAATTAGCATCTCAGCGTGGATTGTGGTTTGAGGAATTTAAAGTTGGTCAACGTATCATAACATCAGGTAGAACGATTACAGAAAGTGATATTGTGACTTTTGCAGGATTATCTGGTGATTATAACCAGATTCACACAGATGCAGAGTTCAGTTCAAAGACTCCCTTTGGAAAGCGGGTTGCGCATGGATTATTGGTACTTTCAATCGCGTCTGGTCTAGCAATGCGAACCGGGGTAATGGAAGGAACGGTAATCGCGTTTAGAGAAATCAACGATTGGAAATTTTCACTTCCGATATTTATTGGTGACACAGTATTGACTGAATTACACATCATTGAAACCAAGCGAATTCCTCGTTTGGGGGGAGGTTCATTGGTAATCGAGTTGTCCGTAAAAAACCAGAATAATGAATTGACAATGAAAGGTACCTGGACGGTACTAGTCGCCAGCAAACCAGAATAAAAATGTCTGATTCGAATTATCCAGGTGATTTAAAAAATTTATCTACACGCCTTCGCAAGTTATTGGAATCTGATGAGAATCGGGAAATTGAGAAGAATATTGAAGACCCCGATGTATCTGACTTTGGGGAGGATCCATTAATTCAGGACAATGAAACTGGAATAATAGATAATGAACAATTATCACATCCTGATGTAACTGGATTATCCATTACGATAGAAAATCCACCTGGAGCTATTTTTCAGAAGAACGAGATCACTGATGTATCAATACCTGATCAAGAAGAGACTGTTTTCCTTCGAAAGACAGATCTAAATGTCCCTGGTGATAAGCCAGTTGAATTAGTTCTTCCCGGAATTGACGAATATGGTATGCCTATTCTCGGAAAAACGCAAAAAATTAATCATTCATATATTATCAATGGATCAAATCCGAATCCTCAGGCATTAGCTCGGATCAATAACTCAGATAGTGGGTTTTCTCCAAATAGAAGCAACCTACCTATACAAAACCAATTGGAACACAATAATACCAAAAAAAACAGGCGAATTCATAATAACTCATCGATTTCCATTAGACTGGGATTCGGCTGTTTTTTACGCATGTTTTTACTGGCTGCTTTGGCAGGAATTGTCCTTATTCTAATCGGTGGTTCGTTTGCATTATATGAATACTATAATATTGCAGCTACTTTACCCAGTGTAGAAGATTTACAACAACGTGCATCAACTTTTGAAACGACCAGAATATTTGATCGGAATGGAAATCTGCTGTATGAGATCCTAGATCCTTCAGCAGGGCGGAGAACATTTATCACACTTGATAAAGTATCTCCCTATCTGGTTGCGGCGACCATTGCGACTGAAGATAAATCATTCTACAGTCATCCAGGCTTTGATTGGACAGCAATTGCGCGAGCATTTTGGCAAAATTTCAGAGGTGGCGAAACATTATCTGGAGCATCAACCATCACCCAACAGTTAGCTCGGGGTTTGTTGTTTTCTCCGGAGGAACGGACTGAACAATCATATATGCGTAAAGTGAGGGAAGCCTTGCTGGCAGCAGAGATTACCCGAAGATACACAAAAGACCAAATTCTAGAACTTTATTTGAATGAGTTCTATTATGGCAACTTAGCATATGGTGTTGAAGCTGCTTCAGAGACATATTTTGATATAACAGCTGATAAATTAGATCTTGCACAAGCGTCATTTTTAGCAGGCCTTCCTCAAGCACCATCTATTTATGATGTATACCAAAATCGTGAGGCTGTTCGTGAAAGACAGAAGCAAGTGCTAACATTAATGTATGAAGCAAGTAACGAACAAGGTTGTATATTTGTCAGCAATAGCCCTCAAAGAATATGTGTTGATTCTCCAGCCGCGATAGAAGCCTATACTGCTCTTGAAAACTATCAATTTAATACACCTGATGTATTAATCAAATATCCGCATTGGGTTAATTATGTTCGCTCAATTCTTGAAGCTCAATTTGATGTTCAAACAATATATCGTTCAGGTTTCTCTGTATATACGACTTTGGATCCAGCTCTGCAAGAGGAGGCTGAAAGAGTAGTCAAATCACAAATTGATTCCCTGGTTGAATATAATGCAAAAAATGGAGCACTTGTAGCTATCAAACCCTCAACGGGTGAAATTCTTTCAATGGTGGGATCCGCTGATTTTTATAATGATGCCATTGATGGTCAAGTTAATATGGCTACCAGTCTCACACGTCAACCAGGATCATCAATAAAACCCATAACATACCTTGCTGCATTTGAAAAAGGATGGACACCTGCTACATTAATTTGGGACGTACCTAATGAGTTTCCACCCTCAGGTGATCCGAACGATCCTCGACCACCATATGTACCGGTTAATTATGATGGAAGATTCCATGGACCTGTCACTGTACGATCTGCTTTGGCAAATTCTTATAATATTCCTGCTGTAAAAGCGCTTCAATTTGCTGGGATCTATGATGATCCAAACATACCGAATCTTGATGGGATGGTATCAATGGCTGAGAAGCTTGGAATAAGCTCTCTTACTCGTCCAGATTATGGGATGTCACTTACGCTTGGTGGGGGAGAAGTTAGCTTGTTAGAGATGACAGGTGCCTATTCGGTATTAGCCAATAGCGGAAGACGGATGGTGCCTACTGCCATCTCAAGAATCCTTGATCATCATGGAAATTTAGTATATGAATATCAACCTACATCAGGCGAACAGGTGATTCGTCCTGAACATGCTTTTTTAATCTCATCCATTTTATCTGATAACGAAGCCCGAACACCGATGTTTGGAGGAAATTCGGTATTAAATCTCCCATTTCCAGTTGCGGTAAAAACTGGTACATCAAATGATTATCGAGATAATTGGACTATTGGATATACTCCTGATTTAGCTGTAGGTGTCTGGGTGGGGAATGCAGATTATTCGGCGATGGAAAATATTAGTGGAGTAACTGGTGCTGCACCAATATGGTCGGAATTTATTCAGATTGCACTTCAAAAATTGATTGGCGGAAATCCATCAGCCTTCAATAAACCTAACGGGATCGTAGAAAAAGTGATATGTTCCATATCAGGTACAGAACCTTCTCAATGGTGCCCAGATCAACGCTCAGATTATTTTGCATTCGATCAATTACCACTGCCAAGTTCACAAGATTTATGGTTAAAAGTATTTCTTGATACCTGGACTGGTCTCCGAGCATCGACTTTTTGCTCAGAATTTTCTAAAGAGGAATTTACCATTAATGTCATTGATCCTTGGGCAATTGGATGGATTCAGAATAATCAGGAAGGAAAGGCGTGGGCATCAAATATGGGATTCACTGATCCAATTTTGTTTGCACCAGCAAGAGAGTGCCAAGCAAGTGATTCTCATCCGATTATCGAACTTTCTTCACCAACTGACGGCCAAACAATAACGAATTCACCATTAGACATTATTGGTAGAATTGATGCTTCTTCAGATTTCATGAACTTTAGCTTGCAATATGGATTGGGTGATGATCCAACAGATTGGAATGTGCTCTATATTGGGAATCAGCCGGTGAGTATACCAGAGAAATTCTATTCGTGGGATCTTCAATCAATCGCACCCGGGATAATTACTTTACGAATCTTAATAAACAGTGTACGTGGAGGATTTGCTGAACGCCTGATTCACTTAAACCTTCAGTACCTGACCCCAACACCAACGATTACTCCGACGGTTTATTTTACCCAAACCCCAACCCAAACAAATACACCGTTTTTTACTCAAACAGCTATACCCACAGCAACCCCCACATCCACTCAACCGCCAATCAGCACTGAAAGTCCGACTGCAACTTACACTCCTCCACCTGATTCTGATAAACCTTAATCCTCTATATTAGGCGTAATTGTGGGGTTGAAAAGGTGAGTGGATCAAGTAAAAATAATTGCTCCAGATTATTGTGGTTTAAAAGTGGATTTTCAGCTAGAGATTTTAAATGCCTAAATTTTAGAAAATTCCAATTGCCTTGGGATGGATAAAATGCTTTACTTAGGCGAGGGTCGCGCTGTAATTTGTAGATAGCCAGGTTTGCCCTGCTGGCAGGAAGAACAACAATCCCTTTTCCTCGAGGAATTTTGTTGAAAAAAACTATTTTCCCAATCGTCGTGGTAATCGTAGGGAAAAAGGAATAATCCAAATTCCCGTAGTTATCGACCCACGATATTGTAGCTGTCAATTCTTCTGTTGATTGGTCGATACAGGAGATTCCAAGACGATTGGCAATTTGACGGATATAAGATACAGCATTCTCTAGATCAATTTGCCGTTGGTTTGGCAGGTCTTCTTCACGCAGCTGCCACAGGGTATTATTGAGTGAGTTTTTTTGTCCATATGAATCTAAACAAATGTGAATGAATTCGGAATCTGGTGTATACAAACCTGGAAATTGTCCACATAAGGCACGGTCAATTTCTTCAAAACTAATCCCAGCGTGATTTGATAGATAATCCACCAAGGCAATTTCATATTTATCAGTAATGCTCAGGCGATTAATGTTGATAGGTTCGCGTAGCCATAAAATCGTCGATTCTGAAATATCAGACGATCGTGTAGGGCGTTCTTTTTCCGGTGAAGTATCTTCTATTACGTTTGAGGAATTTTTATACAGTGGCTCGTCGTCTTCTATATTTTTCCCTACGACATCATACTTAAATAAGCTACCCTGAACAACTTGATTTTTTGTTTCTCCTTCAATATTTGTAAGTTCCTGTAGCTTGTATTGTAAAAACCCGTATCGATATGACAAGGCTTCTCTAGCGGAATTATATACAAGAGAATAAACCATTGACGGTGAAGGTTCGTTTTGCTCAGTAGCACCAGCTATTTTTCGTGAATCAGGTACGGAATCGATGTCTGTAAATATTTGTTCTCGTCCAATTGCTTGAGATTGGATAATATTAAGAAAAGATGCTGAAATTATATTGAGATAGCTGGTTGGTTCTCCTCTGCTTGCCAAATATTGTCTGGCGGATTGAATACATAAATCAATTACGGATAGGTAATTTTGTGTTTCTCGTGGTATTTCCTGTAGATTCCAAACGATTTGTGCTTGATCTTCCTCCGGTCGAATAGCAATGCCTTGCAAACTGCACCCAGAAATTCCTGCTGCCACAAGGACCGATCCAATGAAACCAGGTTCAACTTCACTCATTAATCCTAGAATTGGTGTAGATGGATCGAGAATATTTGTGAGCTGTTTGAAAACCGTTGAAAGAGCAGTTGTATGCCATCCCCAATCATACCTTTGACGATGCAGTACATTTTTAAATGACCCAACTGCATCGCGACCCCATAACCAACCAGTCCACAAAGCAGATAAAGTCCAAAATGCCTGGTTGGGACGTGGCAAAGATGCACAGACCGCATCGATTTTAAGATTTGTAATAGAATCGACTAAGGAAACCAGCTTACCTTCATAGATGCAAATACCTCCACTACTTGGTGGAACATCAGGCCAGGTCGTTACGGGAATTACCGGGTCGTTTGTTCGATCAAATGGGTGACTCCATAAACCTATTCCTTGCTCCAAAACTATCCAGATATTATTTTCTCGAAAGTGCCGCGGAATGGATAACTGATGGCGTCTTTCTTTGGAACCACTAACTCGCCACATTGCATTTCCATGATCAAATGAATGGAGCAATAATGCTGTCAGATGTTTTTGGCTGATTGATGAGATATTTAATCCTTCAATTTTATTGATAAGCGTAATAAGTGCGTAAAGCGCACGAGGNGTATAGACTGATAATGCTTGTTCCACGTGAATTCGATCCTGATCAGNNGCTGCAACCACACGTTCTAGAGCNCGAGCTTTGTGNAAACCGCTACTGGAAAATTGGCTTGCTATCTCTGCGTCANAGGCTGTACACGGGTGTTCCCCTGTNTCCCCGCAAAATGGACATGTATAAATCCGTGAATACGGAGTTGGATTACCATGTTCCCAAAAAAAAGTATCAGCAGATATNACCTGTCCGCACCTTGAACAATGAGTATTATATAACGAGCGGATATGAGGTTCCATCCTNTCATTTGCTTTGTAGGATGAAGCTAACTCAGACAAGGCGGATTTAAACTCTTCTTCTTTCGGTGGATTGGATTCNATCTCGAGCAAAAACCTTGTGATGGGATTATTAGCTGTTACTAATAGNCTATAACCTGAACGGGCTACTTCAACTGCCAGGCGTGGTGAAGCGCCGAAAGGATCTAATATCAAAGATCCTATTGGAACATTCATATTTAACCAGGTTGAAATGACCCGATCTGATATTTGTGGAAGATAAGACGAGAGTGGTTCAGGATATCTTCCTACGATCCCGGGGATATAAGGCATTGAGCCAAACTTGTTATTGTCCATTGAATACTAGTATATCGGTATCATTTAAAATTACAAGGATAAAAATGGTATACTTTTAATTTATGAAACTGATCATACAAATTCCTTGCCATAATGAAGCGCAGGTTATTGCCCAAACAATAAAATCGCTTCCGATTTCCCTCGATGGTTTCGATTTAATTGAATATATGGTGATTGATGATGGCAGCAGTGATGGAACTGCAGAAATTGCTAAATCAGCTGGTGTACGATATATCGTAAAACTTCCCGGACACATGGGTTTGGCAGCTGCATTTAAGACTGGACTTGATGCTTGTATCAAGAATGGTGCTGATGTGATCGTGAATACTGATGCAGACAATCAATACCTTGCTGAAGATATCAAGTTGTTGGTTGAGCCGATTCTTGAAGGAAGAGCACAGATTGTTGTGGGTGATCGGGGTGTCGCAACTTTAGAAACATTTTCACCATCCAAGCGTTTGCTTCAACGAATGGGAAGTTGGGTTGTGGCAAAGTTTTCTGGTATAGAAATCCCAGATGCAACGAGTGGTTTCCGTGCTCTCAGCCGAGAAGCGGCTCTGCGAACAATCGTACTAAATGAATATTCTTACACTTTAGAAACCTTGATCCAGGCTGGCGCTAATAAAATGAGTGTTGAGTATGTAAAAATTCGCACTAATCCCCAAACCAGACCGTCAAGATTAATACGTAGTATTCCCCATTACCTTGCAAATTCCAGTACAACAATTGTGAGGTCTTATACCATGTACCGTCCTTTGCGAGTTTTTTCTATTCTAGGGGGGGTATTATTATTGGGAGGTTTTATTTTAGGTGGTAGATTTCTCTATTATTACCTGACTGGGCAAGGTAGTGGGCATATACAATCTATTGTGCTTGCATCTGTATTATTTATCGTCGGTTTCCAGGTCCTATTGATTGGATTAGTTGCCGATTTGATTGGCTTCAACAGAAAGATACTTGAAGAAGTTCTTTATCGAATAAAACTTGTGGAAATTGAAGATTCCACACAAAAAAAGGACGATATTGATATTCATAATTAAAATTTAGATAATTAATTATGGAACATCAAGTAATTGCTCCAATGGTATTGGAATCTAGATAAACATATAAATTTTAGAAAATTCTGGAATAAATTATGCGAACCAGATCTGTGAATAAGTAAACTATGCGCCAATTATCACGCTGGTTGTTATTCATATTTTGGATTGCCATTCTATTGACATCTTGTTCGCTTAGTTCTTCGTTACTACCAATCAACGATTCTAGAATAATTAGCTCAGGCACATCCTTCGGGCAGAGCTTTACCGCATTAAAAGGCGGGTTATCGGCAGTTTCAATATTGCTNGCNCCTACTTCAATATCCAATNCTGGAAGCCTAACTTTTCATTTACGCGAAAATCCACAATCACAAGAAGATATCGNTATCGGCCTACTACCTCTCTCGGAGGTTACCGAACAAAAATATTATAGATTTGACTTCATTCCGCAAAATAATTCACAAGGGAAAGATTACTATCTACAAGTTGATGTCGATGGCGAAGGCGAAATTAAAGTTATCACATCTGGGGCAGATAGTTATCTGGATGGTTCGCTTTATGTAGATGCGAGTCCACAGGAAGCCCAGCTTGGATTTCAATTGGAATATGATCGAGTACAGATCATTCTGGATTTATTACTTTTAACTTTTCAATGGATTCTTGTTCTAATTGTCAGCTCCTTTGTATTTATTCTTCCAGGCTGGGCTACATTTAGCCTGCTCTGGAGGGGATGGGGTGATCTCAATTGGCCTTCAAAACTAGGCTTATCCTGCGGACTAAGCCTTGCTTTATACCCTGTATTCTTTCTGTGGACGGATCTTGTTGGTCTTCACCTTGGACCCATATACGCATGGGCACCGCCGCTAGTTGGTCTTTTTGTACTTGGCTGGAAAAATTGCAATTCAATTTTTAATTATAGATTTCACCTTTTCAATAAAAAACAAATAAATGGCGTGCGTGTACATACAGAGCTTGACACCGTCCTTGCAGATATTTCCTTTGTAATAATCCTGGGTTTNATTATTGTTTCACGATTTTGGGTAATCCGCTCATTGGAGATTCCGCTTTATGGTGATTCATATCAGCATTCAATGATCACTCACTTGATGGTTGATAATCANGGTTTGTTTGATTCTTGGGAGCCTTATGCGGATCTTTCCACATTCACGTACCACTTTGGATTTCATGCGATCAGTGCTGTCTTCTATTGGATCAGCGGGGTATCTGTAGAAAAAGCAGTACTATGGACAGGCCAGCTTGTAAATATCTTTGCAGTTTTAGGATTGTATCCACTAACCTATAGAATTACAAAGAACCGATGGTCCGGGGTTTTTGCTGTGTTGATTGCTGGATTGGTATCCGCTATGCCGATGTCCTACGTAAATTGGGGACGCTATACACAGTTAGCAGGACAAGCAATCCTACCAGCTGCAATCTGGGCATTTTGGTCGATTCTGGATAGATCCTTTCCCGATTGGCAGAATATTTTCTGGGTACGAAGATTATTTAATATTCGTAACTTATCTTTAGACTATAGCAGCCTTTTAATAACCTGGCTGGTTCTTGGAGGACTTGCGCTGACTCATTATCGTATTCTTATCCTAGTAGTCTTGTTCTTTCCAGTGTATGTCCTTTTAAATCTATCTCGAAAGACGATTTTGGGATTTATAGGTAGGATAGGATGGATAGGAATCGGTGGAATCATACTCTCTCTACCATGGTTTTTGAATATATTTGGTGGAAAGATGCTAAAAATCTTTTCAGTGCAGATGACAACCTTGCCAACCAAAAGCTCCTCCAGTTCCGAGCTCTTTACAGGACTTGGCAATTTAAACACATTCTTACCCATGCTAGTTTGGATCCTAACAATCATGTTTATTGGATGGGGCTTGTGGAAACAAAAGAAGGATATTGCTATATTTACTGGGTGGTGGTTTTTCATTTTATTAGTAGCGAATCCGCAATGGATTGGATTTCCAGGCAATGGTGTGATTACTAATTTTGCAGTTTTGATTGCATTTTATATCCCAGCATCTGTAATTATTGGTTCGGCGATTGATTGGATACCAAAAAGTGACAAACGACCGGATCAAGCTGATGACCAGCCAAACAAGAACCGTAGATCAATCTATATATTTTCGTCTGCGTTGTTGCTCACTGTTTGTTTGCTTGGTATTGTTGGGCTTAATATCCGAAAAGATGATTTAGACATATCAGCTTATGAACTGGTCACACGACCTGATTTACGTGCAATGAAGTGGATACAGGAAAATACGACATTAGGTGATACCTTTCTGGTGAATTCATTTTTTGCATACAGTAATTCTCTGGTTGTTGGGTCTGATGGAGGCTGGTGGTTACCAGTATTGACTGGGAGAAAATCGACATTGCCTCCTATTACATACGGGATCGAAGAAGGCGCGAACGGTTCGAGTTATAAGGATACAAATGATTTTTATAAGGAAATCCAAAATATGGGAGTTACCCATCCTGATGTTATCAAGATGCTCAAGGAACGAGGAATAAAATATATATATCTTGGTCAGCGTCAAGGAAGTGTAAATTATTCTGGTCCAAAATTGTTGGATCCGCAGTTACTATTAAGAGATCCTAATTTTGAAGTTAAATACAAACAAGACAGAGTGTGGATCTTTGAATTATTGCGATAAAAATAAG
>Ga0031656_10000244_pt1 | contig 17145 bp, 12 predicted proteins | sample FrelakmetDIP11DI_FD_55080 | JGI IMG/M metagenome (GOLD analysis project Ga0031656, IMG submission 55080) | Freshwater lake sediment microbial communities from the University of Notre Dame, USA, for methane emissions studies - DIP11 DI | ecosystem: Environmental > Aquatic > Freshwater > Lake >... | reverse complement strand
CCGGGACCGGGAAACCGCGCTTGCGCATCAGCGGTGCGATCTGCGCGTCGCGCCCGCGAAACGCCCGGTAGCCTTCGGCCGGGTCGATGGTGTTGCCGACCGAGAACACGTGGTCGCGCAGGCGCTGCGCCATGGCCTTGTCCCACGGGCCACCGGCCTCGGTGAACGCTTCCCAGGCGTCGGCCGTGAGCGTGTCCGACCACAGGTAGCTGTAGTAGCCGGCGGAGTAACCATCGCTCCCGAATACGTGCATGAACTGCGGCGTGCGGTGGCGCATCACGATCTCAGACGGCATGTTCATCGCCGCGAGCGTCTCGCGCTCGAAGCGGTCGGGGTCGATCGCCTGCTCGCCGGCGAGGTGCAGCTTCATGTCGATCAGCGCGCTCGACAGGTATTCCACGGTGTCGAAGCCCTGGTTGAAGGTGTCGGAATTGCGGATCTTCGCGACCAGTTCCTTCGGGATCGGCTTGCCGGTCTGGTAGTGCAGGGCGTAGCGATCGAGGATCTCCGGCGTCGACAGCCAGTGCTCGAGCACCTGGGAGGGAAACTCGACGTAGTCGCGCGCCACGCGCGTGCCGGACACCAAGGGATAGTTCACGTTCGAGCTCAGGCCGTGAAGCGCATGGCCGAACTCGTGGAACAGCGTCCTGGCGTCCGTCCAGCTGATCAGCACCGGCTCGCCGGCCTTGCCCTTCACGAAGTTCGAGTTGTTCGAGACGATGGTCTTCACGTCGCCGTCGAAGCGTTCCTGGACACGATAGGCGTCCATCCACGCGCCGGAGTGCTTGCCCTTGCGCGCGTAGGGATCGAAGAACCAGAGGCCCACGAGCTGTCCCTTGGGATCGGTGACCTCCCAGACGCGCACGTCGGGGTGATAGACCGGCACCTTGGCCGGGTCCACGGGTCGGAAGTGGAAGCCGAACAGCTCGCGCGCCATGTAGAACATGCCCTCGCGCAGGTTCTCGAGCTGCAGGTAGGGCGTGACCTCGGTCTCGTCGAGGTCGTACTTCGCCTTGCGGACCTTCTCCGCGTAGTAGCGGTAGTCCCATGGCGCGATGCGTATGCCGGCGCCCTCCTTGTCGGCGATGGCCTGCATGTCGGCCACCTCCTCGTGCACGCGCGCCACGGCCGGCGTCCAGACTTCCTCCATCAGCCGTATGGCACGGGCCGGCTCCTTCGCCATCGCGTTCTCCAGGCGCCAGTGCGCATGGGTCTCGTAACCCAGTAGCTTCGCGCGCTTGGCCCGCAGCCGCAGGATCTCGGTGATGATCGCGTTGTTGTCCGTGGAGCCGCCGTTGTCGCCACGGTTCACGAACATGCGCCAGGCCTGCTCCCGCAGGTTGCGGCGCTCCGAGTAGGTGAGAAAGGGCTCGATGCTCGAGCGGGTGTTGGCAATGACCCACTTGCCCTTCTGGCCGCGCGCCTCGGCCACCTCGGCGGCGCCGGAGCGCACCGACTCCGGCAGTCCGGCGAGGTCGGCCTCGTTCTCGATCACCAGCTGCTGGTCGTTCTCATCGGCCAGCACGTTCTGGCTGAAGCGCGTGTAGAGGCCCGCCAGCGCCACGTTGATCTCGGAGAGCTGGCGCTTCGACTCCGGGTCGAGCTTCGCGCCCGCACGGACGAAGTTCGTGTAATAGAGCCACGCGAGGCGCTGCTGCTCGGGCGTGAGGCCCGAGTCCTCGCGCCCCTCGTAGACCGCGGCGATGCGCCGGAACAGCGCCTCGTTCTGCGTGATGCGATCGCGGTGCGCCGCGAGCCTCGGCTCCATCTCGCGCTCGACGGCCTGCACGGCGTCGTCGTTCAGGGTAGCGGTGTAGATGCCGAAGACGGTCTGCGAGCGGTCGAGTGCGCGGCCGGCACGCTCCATCGCGGCGATGGTGTTCTCGAAGTTCGCAGGAACCGGGTTCGAAGCGATGCGTTCGACCTCGGCGAGCTGATCGGCCATTGCGGTCTCGAGCGCGGGTTTCAGATCCCCGACCCGGGCTCGATCGAAAGGCGGTACACCGCCGTACGGACCGGTCCAGGGGACCAGCAGCGGATTGACGGGAGCTGCCGGTACCTCGCTTGCGACGGCGTTGCCGGCGGCGAGGGCCGCGGCCATGCCGGCGCCCGCAATGACGTACTTGAGGCTCATGGGCATCCTCGTGATCAGGGTTCGACGGGGCGGAACCGGCGGCGCCAATGGCGCGGCAGGTCCCGGGAGCGGGGGCGAAGAGTACCGCAGCGGCTGAGCCGGCGCGACGGCTCGCGCCCAGCGATCGGCTGCGCCTCGGTCGCGGGCCGACGTCGACCGGGACTGCGGCCCGCCCACCTCGATGGTCAGCGACCTGTCCTGAAGTGATCTCGCGCCGGCGAGGAACGCAGTGCGAGCGCCGCGGCCAGCGTCACTGAGGCGACCGTGCCCAGGATGATCAGCAGTCGCCCATAAGGCTGACCCATCGCTGCGCGCGCCGAGACCAGCACCCAGGCGGTCCGCAGCCATTCGAACGCCCCCAGCGCGAGCACGCCCTGCACGATGCGCGCGGACCACGGGTTGCGCACGAACAGCAGTCCAACCATCACAGCACAGGCGGCAGCGACTGGCATGAGCCCGGCGCGCCAGAAGTGCGCGCCGAGCAGCAGCAGCGCGAGGGCGGGCAGCAGGAGCGTCGCGAGCGTTCTCACCGCCCTCAGCCGCGCTCCCACATCAGGTCCGAGCCACGGGCGATGGCGGATTCGACCATGTCGATCAGTGGCACCGCTCGCATGCGCAGCGTCACGGGTGGCGGCGCGTTGTCGCGCTGCGCGTCGTCATCCTCGGGCGCCTCGGTCTGGGCTGGCGAGGGCAGATCGGCCTGGGTCTCCAGCGCCTTCCTGAGATTCGCCAGTGCCTCGGGCAGCTGGGGAGCCAGGATCGCGCCCGGCACCGTGCCCGAGTGACCCATTGCCCGAAGCAGTGCGACCGCTGCTTCGCCGTGCATCGTGAGTGCTCCGGCACGCGTGGAGAACTTTACGATCATGGTTGGCCATTCCTCCGAGATGCGCTTGGACGCCGTGACGGCACTGCCTCGTGCCATCATACCGCCGGCCGATCGGCGGCACGAGGAACCCCGGATGAACTTCGAGAACCTGACCTGCGAGCGCGCGGACGACGTCATGACGGTCACGCTCAACCGACCGGCCAAGCTCAACAGTCTCTCGCTCGGGCTGCTGCAGGACCTGCGCCACTGCGCCGAGGCCATGCAGCGCGATCGTGCGCTGCGCGCCGTGTTGCTCACAGGATCGGGACGCGGCTTCTGCGCGGGTGCCGACCTCACCGATCCGTCGTCGATCCCGGCGCCGGGCCAGTCCATGGGGCAGTTCATGGCGAGTCGCCTGCGCAGCGAGTACAACGTCGTGGCGGCACTGTGGTGCAACCTGTCGGTGCCGCTGGTGGTGGGGCTCAACGGCGTCGCTGCAGGCGCGGGCGCCTCGCTGGCGCTGATGGGAGACATCACGGTCGCGGCGCGCTCCGCGAGCCTGACCTTCCTGTTCGCGCCGAAACTCGGACTGGCGCCGGACATGGGCGCGACGCACTTTCTCGCGCGGCGCATCGGCGAAGCGCGTGCCCGGTACTACGCGATGACGGGAGCGCCGATCGGCGCGGAGACGGCCGAGCGCATCGGTCTCCTCGCCGAGTGCGTGGATGACGAGCAGCTTCCCGCGCGCGCGGCCGCGCTCGCGGGCGAGCTTGCCGCCGCGCCGCGCGAGGCGCTGGTGGCGGTGCGCGGGCTCATGGCGAGGGCCTGCACGAGCTCGCTGCCGGAGCAGCTCGAGCTCGAGGCGGCGGCCCAGGCGCGGCTCGGCGATACGGCGGACTTCCTCGAGGGCGTGGCTGCGTTCCGCCAGAAGCGACCGCCGCGGTTCGGGGCTCGCTGAAGGCGCCGCGCCCGCGCCTGCGAGTCAGGCGTTCTCGCCGAGGTACTTCGGGAGCATCGCGAGCCACGTGGGCCAGTCATGGTCCACGCCCGGGCCCCAGTCGTCCACGCGGTTCGGGATGCCCCTTGCGCCCATGGCGGCGGCAACTCGCCAGGACTCGCCCGGCTCCTCCCAGCGTCCCGAGCCCGTCGCGAGGATGGTGAATCGTCGGCGCAGCGAATCGAGCTGCCAGCTTTCGCCGAGCCCCGGCAGGAAGTGCAACGGCGAGGAGTAGTAGAAGTCCTCGGTCCAGCGGCCGCCGAGGTAGGCCGAGAGATCGTAGGTGCCGCTCATGCCGATCGCGAGGCGAAACGCATCCGGGTGCCGACACAGGCTCGCCACGGCATAGAACGCGCCATAGGACGCGCCGGTCGTGATGATTTCGATGCCGTGACTCGCGCAGTCGCTGCGGATCAGCGGCACGACCTCCTCGTACACATACGCGTCGAACAGGTTCTGCACGCGCGAGCAGTACTCGGGCGAGTGCCGGCGCGAGGTCCAGTGCTGGCCTGCGACGCTGTCCACGGTGTAGACCTTGATGCGGCCGGCATCGATCAAGCCCGCGAGTGCGCCGATCAGGCCCTGGCGCTCGGCCTCCTCGATGTCGCCGCCCGCCGTCGGGTAGAGCAGGACCGGCGTGCCCCAGTGCCCCCAGCGCATCACGCGTGCCGGGCAGGGCAGGCGGTGGGTGTGCCACCCGAAGAAGTCGCGGCGCATCAGGTTCGTCCCTCCGTGGCGCGCCACTGCTGGATGCGCCCATAGAACAGCTCGGTGAAAGTCTCGATCTCGTGCGCGGGAAACAGTGCCGCGACTTTCTGTCGTACGGCGTCGCGCGCCTGCTCAGTGCCAAAGAACTCGTCGGCCACCGAGTCGAGGTGCCCGAGATGCTGCGCGCAGAATTCGCCGAAAGCCTCGGCGTCGAACGTGCGCCGCGCGATCGCCGCATAGCGCGCGAGTTTCTCCCGGTAGGGCAGGTCCATCGCGGCCACCTCGAAGTAAGGCGACCAGTCGAGATTGTGGCGAACGCGCCGGCGCGTCGCCGCGCAGAAGATCGCCCAGCGAAGGTTTGCCTTGATCAGCCACGGGAAATGGAAGTGCAGCGAGGTGACCTGCGAGTCGGGGCAGGCGTTCGCAAAGTCGATCGGATGCCACTCGCCGCCGCGCAGCAGCGCCTCGCAGGAGTTGAAGTCCCAGCCGAAGAACGCATTGATCGTGAGCGTGATGTCCTCGAGCTCGGCAGCGAGCGCAGGTTCCAGGAAATTACGGTCCGTGCGGTATCGGTCGTGCAGCGGCGCGGACGGATCGTAGTTCACGGCCCGGGTCTGCGGGCCGAGGCCGATGCACCGCACGAAGCGCTCGTAGGGGAGCACAGCCGCCTGCAGATGCATGAGCTTCGTGCCGCTGGCCTCGTAGGCGGCGCGCAGCTCGCCCTCGTGGTCCACCTTTGAGACGCCCACCCAGCCGCCGCCGTCGTAGGGCTTCATGAACAGTGGATATCCGAGCTGCGTGCCGATCGGGCCGAGGTCGAAGTAACGCGCGTAGCGGGTGAGCGTGGGCTGCAGGTCGGCCGTCTGCTCGTAGGCCTTCGGCGGCAGCATCCACGTGTCCGGAACCTTGAGACCGAGACGCATCATCGCGCAGTAGCTGGTGTGCTTCTCGTTCGCCTGGATCGACCAGGGGTTGTTGAACACGTAGGTGTCGTTCAGCACCACGGCCTTCTTGATCCACTCGCGACTGGTGAAGTACCAGTGCGTGAGCCGGTCGATCACGAGGTCGTAGCGTACCGGCTGGCGCAGATCGAAAGGCTCGATCGTGACCCGGCTGGCCTCGAAGCCCAGCGTGTCGCGGCCCGAGGGGATCGTGAGATCGAGGCGCTTCAGGATCGCCTCGAAGCAGATCGGCCAGCAGATGTCCGCGCCGAGCGAGAGCCCGATCTGACGTATCGTGTGTGCCAAGCAGCTTCTCCCCGTGCGGTCGGCGCCAGCGAGCTATTCGTAGACCATCCACAGCGGCCCGGGAAACAGCCAGGTGAGCGCCGCCTGCAGGCGGTCGCGCCAGTTTTCCCAGTTGTGGCCGTCGCGCACTTCCTCGTAGCGTACCTCAATGCCATGGTGGCGCAGCAGCGGCACCATGCTGCGGTTCTCGTAGATCAGCGACTCGTAGATGCCGCAGGACAGGTACATGCGCTCTGCGGGCCGCCCGGGCCTGCGGCGGAACTCGTTCACGAAGCGCGCCACGGGATCGAAGGTCGCGGTGCGGCGGTGGTGCCCGATGTCGGAGAACGCGAACGAGCCCGACTGCAGCACCAGGCGACCGAAGGCGCCGGGATGCCGCCAGGCCGCGTGCAGCGAAGCCACGGCACCGAAGCTCGCGCCCATCAGTCCTCGTGCCGCCGGGCTCGCGTGCAGCGGAAAGTCGTGCGCGAGCTGGCGCGGCAGTTCCTCGGCGATGAAGCGCGCATGGCCATCGTGGCCCGCGTACTCAACGAGCCGCTCCGGCGACTGGGTGAGTGCCACGATCATCGGCGGGATCTCGAGCCTGTGGATCAGGTTGTCGAGCACCGTGTCGAGGCTCGCGTAGCGCAGGTAGTCCAGGCCGTCGTGAACGATGAGCAGCGGATAGCGCCGGCTGCGGCGGAATCGAGCCGGGACGTAAACCGCCAGGTGACGGTCGTCACCAAGTGCCGCGCTCTTGAGCGCGATCTCCTCCACCAGTCCGGCGCGGGCGGCGGGATCCTCCCGCGTCCACTCGGGTCGCTCGTAGCCGTAGCCCTGCGCGACCGAATTGGCGCCAAACGGATCGGCGGCGGTCAGGGGATTGAGAGGGTCGAGGATCCACTCTCCCTGCCCGTCACGCACCACCTCGAACTTGTACTCGATGCGCGAGTTCTCGGGCAGCTCGACCCGCAGCACCCACAGGTCCTGCTCGCCCACGCGGTCGAAGGGTTGCGAGGCCGGCAGGCCGTGGATCCAGCAGCGCAGATTCACCGCGTCGGCAGCGCCGTGGTACACGAGAGTGACGCCCCCCGGATCGACGATCGGCGAGCGGGTAACGGAGGCAAGCTCGGCCGCCTGTCGTGGTGATTCCGGCGGTGCCGCAATCTCCCGGCCGGGCCCGCGCGAGGCAGTCATGAATCGCCTCCGGCGGGTGCCAGGCGACCGCTGCGGGACAGGCGCCGCGATCCGGCGGCAGCGGCAAGGCGGCCGCGACGCCAGAGCAGGTAGTTGCCATCGTCCAGCGTGTAGCAGGCTGCAGGCGCGAACCGGCGCGCAAGCAGCGCGATACGCTGCGGATCGTCGGTGGCGAGCCGCGTCGCGGCGTGTGGCAGGAATACAGCCGCGCTCACGAGGCCGAGACCCGCTTCGAAGAGCTCGGCATTACCGGCGCCCTGTGACGGATGGTCATGGAACAGCACGATGCGGTCGGAGACCGCCATGGCCCCGGCCGACCAGGCCGCAACCGGCTTGCCACGCAACGCGTGGTCGAGCCCGAACAGCCGCAGGCGGTTCACGAGCACGGCGACGTGGCCTCCCGCGATGCACACCAGCGCTGCCGACGCGACGAGACTGGCCACCTCGGACTGCTGCGTGGCGAGGATCGGTCGCTTCGAGGCCGCAAGCTGCGCCTCAAAGCGCGCGTGTACCACGCGAACGTCGCGCAGGTGCTCTGCATCGAGGCGGCGCAGCGCACCGATCGCGGAGCGGCGTGCCTTGCGCATGAGCGGCGAATCGTCGTCCGAGCGCATCAGCTCCTGCGCGGCGGCCTTGGCGTGGCCGAGGCGAAGCCGATAGAGATCCTGGAGGTGCCGCAGCTCGTTCTGCCTGGCGCGATAGGCATCGTGCAGAGCGGGGGCCGCGCCGAACACGGCTTCGGCCCGCTCGTACAGGCGCAGGTCGCGCGCATGAAGCCCCAAGTGTTCCTCGAGCGCGCCGAGCTCGCCTTCGCGTTCCTGCCAGCCGGCTGTGATCGTGACGACCGGCCCCTGAAGGCCGGCGTGCGCGAGCGCATCGCGGAGGTTGGGTGCGCGGAACTGCGGACCCAGCAGCAGGACATCGTGCATGTGCAGATATTGGCCGAAGCCGTGCGCGCTGGATACTATCCCTCGGCCATCGACAACCAGGCGAATCTGGCCATGACCCGTGCCCTGCCGGCCCACCTCACGGGCTCCCGCCGCGTCCCGCGACCGGCGCGGACGCTGTGCCGCCTGGTGGCGGGCGCGCTGACGACGACCGGCCTCGCGGCCTCGGCAGCCGAGCCGCCGCAACCTGCCGGACGCACCATGGCCGACGTGCTCGCGGCGTCGGCGCCCGGCGATTGGCGCGTGCCCGATCCGGCGCACACGCTGTACCTCGAGTTCGACGAGGGTCGGGTGATCATCGAACTCGCGCCGGCGTTCGCGCCGGAGCACACCACCAACGTGCTGCGCCTCGCGCAGGCCGGCTACTACGACGGTCTCGCGATCGTGCGCGTGCAGGACAATTTCGTCGTGCAGTGGGGTGGAGGGGAAGGGCGGTCGCTGCCCGCGGGCGCGCGCGCCACGCTGCCGCCGGAGTTCACGGTGTCGATCACCCCCTCGCTGCCGTTCACAGTCCTGCCGGATGCCGACGGCTATGCACCTCAGGTCGGTTTTTCGGCCGGCTTCCCCGCGGCCCGCGATCCGAGTACCGGGCAGGCATGGCTGGCGCACTGTTACGCCATGGTCGGCGCCGGTCGCGACAATCCCGTCGAGAGCGGCAACGGCGCCGAGCTCTATGTCGTGATCGGTCACGCGCCGCGGCAGCTCGATCGCAACATCGCGCTGGTGGGTCGGGTGCTGGCCGGGATGGAACTGCTCGCCGCGCTGCCGCGCGGCCCGGCGCCGATGGGCTTCCACCAGGAGCCCTCGCGGCAGGTGCCCATACGTCGCGTCAGGGTCGCTGCCGACCTGCCGGAGCCGGAGCGGACGCGCCTCGAGGTGCTGCGTACCGACACCGCGACGTTCACCGCGCTGGTCGAGGCTCGTCGCAACCGGCGCGACGAGTGGTACAAGCGTCCGGCGCAGTACATCGACCTCTGCAACGTCCCGATCCCGGTACGTTCGCGCTGACCCTACTGCTGCGCTGCAGCAGTCGCCACGCCCTGCGTTTTTCCGGATTGCGGCCACGCGATCCGCAGGGCAATTTGCCGGTCAGAAGCGCATTGCCGCGTTCGAATCCGAGGGGGAGACCATGGAACGCTTCTGGCTCAAGCACTACCCGCCCGGCGTCCCGGCCGACGTGGACGTCGATCAGTACACATCGCTGGTGCAGCTCATGGAAGAGGGCTTCGCGAAGTACGCGAACCGCGATGCCTACGCCTTCATGGAGCGCCACTTCACCTTCGCCGACATCGACCGCTACTCGGCGGCATTCGGCGCCTGGCTGCAGAGCCTCGGCCTGAAGCGCGGCGCTCGCGTTGCGATCATGATGCCGAACGTCGTGCAGTACCCGATCGCGCTCGCGGGTGTGCTGCGCGCCGGCTACATCGTCGTGAACGTCAACCCGCTGTACACGCCGCGCGAGCTCGAGCACCAGCTGAAGGACTCCGGCGCCGAGACAATCGTGATTCTCGAGAATTTCGCCGCGACGCTGCAGCAGGTGATCGCCAGGACGCAGGTGAAGCACGTNGNAGTGGCCACGATCGGGGACCTGCTCGGGTTCCCGAAGGGCGCGATCGTCAACTTCGCCGTGCGCAAGGTGAAGAAGCTGGTGCCCTCGTTCTCGCTGCCGGGCCACGTGCGCTTCAACGACGCGCTCGACGCCGGCGCGCGCCGTCGACTGGCGCCGGTTCAGGTGGGCCCGCAGGACACCGCGTTCCTGCAGTACACCGGCGGCACGACCGGCGTATCGAAAGGGGCGACGCTCACGCATCGCAACCTCGTGGCGAACGTGCTGCAGCTCGAGGCCTGGGTGCAGCCCGCGCTCATCGACACGAGCCGCGGCCCTGTGCCTGAGCAGTTCGTGTACGTGTGTGCGCTGCCGCTCTACCACGTGTTCGCGCTCACCGTGAACTGCCTCGGCGGCATCCGGCTCGGCACGCTCAACGTGCTGATCGCGAACCCGCGCGACATCGCGGGTTTCGTCAAGGAGCTTGCGAGGTACCGCTTCAACGTGGTCCCCGGCGTGAACACGCTTTACAACGCGCTCGCCGAGAACGCCGACTTCCAGAAGCTCGACTTCTCGAGCCTGCGTATCGCCAACGGCGGCGGCATGGCGGTGCAGAAGGCCGTGGCGGAGAAGTGGCTCAAGCTCACCGGCGTGCCGATCATCGAGGGCTACGGTCTCTCCGAGACCTCGCCGGTCGCGACCTGCAACCCGATCCAGTCCCGCGAGTACAACGGTACGATCGGCCTGCCGTTTCCGAACACCGAGATCGCGATCCTCGATGATGCCGGGCAGCCCGTGCCGCTGGGTCAGCCCGGAGAGATTGCGATCAGGGGGCCGCAGGTGATGGCCGGCTACTGGAACCGGCCCGACGAGACTGCGAAGGTGATGACACCGGACGGGTTCTTCAAGTCGGGCGACATCGGGATCATGGACCAGCGCGGCTACACGAAGATCGTGGACCGCAAGAAGGACATGATCATCGTCTCGGGCTTCAACGTGTACCCGAACGAGGTCGAGGGCGTCATCGCGATGCACCCGGGCGTCGTGGAGTGCGCGGCGATCGGCGTGCCCGACGCAAAGTCCGGCGAGGCGGTGAAGGTGTTCGTCGTGCGGCGTGACCCGTCNCTCACGGAAGCGGACCTCGCGGACTACTGCAGGCAGCAGCTGACCGGTTACAAGAAGCCGAAGTTCATCGAGTTCCGCGACGAACTGCCGAAGACCAACGTCGGCAAGATCCTGAGGCGCGAGCTGCGGGATGCGCAGGTGGCAGCGCAGGCGAAGAGCGCCTGACGACGCGGTCGAACGGATCGTCCGCCGGGGCCGTCCAGCTGCGCGGGGACGCCGTGAATACGTTGCTGTAGGCTCGCGCGCCGCTTCCCTGTGACGCGATGCCCCGCGGACCTCGGCCTCACCCCCCGTGTCGTGCGCGAGCCCCCAGGGACGGGTTTACGAGGTCCCCGCGCATCCTCTCCGCAGGGCCGGATGCCGCGCAGGCTGCCGGACGAACTCCGACCGAATCACTGACCTCGGAACTGCGGCGCGCGGCGCTGCATGAACGCGGTCATCGCCTCGGTGAGGTCGTCCGAGTGCAGGAACGCCGAGTTCCACACCGCGACGTAATCGAGCGCGAGGTCCACCTCGCGGCGTGCCGCGAAACCGAGCACCTGCTTCGCGCCCTGCACGGCGAGGGGCGAGTTCGCGGCGATCGCGCGGGCGAGCTCGCGCGCGCGCACGTGCAGCGCTTCGGCATCCGGCAGCACGTCGTTCACGAGCCCGATCGCGAGCGCCCGTTGCGCGTCGATGTCGCGACCCGTGAAGATCAGCTCGCGCGCCGGCCCGTCGCCGATCACGCGCGGCAGGCGCTGCAGCGTGCCCACGTCGGCGACCATCGCGATCTTCGTCTCGCGAACCGAGAAGGTCGCATCCGCCGAGCACAGGCGGATGTCGCAGGCGGTGATGAGGTCCATGCCGCCGCCAATGCAGGCGCCGTGCACGGCCGCGATCACCGGCTTGTTCGTGTCCGCGAAGCTGCTCATTGTGCGCTGGTAGCGGCGCACGTCGTCGTAGAGCGCCCGGCGCTTGCCCACGGGCGACTCGCCACGTCCGGAGATCGCACCGCCGCTCGCCAGCGACGATGCATGATCGAGCAGGTCGATGCCGGCGCAGAACGCCTTGCCGCGACCGCCGACCACGATCGCGCGCACCTCCGGGTCGGCGTCGAGTTCGGCCATCGCCGCCGGGATCGCTTCCCACAGCGGACGATGCAGGGCGTTCAGCTTCTCCGGCCGGTCGAGCCACAGCACGGCGACGTTGCCGTCGCGCTCGAGACTCATGTTCTGGTGGGTCATCGTCGGTACCCTGGCATCGTGTGGAAACAGCCGGTCAACGGGCCGCGCGCGTCTGCCGCTTCAGCAGCTGCGCGGCGTCGCTCGCACGGCGCAGCAGCGCATCCGTGGCGCCCGGCGCAAGCGCGGCAAGCTTCTCGAGCAGCGCGCCGCCAGGCGGCACGGCGATCTCGGCGAGCCGGAAGCGGATGGCGAGAAAGATGGACCACACGACCCAGGATGGCGGCATGGTGAGCGCTGCGGGCCAGAGGTCGGCCGTCGCGGGATCGTGCTGGATCTGCGACGCCATCGGCGTGTCCACGACCCCGGGCAGCACCAGCGACACGTGGATGCGCTCGCCCACGAGTTCCGTGCGCAGCGCCTCGGTGAGGCCCACCAGCGCGAACTTGGTCGCGCAGTAGCCGCCGAGCGGGGAGAAGCCGCGGCGCCCGGCGAGCGAGCTCACGTTGACGATGTGGCCGCGGCCCTGCTCGCGCATCTGCTTCACCGCGACCTGCATGACGTGCAGGGCACCGATCAGGTTCACGTCGAGCATGCGCCGCAGGTCGTCGGTGCGCAGCTCGACGACCGGTGCGGGGATCAGCACGCCTGCGTTGTTGACGACGATGTCGACCGCGCCGAAGCGCTTCACGGCCTTGCGGAAGCAGGCCTCGACGGCCTCGGGCTTGGTGACGTCGGCGGATGCCACGAGGGTTGCGGCGCCGAGCTTGCGCGCCTCGGCGGCGACTCTGGCGAGCACCTGCGCTCGGCGTGCGACCAGCACGACGTTTGCGCCGGCCGCGGCGAATGCAAGCGCGGTCTCCCGGCCGATGCCGCTGGAGGCGCCCGTGACGAGGACCGTTCGATCGCGGAATGAGAGGGGGGATGACATGGGCGGGACTCTCGGATCGGAGCCCGCAGCCTACCCTCTCCCGGCAGTGGCCGGGAGAGGGAGGCACCAGCGCAGACGACTATTTCAGGAACTGGGCGACCGGCGTGTAGGGCAGGTCGAGCGCCTCTGCGACCGCCTCGTTGGTGACGTGGCCCGCGTGCACGTTGAGGCCGTTGGCGAGGTGCCCATCGGCCTGCATCGCCGCCTTCCAGCCGTGGTTGGCGAGCTTGCGCGCGAAGGGCAGGGTGGCGTTGTTGAGCGCAAAGGTCGAGGTGCGCGGCACGGCACCGGGCATGTTCGCCACGCAGTAGTGGATCACGTCGTCCACGACGTAGGTGGGTTCCGCGTGCGTGGTGGGCTTGCTGGTCTCGAAGCACCCGCCCTGGTCGATCGAGATGTCGACGAGCACCGAGCCCGCCTTCATGCGGCGCACCATGTCGCGCGTGACGAGCTTCGGCGCCGCGGCGCCCGCGATCAGCACCGCGCCGATCACGAGGTCGGCGTCGATCACGAGCGCGTCGATGTGCTCCTGGGTCGAATACTCGGTGCGCAGCGACGGCCCGAAGATGGTCGACAGCTCCCGCAGGCGCTTGACCGAGCGGTCAACGACCGTGACGTCGGCCCGCAGGCCCACGGCCATCTCCGCGGCATTGGTGCCCGAGACGCCGCCGCCGAGGATCACGACTTTCGCGGGCGCCACGCCCGGCACGCCGCCGAGCAGGATGCCGCGGCCGCCGTTGGCTTTCTGCAGGCAGAAAGCACCGACCTGGACCGACATGCGCCCCGCGACTTCACTCATCGGCGTGAGCAGCGGCAGCGAGCCGTCTGGCGCGGTCACGGTCTCGTAGGCGATGCAGGTGGCGCCCGACTTGATCAGCGCCTCGGTCTGTTTCGGGTCGGGCGCGAGGTGCAGGTAGGTGTAGAGCACCTGGCCGGGGCGCAGCAAGGCGCACTCGTCCGGCTGCGGCTCCTTGACCTTGACGATCATCTCGGCTCTAGCGAAGACCTCCTCGGCCGTCGCGGCGATCGTCGCGCCGACGCGCTGGTAGTCGGCGTCTGCGAATCCGATGCCGGCGGCGGCGCCGGTCTGCACCAGCACCTCGTGGCCGGACTCGACCAGCTCGCGGACGGCAGCCGGCACGAGGCCGACACGGTATTCATGAACCTTGATTTCCCCGGGCACTCCGATGCGCATGGTCTCCCCCTCGGGATGTGAGTTGTTTGGGGCAAGAATACCCGTCTGGACCGGGCGATGCGTGCAATCCGGGCGTCCCTATGCCGGGCGCAAATCGGCATAATCACCACCTTCGACTCCCCCGGCGAGGCAGGTTCAGGGTGGGCACTCACACGATCTTGCGTCTCCAGGCCTGGCTCGCCGGCGCGATCATGGCTACGGCTCCGCTGGCGGGCGCCCAGGGACACGACTGCGCGAAGCTTGCCGACGATGTGGCCCGCCTCGCCTGCTATGACGCGGCCTTCGGGCGCGCGGTCGCGGCCCCGGCGGCGGCCGCCCCGGCCAGCCCCGCGGCCGAATTCGGGCTGACCGGCGCGGCCATCCTCGCGCGGGATCCGGAGAAAGCGGCGGCGGAAGAGCGCAAACCCACGGCCATCGAAGCCACGGTCGCGGCGCTCGACCAGCAGAAGGGTGGGCAGCTGGTGCTGACGCTCGACAACGGCCAGGTCTGGATCCAGTCCGAGGCGGGGCTGAACTCCCGCGTGCGGGTCGGCGACCAGGTGACGATCCGCAACGCGGCCTTCAGCTCGTTCGTGCTCGTCACGCCCGGCGGCGTCGGGATGAAGGTGCGTCGGATCCGCTGACGGCAGGAATGCAACAGGCGGCAACCGCGCCTGTTGCATATTGGCAACATTAGAGCGACCGGGCCCGGCTCTGACCTCGCCTCAGCCGCTAACCGGCTATTCCTATACTGATTCCAGGCGGCCACTGTGCTTTCACGTCGTTGCTCGGACGCAGCATGAACTTGTTGCCTCGGGCGAGTGCTGTTGCTATTCTGCCGCCGGGTTGGATGGCCGGAACCTCACGGAGGGCCATCCAAAGCATTGAGATCGGGGGCCGGGGAGCCGGTGTCCACACGAACATTCAACTCGTCCGTCGGAGGACCAATGGCTAGCAACGTGAATCTTAGTCGCGCGGTGAAGCTCGCGCTGATCGCAGCCGGAGCCTACGGATCTGCTGCGGTGGCGCAGGAAGCGGAATTGGAGCAGATCGTTGTCACGGGTACGCGCATCACGCTGCCCGGCGTCGAATCCTCGAGCCCGATCCAGTCGGTCGGCGCGGCCGAGATCCAGCTTCTGCAGCAGCCAGAAGTCGAGAAGATCGTCCGCATCCTGCCGGTCAGCGCTCCCTCGGACGGCCAGAACGTCAACAACGGCACCGCCGGCGCGGCCACGATCAACCTGCGCGGCCTCGGCTCGCAGCGCAACCTGATCCTGATGGACGGCAAGCGCCTCACGCCGTACAACTTCAACGGCATCGTCGACACGTCGATCATCCCGACGGCGCTCATTCAGCGCCTCGACATCATCACCGGCGGCGCCTCGGCGGTTTACGGTTCGGACGCCATCGCGGGCGCTCTGAACTTCGTGATGAAGCAGGACTTCGAGGGCGTCGAGGTCAATGCCGACCACGGCTTCACGGAGCAGGGCGACGGCGGCACGACCAGCATGTCGCTGACCCTCGGCTCCAACGTGGCCGACGGCCGCGGCAACGTGGTCCTCGGCGTCAACTGGTCGGATCGCGACGGCGTGCAGCTCGGCGCGCGCCCGCTCGGCCAGCTCGGCATCGTGACCGAGGACGGTTCGGGCTACGAGGAGTTCCTGAAGGGCTTGGGCCCGATCCCGGCGCCGGCCGGCTGCGGCGGCCCGAACTCGGTGGCTTCCGGCGGCTCGACCACCACCCTGCCCACCCGCGTCGCCATCGCCGGCGGCCCGGGCCTCGGCCAGTTCCGTGACGACGGCACGCTCGACGGCAACTGCAGCGTGTTCAACTTCAACCCGTACAACTACTACCAGACCCCGCAGGAGCGCTTTGGCGGCATCGCCATGGGCAGCTTCGAGATCAACGAGCACGCCGAGGCGTACGCGCGCTTCCTGTACAGCAACACGGAAGTGCGCCAGCAGGTCGCGCCCTCGGGCATCTTCGGCACGGCCTACTTCACGCCGCTCGCCAACCCGTTCATCGGCGACCAGGCGCGCGAGCGCATGATCTCGATCGCGAATACCGGCCGGGTCGCGGGCACGGTGACCAGCACGGGTGACTTCCCGAACTGGCGCGACGTGAACAGCAACAACGTCGTCGACGCGGAAGACTACCTCAACATCTCGTACCGTCGCCGCACGGTCGAGTTCGGCGAGCGTTCGACGACCTACGACAACGACTCCTTCCAGGTCCTGGCCGGTGTCCGCGGTGACATCGTCGCGGACTGGAACTACGACGTGTCGTACCAGTACGGCAGCTCGTCCCGCACCAACATCAGCGCCGGCTACACCAACGTCACCAACGTCGGCAACGCGCTCGATACAACCGACGGCGTGACCTGCGCCAACGGCGACCCGTCCTGCGTGCCGATCAACATGTTCGGCGGCTTCGGCGCGATCACCCGTGAGATGGCTGCCTACTCGAGCGCCGTGGCGATCGAGAAGCAGGACTACGAGCAGATGATCATTTCTGCCGTGGCCAGCGGTCCGCTGTACACCCTGCCCTGGGTGGAGGACGCGATCGGCTTGAGCGTCGGCGCCGAGTACCGCGACGAGTCCGGCCAGACCGTCCCGGACGAGTGCTGGAAGCTCGCGCCCGCCAGCTGCCTGGGCGGCGCCGGCGGCAACATCCTGCCCATCCGGGGCGGCTTCCACGTCTGGGAAGTCTTCGGCGAGGCGATCATCCCGCTGATCTCGGACGTGCCGTTCATCCAGTCGTTCGACCTGGAGGTCGGCTATCGTCACTCCGACTACGACCCGACGGGTACCGACGCGACCTACAAGTACGGCTTCAGCTGGCGTCCGATCGATTCGGTGATGGTCCGCGGTATGTACCAGCGTGCGGCGCGTGCGCCGAACGTCGGCGAGCTGGCGGCGCCCCAGGTCAGCGGTCTCGACAACGCCCAGTTCGACCCGTGCTCGGAAGGCAATCCGGCTGCGATCACACCCGAGCTGAGCGCGCTGTGCATCTCGACGGGCATGAGCGCGGCCCAGGTCGGCACGGTCGAGGACATCGTCTCCGGCCAGATCAACGGCTTCTTCGGCACGGATCTCGACTCCCTGCCCGAGCCGGAGAAGGCCGATACGTACACGGTCGGCATCGTCTGGACGCCGGACTTCGGCGGCGAGACCTTCAGGAACTGGATCTTCTCGG
>Ga0031656_10000241_pt1 | contig 17204 bp, 17 predicted proteins | sample FrelakmetDIP11DI_FD_55080 | JGI IMG/M metagenome (GOLD analysis project Ga0031656, IMG submission 55080) | Freshwater lake sediment microbial communities from the University of Notre Dame, USA, for methane emissions studies - DIP11 DI | ecosystem: Environmental > Aquatic > Freshwater > Lake >... | reverse complement strand
CCGGTGCTGTCGTCGATCCAGCACGTCGTGCCGCCGCACATGCGCGCCACCGCGTCGGCGATTTTCCTGTTCGTCAACAACCTGATCGGCATCGGCATCGGCACGGCGGCGCTCGGCGCACTGTCCGATGCACTGGTGGTGCGGCACGGCGCGGACTCGCTGCGCTACGCGATCCTCTACGGCACGTCGTTCTACGTGATCGCCTCGACGCTGTTTCTGCTGTCCGCGCGCCGCCTCGAACGCGACTGGCACTGACGGCGCGCGGGACGACGGCTACGCTCAGGCGAACGCCACGTACACGCGCTTGTTGCGGCGGCCCTTGTTCTCGANCTTCGTGACCGCCACCTGGCCGATCTCGCCGGTCGCTGCGANGTGCGTGCCGCCACAGGGCTGCAGGTCCACACCGGCGATGTCCAGCAGGCGGATTCGGCCGGCCCCGCGCGGCGGCTGCACCGACAGGGTGCGCACCAGCTCGGGCTGCCGGTCGAGCTCGTCGTCGGTGATCCACAGCGTGCGGACGGCGTGNTTGGCGNCCACCAGCTCGTTGACTGCAGCAGTCACGGCATCCCGGTCGATCTCTTCCTGGGTGTCGAAATCGAGCCGCCCTTTGTCGGCGGTGATCTGCCCGCCGGTCACGCCGAAGCGCAGCACCGAACCGAGCAGGTGCAGGCAGGTGTGCATGCGCATGTGGGCATGCCGACGCTCCCAGTCGATGTGCGCCTCGACCGTCGTGCCCGGCGCGGGAGGCGACGTCGAGGGCTCGACCAGGTGCAGCACGCGGCCACCCTCCCCCTTGCGCGCGTCGGTCACGCGCCATTCGCGGCCATCGGCGGCACGCAGCACGCCCGTATCGCCGGGCTGGCCACCGCCGAGCGGATAGAACACGGTGCGATCGAGCACCACGCCAGGCTCGCCGGACTCGATCACCGTGGCCGTGCAACTGCGCAGATAGGCGTCTTGCTGGAAGAGGAGAACGGTAGCGGACACGGATGTTTTCCAGCAGGAATCAGCGCAGCGTTTCGAGGAAGTCGATCACGGCGGCGCGATCCGCTGCATTTCGCACGCCGCCGAGCGTCATCTGCGTGCCGGGAGCGAAGGCCTGCGGCGCCGCGAGGAANCGGTCGAGCTTCGCGCGGTCCCAGNCACCTTCCTGCCNGCGCAGCGCANCCGAGTATTCGAAGTCCGCGGCGCTCGCNATGCGCCGGCCCACCACGCCCCACAGCGTCGGGCCCTCGAGCGCCGGCTCGTCGGCGGCGATGGCGTGGCACGACAGGCACACCTCCGCAGGCCCTGGAACCCGGGCTGCACCCTCGTCGTCCCGGGAGGCGTTCACGGCAACTGCCGGCAACCCTGCGAGGAGCAGCCCTGCCAGCACGCTGCGTGAGCGACGAGTCAGGTTCATGCGCACCGGCGGACCTCCCTGTCGTGATTAACGGACCGCGAATCGGCGACGGTCGACAATAGGCGGAGCGCGGTCGCGCATCAAGCGGCCGGCGACCGAGCCGCGGCGCACTTCGCCGAGCAGTGGCCCGAAGGTCTGCGCTGCTTCCGTGTCCACGTGGTCACTCATCGGGCTATTGTGCCGTCTTGCTCGCCACCGGCAGGCGACCAAAGCCGCCCTCCGCCTCCGCCGCGAGGTACGCGATCACGGCGTACGCGGCGACGTTGCGGCGCACCAGCTCGGGATCGACCTTGTCGAAGGTGTCGTTAGCAGTGTGGTGCAGGTCGAAGTACGGCTCCGCGTCGGTCGCGAGGTCCATGACCGGCACGCCGAGCGGGCGCAGTTGTCCCACATCGGCGCCGCCGTTCGCTTCGGTACCCAGCCAGGCGACCCCGAGCGGCTCGAGCACCGAGTGGATCGTGCGCACCAGCGGCAGCTTGTCGGGTGGCACGCGGGCGAGCAGGCCGAAAGGGCGGAAGGCGCCCAGGTCAGACTCCAGGCCAAGCACGTGCTTGTCGATCTTGCCCGCGTGATTCGCCGCGTAGGCCTTCGCTCCGGTCAGCCCGAACTCCTCGTTGGCGAAGAACACCACGCGGATCGTGCGTGCTGGTCGTGGCCTGGCCTCGCCGGCAAGCTTCGCCGCCGCAGCGATGATGCCGATGCCGGTCGCGTCATCGTGCGCGCCGGTGCCCAGGTCCCACGAGTCGAGGTGCGCGCCGAGCACGATCACCTCGTCCTTCCGGGCGCCGCGGCCGGGAATCTCGCCGATCACGTTGGCTGATTGCGCCTCGCCGTCCCATCGCGAGGTGCTCGTCACGCGCAGCCGGACCGGCTGGCCGCTCGCGAGCTGCTGCTCGAGCAGGTCGGCATCGGGGTTCGAGAGCGCAAAGGCCGGAATCGGCGGGATGCCATCCGCGTAACGTTGCGCGCCGGTGTGCGGCGTTCGCGAGACCGACGTGCCGGCCGAGCGCATCACCATTGCCACGGCGCCGAGCCTGGCGGCCTCGGCGGCGCCGCTGCCGCGCGGCGGCACCGTCTTGCCGTAGCCGCTGCCGTCGCGCGAACGCTCCATGCGCATGCTGAAAAACACGATGCGACCCGCGATGCGTTCCGGGGGTTGCGCCTTGAGGTCGTCGAGCGACGCCACCGGCACGATCTCCGCCTCGATGCCGTCGGCCGGCGTGGCGACGCTGCCGCCCAGCGCGGCCACGACGAGCGCCTGCGGCCAGGGCGCCACGATCTCCGCACGGGCCTCGCCGCGGATCCACCGCCGCACCGTCACCGGCTCCGTGCGTACGTTGGCGAAGCCAAGCGCCTGCAGCTTCTGCACGGCCCACGCCACCGCACGCGCGTCACCCGGCGAGCCGGCGAGGCGTGGACCCACTTCCGTGGTCAGCGATCGCACCAGCTCGTAGGCGGTGTCGTCCACGAGCGCGCGCTCGCGCAGGGCGCGGGCTTCGGCCAGCGTACTTTCGGGCAGCGGCTCGGCCGCGAGCGATGAAACAGCCAGCAGGCATGCGGCGCTGCCGCTGGCGAGGCGTAGCAGAGACACTCGGTCGGGCTCCGTTCAATCAGTCATGGTCGGGGTCCGGAATTGTACGGGGCGCGACGAAACGCTGAGTCACCGGCGGCGGCTGCCGGAGACGCCGGCAGGGCCGCGGTCGGCCGATGTCACCGGAATAGCAATAATTATTTGTTTTTGTTGATGTTTGTGCTTGAGGACAGTCATGCTCGATGCTGCAGGGGCTGGCTCTTCGGCGCCAGATATGCTGCAATGCAGCAAATGAATGCAACCCCGATCCTAGACCATCTGCGTGCGCCCCCCGGCTGGCAGCGTCCTCGCGGGGCCGTCGCCTTGCTCGCCGCGGTCATCGCGCTCACTGGCCTGCTGGCAGCGTCTCCCACCGGCCGGGGACCGCAGTTCCCGGATACCCTGCCCGATTGGGTGCAGCAAGGCCGCGTCTCGTGGTACGGGCCGGGCTTTCACGGGCGGCGCACGGCCAATGGCGAAATCTTCGACTCCCATGACCTGACCATGGCCCATCGCTCGTTGCCGCTGGGGACGATCGTGCGCGTCACCAACCTCGTAAACGGGCGCAACGTGGTGCTGCGCGTCAACGACCGCGGCCCCTACGTGCGCGGCCGGGTCGCCGACCTCTCGCATGGCGCGGCGCAGCTACTCGGTTTCGTGGACGACGGCGTGGTGCCGGCACGCATCGAACTGTTGTGACGGTCGAGGTCCGAATCAGCCCTGCGCTACCGTGAGGACGGGAGAAGCGGTGCGCCCGCTGCTTCTGGAAGGCGACGCACCCCGTGCATCCTGCCGGCGCATCAGGGTGCTCCTGCCGAACAGCGATTCCACGAGATCGACCGCGAGATTGGCCGTGCGATTGCGTACGTCGAACGCCGGATTCAGCTCCATGATGTCGAGCGACGCGAGACGGCCGGAGTCGGCGATCATCTCCATGCAGAGCTGCGCCTCGCGGTAGGTCGGGCCGCCGGGCACCGTCGTGCCGACGCCGGGGGCAATCTCGGGGTCAAGGAAGTCGACGTCGAAGCTCACGTGCAGATGCGTGTCGTCCTCGAGCCCCGCCAGCGCCGCCTGCATCGTGGCGCGCATGCCCTTTTCGTCCACGTAGCGCATGTCGAACACTTCGATGCGCTGCTCGTGCACGAAGCGCCGCTCGCCCGGGTCGACGCTGCGAACGCCCACCTGGCGGAGGCAGTCGGGCGTGATGGCGGGCACCGGCCCGGCGAGTGCGAGCAACTCCGGCGGGCCGAAACCGCACAGGCACGCGACCGGCATGCCGTGCAGGTTGCCGCTCGGCGACAGCTCGCGGGTGTTGAAGTCGGCATGCGCGTCCAGCCAGAGCACGCGCAGCCGCTTGCCGGCCTGGCGGCAATGACGGGATGCCGCGCTGATCGAGCCGATGGCCAGCGAGTGGTCGCCGCCGAGCAGCACGGGCAGGCGTCCATCCCGCAGCTCCGCGAGCACCGCGTCGTGTACGAGGCGGTTCCAGGACAGCACCTCGTCGAGGTGACGGTAACCGTGCGTCGGCGCCTGCGCCGGATTGCCGGGGCCGGCGAGATTGCCGCGATCGACGACTTCCCGTCCGTACTCTTCGAGGCGCCGCGCAAGGCCGGCGACCCGCAAGGCCTCGGGCCCCATGGACGCGCCCCGCTCGCTCGCGCCGACGTCGGTCGGGGCGCCGATCAGGGCGGCGGGGGGAACACGCCAGCGACTCATGCCGACACCCGCAACCGGGCAGCGGCCCGCGGCTGGGCCGCGCGCCCGGCGAGCAGCGAGAACAAGTCCTTCGGGTTCTCGAGTTCCGGGACGATGTCGATGGTGGCCTGGCCGGCGCGATCCTCGAGGTGCAGCCGGTGCACGTAGCGCAGCGCGGCGAAGTCCTCGAGCGCAAACCCCACCGAGTCGAAGATCGTGATTTCGCGGTCGCTTGCGCGGCCCGAGGCGCGGCCGGCCACCACCTCCGCGAACTCGATGACGGGGAAGTCGGCGGGCATCTGCTGCACTTCGCCCTCGACGCGTGACTGCGGCTCGTATTCGACAATCACGCGCGCGTCGGGCCGGGAAAGGATGTCGCCGTGCAACTCGGTCTTGCCGGGGCAGTCGCCGCCGACGGCATTCAGGTGCATGCCCGGCTCGATCATCCCGGGCGTAAGGATGATCGCGTTGCGCTTGTCGGCTGTGACGGTGGTGATGATGTCCGCGCCGCGGGCTGCCGCGCCCGCGGAGTTGCAGCGCACCACTTCGAGGCCGGGCAGCCGCAGCGCTGCGAGGTTGCGCTCGAGCTTGGCGGTCGCTTGCGGGTCCACGTCATAGAGGCGCAGCTCGCGGATGCCGAGCAGGCGGTGGAACGCGATCGACTGGAATTCGCTCTGCGCGCCGTTGCCGATCAGCGCCATGACCCGGCTGTCGCGCCGGGCCATCCACCTTGCAGCCAGCACCGACATCGCCGCGGTACGCAGCGCAGTGACCAGCGTGAGTTCCGAAAGCAGGATCGGGTAACCCGTCGCGACGTCGGCCAGCACGCCGAACGCGGTGACGGTGAGCAGCCCTTTGGCCGTGTTCTTCGGATGGCCGTTGACGTACTTGAACGAGTAGAGAGTGCCGTCGCTGGCCGGCATCAACTCGATCACGCCCACGGGCGAGTGCACCGCGTGCCGCGGTGACTTGTCGAAATCCTGCCAGCGGCGGTAGTCGGCCTCGATCTCGCCCGCCAGCTCGTCGATGAAAGGCGCAATGCCCTTGCGGCTCACCAGCTTCCGGATGCGCTCGACCCCTGTGTAATCAACCATGGCCGTTGCTCCCCGTGCCGCAGGGGTCCTGCCCTTTGCCTGACCCTGTGGCGGCATTTATCCCGGGTTGTTCAGCCAAAGAAAAGACGGAGTCCTGTACAATACGGAGGGAATTCCGGGCAGATCGCCAGGTTGAATTGGCTTTTTGCTTAACCTCCCATCAAAGGAGCCCGTGGTGGACGACCTCGACCGACGCCTGCTCAGCCTGCTGCGCGCCAATGCCAGGACCCCGGTTGCCACGCTCGCCAAGCAACTCAGCGTGGCGCGGGGCACCGTGCAGAACCGACTTGCACGCCTCGAGCGCGATGGCACGATCGTGGGCTATTCGGTGCGACTCAAGCCGCAGGTCGAGGAGCATCGCATTCGCGCGCTGACCACGATCGAAGTGGTGGGGAACCGGGTCGATGCTGTGATAAACGCGTTGCGGGGTGATCCGGCCGTAGCCGCCCTGCACAGCACCAATGGACACTGGGACATCGTGGCCGAGCTGCGCGCCGACAGCCTCGAGTCGTTCGACCTGGTGCTTGGCCGTCTCCGCCAGCTCGACGGAGTGTCGAGCACCGAGACCAGTCTGCTGCTATCGACCTTCAAGCTCTAGCCTGTCGAGGCGGGGACTCAGTCCGACAGCAGCCGCCCGCTGCGCACCGCCTCGCGCCCGGCCACCTTGCAGATGCGCGTTCCTGCCGGCGCGAACCGCCGGCTCTCGCGAGCGTAGAACACGCCGTCGGTCGGGCTCGCGAGCGTGGTCACTGCGCCGCTCAGCGGATCCACGATCTCCACAAGCGGCTGGCCGCGGCGCAGCACTGCGCCAACTTCGACCAGCCACACCAGCACGCCGCCGCTGGGCGCCACGACCGGGATCGAGCCCGCGAGCGGCGTGGGCTCGCACAGCAGCGGCGGCAACGTCGCGGGCGCGCCGTCGACGAGGCCGCGCACGGCGAGGTACTGGACGATCCTGGCGGCGTCGTCCGCGGCCAGCTCGTGCCGCACGTCGGCCTCGCCGCGCAGCTCGACCGTGATCGCCGCGCAGGCCGGCGGCAGCGTGACGGTGCGGCCCAGCTGCCGGGTGAGCTCGGCGGCCAGGCGCGGCCACACCAGCGAGCAGGCTTCGTCGAACGGCTCGTCGCCCGAGCCGTCGGCCACCAGCACGGCGCGGCTGCCGAGCAGTCGGGCGAGCGGCTCGACGTCCGGCCACAGCTCGGGCGTGGTGTAGAGATGCAGTACCGCCTCGTTGTCGCAGTGCAGGTCGAGCACCACGTCGGCGTCGATCGCGAGGCCGAGCAGCGCGCGGCGCAGGCTTCCGAGCTCGGTCGCGGCCGGCAATTCCGCGCAGGCCTGGCGCAGCGCCTGTCGCACCATTGCGGGAGTCGGGTCGGTGCGGCCGCAGAGCTGCGGCACCAGCAGCTCGCAGGCGCGCGGCACGAGGTTGGCGTAGTGGCGGTTGAAGTTCTCGCCGCTCGCGAGGTCGAAGCGGCCTTCGACGGACTGCAGCACGCGCTGCGCAAGGCCGATCGGGTTGGCGAAGGGCACCAGTACGATCTCGCCCCGCAGCGCACCGCGCGCCTCGAGCTCGGCCAGCAGCCGGCGCAGGTGATGCGCGACCAGCAGGCCCGGCACCTCGTCGGCGTGCAGCGAGGCCTGGATCGTGGCCTTGCGGCCGGCGTCCGCCGGGCCGTAGTGCAGGCTCAGCAGTTCGCGTGTCGTGCCGGGCGACGGCGGGACAAGGGCGTGACGCCGGGTGATCATGGTGGCCAGCTCCCGTACAGCGGCTGCGCGACCCGCACCGGCGTCACGTCCAGCCGCACGTTCTCGATCGAGTAGGACTCGCCGCCGCGCGCCGAGCTGAACCAGCCGGCCGTGTCTGCCGTGCGGCTGAAGCGGAATTCGAAGCCGAGGTCGCGCGGTGCCACGGCGTCGGGACGGGTATCGAACGCCAGGCCGCGCACCTCGGGCGCCGGACCGTCGAGTGCGTACGTCATGCCGCGCAGCACGGCGCCGTCGGCGAGCACGTCGAGCAGGAACGGGCTGTCTTCCTGGTACGGCACGAAGCCGGCGACGCGCGGGTCGACGCGCGATCCCTGTGCCCGGGCCGCGGCCGGCGTCAGTGCGCGGCTCTCGAGATCGAGCCGGTCGCCGTCGCCGAGGTAGGTGAGTCGCGCGCCGGCGACGTTGAACGCGCCGAGCTTCGGATCCGACGTGGCGCCGCCGAGATCGACGAACAGCACGCCGCCCGCGCCGACCACCTCGACCGTGCGCCCGCGCAGGATCGCCGCGCTGTTTTCCTCGACGCCGAGCCCGAGTCGCAGCCCCTGCGACTGCATCAGCGGCAGCATCCGGCCGAGGCGTCCGCGGCGCAGGAAGTGCTGGTCCACGAACAGCCCGGGCGGCGCGAAGCCGAGCCCGCAGTCGATTTCCCTGCCATCGCGCAGCTGGCCGCGCATCACCGCCATCACGTTGGTGGCGTCGCGGAACATCACGCCGCTCAGGATCGCCGCGCCAGCGGACGTGCCCGCGACCACGCCGCCGCGCGCGAGCACGTCGCGGATCGCTTCGAGCAACGGCGTGCTGCGGCGGCCAGGTGCCAGCGTGTCGACGATGCGCTCCTGCGCACCGCCGGTGAAGTACACGCCGCGCGCCGCGCGCACGCGGGCGAGCAGCTCGGAGTCGCGCACAGCCCGCTCGGGATCGCTGCCCGCGAGGCGCGGGGCTACCGGCAGGTGCTGCGCCCTTGCGCCCTGCGCTTCGAGCGCCGTGATCGTCAGCGCCGCGGACCGCGCCGGGTTTTCGGCGGCGGTCGCGAGCACCACGAACGGTGCACCCGGACCGCCTGCGAGCGCCACGAGCCGCGACCAGACGGCCGCGTTGTCGTAGCGCAGCGCGCCGCCGATCGCGACGACGGCGCCCGTGCTCTCCGCGGCAGGCGTGGCCGTGGCTTGCCCGCAGGACAGCGGCGCAGCGCTGCTGGCGCACGCGTGACTCGCGAACAACAGCGCTGCAGCAAGCCACCTGGCAGGAATCGACATGCGGGAATCCATGCGGCACGGACGGCAGATCCGGCGCGCGATGATGCCATCACGGGCGCAGCCTGCCGATTTCTTTTCGGCACCCCGCTGAGTCATGATGCGCGCCCATGCAACAGGTCCCCGGCGAAGTCGCCGAATTCACCCTCAGGGCGGTCGCCGTCGGCGTGGTGCTCGGCATCGTGTTCGGTGCCGCCAACGCCTACCTCGGCCTGCGCGTCGGCATGACGGTGTCGGCCTCGATCCCGGCCGCGGTGATGACCGTCGCCGTGTTCAGCCTGCTGCGTTCGCGCGGCACCATCCTCGAGGCCAACCTGTCGCAGACGGTCGCCTCGGCCTCGACCTCGCTCGCCACGGGCACGATCTTCACCATCCCGGCGCTGTTCCTGTGGGGCATGGTGCCGCCGTACCTGCAGGTGGTGACGCTGTCGTTCCTCGGCGCGGTGCTCGGCATTGCGGCGATGGTGCCGCTGCGGCGCCTGCTGATCGTCCAGGCGCACGATGAACTGCCCTACCCCGAGGGCACGGCGTGCGCCGAGGTACTGCGCGCTACAACGCGGGAAGGCAGCGACGCCCGCAGCGCCAGTGCATGGATTTTCCGTGGCATGGCGGTGGGCGCGGCGGTGAAGCTGCTCATCTCCCTGGCCTACCTGATCCCGGACGAGCTGCGCATGGCCATGCCGGTGCTGCCGAAGGCGGAACTCGCGCTCGAGATCGCCCCAGCGCTGATCGGCGTGGGCTACATCCTCGGCTACCGGCAGGCGGCGGTGTGCGTCGCGGGCGCAGTGATCTCGGCACTTGCCATCACGCCACTCATTGCCTGGATGGGTGCCGCCATGAGCAGCCCGCTCTACCCGGAGACGACTCGCCTCGTCGCGGACATGTCGGCCGGCGACATCTGGTCGAAGTACGTGCGTTACATCGGTGCGGGCGCGGTCGCCACGGCAGGCATCCTCACCGTGCTGCGCGGCCTGCCGACGATGGCCGATGCATTCCTGTCGGTGGCGCGCGGCCTGCGTGGCAGCGATGCGTCGGCCGCGGGATCGACGTTGCGCACCGACCGAGACGTGCCTGGCGGCTTCGTGCTCGGCGGCGTGGCGCTGGTGGTGCTGGTCGCGGGGTTCGTGCCCGGCGTGTTCGCGGGCGACATGGGTACCGTGCAACGCGCGGTGCTCGCGGCGGGCGTGGGCGTGTTCGGCGTGCTGTTCGTCGCGGTGGCGGCGCGCATCGTCGGCATCGTCGGCGTCTCGTCGCAGCCCACTTCGGGCATCGCGCTGGTCACGCTGCTCGGCACTGCGTCGGTGTTCGCGGCCGCGGGCTGGGTGGACGCCGGCGCACGCGCAGGCGTGCTGACCGTCGGCACTATCGTCGCGGTGGCCGCCAGCAAGGCAGGCGACATCTCGCAGGATCTCAAGACCGGCTGGCTGGTGGGCGCGACGCCGGCGCGGCAGCAGCTCGGGCAGCTGATCGGCGCGGCCTTCGCCTGCTGGGCCGTGGCGGCAACCGTGCTGCTGCTCGGCCACGCCTACGAGTTCGGCTCGGCCGAGATCCCGGCGCCACAGGCAACGCTGATGAAGACCATCATCGAAGGCGTGCTGTCGGGCGAGTTGCCGTGGGACCTCGTGTTGACCGGCGCGGGCCTGGCGATCGGCGCAATGCTGTGCGGCGTGTCCGGCCTGGCATTCGCAATCGGCGTGTACCTGCCGCTCGCGACGATGGCACCGCTGTTCGTCGGCGGCTGCGTACGGGCGCTCGTGGAACGCCATCGTGCACCGCTCGCCGAAGGCGCGAGCGACCCTGGCATCCTCGCCGCCTCCGGCCTGGTCGCCGGCGAGGGACTCGCGGGCGTCGCGGTGGCGGGTCTGGTGGCCGCGGGCCTGGCGCCGAAGTCGATGGACCCGCGGCTCGGCGGCCTTACCGGCGAGGTCATTGCATTGCTGGTCGGCCTCGCGATCTGCGTGTTTCTGCTGCGCGGCGGGCGCAGCACGGGTCGCAGCAGCTAGCCGCCCTGTTCAGCGAGCAACGCCCGACGACTGCGCCACAGGAAGACGATCAGCAGCGGCGCGCCGGCCAGCAACCACGCGTTGATCAGCACTTCGCCGCCCATCGCCACCGAAGCGAGCGCGTAGTTACCTTCATTGAGGTTGAACAGCACGTCCAGGCAGGCGAGGAAGACCTGTGCGGACGCCGCGAGCAGCCCGAACAGCAGCCCCCACGGGCGACGTCGCCAGAGCCCGATTGCACCGAGCAGCGAGCACGCCGCCATCCACGCATCCGCCAACGGAAAGGCCCGCTCGAACGCGAGGTAAACCGCGTCCTGCCGCACGTGCACCGACCCGGCGGTGAAGAAGTCCACCCAGTAAAGAATGGTCGCGAGCGCCGTGACGGCCAGGTAGGCAACCGCGATCCTGGTGCCCGTGTTGCGGGACTTCACGGCCCGGCCTTGCGCAGCATGATCCACTGCATCCCGGTGCCCAGCCACTCGGTGAGCACAAAAGCGAGCAGCACCACGGGCGCGCCATTGGCGAACACATGCCAGAGGATGAGACCACCCACGCAAGCGCGCCCCACCGCGTCGGCGAGGCCGAGGAAACGTGTCGGCTCGACAAGGCGCGCCACGGCCCAGAGCACGCCCAGCGCTCCGGCGATATTGACGAACAGCCAGTGCACCGCAGCGAACGGGGGTGCCGCGGCCTCGCCGCCGAGCCAGCCGTTGCTCGCGTACAGCACGGCGACGAACAGGCCCGCCGTCAGCGGTAGCGCCATCAGACCGGTGACCACGAGGTCGAACGCGGCGCAGCCACGGACGACTCGAAGCTGGGCTGGGGTCATGGTCACACTCGCGTGGCGGGATCGGTGCCGCAGCGTACCAGCAGCCGTCGCCCGACGATGCACGGCCGCCTTGATTGCCTGCCGGGCCGAAGGACGGCAGTATGCGGTCCATCCGCAATGCACACAGCGCCGCGGCTCAACGACGCCATGACCCGAGCCGAAGACATCGAAGAAGCCCCCGCACACCTGGCACCGCCTGCGGCCAAGGCCTATCTCGAAGCGCGCACGCAGGGACTGTGCCACGAAGGTGCGCTCGAGATCGCAGCGGGTGTCCAGGGTGCGGCCACACCGGACATGCCGCGGCTCGAGACCGTCGAGTTCAAGATCGCGCACCTCGAGCGCGCGGTGCAGGAACTGAGCGACGTCATCTACCGCCAGCAGCAACAGCTCGACGCGACACTGGCCATGAACCAGCGGTTGCGTGAACAGCTCGAGGAACTCGAGGGACGCGCTGGCGAAGCGACGCCCGCCGAGGTTCCGCCGCACTACTGACCCAGAGCGGTGCGGCAATGATCAAGAAGGGCTGGACCGCCTACGCTGCGCTGCTGAGCGTCGCCGTCGTGGCCGGCGAGGTCGCCAACCTCCGCACCGGAGGCACCGTTGACTTCCGCACAATGGCCAACTGGGTGGTGACGGCCGGCCTGCTCATCGCCACGTGGGGCTACGCGTTGCAGCGCCCGTTCGGCTCGCAACGCTACTGGAGCGGCGCCAGCTGGGTGGTGCTCGGCGCAAGCCTTATCACGATCGTGCCGGCAGCACTCGCCGGCAGCACGGCACTGATCATGGTCGCCGTGCTGCTGCCGCTCGTGGTGCCGGCGCTGTACGCCATGTTCCGCTATGCGCATCGCTCGCCACAGGTGTGGGCAGCTCGCACCCGCGACGACGCATCGCTCAAGGACTGACCGACGGCCCTGGATGCAGCTCAGCGCCGGCACGCAGCAGCATGCCAGCGCCCCCCATCACGACCAGGTTCTGGCCGAACGCCACGCCGTGCAGCGCGGCGTCCCAGCGATAGGCCTTCAGCGTGCGTAACGGCTCGTCACCCTCCACCTCGGCCGTCGCCTGGTTGGTCGTCGTGATGCGGCAGCGCGTGCACGCCTTGACGCGCCGCAGCCGCACCGGGCCGGCCACCAGGTCGCCAAGTTCGTCCTCGCCATAGGCCGGCAGCCCGTCGAGCACGAGGTTGGGCCGGAAGCGGTCCATCGGCAGCGACACGGCGAGCCGCGAATTCAGGTCGGCGAGCGAGGCGCAAGAGACTGCGAGCAGCGCAAAGCCGTCGGAAAACAGGTTCGGCGCCGCGAATCCGCCGGTCCACGCGACGTCGCTCAGGCGCACCCGTGACTGATCGAAGCGGACCAGGCGCAGCGGCCGCCCGAGCAGCGCGCTCAACCAGCGGGCGGCCTCGTCGCCCTGGTCGAAAGCTGCGCAGCGGTCGCGCCACACGGTTGCGACCACCGCCTCGCCGCTGCAGCCGAACGGCACGGTCACGCGGCCAGCGCCGTCGGCGCTTAGTGAGAGCGCAGCACCGTCGAACGAAGGCACAACGAGCGCCAGGCGTGGCTGCTCGCGCTGCGTGACGAACCGGCCATCCGCGCCGACGACCATCCACTCGCGGTCGTGTTCCAGCCCGGTCGGGGTGAGTCGCGCTTCGCGCAGCGCGAGGCCGCGGCACGACTTCACCGGGTAGACGTGGAGGGAAGCGAGCGTGGGCATGAGGGGATGGGGGATAGGGGATGGGGGATAGTGTCCGGAGCTACCGCTGCAGTATCACGTGCAACGGCACCTCTTCACTATCCCCCATCCCCTATCCCCTATCCCCTCTCCTAGGCCAGTGACAGCGGCTGCGGCCGGCCGACCTGGTAGCCCTGCACGAAGTCGACACCCATGCGCCGCGCCGAGTCGAGCGCGCTCATGTCCTCGACGTGCTCGGCGATGACGCGGAAGTTGAGCGAGCGGGCGAGCTTGATCATCGCGGTCACCATCGCCTGGTTGACGGTGTCGGAGGCGAGGTTGCGGATGAAGTAGCCGTCGATCTTGAGGTAGTCGAGCGACAGGTTCTTGAGGTTGGCGAACGAACTCAGGCCGCGGCCGAAGTCGTCGAGCGCGAACTGGCAGCCCATGCCGTGCAGCACGCCGATGAAGCGGTGCGCGTGCTCGATGTTGGTGATCACCGAGTTCTCGGTGACCTCGAAGCAGACACGGTCGGGGGCCACTGCGGTGCGGTCAAGGCAATCCACCACGAACTCGAGGAACGCGGCGTCGCCGAGCGTCTGGCCCGACAGGTTGATGCACAGGCTGCGGCCCGGCGGCAGTCGCACCGCGCCCCGGCCGAGCGCCGCCAGCGCCGTCTGCACGACCCAGCGATCGACGTGCGGCATCAGGCGGTAGCGTTCCGCAGCGCGCATGAACTCGGCGGGCGTCACCATCACGCCGTTCTCGTCCCGCAGTCGCAGCAGCACCTCGAGGCCGGGACCGGACACCCCAGCCGGGTCCACCGCGACGATCGGCTGCGCGTGCAGCTCGAAGCGATTCTCCTTGAGCGCCGCCTGCAGCTGCTGCAGCCAGTGGATCTCGCCGCGGCCGCGCGCGGCGGCCTCGTCGCGCGCGGAATACACCTGCACGTGCCCGCCCTGCTTCTTCGCCACGTAGCAGGCGGAGTCGGCGGCGCCGATCAGGTCCTCGAGCGAGCCGCTCTCGCGCGAGATCTCGACGAGGCCCACGCTCACGCCGATGTTGAAGATCTTGTCCTTCCAGACAAAGCGGTAGTCGGCCACGGCACGCACCACGTCGTCGGCGATCTGGCGCGCCTTCTCGAGCGGGCAGCCCACCAGCAGCATCCCGAACTCGTCGCCGCCGAGCCGGCCGACGGTGTCGGAGTCGCGCACCGCATCCTTAAGCAGCGCGGAGACCTCGCGCAGCATGCCGTCGCCCGCGGTGTGGCCGCACTCGTCGTTGACGGCCTTGAAGCGGTCGAGGTCGAGATAGCACAGCACGCCGCGCTGCCCCGCACTGTGCGCCGACTCGAGCACCTCCTCGAGCCGCCGCTCGAACTCGCGCCGGTTGACGAGCCCGGTGAGCGCGTCGTGGCTCGCCTGGTAGGACATCTGCCGCGTCAGGCCGCGCAGGTCGCTCACGTCGCGCAGCGTGATCACCGTGCCGCTCAGGTCGCCCGCCGCGTCGCGCAGCGGCGCCACCGCCAGCTCGATCGAGCGCTCGCCGTCGCCGTTGCCCGACAGCACCATGCCGCGGCGGCCGATGTGCACGCGGCCGCCGGTCGACAGGCATTGACGCACGGGATCACCGAGCGACTTGCGTTCGCCCTCGGCGACCAGATCGATCACCTCGAGCAGCGTCTTGCCGAGCGCATCGGCGGCGGGCTTGCCGATCAGCGCCTCGCCCGACTTGTTGACGTAGACGATGCGCCCCTCGACATCGGTGGTGAGCACCCCTTCGCCGAGCGCCTCGAGCGCCTCCCAGGCAGTCCCCTGCCCGCGGCGCGACTCCTCGCCGACGACCGCACCCGTCATCTCGACTGCGGTGACCAGCAGTGCCGGCTGGCCCTCGTAGGAAATGAGGCTGAAGGAGAACTCGAGGCGCGCCGTGCGACCGGCCGCGGGCCGCAGCTCCGCCTCGAGGCGTTCGGGAGCGGCGAGCCCCGCGCGGTGGCGGCGCACATGTTCGGCCATCAGCTCGGCATAGTCGGGGTGCACCAGTTCGGACAGTGGCCGACCGACCAGCTGGGCCGGCGCCGCCACTCCGCACAGTTCCGCGAATTTCGCATTGGCGGCCTGGATGCCGTCGCGCTCGACGGCCACGGCCTCGTGCATCGCCTCGGCGAGCTTGCGCAACACGAACTCGCGCTCGGCGCGGGTCGAGGTTTCCTGCTGCAAACGGGCGATCAGGCGATCGGCATTCTCGGCCAGCTCCCCGGCACTGCCCGGGCTGGCGTGCGGCGCGAGCCGTTCGCCGATCTCACCGGTCTGCGCCACGGCGGCGAGCCGCTCCCCGACTTCGCGCACCTCGCGAACCTCGCGGGTGCGACGGGCGAGCAGCACCGCCAGCAGCACGGCCAGGATCGCGAACGCTACCAGGGCGGCAATCACCATGTCATTGTCCGGACCGGCCATGTCCCTCGGAACCGCGGCGCAGCGAGGCGCCCCATCCCCTTGAATATTGTTGTTTTACCGCTGTGTCGCCGCAGCATAACGGAACGGGTCGCCGCGACCCGCGGGATTCACCATAATCATGCGGCAACATCGGCTTGTGGCCGGGGGACGGAGTCCTTAACCTTCCCGCCTTCCCCGATCCTCGCCACTTCACTGCAACGCAGCCTGGACGTTTCCGTCATGCTCGATGTCAACGCCGCCCGCCGCCAGATGATCGACCAGCAGGTCCGCGCCTGGCAGGTGCTCGACCGCAAGGTCCTCGAGGCCATGGAGCGCGTGCCGCGCGAAGAGTTTGCGCCGCCGGCTTACCGCGAGCTGGCATTCGCCGACCTGAACGTGCCGCTCGGGCACGGCCAGTCGATGCTGACGCCGAAGCTCGAGGGCCGCATGCTGCAAGCGCTCGAGCTGCAGCCCGATGACGCGGTGCTCGAAGTGGGCACGGGCAGCGGCTATTTCGCAGCGTGCCTCGGCGCTCTCGTCCGCGCAGTGCGCTCGATCGAGATTCATCCGGACCTCGCGGCGGCCGCCCGCGTTAACCTCGCGCGCGTCGGTACCCACAATGTGACCGTGGAGGTCGCCGATGCCTTCGCGCTCGGCGATCCCGGCCGTTACGACGCCGTGGTGCTCACCGGTTCGCTGCCGCTGTACGACGCGCGCTTCGAACAGTGGCTTGGCGCGGGCGGCCGGCTGTTCGTGGTCGTCGGCCAGGGCCCGGTGATGGAGGCGCAACGCATCTCCCGCAGCGCTCCGGGCGACCTGCGGCGCGAAAGCCTGTTTGAAGCGGTCATGGACCCGCTGGTCCATGCCGCGGAGCCGCCGAGGTTTGTATTCTGATGCCGGGCGACCCGGCGGCTGCCGATCGCCCGATCAGGTGATATAGTTCGATACAACACTAGTTGACCCATTGGCGACCCGGTCGCCTTACGGTGAGTGCATGCGCAAGAAATCCATCCTGATCGCCTGTGGCGTGGCCCTGGCCCTGCTGGGCTCCGTGTCCCGCGCCGCAGACCTGTACGAGGTCTACAAGGCCGCCGTGCAGAGCGACCCGCTGATCCGCGAGGCCGAGGCACGCCGCCTCGCCGCACTCGAAGCCAAACCGCAGGCCCGCGGCCTGCTGTTGCCGCAGATCGCGGTCGGCGGCGACACCTACATGGCGAACGCGGACACCCAGGGTTACCAGCGGCAGTTCCGCGAGATCGTCGACCCGGTCACCGGCGAGACGTCGGTGGGCACGGTGGCGGTGCCCTTCACCAATACGACCGACACCGATGCGTACTGGAGCTACGACGCGCAGCTCACGCAGACGGTCTTCCGCTGGGACCAGTGGCAGCGCCTGAAGCAGGCCGACTCGCAGGTGGCCCTCGCCGAGGCGAATTACCGTTCGGCGCAGCAGGGCCTGATGGTGCGCGTCGCGCAGCGCTACTT
>Ga0031656_10000235_pt1 | contig 17443 bp, 16 predicted proteins | sample FrelakmetDIP11DI_FD_55080 | JGI IMG/M metagenome (GOLD analysis project Ga0031656, IMG submission 55080) | Freshwater lake sediment microbial communities from the University of Notre Dame, USA, for methane emissions studies - DIP11 DI | ecosystem: Environmental > Aquatic > Freshwater > Lake >... | reverse complement strand
CCTCGACCCCGAAAAGAGAACGCCCCGCAGAGCGGGGCGTCCTGGTAACCCTGACCTCACCGTCCGTTTTGACACGGACTGCCGAGCCGGGGTTCTTGTTTCAGGGCGGGGAGGGGGAGGCAGACGCTGGCCGCATCGCTTCGCAGCCACCGCCCGGCCCTTGTAGCTCCCCAAACCGTAACAATTCGGTCTCTTTCNGTTTCTGTACGTTCCCGCCACATATGCGCCTGACGCNCGCCACGCGGCGCGGCAGCATCGGCGGCACGACCCNANCTACAGAAGTTCCAGCGCGCCTGCCGCGTGTTCCTGGCGCGGCTGCTGATGGTTCACGGATGCAATGCGCCCGAGGTGCTGCGGAGGATCGCGCTTCACGTCAACTTGGACAAAATGCGTGGGCTGGAAAGGGAGACTGTCACTGCTCAGGCCGCCTGGCTTGATCGCTGCTGATTGATCGATTTGCGACGTGCGCGGGCGGTTGCGGTGTTTCCCGGCGGCTTCGGCACCTTCGACGAGATGTTCGAGCGATTGACGCTCATCCAGACGGGGAAGATGCACCCGATCCCGGTTATCCAGTTCGGGCGGGACTATTGGGAACCGGTGGTCGGCTGGGAGGCACTGGTGGAGGAGGGAGTCACATCGGCCTCCGACCTGCACCTGTTCCACTGGGTGGAAACCGCCAAGGAGGCGTGGAAGATCGTTCGCGAAAGCTTTCCGGACGCCGCGAGATGTGTTTGACACTCCCATGATCGCGCGCCTAGCCTCGCGCCCCTTCGGGCCCTTTAGGAACTTTCGCCAATGCGCTTCATCCTCGCTGCAATCCTTGGCCTGATGATTGCCGGCGCGCCCGCGCTCGCCGCGGTGCCGGTAGGCGAACTGCCTTCGGGCGTGAAGCCGCTTGGCTACCGCATCGACCTGACGATCGATCCGTCGAAGGAGCGGTTCGAGGGGCGGACGCAGATCGATTTCGAGCTGAAGGCGCCGACGCGGACCATATACCTCCACGGCCGCGACCTGAGGGTGAACCGCGCCGAGGTGTGGACCGGGCGGATGGCGCCGCGGCCGGTGAGCTACAAGGAGGTGGATGTCTCGGGCGTGGCCGAGGTGACGCTGCCGGCCGAGCTTCCGGCGGGGCGGCACACGGTCCACTTCGTTTATGACGCGCCATTCAGCACCGCGACCGAGGGGCTCTACCGGGTCCAGGTGAAGGACGGCTGGTACGCCTGGACGCAGTTCCAGGCGATCGACGCCAGGCGCGTATTCCCGGGCTTTGACGAGCCCGCGCACAAGGTTAGCTACACGGTTTCGATCGCCGCGCCCGCGGGCCAGAAGGCGTTCGCCAACACGCCCGAGACCGGGACGAAGGCGGAAGGCGCGCTGGTGCGCCACCAGTTTGCGCCGACGAAGCCGCTCCCGACCTATTTGCTCGCGTTCGCGGTCGGCGATTTCGACGTGGTCGAGGGGTCGATCCCGCCCAACGCGGTGCGCAAGGAGCCGCTCGCTTTCCGGGCGATCGCGACCAAGGGGCAGGCGCCGCGGCTGGCGACGACAATGAGCGAGACGCCGAAGATCCTCGCTATTCTCGAGGACTATTTCGGCATTCCCTACCCGTATGAGAAGCTCGACGTGATCGCCTCGCCGATCATGGGGGGCGCGATGGAGAACGCAGGTCTCGTCACCTTCGACGACACGCTGCTGCTGCTCGACAAGGACGCGCCGCCCTCGCAGCTCCGGTTCTACGGCGAGGTGATGGCGCACGAGCTCGCGCACATGTGGTTCGGCGACTATGTGACGCCGCGCTGGTGGGACGACATCTGGCTCAACGAGAGCTTCGCCGACTGGCTGGGGAACCGCGTAGGCGCCCAGTGGCGACCCGATCTCGGCGGCGGCATCGCCCAGCTCGATTCGGCGCTCGATGCGATGGACGGCGACAGCCGCGCCGCCAACCGCCCGATCCGACAGCAGATCACCCGCAGCCAGGACATCGGCGCGGCGTTCGACGGCATCACCTACCAGAAGGGCGGGCAGGTGATCCGCATGTTCGAACGTTATCTGGGCGAGGAGCGCTTCAAGGCGGGCGTGCGCCTGCACATTGCGCGCCACCCCCATGGCACCGCGACCGCGGACCAGTTCTTCCAGGCGATCGCCGACGGCGCCAAGGACCCGCGCGTTGTGGAGGCGTGGCGGAGCTTCGTCGATCGCGAAGGCGTGCCGATGGTGAGCTTCGCCGACGCCGGCGGCGGCGCCTATTCGCTCAACCAGCAGCGCTACAAGCCGATCGGGGTGGATCTGCCAACCGACCGGACGTGGCTCGCGCCCGTCTGCGCTCGGTCCGGCGAGGGGGTGCAGTGCACGCTACTCGACAAAGCGACGGGTGGCGGCCTCAAGGTCACCGGAACGGCGCCCTGGCTTTCAGGGAATGCCGACGGCGCGGGCTATTATCGCTACGACCTGCCCAAGGCCGACTGGGACCGGCTGATCGCGGCTGCGGCGGGGCTGCCCGCAATGGACGCGCTGGCGGCGGCCGATAGCCTTTGGGCAGGCTATTTGGCCGGCCGGGGCGACGCGGGGCAGTTGATGAACGCCGCGGGAGGCTTCGCGCAGCATCGCGAGCGGCTGGTCGCGGTCCGCATCCCTTACGAGATCGCCGCGCTCGACGGGCGGGTGCTCAGCCCAAGCGACAGCGCTAGCCTGGAGCGCGCGCTGCGGACCTGGTTCGGGCCGAAGCTGGGTGAGCTCGGGCTCAATCCCGCACGCGGCGCTTATGCGAGCGAGGATAGCGAGCGGCGGCAGTTGCGGCAGACGCTGGCGAGCTTCGTCGCCCTGAACGGCAACGAGCCGCAGGCGCGCGCGACGCTAGTGAAGGCGGCGGACGCGGCGTTGGGCGGCGACGCGGCCGCGCTCGATCCCGCCTACCGGCCGGCGGCGCTGACGGCGGCGGCGCGCGACTTGGGCAAGCCCTTCCGCGACAAGCTGTTCGCGGCGCTGCTCGCGTCCGACGATCCACTGTTCCGGCGGCAGGCGGTGCAGGCGCTCGGTTCGGTCGACACCGCGGAAGCCGGGCGCGAGACGGTGGCGCGGGTGACGACGAAGGGGCTGAACAGCCGCGAATCGCTCGGCATGCTCCTCCTGCTCAGCAACCAACCGGCGACGCGGCCGCTGGTGCTTGACTGGATCGAGGCGAACTATCCTGAGTTCCGCTCGTGGACGGGCGGCCTGCTTGGCGGCGCGATCGGATTCACCGGCAACTACTGCACCGAGGCGGATGCGAAGCGGGTGGACGAGCTGTTCCGGCCCAAGCTTGCGGAGGCGAATGTCTCGACGCTCGATCTCGAGCGGCCGCTGGCGCAGATCCGCCAGTGCGTGGCGCTGCGGGAGGCGAAGGGGGCGGAACTGTCCGCGGCGCTGGCGGCGGTACGCTAGGCCGGCGGCCGGGAGCAGCCGCGGGCGACGAGTTCGACAAGCGTCAGCACGCCCCNCAGGCCGCAGTGCGGGATATTCTCGGGCCNCNCCGGAAGTGGNGGCACGTNGCTACCCCGCATTCTGCGCACACCGGAAGCCGATGTCCTCGCCGCGGACTTCCGGGCTGCCGTACATACGCTTGGTTGCGGTCAGGCGGTCCTCGCGATCGAAGCGGCCGCCGCCGCGAATCACCCGCCCGGTGCCGTTGGCCGGGCCGATCGGGTCGCGTACGTCGCCGCGAACAAATCCCTCTGCGTACCAGTCGGCGACCCACTCCGCCGCGTTGCCGGCCAAGTCATGGACGCCGTACGGGCTTCGACCCGCAGGATGCGTACCCACCGCGGCGAGCCCGCCGTCATAGGCCAGCGGCGAAGTGTTCTGGAAGTTGGCGTGATCAAGCGTGGGCGAGGCGTTGCCCCAAGGATAGCGGCGCGCATCCGTCCCCCGCGCCGCCTTTTCCCACTCGGCCTCGGTCGGCAGCCGTTTGCCCGCCCATTGGCAATATGCTTTGGCGTCGTGCCAGTCCACGCCCGTGACCGGCAGCTCGCCGCTCCTGGCGAGGTCCAGAGTTTCCCAACCGTCGGGCGGTCGAACGGACCCGGTAGCCTCCAGGAACCTGGCGTAGCGTGCGGTGGTGACTTCATAGCGGTCGAGATAGAAGGCGCCGACGTAGACCTCGCGCCGTGGCGACTCTTCGTCGTCGCCCATCGTGAACGGGCCGGCCGGCACGACGACCGCGGGCGCTCCGTCCTTGCCAATCCGCTCTTGCGCGGGCTGTCCCGATACAAACAGCCGATGCGCTGCGACAGCCACCAGCGCGGCCAATGCGATCGCCCCCGATACTGCCAGCATCCGCTTGCGACTGCGCGCGCGCGCAATCCGACGCACTGCATCGGCGACAGCGGCCGTCAGATTTCCGGGCGCTTGCAGCAGGGTCACCGCCTTTAAAAAGGCCGGGATGCGGTCCAGGGGTGTGGGCCGTACCAGCACCGGCAGCACTCGCCCTGAAGGACTCCGGAAGCTCCTCTCCGCGATCTCGATCTCGTTCAGCGTGTAGCTGCCCGAGTCGAGCGCCTCGGGGCCCAGCAGGAAGACCACCAGGTCGGCGCGCTCGATGGCGGCTTGGATGCGACCGTGAAACTCTTCGCCAGCCGGCAAGTCCTCACGGTCGAAGAAGACGTCGTGACCCTGGTCCTTCAGCGCGAAATTGATTGCCTCCGCCAGCGGCCGGTCTTCAGAGGGGTAGCTCAGGAAGATCCTCATGGGCGACGCGCCTTGCCGGATGGGTGGGGCACCGGGTGACAGACGGGGACCGAGAGGCTACCTCAAACGGCAGGTGGCCGTGATCGGCTGAGACGAAATCGAGCCGTTTGGACGGTGAGGATTTCGTCGAACTGACCCTGGAGAGGGTCGAGTAGTCGGCCGTGAGAAAAAGACGATGTTCGGCCGAGCACATTTCGGCGACGCTCAAGCTCCGTATCCGTTGCTTCATCGGCAGATTTCTCAGCGTCGTGTGTCACTTCATCATTGACTGGCGGCTGCGTCGCGGTGGTCGGGGTTGGTTGCAGATTCTCGATCGCCTCGATGCTGTCGGCCATGTCTCGCCTACAGCAGTACCAGCGGGCTTGCCGCGTGGTCCTGGCGCGGCTGCTGATAGTTCACGGCGATGATGCGACCGAAGTGTTGCGACGCATGGCGGATGAGTTGGAATGGCTCGCACAGGACACGCAGTGCATCCGCTCCAGGCGTCCGGCCTCCAGGCAGCAGCCCGCAGTGGCAATCAGGCGCGTTCGAAATTGCTATCCGCCAAGGGGGTGGCGAATCCGAAACCGGTGCACAATGCGGGGCACAAGCGCAAGCGAACTAAGCTCGGACCAAGCACTCATGCGGTTTTCCGGCCGAGGTTCGATTCGGACAGCCGCACCATCCCCCTGCTTGGGCCGCGCGGGCGCTCGACGTGACCCGCGATCGTCGCCCCGGCGTCGAGGGCCGGCACCATGTCGAACATCTTCATCAGCTACCGACGCGCCGACAGCAAGCCCTACGCCGGGCGTCTGTTCGACCGGCTGAAGGCCCACTTCGGCGCCGAGCACGTGTTCATCGACGTCGCCGGCATCGAGCCGAGCCTCGACTTCGTGGACCGGATCCGCGAGGCGATGGCCGGTTGCGATGCCTGCGTCGTCGTGATCGGCCGGCAGTGGACTGGCATCACCGACGCCGCGGGACGGCGGCGGCTGCTGCAGCCCGGCGACCTGGTGCGCAGCGAGGTGGCGATGGCGCTCGCGATGGGCAAGCGGGTCTTCCCGGTCTGCGTGGACGGGGCGCCCATGCCCACACCCGACGAACTGCCGGAGGACATCCGACCACTCGCCGCGCGTGAGGCGACGGAGCTGAGCGACACGCGCTGGGACTTCGACACCGACCGGCTGATCGGCGCGCTGGAGGCCGGTCGGGAGCCGGATGGGCCGGCGGACGGCGCGGCCGAAGCCGCGTTCGCCGTGCTGCACCCGCGCGGCTACATCGCCTCGGCGATGCGGCTCTTCCTCCTGTTCGCTCCGGCGTGGACGGTCCTGATGGCGCTGCTCGAGGCTGCCGTCAACGACCTGCCGTTCCGCGAGACGCTGCTCGGGACACTGCCGGCCGGGCTGGTGACGGGCGTGCTGTTCGCGCTGGCGATGGCCTACTTCGCCCGTGGCGAGACGCTCGCCGTGCGGTTCACCAACCGCGGCCAGTTCGTCGCCAAGGCCAACCTCGTCATGTCCGAGTTGGGCTTTCTGCCCGCCAGCGCCTCGCCCGGGTTGCTCACGTTCCGGCCGTCGCTCAGCGCCGGCTTGGGCTACGGCCGCATCACGTTCGTTCTCGAGGACGGCCGCGCTACCATCGTCGGCGCCCACTGGTACGTTCGGCGCATCCGCAAGCGCCTCGGTTGATGCTTGCGCGGCTGCGGTACCAGTCGCTCGAGGTGTGCGAGGATCTTCGCGATGAGCGCGAGTTGCTCGATGCTGGCAATGATCCTGAGCGTACCGCCGCAGCGGGCTCGCGTGGTGAGCCTCGGGAAATTGAACCTACCCGCCACAATTCCACCGCGACGCCGGTCGGCGGGCCGGTCATCGGCCCTGGCATGACCGACCTCAAGAAGATCACACGTGACTACTGGACGCTGGTGCAGCGCATCCGGCGCCTGGCCGTGCCGGGGCGCGACAAGATGCGACGGCAGGTCTCATGACATGAGCTTGCCGTCTTGCCCCGCAGGGGGGTGCGAGCTAGCCGCGTATACGCGCATGCATCGACTCGCGCGCGCGTGCGATACGATTGCTCGCGGGATTTGCCACACTCTTGCCACAGCAACCCACGCAACCGGACAGTCTGTGCAACAGTAGCCAACACGCCGGAGCGTGAANATGCTGCGGTCTGTTGTTGCGCGGAGTTGGGCAAANTTGACCCGTTCGGCCTTGTAAGCGGCAGGTCGGGGGTTCAAGTCNCTCTGCCAGCACCACGAATCAATCAGCACTGCTCTTTCGTAATGCAATCAGGTCTCCAAAGGCGGGCAGCGCTCTCCGCTNCGAGCCTGCCTGCTGCGGTCCTGCTGGCCGCACTGTTGGGGGGAATTCTCGGCGGATGCAGCTTNCAGCCGCTGGTGCCATGGTCCAGGGACCTTGCTCCGCTGAGTCTTGGTACCGGAGAGGAACTGACGCTGGTCGACGGTCGTGGCCGTTTCCGGGAAATCTTTTGCGCCGTCAACCGCGACCATGGCGAGTCCCTGCCGGACTACCGCCCTTGCGAGGAAGCGTTGACGCACATCGGCATCGAGCCGCCCGCGACCGGGGCGCCTGCACCGCTCGGCGCCTCGGAACAGGACCTCCTCGTGCTGATGGTGCCCGGCTTCGGCTACCAGTGCGTAAAGAACTGGCTCGATCACGACTACTCGGCGCCCTTGCACCTGGCCGAGCATGGCTACCAGGTGGAGCTGCTGGAAGTGAACGGGCTGGCGAGCTCGGCTGCCAACGCGGCGGCAATCCGGGAGTTCATCGCCAACCTCCCGCCCGGCAAGGCGGGGCGCCCGCTGGTTCTGATCGGTTACTCGAAAGGCGCCCCGGACATACTGGAGTCCCTGGTGGCCTACCCTGAGCTGGCCCAAACAGTCGTGGCCGTGGTCAGCTTCGCCGGCGCCGTGGGCGGTTCGCCGTTGGCCGACAGTGTTACGCGATCGCAGATGGAACTGCTCACCAAGGTGCCGCGTTCCGAGTGCGACTCCGGAGATGGCGGGGCGCTGCAGAGCCTCTCGACCGAATACCGGCGGCAATGGATCCGGGAACACGAGTTGCCCGCAGACATTCGCTACTACTCGGTGATCGCTTTCCCGGACCCCGAGACGCGCATCTCCACCGGGCTCAAGCCGAGCTGGCGCGAGATCAGCGAGAAAGCGGACGCCCGTAACGACAGCCAGCTCATCTTCTACGACCAGGCCCTGCCGGGTTCGACTCTGCTCGCCTTCGCCAACGCCGACCACTGGGCCATGGCGGTGCCGGTTGCCCGCCAGCATGCCTTTGCGGCCGCGACCTTCGCCAACCGCAACGACTTTCCCCGCGAGGTGATGCTGGAGGCGGTGCTCCGTTACATCGAGGAAGACCTGGCACGCTAGCGCCAGGGAAAAGCGTCAGTCCACCGCGCGGTGCGAATCCGGTTCGTACTGCGTTTCGTACGATGCCACCTGCACGCTTCTCCGTGAGGCAAACTCTGATCGACCGATCGGCGGACGATGCGCCGCGCCGGGTGACGGGAGGCTTCGCGATACACGCGATCAAGGCCCGGATGACCGGCGCGTGAGGTCACCGTCAGGCGTCGTGCGGGTGCCGGGCGCTGCAGCCGGTGTTGCGTGGAGTTGCGCGTTTTGCGACTGTTCCGCCCCGGGAAGCGGCAGGCCGGGCGGTCAGACCCCTGCTGGCAGCATCGTCTTACAGATTTCGCACCTACCCAGAGCACACAGGAGCATCGAGTAATGGCACTTTGGAAAGACCCCTCAGTGAAGGATTCTGCGGCAACTGACGAAGCCGGCGGCGCCGCCGCCGAGGCCGCCCCGGCACCGCGCCCCGTGGTGACCGGCGCGTTCGGCGTCGAGCCGATCCGCCGTGCGGCTCCAGGTCCCGCCAAGGAATCGCTGATCGCCTCCGACGTCACGATCGAGGGCAAGATCGAAGGCGCCGGCGACGTGCGCATTGCTGGTCGCTTCAAGGGCGACGTGAACGTGCAGGGCAATGTCTCGATCGAGCAGGGCGCTCACGTCAATGGCCAGGTCAGCGCCGCGACCGTGATCGTGAGCGGCCAGGTCGAAGGCAACATCATCGCCACCTCCCGCGTCGAACTGCTCGAGACCGGCGTGATCAACGGTGACGTGAAGTGCGCGGCCCTCACCGTCGCCGCCGGCTCGAAGATGCGCGGCCAGGCCGACTTCGGCTGGGGCGACCAGGGATCGGGCCGCAGGTAGCCTCGGTGTCCTCGAGCATGTTGCCCGGGCGGCTCGCAGGAAGCGTGGGGAAGACCCGCGTCTGCCCGCACTGCAAGGCGACCATCCTCGAGAGCGCGCCGATCTGTCCGCAGTGCCGGCATCACCTGCGCTTCCTGGGCGCTGTGGCGCCGCCGAAGCCGGAGGGCTTCTCCGCGCTCAAGGTCGAAGGAACGGTGCAGCACCCTGAGCGCGGCGGCGACTGGGAGTATTCCGTGGTCCTCGCGATCCGCAACGAGCGGGGCCAGGAGATCTCGCGACAGGTGGTCGGCGTCGGTGCACTGCGCGCGAACGAGTCGCGCACTTTCACCCTCTCCGTCGAGGTCATGACGCCCGGAGGCAGGCCGAAGTGATTCGAAACATCGTGACGCGCTTCGCGGCCGGGCTTCGGTTCCCGACGCTGTTCAAGCTGGTCGCTACGCTGTTCGTGGTCGACCTGGTCATGCCGGATCTGATCCCGTTCATGGACGAGATTCTGCTGGCGCTCGGCACGCTGCTGCTCGCCGGGCTGCGCAAGCGCCGCGAGCCGCCGCTCGAGCCGGGGGCCGGGGTCGTTGAGCCGGCGCGCGACGTGGTCGGGACGCCGGTCGGCCGGCCGACCGGCGGTCAGCCCTGAGGTTCCCGCGGCATTTACGGAGTTGTGCCGGCGCCGCGGGTCTGCGAGCCTCGCGTCGTCCGGATTGGCTAGCTTCCGCAGGGGGAGGTCACCGAGATGTGTCTGGCCGTGCCGATGAGGATCAAGTCCGTGGATGGCTACGCCGCCGTCTGCGAGGCCAAGGGCATCGAGCGGGAAGTGAGCCTCTTCATGCTGCAGGGCGAGGAGATTGGCCCCGGCGATCACGTGCTGGTGCACGTGGGGTATGCCATCCAGAAGGTGAGCGAGGAGGAAGCCCGCTCGACCTGGGAACTCTTCGAGGAGATCCTCGAGCATGCATGAGCTCTCGGTCTGCCAGGCGCTGATCGGGCAGGTCGAGAAGGTGGCGCGCGAGAACGACGCGCGACGAGTAGTGTCGATCGTGATCGCGGTGGGGCCGCTGTCGGGCGTNGAGGCGCGGCTGCTCGAGCATGCGTACCCGATCGCTGCGGCGGGAACCCTGGCCGAGCACGCGACTCTTACGATCGAGACGGTACCGGTGCGCGTGCGCTGCCGAAGCTGCGGTGCGGAGAGCGCGGCGCCGGTGAACCGACTGGTCTGCGGCGCCTGTGAGGACTGGCAGGTGGACGTGATTGCCGGCGAGGAGATGCTGCTCACGCGGGTGGAGATCGAGACCGGGCCCGCTGCAGCGGTCCACTGACGAGATTGCTGGAGAATATCCATGTGCCGTGACTGCGGATGCTCGCTGGGTCCCGCCGCGCAGCGCGCGCCGCTCGCCCCCGCGCCGGCCGTGCCGGGGCGCACCGAGACCATCGAGGTNATCACCGCCATCCTCGGTGAGAACGACCGCGTCGCTGCGCACAACCGTGCGCACTTCGACGAGCACGGCGTGCTGGCTTTGAACCTCATGTCCTCGCCCGGCGCGGGCAAGACCTCGCTGCTGGAGGCCACGATCCGCGCGCTCGACGGGCGGCTGCGCGTGGCGGTGATCGAGGGCGACCTCGCCACGGAGAATGACGCCGCGCGCATTCGCGCCTGCGGCGTGCCGGCAGTCCAGATCACGACGGGCAACGCCTGCCACCTCGATGCCCAGATGGTTCACGACGCGCTGCACTCACTGCCGCTCGCGGGCCTCGACGTGCTGTTCATCGAGAACGTCGGCAACCTCGTGTGTCCCGCGAGCTTCGACCTCGGCCAGCACCGCAACGTCACGCTGCTGTCGGTGCCCGAGGGCGACGACAAGCCCGCGAAGTACCCGGTGATGTTCCGCGCCGCGGACCTCTCGCTGATCACCAAGACGGACCTGCTGCCGTACCTCTCGGAATTCAGTACCGAGCGCGCGCATGCGGCGCTGCGCCAGATCGGTTTCGGCGGCACGGCGATCGAGCTCACGAGCCGCGGTGGCGAGGGATTCACGTCCTGGCTCGGCTGGCTCGAGCGCGAGGTTGCCGGCCAGCGGGAGCGCGCTGCGCGTGGCGAGACCACGCTGGCCAGCATCCAGCCCGACGGGGCCAGTGCCCACGCCGCGGGACAGCGGCCGGCGCGCTGAGGGGGAAAGACAATGACCATCACTGCTGCCGACTGGCTCGCGCGCATCCGCGCGCTGCCGCTGCCAGAGCGCATCAAGGTCATGAACGTCTGCGGCGGACACGAGCGCTCGATCACGACTGCGGGCCTGCGCAAGGCGATACCGTCCAGCATCGAGCTGGTGCCAGGCCCCGGCTGCCCGGTCTGCATCTGTCCCGAGGAAGACATCTACGAAGCCATCCAGCTGGCGCTGCGCGAGCGGGTGATCCTCGTGGCCTATGGCGACATGCTGCGCGTGCCGGTCAACGTACCCAAGAGCGAGGCGCGTTCGCTCGAGCAGGCCAGGGCCGCCGGGGCGGACGTGCGGCCGATCGCGAGTCCGCTCGAGGCCGCGAAGATCGCGCAGGAGCATCCCGATCGCACGGTGGTGTTCCTCGCCGCCGGGTTCGAGACCACCACCGCGCCGGCTGCCGCGCTGCTGGCGCAGGGTGCGCCAGACAACCTGCTGTTCCTGATGTCGGGCCGGCGCACGTGGCCGGCGGTGGCGCTGCTGCTCGACTCCGGCGAGCCGGGTTTCGAGGCCCTGATCGCGCCGGGGCACGTCGCCACCGTGATGGGGCCGGAGGAATGGGAGTTCGTGCCGCGCGATCATCACATCCCGACCGCGGTTGCCGGCTTCACGCCGGAGTCGCTGCTCGCGGCGCTGTACTCGGTTCTGCGCCAGAAGATCGAGGGCAAGTGCTTCCTCGACAACTGCTATCCGCAGGTCGTGCGCCCGGGCGGAAACGCCACTGCGCAGCGTTTCATCGACGAGACCATGGACGTGGTCGCCGGCAACTGGCGCGGCATCGGCGCGATTCCTGCCTCGGGCTACGTGCTTAGGGCCGCGTACGCCTCACACGATTCCCGGGTCCGGCTGCCGTCCTACACCGAGATGGCGCGCAAGCGCGCCGGCGAGATGCCTCCCGGCTGCGACTGCGCCAAGGTCGTGCTCGGGCGGATCTATCCGAACGAGTGCCGGCTGTATGGCCTCGCCTGCACGCCGCGCCAGCCGGTCGGCCCCTGCATGGTTTCCGACGAAGGCGCCTGCCGGATCTGGTGGGCGAACGGCGTNCGCGAGAACGTCTGGGCCGGGCGCAAGGCGTCCGGCGCCGAGGCGTGACCGCGTCGCCGCCTGCCAGCAGCGGATCCGCCGCACCGTGAACGATGTGGAGGCGCGCGTCGCCCGCCGGATCGTGATGACCGGCCGGGTGCAGGGTGTCGGCTACCGTCCCTTCGTCTATCGCCTCGCGCACGAGTTCGAGATCGCCGGCCACGTGCGCAACCTGCGCGGAGACGTCGAGGTGATCGCGTCGGGCACGCCGGCCAGCGTCGAGTCGTTCATTCGCGGGCTGGTGGAGCGCGCGCCGCCGCTTGCGCAGCCGCGCGTGCGCAGCGCCGCGGACTGTGAGTCGCCGGCGGGCAAGTCGTTCGCGATCGCGCCGAGCAGCGCGGCGGAGCAGCCCGAGGTCTCAGTACCGCCTGATTTCTTCGCCTGCGACGACTGCGTGCGCGAACTCGCCGACGCTGCCGATCGCCGTCATGCCTACCCCTTCATCAACTGCACGCAATGCGGCCCGCGCTACACGTTGATCGCGGCATTGCCTTACGACCGGCCGAACACGAGCATGGCGCGCTTCCCGCTGTGCGCCGATTGCCGGCGCGAGTACGAGAACCCGCTCGACCGGCGCTTTCACGCCGAGCCGGTGGCCTGTCCGGTCTGTGGTCCACACCTGACGTACGTCGCGCCGGGCAGTGCTCCAGTCACGGGAGATGCTGCGGCGGTAGCGGCTGCCGTCGTCACGTTGCGCAAAGGGCGCGTGCTCGCGGTGCGCGGCATCGGCGGCTATCACCTGTTGTGCGACGCGCGTGACGAGGATGCCGTTTGCCGGCTGCGCCAGCGCAAGCTGCGGCCCGACAAGCCGCTCGCCGTGATGTTTCCACAAGGCGGCGACGACGGACTTGACGCTGCCCGTGAGGAACTGGAGATCGACAGTGTCACCGCAGAGGCACTGCGCGACCCGGCAAGAGCCATTGTGCTTTCGCCACGCCGCGCCGACGGTCGCCTCGCGCCGTCGGTCGCTCCGGGCCTCTCGGAAATCGGCGCCTTCCTCCCATACAGCCCGCTGCACCACCTGCTGCTCGCAGCCTTCCGCGGCCCAGTCGTTGCGACCTCGGGCAACGTGAGCGGCGAGCCGGTGCTCACCGATCCCGCCGAGGCAGAAGCGCGGCTCGCGACGGTGGCCGACGCCTTCCTGCACCACGATCGGCCGATCCTGCGTCCCGCCGACGATTCGGTGCTGCGCATCGCGGCGGGCCGTGCGCGGCCGATCCGTCTCGGCCGGGGCGTGGCGCCGCTCGAGCTCGAACTGCCCGCGGAGCTGCCGGAGCCCGTGGTCGCTGTGGGCGGGCACCTGAAGCTCACGGTGGCACTCGCCTGGGGACGGCGCGTCGCGGTCTCGCCGCACGTCGGCGACATGGGCACGCGGCGCAGCGAGGAGGTGTTCGAGCAGGTGGCTCGCGACCTGCAGCGTCTCTACGACGTGCGCGCGCGGCGCTGGCTGTGCGACGCGCATCCGGGCTACACCACGACGCGCTGGGTGCAGTCGCTCGGCGAGCCGTTCGAAACCGTGCTGCACCATCACGCCCATGGCTCGGCGCTCGTCACGGAACACGGCCACGTCGGCGACGCGATCGTATTCGCCTGGGACGGCGTGGGGTACGGCGGCGACGGCACGCTGTGGGGCGGCGAGACGTTCGCGGGCCGCCCGGGTGCATGGCGGCGCGTCGCGAGCCTGCGCAGCTTCCGCCTGCCCGGTGGCGACAGGGCCGGACGCTCGCCCTGGCGCAGCGCCGCGGCGCTGTGCTGGGAGGCCGGCGTCGAATGTCCGGTCCCGGTGCCGGACCCGATCGTGCGCAGCGCTTGGGAGCGCGGCGTCAACGCGCCACGCTCGAGTGCCGCGGGTCGCGTGTTCGACGCACTCGCGGCGATCGTGCTCGGCGTCACCGAGACCAGCTTCGAGGGCCAGGGCCCGATGTGGCTCGAGGCCTGTGCCCGGGACACTGTGCTCTTTCCGACGCTGCCGATCGCACCGGACGCGCAGGGCGTGCTGCGCATCGACTGGGTGCCGTTGCTCGAAGCCTGCGGCGACCGGACCCGCGATCGCGGCGAGCGCTCCGGTGCCGCGCACGCGGCGCTCGCCGACGCGATCTGTCGCGTTGCCGAGCTCGAGCGCGAGCAATCCGGCACTACAGTGGCCGGGCTCACCGGCGGCGTGTTCCAGAACCGGCGGCTGCTCGAGCTCGCGGCGGACGGTCTCGCGCAGCGCGGCTTCCGGGTTCTGCTGCCGGAGCGGATTCCCTGCAACGACGGCGGCCTGAGCTACGGACAGGTCGCCGAGCACCTCGGGCGCGCCTGCGCGGCGCGCTGAACGGCAACGGTCACGGTCGTTACGGATACACTGCCACGATGCTCTGGTTCGAGCGCCCATTCCTCTCCGTGCTGCGCCGCGAGTACGCGGGCGCGATGCGTTTCGACGAGGACGACGCGTCGGAGGTGATGCCGGCACCGCCGGCGGGCGCCTGCCAGCTCTACGTGCACGTGCCGTTCTGCGAGGTGCTGTGCCCGTTCTGCTCTTTCCACCGCGTGCGCTACAACGAGACGAGGACCGCGCGCTACTTTGACGCGCTGCGCCGCGAGATCCGCCTCTACCACGAGGCGGGCTTCCGGTTCGCCGACGTGTACGTGGGCGGCGGAACCCCGACGGTCAGCCCGGAGGAGCTGCTCGAGACGATCGCGTTGATCAAGTCGCTGTCGCCGGTGCAGACGATCTCGATCGAGACCAATCCCAACCACCTCGAGCCCGCGACCCTGCATCGCTACCGCGACGCAGGCGTGACGCGCTTCTCCGTTGGCGTGCAGAGCTTCGACGATGGGTTGCTCGCCGGCATGGAGCGTCTCGAGAAATACGGCAGCGGCGCCGAGATCCGCGCCCGGCTCCTCGGCGTCCGCGGCATCTTCCCCACGCTCAACGTGGACATGATCTTCAACCTGCCGGGCCAGACGATGGCGATGCTCGATACCGACATCGACGCGCTGCTCGAGCTCGACGTGGACCAGGTGTCCTGCTACCCGCTCATGACGGCGCCGACGGCGCGGCACAAGATGAGCAAGACCATGGGNCGGGCCGACGAGTCGCTGCGCCACCCGATGTACGAGCGGATCCTCGACCGCCTGCTGCCGCGGTATCGCGCTTCCTCGGCATGGTGCTTTACGCGCGGCGAGGGCATGTTCGACGAGTACATCATCGACCAGGACGACTACGTCGGCGTCGGCAGCGGGGCGTTCAGTTACGTGGGCGGACAGATGTACTCGACCACCTTCTCGCTGAATCACTACTGCCGCCGCGTCGAACGCGGGCAGAGTGGCATCACGCAGCGGCGCACGCTCGGAGCGAAGGAGCGCATGCGCTATGACTACCTCGTGCGGCTGTTCGGCGGCGCGCTGAGCCGCGAGGACATCGCGGCACGGCACGGGACGGCCTTCTGGCTGCGCATGGCGCCGGAGCTCGTGGCGATGCGGCTGCTGGGCGCCACGCGCCACGACGGCGACGCCCTGCGGCTCACGCGCCGAGGCATGTACTGCTGGGTGCTCATGATGGCGGAGTTCTTCAACTCGGTGAACGACGTGCGCGAGCACATGCGCGAGCACATCCGCGCCGAGCTCGACGCCTGGAACGAAGAGGCGATGGTGCCTGTGAGCGCGATCGGAGGCCGGTCGGGCAGCGGCGGGAGAGATGGCACTGGCCTGTTGCGGAGTGGCCGGCAATGACGCAGCTGGACACGCACGTCTCGCTGGCGCATGGCAACGGCGGGCGCTTCATGCGTGAGCTGATCAACGATCTCTTCGCGCGCTACCTCGCCAACCCGCTGCTCGACACCGGCACCGACGCCGCCGTGCTGCCCTGGGACGCGGGCGAGGGCCAGCTCGTGTTCACGACCGACAGCTTCACCGTGCAGCCGATCGAGTTCCCGGGCGGCAACATCGGCTCGCTCGCGGTGCACGGCACCACCAACGACCTCGCCGTCGCGGGAGCGATCCCGAAGTACCTTAGCCTCGGCGTGCTGCTCGAGGAGGGGCTGGAGTTCGCCGTGCTCGAGCGCGTGGTCGCGGGCATCGCCGAGGCCGCGCGCGAGATCGGCGTGGTGGTCGCGGCGGGCGACACGAAAGTCGTGCGGCGCGGCGAGGGTGGCGGCATCTACCTCAACACCAGCGGCATCGGCGTGAAGGATCCGCGGCTCGAACTCGGCATCGGCCGGGTGCGCGCGGGTGATGCGGTGCTGGTGAGCGGGCCGGTGGGCGACCACGGCATCGCCGTCATGCTGGCACGCGAGCAGTTCGGCCTGCGCGGCGACCTGCGTTCCGATGCGGCGAGCGTGCTGCCCATTACTCGCGCACTCGCCACGCTGCCGGGGCTGCGTTTCATGCGCGATCCCACACGCGGCGGGCTCGCCACCGTCGCGCACGAGATCGTGCACGGCAGCGGACTCGGCGTGGCGCTCGACGAGGCGCGCGTGCCCGTGCGCGACTCGGTGCGCGCGGTGTGCGAGATGCTGGGCTACGACCCGTATTTCCTCGCCTGCGAGGGGCGCGTCGTCGCGGTGATTGCGCGCGAGGAATCCGACCGCGCGCTCGAGGCGATGCGCTCGCTGCCGTCGGGCCGCGAAGCGGCGATCATCGGTCGCGTGCAGGAGCAGCCGGCGCGCTTGCTCCTCGAGACCACCCTCGGTGGCGAGCGCGTCATCGAGGAGCTCGAGGACGACCCGCTGCCGCGGATCTGCTGAGCGCACCAATCGCATCAATGAATGGCACCCGAATGAATGGCCCCCTCGCGCCGCGCGGGGGCCATAGGTGAATACCCTCGAATACCTGACGTCAATTGAGAGTGGTTCTCAACGCGGAGGCCCCGACTCCCAACGACGCAGGCGAACTGCGGATAACCGAGGTACAGGGAACTTTCCGACTTCCCTAGGATCGCGCCTGAATCTGCGGTTTCCGCGAGACACCGCACATTCGGACCTCTAGTGCGACGTTCCTACCAGGGAGTCAACAATGAAATTCGCAGGCGCCCGAGGCATCACGCGATCGCGTATGCCATTGATTGCAATGTTGGCGCTCGCCGCAACGATCGGCCTGGCCGGTTGCGAAGGCGACGACGGCAGAGACGGAGCCGACGGTTCGGCGGGCGCGACGGGCCCGGCGGGCCCGACAGGTCCGGCAGGTCCGACGGGACCGGTGGCCGGCGTCACGAAGCCGCTCG
>Ga0031656_10000234_pt1 | contig 17446 bp, 17 predicted proteins | sample FrelakmetDIP11DI_FD_55080 | JGI IMG/M metagenome (GOLD analysis project Ga0031656, IMG submission 55080) | Freshwater lake sediment microbial communities from the University of Notre Dame, USA, for methane emissions studies - DIP11 DI | ecosystem: Environmental > Aquatic > Freshwater > Lake >... | reverse complement strand
CATAGGGAAAGAAGCCACCCCGCCACTAATATGTAATCCCTGGATGGTTTGTTGATCCTCAGCTACCAAATCCCGTTGGCTGAGGTCTTGCCGGATTTTCTCAATTCTAAGGAACGCCTGCTCTCGCTCTTCTCCTGGAAATACGATGACAAATTCGTCGCCACCATAGCGCCCAACCAATGCATTGCTTCCGCTATTTGCCAGGATAGCTTCCGCGACCGCCACCAACACATGGTCTCCGGTAATGTGCCCATATTCCTCGTTGATCTTAAAGAAATGGTCAACATCCAACAATGCCAGCGAGAGTGGGGCTTCATGGATACTCATGGATACTCACTTTTGCTTCAGCCAATGTCTCACTAAATCTTTCCAGTAGTCCTCTCCGGCTATACAACCCGGTCAGATCATCTTTTTGTGTCACCTCTGCTTTGATCATCCACGCCTCCAGATTTATAATATGACTATATATTATATCTATATATTATCATTATATATTATATTTGTCAATGATGTGATTGTATTTAAGTTGTTGGTTTTTTATGCGTGTCTTCCCAGCTGTCATAATGATCTGGGGATACTTTTAATTGTTATGAATTATGAGGTTCCAGGTCCACAGGCAAGTCGCATCTCAATACCAGTACTCTGGCTGCTTCCTTGTGCTCATCGCCTATTTAATCCTGATTAGCTTGTTTGTTGCACCCCATTGCGAGCTATTCTTCAGTCCGCACAACGACCAACCCAGCCTGACGGTCCTCTGCAATGTTCGTCGTGCCTGATTTCTCCATGCAGATAATGATTTTTCCGTCCGTAGCTGTGACCCAATGAATAGATACCCTCCTGCAGCGAACTACTATGACAATGAAATCCTATCTTAATCCAAAATTAAGATAATATCCATCCGTTTAGTGTTAATATTATCGTACCAAAGGATATTCTATGAAAACATTCTCCCCGATAAAGCGCGTCTACCCAATTTTGCTGTTGCTCGGAGTGATTTTCGGCATCCTGTTCCCACCACAGGTCACCGCCGCGTCTCTCCCAACCCTCGAATGGCCTCAAATTACGGTTACTCCGTACCAGAGTGGATTTGCCTTGCCTGTTCACATCACCCACGCCGGAGATGCCAGCCAGCGATTATTTATCGTCGAACAGGGCGGCATGATCCGTATCATCAAAGATAACATCGTTCTCACCACCCCTTTCCTGGATATCCATGAACGCGTACTCTTCCCCGGATCTGGCGAGCAAGGCTTGTTGAGTGTAGCCTTCCCCCCAGATTACGCCAGCAAAGGTTATTTTTATGTCTACTATACCCGCCTGGATGGTAACAACCAGACCTCGCGTTTCCACCTCAAACCAGGCAAACCCAATGAGGCGGACCCTCTCAGCGAACAACCGATCATCCTCTTTAACCATCCTACATACAGCAACCACAATGGGGGGCAGCTTGCCTTTGGTCTGGATGGGTACCTGTATATTGGTACTGGAGACGGTGGTGGTGGAGGCGATCCACAGGGTAATGCTCAAAATCCGGCCTCGCTGCTCGGTAAGCTGTTGCGAATCGATGTTGAAGCGGGCGTGGAACCCTACCTGGTGCCAACAACCAATCCCTACACTCAAACGGTAGGTTATCGAGGGGAAATTTGGGCTCTGGGTCTGCGCAATCCATGGCGATACTCCTTCGACCGCCAGACCGGGGATCTATATATCGGAGATGTAGGCCAGAATGCCCAGGAAGAAGTGGATTTCCAGCCTGCTTCCAGCCATGGCGGTGAAAATTATGGCTGGAATACCTTGGAGGGAAACCGTTGCTATAATCCATCGATCAATTGTGTACCACCCGCTCATTATGCGCCTCCGGTTGCGGTATACGATCACGGGACAAATGACTCAAATGGCTGCTCGATCACAGGAGGCGCGGTCTACCGCGGTATCATATATCCTCGCTTGCAAGGCATGTATGTCTACGGCGATTTTTGTCTAGGTAAAATTTGGGGATTANTATATTCTAATGGCTGGCACTACCGGCAATTGCTCGATACTAATCTATTAATTTCCACCTTTGGCGAAGATGAAGCCGGTAATCTCTATCTGGCTGACCTAGCCAGTGGTGTGATCTACCAGATTAATGATACGAATGCTACCCCGCTCAACTTCTTTCTACCCCTGATTGGTGACAAATAGGCTGACCTTGTTCCCCCATGTTTATGCGACCAGTAATGTGACCAGTGTTGGAACGGCGAAGGCAGGCGTGTTTTCCGAAGCCGCAGCGCAAGNTGTTACCGCATCCATTATTGCTGACCTACNGGGAAGCNATCAGCCCTCAGCCTACAAAGGAGCCAGCTTCTGCTAATTTGAGTTCGGAGAAAATCGTGTAGGGCGCGTGGATGTGGACTTCCTATCGGGACCTTTGCCCGCCAAAAGTTTATTCAAACCATCCGTAAACCTTGTTAACGAGAAGTTGCACTTTGGATCGAGTCGCCACGCCCGCTGGTTTGCATTGTAGCAAGGTTTCCGATTCGGTCTGTGGTTTCAAATCCCCAACTTTGAACGAAATTGCAATGCATATTCCCGGTACTCATCCAGCTGTTGCGGGCTTAGCTCATCTTGAAACCGGAGATTCACCTGGGTAAGCGCTTCGATGAATGTATCCGCATAAGGAGCGATTCCTAACACGCCAACTTTGCTCCCATATTCCAGCTTTACTTTACCCAGCATAAAATCAGTCAGGAATTTATGCTCTTTGCGTAGGATGAGCTTCCATTCCTGAGGAGAAGCAGCCATGACAAATTCTGCTTTCTCTTTCGTTTCAGCCTCGCTGAAAAAGCGGAGATCATTTAAAACACCTTGGGTAACTAAAGCCCCAAAGATGAAATCTGAACCTATTCCCCATTCAGATTCAGCTGTGACGCGATAAAAAACGCGCACNCTCACTCGTTTCAAAACCTCCTGAAAACGCGGCGTTGCCCGGTAAATCCTGGCGCTCTCCTCCAGCCATTCGGGGGTGCAATATATACTGTCCATGTTAATTAGCCCTCCTTTTGAGCTTTCATTCTGGCAATTGCCTGCTCGCGCAGGACATTTTTGAATACTTTCTCGCTGACAGTCAGTGGTAGCTCGTCGCGGAACTCAATGGTTTTCGGGACTGCGTATGGCGGCAGGCTCTGCCGGCAAAAATCCCGCAATTCCTGCTCCGTGACTGAGCTCTGGTATCCAGCTTTCAGGGAGACAACCGCCATTACCCGTTCGCTGCCAGGAATCTCTGCATCGGGGATTCCAAATGCAGCTGCCAACGCAATGGCAGGATGCCTGTATAACACCTCATCCACTTCAGTCGTATAGACCTTTAAACCAGAAATATTGACCATATCTTTGAGTCGGTCGACAATTTGGAAATAACCAGTCTCATCCATTACACCAACATCACCCGTATGTAACCAACCATCCCCTGTCAAGCCACTTCCAGGATCAGGCCAGTATCCAACCATAATTTGCGGACCGCGGATGACCACCTCGCCAGGTTTTCCTATCGGGACCTCCTCTCCAGATTCAGGATCCACAAGTCTGCATTCCGTGTCGGGCAAAGGCACACCAATGCCGGGTTTCTCCTTTGCCATAAATCCCATGATCCGTGAAAAGGCGGACAGGTTAATGTGCGATACAGACGTAGATTCTGTTAGTCCATAACCTTCTGAGACAGCCATTCCGGTTTTCCGTTTAATTTCCTGAGCAACCTCTGCTGGCAAAGGCGCAGACCCACTAAACAGCATACAATTGGATCGCTTCAACCCGGCATCCGCCAGGCGCATGAACTGCGTAGGAACTCCTGGGACAAGGAAGGGTCGATGATTTATGATTGACGCCAGGATCGCCTCTGTATCACGCGCCTCGGGTAATATCAGCAGGCGTAGCCCCAGATAGATCGCCGAGGTTTGAATAAAATTCCCATAAGCATGAAACATCGGTATTGACAGGAGTACTGAAGTCTTGCCTTTGATGCCACCGAGCAGTGGCTTCATGAACCATGGTAAGGTTTGCATGATGCTGGCGTACCGGTTCGCATGGCTGATCATTACTCCCTTGGGCACCCCGGTTGCTCCACCCGTGAATGCCAGTTCGCATAGGTCATGGGGAGCATCAATTTCCACCCTGGGCGGAGGGGCATCGTCGTTGGATATCAAGGTTGCTATGTCGTAAACACCCTTGGGCAATGAATAGTGCACAGGCTCCACATCATACCCAAGATTGGAGGCAATCAGGATTCCTTCCAAATTACTTCGCTCGCGCACAGCCATCGCCCGGTCTAAATGGACCTCCTTGCAAACCATAAATCGACTCCCGGAGTTACTCACCTCGTAGAATAATCCATCATCGGTTCGCAGGATGCTGGTTGGCACCACTACACCGCCAGCTTTGAGCACAGCCCAATACGCCAAAACGTATTCCGAACAATTGGGGAGGAACAGGCATACGCGTTCGCCCTTCTCTAAACCTAAGCCTATGAATGCATTTGCCAGGCTATCCACACGCCGTTTCAGCTGGTGGTATTTAAGTTGTCTATCCTGGAATAGGATGGCTGTCTGGTTGGGGTGTTCTTGTGCAATCCGATCTAAAATCTCGAACACGGGTTTTTGCGGGTAAGGAGCCAGTTTTTGTTCAAGCCTATATGGACCAAGCACATAGCTCTTTAGCCAGGGACGGTCTGTGTAATTCATCCCTATCTCCTTATTGTGGCTCTTTTTCCGAATCAATTACCCCAAAGTTGTGGGATTAAATAATCCAGCTCCAATTCTTGGAGCTTTGAGCGTGTTGGGACACCACTGGCTACATCCCAACCGCGCAACTCATAATAGGCATCCTTCATTTTTTCCAGGGATGCACGGTCAAGGACCATACCTTGAGCAGGACCATCTGGCAGGGGATCGCTCATCAATCGTTCAGGCAGGATATCCTGTTCACGTCGCAACCCCTCCCGGACACAATACGCGCGAGCCATGGTCTGTAATCGGTCCCCACATTTGCGGAACTCATCCAGATCAAAATCCCATCCAGTGGCTGCCTGCACCAGTTCCACAATCTCTCCCGCTGACAGTAAAATTCCCATAAATTTGCATCCCCCGAGAGCATCCAACACACTCAAGGCGTTTTCCATGTCAATCAAGACGTGCGCATCCCGTGGATTGGCGACTAATATATCCCGTAGAGCGCTGTCCTCCACGATCATAAATGGTATATCGATAAAAGTAGGAGCCTGGATATAGCCATTCATATGATCTCCTCCGCGGTTGGCAGTGACATACCCCAAACCGGTAATCTTGGCTGCCCGCGGGTCATATGCTGGAAGTTCCAGCCCCTTGACATGCATCGCAAAGTGCTCGCTACCACCACCCAGGCGCTCCGACATTCGCTGCGTCCCCTCTGCCAGCAGGTCCCCAATGCCTTCCCGCCTTCCAATCCGCTCCACCAGGTCTACCAAAAGGTCAGCATCTCCAAAGTTTAGATCAATGCCCCCGGTTTGATCGCTCTTCAGAATACCTTTTTGGTAACACTCCATCGCAAATGCTATGGATGCACCTGTGCTGATGGTATCCAAGCCATATTCATTACATAAGTAATTTGCCATAGTGATGGCATTCAGGTCATCCACCCCACACATTGCCCCCAATGTATTAGCCGTTTCATATTCCGGTCCTTCCCCATGCGCTCCTTTCCACTTCCCCTGGCGGATCTCTGTCCCTCGACCACAAGCCACGGGGCAGGCAAAGCAGCGCACACCCTCGACCAGAACTTGATCTGTCATTGCCTGGGCATTCACGTTTTCGATCTGTTCAAATGTTCCGTATTGCCAATTATGCGTGGGATACCCACCGCGCACATTGACCATATCAGCAATCATATTGGTACCAAATGTGTCAAAACCAATTTTTAAAATCGACTCATCCATAAACTCACGCTGTCGCTGAGTGACTCGATTGAATGCAGCTGTGTCATAGAGAGGGATGCGCTGGTTTCCACCGCAGGCAATCGCTTTTAAACGCTTGGAGCCCATCACTGCCCCCATCCCTGTGCGACCTGCTGCGCGGTTTTTATTATTCATTATCCCAGCGTAACGCACCAGATTCTCCCCGCCAGGTCCAATACAAGCTACAGTCACCGGGCGTCCGATTTCTGCTTGCAATCCGTCATCACAATCAGGCACAGTCATGCCCCACAGATGAGTGGCATCCCGAAGTTCAGCTTTTCCATCCAGTATCAGCAAATAAACTGGTTCCGGCGAGACACCCTCGAAGATCACCCCATCGAAACCACTCCATTTTAAAGCTGGACCAAAGAAGCCTCCTGAATTGGACTGTCCCCAAAGGTTTGTTTGCGGTGATTTGGCAACCACCGAATAGCGGCTGGCACTGGCAGATGGCGTCCCGGTCAAGGCTCCTGTCATGAATATCAACACGTTCTCAGCACCCAACGGATCAATACCCGGTGAGGTGAGCTCAAACAAAAAGCGCGTTGCTAAACCTGCACCACCCAGGGTATGCCTCGCCCATTGCGGATCGAGATTCTCGGTTCTGATCTCTCCTGAGGTAAGGTTCACACGCAGGATTTTGCCAACAAATGCGTTACTCATACGATAGTCTCCTATGCCAGGATATCTGGTATTTTTTTATTGTTGGTTATAGAACAAGAGTGCGTTGAAGGATAAACCAAGGTATCCCCAGAAAAAAAGCCTCCAACACAGCACTGCAGCATAATCAAATGAAATCTCGTTGAGCCATCCCACCGATTTTCCGCCATCGATGATTATTACAGTGTATCAATTAATTATATAACAATTTTCTGAATAAAATTGTCAACCATACTACCATTTAGGACAATTGCTGTTAAGTGACCGCCATTACCAATGGGTGCTAGAGAGGCTCGCCCACTCACCTCATTTTTAGAATGCTTTCATATTCTTTCCATTCCCCCATTTTAAATCGCATGGTAATATATAAAAATATTTGAAAATGAGGTTTTTCTATGCGTAAATGGGCTCTCCCCTTGCTAGTGATCGTTTTGCAACTTATTCCGCTCGGAGTATATGCTCAAACCCCGCTTACATTAGGTTCATTGCAGGTCCAAATCTGGCCCGAATATGATAAGCCCAGTGTATTAGTCATTTACAACATGACGCTTTCCGACACCACAACATACCCAGCCGAGGTCTCGGTGCGCATTCCCAGCACTGCTGGTCAGCCATTTGCGGTTGCAGATCGCCAGCCCGACGGTAAGCTATATAATATCAATTACAACCTTAAGCCGGAAGGCGATTGGGTGGCGATTAACTTTACAGCTACCTCTCCAGATATTCGGATTGAATATTACGATCCAGGAATAACTACGAATGGCAATGCCCGGCATTATCAATATGTCTGGCAGGGCGATTATGCTGTATCTCAATTCCTGATCGAAGTGCAGCAACCTGCAGGTGCCACGGATATGAGCATTTCGCCCAGCCTCGGCCCAGGGACCACCCGCCCTGATAATTTGGTCTATTATAATCAGGATATCGGTGCGATACCCGCAGGACAAAATATCAGCATCACCATGGACTACAATAAATCCACGAATACACTGACTGCAGAAACTGCTCCTCTAAAGCCTAGTGCGCCCATACCTCAAAGCACCCCTCAGGATTTAACTACCTGGCTGCCCTGGATACTGGGAATTTTAGGAGCTGGGCTTATCATTGGTGGTATTCTCTGGTTTTGGCAGTCTGGCAAGCAGCGACCCGCTTCGGGTTCTCGTCGCAGGCGTTCAAAATCCAGCAGAAATGAACCAGGTCTTGCCGTAAACACAACAGAAGATTCGGTTTATTGTTCCCAATGCGGCAAGCGCGCCTCACCGGGTGACCTGTTCTGCCGCTCTTGCGGTGCTCAAATTCGTAATAAATAATTCCCACCCTCTCATCGATGACCAAAACGGGACGATATTTCGTCCCGTTTTCCATCCTCATTCTCACCCTATTAATGGGAACATCTCACCTTGTATTAATCTAATCATGTAAAAATTCATTATGGCGTAATGTTCCGCCAACAGAGCGAAGGAGAGGTTCTTAATGGAACAAGGAGTAGAAACGCAACCCAGGTCTGGGAATCGGATAAAGTTTATCGTTGGTGGAGCTTTAATCGTTGCCGCGATCGTATATCTGGTCATCTCATCCACGAGAGCAAATGCTCAATATTTTTATACGATTGATGAGCTGAAATCACGCAGCCAATCTATCGTGGGCCAAAATGTTCGCATTTCAGGTGCAGTAGTCGGGGATTCTATTCAATATGACCCACAAACCCTGGCTTTGAGTTTCACGATTGCCAATGTCCCGGCAGACAATAAACAAATTGAAGCGCAAGGCGGTTTGGCGGTTGTTTTGCACGATGCCGTCACCGACCCTGCCCGTACACGCATGCAGGCTGTCTATATTGGTCCAAANCCCGATTTATTGCGCGATGAAGCACAGGCCATCATGACAGGTCATGTTGGTGAAGATGGCGTGTTTTATGCCGATGAGTTGCTATTGAAATGCCCAACCAAATACGAAGAAGCAGTTCCCAGCCAGGCAGCACCATAATATTTGGATTTTAATATGGTTGCAAACCTCGGTTACGCCACCCTTATCATCACTTTCCTGGTTTCAATATATGGCGTCATCGCTGCATATTTAGGGGCACGCAGAAACTCCTATGCCCTGGTGGAGTCTGCGCGCAATGCCATGCTGCTCACATTTCCGCTGCTGACCATCACAGCTTTATCCATGATATACCTTCTCATCAACGGTCATTATGAAGTTCAGTATGTGACCGAAGTAACCAGCAATAGCATGCCCCTCTACCTGAAGATTACCGCCCTGTGGGGTGGACAGGCTGGTTCACTGTTATTTTGGTCCTGGCTGATGTCTGCATTTGCATCCGCCGTCACCCTGCGAAAATGGGATCGCGACCGAGAATTTCTCCCCTGGGTGATCCTGGTCTCTTTAATCACTTTAGCCTTCTTCCTGATCCTGAGCATATTCGTAGAAAATCCATTTATAAGCTTCTGGCATTCTCCCACGGGCAGCATCACTACCGCCATGTTCCAGCCTGCTGGAACATCCCTCTTTATTCCCCAGGATGGAAATGGATTGAATCCACTTCTTCGCCATCCGGGGATGATCATCCATCCACCCATGCTTTATCTGGGATTTGTTGCCTTTATTATCCCGTATGCATTTGCCATGGCAGCCCTGGTTACCGGACGGACAGATGCCCGTTGGATTCGCCTCACTCGCCGTTGGACAATTGTGGCATGGGTTTTCTTATCCCTGGGCCTGGTACTGGGTATGCGTTGGGCATATGATGTACTGGGATGGGGGGGCTATTGGGGTTGGGATCCTGTGGAAAATTCAGCCTTCATGCCCTGGTTGATTGGAACAGCCTTCCTCCATTCAGTAATTGTCCAAGAAAAACGTGGCATGCTCAAACAATGGAACATGGTCCTTATCATCCTGACATACGATTTAGTTATTTTTGGAACCTTTCTGACCCGTTCAGGAGTTTTATCTTCCGTACATGCCTTTGCTCAGAGTGCCATTGGTCCATTGTTCTTTGGCTTCATAGGGGTAACCTTTATCACCTCCATGATCTTGGTGATATACCGCTGGGACGAACTCAAGTCGGAGGTTGAGATGACTTCCTGGTTTTCTCGTGAAGCCTTGTTCCTGCTCAACAACCTGCTTTTTTTTGGCCTCTTCATTGTGATATTCTGGGGTGTCATATTTCCAGTCCTTTCAGAAGCCTTGGGTATCCTTGGTCAGAAAATTCCATCCCTGTCAGGTATCTTCACCGGGCAGAAGGTAACCGTTGGTCCGCAATGGTATGAGGGCATCGTTTGGCTTCCATTTGCCGGTTTACTTTTATTGATGGGGATTGCTCCGTTATCATCCTGGCAGTATTCAACCGCAAAAACCATCGGTCGAGCCATGTGGAAGCCTGCGCTCGCCTCCCTGCTGGTGGTTATCGGCCTGGTATTGTTCGGATTTCGTTCACTGCCAGCAATACTTGGTTTTTGGCTGTGTGCCTTTGTTGTCTTCGTCACTTTATATGAATTTTGGCGAGCTGCCTGGGCACGCCATCATGCCCGAAATGAAAACCTGCTGGCAGCTTTTTGGTACATGATTGGGAAGAACCGCCGTCGATATGGCGGTTATATCGTTCACCTGGGCATGATATTAATGGCAATTGGCATTCTCGGTATCGAACTATTTCAGGAAGAGACCCAGGGTACCATTCCACAAGGTGGTCAAATCACCCTTGGGCAATATGCCGTTAAATTTGATTCCTTAGCAGTTTTTGATACCGCAGATGGACGCAATGTTGCCCGCGCAGTCGTCAGTGTTTATAAAGATGGAAAGTATATTGGCGATTTGTATCCCCGCCGCGATTATTACTATGAATCTCAACAGCCGATGACCATTGCAGGAGTACGCAGTACTCCGGAAGACGACCTTTACGTTCTGTTGGTGGACTGGCAGCCCTTATCCACTTCTGCTGCCACATTCAAAATTTACCATAATCCACTGGTTTGGTGGCTGTGGTTTGGATCGATGGTATTTATCCTGGGGTCTGTCGTTGCTGCCTGGCCTTCGAAGGAACCGGAAGTGGTGATGTCCTCAAGGGCAATTCCAGAGACTACCAAGGCATAGCTATCCNTGAAGAATATAAAAATCCTTCTTGCATGTATTCTTGCCGTCTTATTCGNGGTAATGCTTGTGGAAGCTGTTTCAGCTCAGCAGCCTACTCCTTCAGATGACCAGGTCAATCAAATCGCCAAGCAACTTTATTGCCCGGTATGTGAAAACATTCCCCTGGATGTCTGCCCGACGACTGCCTGTGCTCAATGGCGTGAGTTGATTCGGGAAAAATTGGCTGATGGTTGGACTGAGCAGCAGATCAAGGATTATTTCGTTCTTCAGTATGGTGATCGCGTCTTGGGTACCCCACCTGCCAAAGGTATCAATTGGCTGGTTTATCTTGTTCCACCGATCGCAATTTTAGCGGGAGTGTATATTCTATTTCGAGCTATTCGTTCCTGGAAACGCCCCGTCCAAACAGATAATATGACGCCCAACGACTCCGAAGTCGCTCAGATTGCAGATCCCGCCCAGGATGAATATATTAATCGCCTCGAAGAAGAAATTCGGAAACGATAATCATCAGGAAAATTTATGGATGAGATAACCACCAATCCTATTGAGACACAAACTCCCAGGGGTTCCATTCGCTGGGGGCGCATCCTTGCCTGGATCGCATTATTTGCCCTTCTTGTAGTTGTTGCGCTTGCATTACTCCAAAGGCAGCAAGGTCCGGTGGCATTGGGTCAGAAAGTGCCTCCATTCACCCTGACTACCTTCGATGGTCAGCAAATTGGACCTGAGGAAATGGCAGGCAAGGTTGTCCTATTAAATTTTTGGGCATCATGGTGCAAGCCTTGTGAACAGGAAGCTGCAGACCTCGAATCGGTTTGGCGTTATTACCAGCCACGCGGCGATGTCCTGTTTCTAGGGATCGCCTGGACGGATACCGAGACCGCCTCCCTGGGATATATCGAAAAGTTTGACATCACCTACCCTAATGGTCCAGACCTGGGTACCAGTATTTCCCAGGCATACCGGACCACCGGGGTACCTGAGACCTATATTATTGATAAAAATGGACTTTTAACTTCCGTAAAGCCCAGCCCATATACCTCACAAGCTGAGATCAAAGCTGCTATTGACCCTCTGCTGGGTCCATAAACTATGAAGAAGTGTGACGTTTGATCATGGATATTGGTTCAATTTTTCTCATCATCGCCGTCTTGATCCCAGTTGTGATCTTATTATATCGCCCATTCATGGAGCACAACAAGCCAACTGCCAGCCATGCCGAACAGGAATACTCCTCCCTGCTTGCAAAACGAGACCAGGTTGTAGCCGAACTCCAGGAATTGGACGATGACTATAACCTTGGAAAAATACCAGAAGAGATCTACCCACCCCGCAGGCAAACCCTGCTCCAGAATGGGGTGGAAATTCTTCGTCAGCTTGATGCCTATCAAATGACCTCATCTCCAGGGAGCGCTCAGGATCGGTTGGAAGCAGCCATCGAAACTCGCCGCCAAACATCCCCAGACAGTCAAATTTCAATCAAGAAAAACGGTAGCGCTGTTCCACCAGTGCCAGATGACGANCTGGAACAGAAGATCGCTTCTCGCCGCCGACTCAGGCAAAGCAAAGCAGGNGGTTTTTGCCCAAAATGTGGCAGACCGGTGCAAGAAATCGATCACTTCTGCCCCAAGTGTGGCGCTCCTTTGATTTGATCTAATCTGCATATCTTGAGAGACAAAATGCTTAAAACTCCCCGATCATTCCTATTCATCGGTCTGGCAATCCTGTTATCTGCCTGCTCGATTTCATTAGCCGAAGACATAACCCCACCACCTGGAACGGAGTTAGAACCTCCTCAACAAGTCACTAAAACAGCACTTCCCGCTTCACTTTATCCAATTGTCCCACCCGATCCGGAAAATGGAGCAAAACTTTATAACCAGGAATGCGCTCAGTGCCATGGACCGAAAGGTCTTGGAGATGGTCCGCAGGCGACCCTATTGTCAGCACCTGTTGCTGCCCTGGGATTATCCGATTTTTCCCGCCTTTATACACCAGCCGAGTGGTATTCAGTGGTCACACAGGGCAACATGGAAAAATTCATGCCTCCCTTTTCAAACCTGACTGACCGTCAGCGCTGGGATGTGGTCGCTTATGCATTGAGCCTCAGCACTTCGAATGAAGTAATTTCAACGGGCAAGCAGATATACAAGGAAAACTGTACTGCATGTCATGGCTTGAATGGTAAAGGGGATGGACCAGAAGCTGGCAAATTCTCCGCTGAACTGATCGACCTCACCGACCAATCCATAATGGCACAAAAGTCTGCTACCAACCTATACCAGGCAATTTCATCAGGGATCGCTCCGGATATGCCTGCTTACCAAAGTATTCTTGGCGATGAAAAACGCTGGGCGCTGGTCAGTTATCTACGCTCATTAACCTTTCCCAACCAAAAAGCAACCGGAAATGCTTATCCCGCACCCAGCGATAGTTCCGCCTCAGGCCAATCCCTGGATGCTTACCCTGATCCACAAGCGTACCCGCTACCTCTTGAAACACAAGTTCCACAGCTGACCTCAACCAGCGAGGTCTCATCTACAACTTCTTTCAATGGAACCGTTTTAGTTCAATTGATCAATGGCTCGGGAACCGATTCGCCTTCAGATATACCGGTCACCTTGTACGGTTTTGACCAAATGCAAAATACCTACTCTGAGACGCTTCAAACCGGGGTGGATGGGGTTTATATCTTCACTGAGGTCTACATGCCGGAAGGCAGGGTATTTTTAGCAGGTACTGAGTACGCTTCAGCTCCTTATAGTTCAGATATCGTCTCGGTTGACCCAGCCAATCCAGACTTACAACTTCAATTGATTGTCTATGACTCGACCACGGATGAAAGCGTTTTAACCACGGATCGGGTTCACATCTTTCTGGATTTCAGTAACCCTGACACTGTCCAGATCATGGAGGTCTTTATCATCTCCAATCCAACAAATCAGGTTGTTGTTTCACCCTCCGAAGACGGAATTGTGGTCACCTTCCCATTACCAGAAGGTTATACCAACCTGCAATTCCAGGACGGTGAGCTTGGAGCCCGTTATGTGGAAGTTGACCAGGGATTTGCAGATACCATACCAGTGAAACCTGGGGTGGGTGAGTACCAGGTTATTTTTGCTTTTCAAATGCCCTACAATCGAAACCTTGATTTTGTCCAAACCATGTTCCTTCCAACCAGCGCTGTAGTGGTGATGATACCCGAGAATAGTGTAAAAGTAAAAAGCGACCAGCTGGTGGATGGCGGTACACGCGATATCAGTGGAAGTACTTACCATATGCACAATGGCAGCAACTTACTTGCGGGGAGCTCGCTTGAGTTCACCCTGTCAGGCAAACCCAAGCAGGCAGCCTCGACTGGTATCAGTACCGGAACCATGCAAAACCTTGCCATCGGGCTGGGTGTATTTGGTGTGGTCCTTCTTATTGTTGGTNTATGGTTGTTCCGCCAGAATCGCACAAAAAACGCCAGGCAACAATCCGCTGAAGCCGCCTTTGATGAGACAGACGTTCAGGTGGATGCCTTGGTGGAAGATGAGGATACATTAATGGATGCCATCATTGCCCTGGACGACCAATACCGTGCCGGTAATTTACCCGAAGAAGCGTACCTGCAACGCAGATCTGAACTGAAAGAGAAATTACGAAAAATCAATCAGGACTCTGACTGACAGGTTTGGAGCTTTATAACAGGTTGGCTTTATTATGATCATTACGGTTCGTAAATTGGTGAAACGCTTTGGGTTGAAGACAGTTTTACGTGGGATGGATTTCTCCGTCGCTTCGGGAGAGTTTGTTGCTTTGCTGGGACCCAATGGAGCTGGAAAGACAACCTTTTTACGAATCCTATCGTCCCTATCGCGCCCAACCATGGGTCAGGTGAGTATTGCTGGATTTTCACTACCGCACCAGGCAGCTGCCGTCAGGCGCAGGTTGGGTGTGGTATCCCACCTGCCTTTACTGTATGGAGATTTGACCGCCGATGAGAACCTGCGCTTTTTTGCCAGGATGTACGATATAGCCCATGCTGATGAACGTATCTCAGATGTGCTGGAGATGGTTGGTCTAGCATCTCGCCGGCGGGATTTGGTGCGCACTTTTTCGCGTGGGATGCAGCAGCGTCTGGCGATTGGCCGCGCGGTGCTGCACGATCCGGAAGTAATGCTTTTTGATGAACCCCACACAGGTTTGGACCAGGATGCTTGCCAGATGCTCGATACAGTTTTGCAAGAAGTGGCAGCGCGCGGCCGAACTGTCGTGATGACATCTCATGATCTTGCCCGCGTGGGTGACCTCGCCTCGCGTTTTGATATCCTTTCGCGTGGGGTAATTACCTCTTCCATCCAACGGTCAGATATGGACCCCAATAATTTACTCGCCTATTACCGTCAGGCGATTGCAGAGGCATAGGGATGGAGCCCATTTCCCAGGCTGAAAAACAGCTCACACGGAAATCTTCTGCACCTGGCCTCGGCCAGTTCATACGGGCGGTTTCGGCTGTTATTTGGAAAGACCTTGCAGCAGAGTTACGCAGCCGCGAACTGTTATCGGCGATGCTTGTGTTCGCTCTTTTAGTCATCCTGGTCTTCAACTTTGCCCTGGAATTGGATGCAGGTACACGTGCCGCGGTAACTGCAGGTGTGCTCTGGGTAACCTTTGCATTTGCCGGGACCCTTGGGCTCAACCGTTCCATGGCTATGGAAAAAGACCGCGGTTGCCTGGATGGATTGCTCCTCGCCCCGGTTGANCGCAGTGCAATTTACTTTGGNAAAGCTATCGGTAATTTGATATTTATGCTGATTGTTGAAGCCATTGTGCTGCCCGTCTACAGTGTGCTGTATACAGTAAATCTGTTCAACCCAGGCCTGCTATTGATCATCCTGCTAGGGTCGATCGGTTATGTGGCTGTAGGTACCTTACTATCCAGCATGGCTGTGCAAACCCGCACCCGTGATGTTCTGCTTCCCGTATTGCTCTTTCCGTTGGTAATCCCGATCCTCATTGCTGCAGTTAAAGGCAGTACTGGTTTTCTACAGGGTGTGGATATTGCGGATATTCGTCCGTGGATCAATCTATTGCTTGTTTATGACGTCATTTTTATCGCAGTAGCGTTTATGGTATTTGATTATATAGTGGAGGAATGAAATATGGAATCTAAGCCTCGAATGTTGACCATTCTGGATGGTATAACCATCTTGTTATTTCTAACCGCAGTCGGCATGGTCTTTTTTTATGCTCCCCTTGAAGCTGTTATGGGCCAGGTTCAGCGGGTTTTCTACTTTCATGTAGCCAACGCCTGGGTGGGGATGTTGGGTTTCATGGTTGCTGCCATCGCCGGAATCGCTTATTTACGGAAAGGTGACCGTAAATGGGATATCGTTGGTTTGTCTGCCATTGAGATCAGCTTTGTATTCTTCTTTACCGCCATTGTTTCCGGTTCCATCTGGGCGCGTGGCTCGTGGGGCACCTGGTGGACCTGGGACCCACGCCTGACTACAGCCGCTATCTGCGAGCTTGTTTATGCTGCATATTTCTTGTTGCGCCAGGGTATTGACGACCCTGACCGTCGTGCCCGTTTTGGGGCTGTTTACGCTCTCCTGAGCTTCATAAGCGTTCCGCTCACCTTCATATCAATCCGTATCTTTCGCACAATCCATCCAGTCATCATCGGCAGCGGAGGGAGTGGAGCAGAGGGCAGCTTTGATATGTCCCCGAGGATGTTGCAGACTTTCATCTTCAGCCTGATCACATTCTCCATCATATTCGCTGACCTGCTTTGGCACCGTATCCGCCTGGGTAAGTTGGCTGAAGAAGCCGAAAACCTACGTTTGAAAACCCTCCAATAAAGGATAGATGATCATGATCAACACACTTTTACTGCAAGCACCCGCCGAAACCACCCGCTATCTGGTTGCTGGTTACACGGTAATATTTGGCATAATGTCTCTCTACATTATCAGCCTGGTAGTTCGTACACGGAATTTAAAACGACAATTGGTAATGCTCAGGGAATTGGATCAGGAGAGAAAATGAACCCCACTGAATCACCGATGAACCCCAGCACAGGTATGCCTGGAAAGACTGCCTGCGGATCCAGCATCCTTGTCACCTCCGACACGCCCTATACATATTATCGTGATGAAGTAGTTTTCTTCTGTGGACAGGATTGTAAGCAGATTTATGATGAAGATCCTATGAACTCATGCATGGCTGCCCGCCTTTTTTCTGGTAAATAACCCATTCCCTGGGAGCTCAGGAATGAGAGATTAAACACGATATCGNAGGGGGTGTAATTCTTATTCTAATACTTTGATGTTTTATTAGTATTTTTATGGATATGAGATAAAATAATTCATTCTCATTACGATAATTAGCTAAGCACGGCACATATGCCACGCTAATGATAGGGTCTGGGTGGTTTTATAATTTGGCATTTATGTATGGAGGGGTTTATGAAGAGTATATTATCTAGTAAGGCACTTGTTGTAGTTGTGTTAGCACTTACTATCTCAATAATTTTTCCAATAAACGTTATATCATCCCAAACCAATAAAACTCTGGCGTGGCCTGTTGCTGATAGCCCTACACCAACCAGGACGAATACGCCAAGCCCCACGCCAACCAGGACAAATACGCCAAGCCCTACACCAACCAGGACAAATACGCCAAGCCCCACACCAACCAGGACGAATACGCCAAGCCCTTCACCAACCAGGACGAATACAC
>Ga0031656_10000232_pt1 | contig 17494 bp, 18 predicted proteins | sample FrelakmetDIP11DI_FD_55080 | JGI IMG/M metagenome (GOLD analysis project Ga0031656, IMG submission 55080) | Freshwater lake sediment microbial communities from the University of Notre Dame, USA, for methane emissions studies - DIP11 DI | ecosystem: Environmental > Aquatic > Freshwater > Lake >... | reverse complement strand
AAAGATCGAGCTTGTTGTCGCTCTCGAAAAGGTGTTCGCGATAAAACTGCCTGAAACCTTTATTGCAGAAATACAAACAGTCGATGAATTAATTGTAAGGATGAAAGAATATGGTACCGGCGGGATCAGTGCCATTGACAAGATGCCTGCATGGAAGGATATTTTGACCACTGAGCCATCTCCTGATGATATGAAGAAAATAGGGGTCCATCACAATATTTTTTCACGGTTGCTTATATTCAAGGGGCTTCTCCTGGTAAAGATCATCTCGAAAATCTTTTTCAGGCTCACAAGCCGGGGACTCGGGAATATCCCGGAAAAAGGTCCGTATATCATCACACCCAACCATGTCAGCTACATTGACGCCTTTATTGTCGTTTCCGGCATGCCAACAAATATTTTTAAGAATTTGTATACCCTCGGCATCCAGAAATATTTTGCCGGAAGGATCGGGGAGACCTTTGCCAGGCTTGCCAATGTTATCCCCATTGATCAGGAACTCTATCTTAATAAAGCCCTTCAGATGTCATCGTATGTCCTGAGAAACGGCAAATCAATGCTGGTGTTTCCTGAAGGCGGCAGGTCATTTGACGGGGAACTGATGGATTTCAAGAAAGGGGTCGGAATCCTGTCGATGGAGTTGAACATACCGGCCATTCCTGTTTATATCAAAGGCGCATTCGAGGCGCTCCCAAGGACAGCAGCATGGCCACGGTTCAGTAAGATAGGGGTCATATTTGGCAAACCCCTTTACCCATCTGAGTTGGACATGTCGAAGAAACCGGAAGGAGTGGATGAATACCAGTTTTTTGCAAACGAGCTAAAAGAGAGGGTCAGACGGCTGAGAGACGCTACGCCACACAATCCATGAACTTTTTCTAAGAGAAGCGCAGATGCGGCATTGGAGCGGATTTAGCCGCCGAAGGCGGGTACCTCGCAGGGCCCCGATGGATATCGGGAACCGAGAATGAGCGACAATACTGCGTCTGCTCTTCTTATGTACATTTATGATTAATCCAGGCTAAAGGTTGAAGAGATGCTGTATGGCCTGGAAGTCTGATAAATCCTCGAACACATAATCCGCACCAGCATCAATCAGGGCATCAAGCGAGTAGGGTCCGGTTGCAACACCTATGCAGAGTGCTCCATAGATATGGGCGCATTCGACATCGCGCGGCGTATCTCCCACAATAACGCAGCTGTCGATTTCTATCTTTCTCTGAAGCAGCACTTCAAATCTGTTGACCGCGACAGGCAAAAGATTATTTCTGTCTTCATCATCGCTCCCGAACGCGCCTGAAGGGAAATATTCGTTAAGCCCAAAGGGTTCGAGTTTTATCCGCGCGCCCTGTTCAATATTCCCTGTAAGAAGACCCAGGCCGCTGTGGTTTTTCAGTCTGAGTCGTTTTAGCAGTTCATGGATCCCCGGTTTGATATGTTTTTTGTTGTTATTGATCTCCCGCTGGAGATGTTTCAGATAGCCATTGATGATCTTTTCAATATTGCCATTGGCAGACAGTCCGTGCTTCGTTAACCCTTCTTTTATAATCTGCGTATCGGTCTTGCCGGCCATGCTGATGCCGTCAAACCCCTTATCTATTGAAAACAATTCCCTGAACGCAATGTCGAGCGAACGCACCCCTGCGCCGCCCGAGTCAATCAGCGTTCCGTCTATGTCAAAAAGGATCAGCCGCATTGAGTATTTTAACCTGAAGGCCGGAAGAGAAAAAACACTTTATTCGCCTTTTTCGAGTTCCTCGATAAAAGTCTTATTGCACATCAGATCGAGAATTATTTTTGATACGCTTTTCATAATATCCCCAACCAGTTCCCCTTTTTCGCTCCTCGCCAGATCATTATAGATAACCAGAGAATTCAGAAAAACCGCTGTCTCCCATGAACGTTTGATAAAATCCTGCCGCCGTCCTGAAACTTTATGCTGTCTGAGAAAANTATGAAGGACATCAGCATCCATATTGATGAAGACATCAACGCCTGCCCCATCGCCGCTCGGTACGACTTTCGCGATATCCGCTCCATTCCAGTGTGCACCGTCTTCTTTTTTCATTTCATCCCATATCCGTGACCCTTCTCGTTTTGTCTTGTAAACCAGTATCGGTTCGGGAAGGCTGTAGTCTTTTATTTTCGGCAGTCTGGGCACTTGCAGCAAGGGGATTTGCGGCTCTATCTCAGGCATATATTCAACCTCGAACTCAACGGTAAGAGACTCGTCGTAGGGTCTCGTAAGGAGAGCGATCACTTTTCTGATTTGTCCAGCCCTCGCAGTTTTTGACGGTATCAGCTTCACTGTCATTCTGCCGTTCCAGAGATGACACGATTTCATTACATCAGGGTATACTATTAATGATCCCTTGTCGGTTTCCCTGCTGAAATAATCGTTTGCCGCATCAGTCTCAAATGTTACTCTTGCATATGAATTAATCGTCATCTGCTTCCTGTTCGGTCCCAGCAACTTCAGACAGGTTGGGAAAACCTCGCCTTTGAATTCCCTGATCTCCTGTTGAAAGACCTCCGGGCGGTCCTTAATATTGCCGCCGAGACCTAAATAGTTCAGGATCGTGCGGTTCTTCTTAACCAATTTCGAAACTACTCCCTCCAGGAATTTTGTGTCCTTCGGGTTTTTGGTAATCTGCTGCTCCCGCCGCAGCTGATTCAGTTCTCTCAGTCCTTCATGTCTGCCGAGCTCTTCAGCTAATATCAATTCAATCTCTTTTGATATCTCCGTGTCCCTCATGCGGTCCCGCGAAGGCATGAATATCTTTTCTCTAATATTGGTGTCAACATCGGTNCAATCGATNTGNACCAGCATGTAATCCGCCAAATAATGGAGGTTGGCCTTAGTCCTCAGAAANGAACGCCCAATCGAAGCGTGCGTCTGGCCNTTTATGGTGAANAAGACGGATTCTCCGGGAGAGGAAAATTCGTCTTTGACCGTCCCTTCCTTAAAAACGGTAACCTCTATTGTCCTCTTCCCGAATTTTCCGAGTTCTGCAATAATCGGGATGAGAGGCGGACAATTCTCTTCAACGTTGCTGTTTTCGTCCTTAAGGATTCTCAATCTGTTTCCGAAAAGCACAATAGGCCCCTGTCTCCTGAATTTCCGGGTTTCATGCAGCGTTAAGGGAAGAACAGGATAGTGCAGCACCCTGTTCAGGTCTCGCCATAAATCCAATGTAATCTGGGAGGGGTTCGGCAGATAATAATTGTAAAGCTTAATATAAGACCCTGATTCCATGCGTCCATTATCAGGAAGAATGGATAATGGTCCGCCGGTAAATGACGCAATTTCGCCATCTTCGCCGACAAAATATTCATACCAGGAGTTTTTGTACTCAGAACTTATTGCAACGTGCAATCTGACAAGGGTAAATCCCCATCTATCTTTCTGTCCTTTTCCTACAAGCGCAGGGGTCCTCCTTGACAGGATGAGTTGATAGTTATATTCGCCGCAGTTCGGCAGGACGCCGCTTCCGCCCATATTATATTTGCCCTGGACAAACGGAATCTTGTTTTTATTGCCCCTGTGCAGAGAAAGGAAGGTGTTTTCAAAGTCATCAGGATGCTGTCCTTCGCCGGCATCTGCGATTATGATGTTAGGCCTCTTTTTATCACCTTCAGCAATAATCCAGATATTCTCCGCAATCTTTCTCCGTTCCTTATCGGCATGATCTGAGAAATCAGCGGCCTTGATCCCGTAAAAAACTTCAACAGCCTCCTTCATGGACTTCGGCGCCTGCTTGCTCTCCGCATCAATACCGCGCAGTTTGCATTCTTTCAGAAGGAGCGCATCTATGGAATTGATGGGCTTCTCAGCCAAAGCGGCAACAGAATTTTTCGCCTGGTTATTTATCGTATTGAAATTGCTCTCATACCCGCCATACGGTTTCCAATTCTCCTCGTTCGACAGCAGCGGTGCTGAATCGATAATTTTCCCGACCTCGTTTTCCGACCGGGCAGTAACAAGCTGCATGAGAAGTTTTTTTGCAGATGATTCATCCATAAATGCTATTTTCCCCTAAGATTCAGCGTAATGCATGGCCTAATTGTATATTTACACAGATAATATGGTCAATAAGGAGTCTACCCCTGATATCGGGAAATCGGGAGGGTCTTTCGGTAAGCGTGTTTTCTTTCTCTATTTATATATTTCTTTTCTGTGGCCTATTGCCTGAATAACGATGATATCACCCTCCGTTGTGTATACCACACGCCAGTCTCCAACTCTGAGTTTAAACATTCCGGCAAAATCTCCTGAGAGGGCTTCGGGGGTTATAGTCTTAAAATGTGCAGAAAACCATACAATTTTATTCAGGATACGATTTGCTATTGTCTTATCAATTTTTTTCAGATCCTCTAAAGAGTCTTCTGTCCACTCAACCTTATGCAAATTGCTTTAATACCTCTTGATGAGAGATCCTTTTAGAAGGAGTGTTCAGTCTTTTCTGCAACTTAGCTTTGAATTCTCTTTTCAACTGAAGACCTGAATCCGGGTCGCCAATAATTTCAAGGAATTTGTTTTCTATGAGATGTTCAAGGTCTTCTATCGTCATATCCTTCATTTTAGCCATATTTCACCTCCAATCATACTTTATTATATCCATTATAATACCTGATTCACAATCCTTCGAACGGCTCAGCGGGAAAGTACAGGCGGCTTAATATTATATTCCTTATCCAGGCTGTAGGCCATGATTACAGCTTTATCGATGTCTTCATAAGGAAAGTCTGGGGCACTCAGGACAAGGTGAGGGGCTTTATCATCAAACTTCAGATCGAACTCTTTACTCTGCTCATAGAGGATGGTACCGGGCAGCACATGGAGGATGCTGAAGACAATTGTTGAAGGTTTCATTTCTATCAATGTTTTCGCAGATTTTGCGAATTTAAAAAAAGTATCGCCGGGAAGGCCGATGATCAGATCAGTCGTCACTTCTATGCCGCCTGCCTCAAGAAGCTTTACGCCGTTTCTGAACTTGTCTTCTATGTAGAAGCGGTTTACCTTCTTTAAGGTATCTTCATTGACCGTCTGCGGCCCTGTCTCCACGCTTCTCACGCCAGCCTTTTTGAAAAGGGCAACGGTCTCTTTATCTACAAATTCCGCGATGATTTCCACTGTGCGTAATTCAGCCCCGTAACGGTTGGCGCTGGAAATCATCTCAGCCATTCTCTCAAGTCTGTCTTTTTTAAAATTAAAGACTGTATCGACAAAATGGAAGCTCCTGATTTCAGGATTGCTCAGGATTAAGGCTATTTCTTTTCGGACCCGGTCTTCGGGGAAAAAACGGAGCCGGGGAAGGTTCTTCCCTTCAAAACAGTAATGGCATCTGAACATGCATCCACGGTATGTCTCGATATAGGTCACCCTGTCCCTCGGCACTACAATACCTTCAAGATAGGGAGAAGGAATTTCGCTCAGGTCTTCGATCGGCAATCTGTCCGGATTTTCGATGATCTGGTCATTCATCCTGTAGCTGATGCCGGCGATATCCGCCAGCCGGCCTTCGCCTAAATAGCACTTCAAAAGCTCTGCAAAGGTTATTTCTCCTTCTCCTTTAATAACCACATCCAGAAAAGTATTCTCATTGAGATACTTGGTCCCGACAGGACCTGCTTCCGGCCCTCCGAGGACTACTCTTACGTGGGGATGAATTGTCTTCATGATTCTTGCAATATCCAGGACCTTATCGATATTCCAGCAATAACAGGAAAGACCGATGATATCAGGCCTGCTCTGGGAGAGATAATAAACGATCTGCTGTACGTTCAGCGTTTCGGTGTCGAAGTCGATGATCTCTATTTCGGCGTTTTCCCGGATAAAAGGGTCTTTTAACGCATACGCCTTCAGATACCCCAAAGCAAGGGAAAAATGATTTGCCCAGTTCAGGGAGATGAGGACAACCTTTTGTCTATTCATAGAATGCCTTAATGTCCTGAATATGCCTGTTGACGGTGACAGGAGCAAATTCTGCATCGCCGAATTGCTTTACATATGCAGCATCAACGCCGGCGCAAAGTTCCCGGCAAATGCACTCTGTACAATATCTGTGCTTTTGAAATGTCCTTTCGTATATCGTAGCCAACCCCTGATACATTTCTCCTATATGATGTTCCAATCCTGACATGAGGCAGAACGGCACCCCTTCAGTCAGAATCCAGGTGCGGTTGAAGATGCTTATATTGATTGCATTGCGAATATGCGGAAGTGCGGATTGGAATGAAAGCGTATGGTCTTCAATAGAGAGGATAATCCGATTCACCCCGAACCCGAGGGCTGCAGCAACGGTATTCCCGATATCCGTATAATTTTCCTTGCAGACGGGGATGCGAATACAAACGAATTTGTCTTCGGGAAAACCGGCCAAATTTTCCAGGCCCCTGACCGTTTCCTGGAAACTTCCGGCTGTTCTGGTAAGGTGATCGTGCAGCGGTGGATGAGATCCCCACAGTTTAATCTCAAAGAGACTGCCCCCTGCAGCTATCACCCTATACAAAAGTTGAGCATCGGAAAAAGCCCTGCCATTGGTTATGAGCTTGATTCTCCTGTAGCCGTTCTTTTTTGCTGCATCGATGATCGCGAAAAGGTCCTTGCTAAGGGTCGGCTCGCCGCCGTACAGGACAACATTGTCGTCTTCCCTTTTTTTCAGAGAGTCGAGCAATGAGTTGAAATCAGGCTGGGGCACATCTTTGTGGCAGACGGGGCAATAAAGGCACTTATTGTTGCACTGACTGCCGAGAAATATCTCTTTATATTGCAGCAACGTATTCCTTTAAACGATTGGTTTTATGAAAATCCTGGGATTATTGTGAAACCCTTCCAAAGAAATTCAAAAGCATACTGAATTATAACACAACCTCTGACGGCGCTAAATTGAATAAGATCAAAAGAATCCTATATAGTAATTACATAGATCCCAATTCCACATTCATTAGGTTAAATTTGTTTGTAAAGTCTTATTTTGTCATTGTTCGGCTTGACCGGACAATCCACCCTTCGACAGGCTCAGGGTGACAATTGTCATGGTGAGCTTGTCGAACCATGGATTCCCCGATCAAGTCGGGGAATGATGACAGATTATTTGTATCTAATTGTAACCCGACAATAATAAAGACCTATGTACAAAGACAAGGATTATGACATTATCGTTATCGGGGCAGGGCATGCCGGCTGCGAGGCTGCTCTCGCCTCTGCACGCATGGGGCTTTCCACCTGTCTCTTTACGATGAACCTCGATACGATCGGCCAGATGTCCTGCAACCCTGCGATTGGAGGACTTGCAAAAGGCCATCTTGTGAGGGAAATCGACGCACTCGGCGGAGAGATGGCAAAGGTTACGGATAAGGCGGGGATTCAGTTCAGGATGTTGAATATGAGCAAGGGGCCGGCGGTGTGGTCTCTGCGGGCGCAGGCTGACAGGGTTCTCTATCGGCTCTTTATGAGAAAAGCGGTCGAACAGCAGGAACGCCTCGACATAAAACAGGCGATGACAGAAAGAATAATCGCAGAAGACGGTAAAGTAACGGGCGTCCTTACCACGCTCGGAATATTCTATGGTGCAAGGGCTGTTATTGTAACAACGGGAACTTTTCTCAAGGGATTAATTCATATCGGGCTGGACAACTTCGCGGCAGGTCGCGCAGGAGAGTTTCCTTCTGTAGGGCTGTCTGATTCATTACAGCAGTTAGGGTTAAAGATGGGACGTCTGAAAACAGGCACTCCGCCAAGGATCGATGCGAAGACAATAGATTTTTCCAGGACAGAGCCGCAATACGGCGACGATCCGCCCCTTCCCTTTTCACATAGCACCGAAAGGATAACGAATCCTCAACTCCCCTGCTTTATAACCTATACAAACAGCGAAACACATAACATTATCCGTGCGAATCTCGACCGCTCCCCGTTATACAGCGGCAGGATCACCGGGATCGGCGCCCGCTATTGTCCTTCAATCGAAGACAAGGTTGTCCGGTTTGCAGAACGCGACCGGCATCAGGTCTTTCTCGAACCTGAAGGACTTGAGACAAAGGAATACTATGCAAACGGCATCCCGACGAGCCTGCCGTATGATATACAGGTAACATTTGTGAGGACGATTCCCGGCCTTGAAGAGGCCGAGATCATGAGACCCGGTTATGCTATCGAATATGATTTTGTATTCCCAACGCAGTTGAACAATACCCTCGAAACAAAAGACATCAGGGGACTTTTCCTCGCCGGACAGATCAACGGGACATCGGGGTATGAAGAGGCGGCCGCACAGGGACTCATGGCAGGGATTAACGCAGCGCTAAAACTGCAGGAAAGAGAACCGTTCATCCTTGGAAGACACGAAGCGTATATCGGCGTGCTCATCGATGACCTTGTCACAAAGGGAACAAATGAACCATACCGGATGTTTACTTCACGGGCCGAGTATCGTTTATTGTTGCGGCATGATAACGCTGATCTGCGTCTGATGGATAAAGGATACAACATCGGGCTTCTCGATAAGGCACGCTACCAGAATTTCCTTGAAAAGAAGCAGCTGATCCAAGAAGAACTGCAGCGTCTGAAAAAAACCCGGATAAAATACGGTGATCCCGCTAAATCTGAAACCATGGAGCAGCTTTTAAAGAGGCCTGAAATCGCATACGGGTTTATCGAGGGACATTCGCCTTCTAACAGCCCACTAACACCGGAAATAAAAAAACAGGTCGAGATACAGATCAAATACGAGGGGTATATTAACCAGCAGATGCAGATGGCGGAAAAGCTGAAAAAGATAGAGGGGAAGAGAATCCCCCCAGGGTTTGAATATGCCGCCGTGAATGGTCTTTCGAGGGAAGTCCTGAGCAAGCTGCAGGAGATAAGACCGGAAAACCTCGGGCAGGCAAGCAGAATCCCCGGGATTACCCCCGCTGCTGTTTCCCTCCTCATGGTGGCGATAGAAAGATTAAAACGATCGCGTGGAGACCAAAGCGCTTCTTAAGTAGATTTAATGAGCTTTGATCTATCAGACACTGCCAAGCATATTATTACTGTTTCTTCATCATCAACTACGACATCAAATACCGCATGGGGCGGGATGAAGTGGAGAACGATTGACACAGGAAGAACTTTTTGAACTTATCTCTGAAGTCCGGCAACACCAAAGTGAGTTGGACGATATAGAGGTAAAGTCAGCCCATAAAGGCATCCCTCAGAAGGCTTTATGAGTCCATCTCTGCTTTCGCGAATTGCGCATTGCTGTTAGAATAAAATATTAATAAAAGGAGGTACAGGAAATGAGTGTGGGAGTAATGGTCGAATTAAAGGTTGAAGAAATCGCTAATTCTATAAAAAAGTTGAAAAAGGCTGACAAGGAAATGTTGCTTCTCTTATTGTCAGGTGAAGACCGTGAAATTGTCAGGCGGGCAAGAGAAATTAAAACAAAAAAGGTAAAGCCTCTGACGAGAGAGGAGACATTCAGGGATGTCTTATAAGGATGAATATCACCCAAGGGTCAAGGCAGATTTAAAAAAACTTGATAAAATTGCAGTGAAAGAAATCCACACTACTCACCTGGACATCCTACTGGACAATCCTTTCAATGGGGAATGCCTTTACGGTGCTCTTGAAAGGGTATTCAGCTATCATTTCCGGAAGAACAAGGTCGATTACAGAATGGCCTATACTGTTGATGATGAGAGTAAAATTGTCTACATTATCATGATCGGCAAACGGGAGAATTTCTACGAGGCGCTTAAAAGGAGATTGTCTTAGTCGGAAAATATTGGAGGCAGCCATGAAAATAACCTACGACCCGGAAAATGAACTTAGTTACGCTTAATAGAATTAATTACGACAGTTTGGCAACATTAAGTAAATATCTTGGTAAACGTGCATCTGAGACTTTAACTGCCATAGGGAACTCCACCATCCTTCAAAACAAATCCCTCGCTGTCTTCTGTTCCAATAAATGCCCCGGCACTATCATAATCAAGACCTATGATCTTATGAAGCAGATGCGGGAAAGAGGGATTACCGTAATCAGCGGGTTCCATTCAGCTATTGAGAGAGAATGCCTAAATATACTTCTAAAAGGAACCCAGCCGGTTATTGTCTGCCCTGCCCGCAGCATCGAAGGAATGCGCATCAAAACTGAACACAAGAAACCTCTAGAAGACGGAAGATTGCTTATAGTCTCGGCCTTTACAGGAAAAGAAAGACGTATTTCGTCAGAGAGGTCACTGAGAAGAAATTATTTCGTTGCCGCACTTGCAGAAACTATTTTAGTCCCATACGCCGCACCAAAGAGTAAGACTGAAATGTTTTGCCGGCAACTTTTACAATGGAGAAAACATGTCTATACCATAGATGATGAAAAGAATATACATTTAATGGAAAAGGGCATACCGCCGATATCCAATGTAGCAAAAGCAAGTCTGATCTGATGCAGTTACATTGCCGGATAAAAATAAAATAAGTAACGTTAATGAATAATGATAATTNCCATAAGAACCATGCAGAAGAAATAGCAGGTTATGCAGAAGCGTGCCTCCTGTGAAAACGTCAGGCCGACCGGCTGAGAAGCACGCGGTTCCTTTCTACGTGAAAGCATGGAATAATCCAGGCAATCTCTGAGATGTCTCTAATTTTAAGGAGCCGTACTCCGGTGACGCGATATTCTTTAAAGCTCTCTTGACTCAATCAAGAGCTTAACCCCGTCAATTATCTGCTTTACTTTTGAAGGAGACAACGAACCAATTTTCTCAACAAGATCTGATTTATCTGCTGTAATAATCTGTGAAATATTTACCACGCTATCTTTTTTGAGATTACCTTCTCCCTTTTTAAGAAGAATGTTGCCGGGGGCATTTGCCCTTTTAAGATTGGTGGTTAGCGCACACACTACCACGGTATTTATTTTACTGGCATTAAAAACATTATTTTGAATAACAACATGAGGATGTTTATAGCCCGGTTCCGAGCCTGCTGGAATGCCAAGATCAACCCAATAGATATCCCCTTGCCTTATATCCATGTAATGTAATTAATAGGGTTCTTTCAAAACTCTTCTGACATAATATTGTTTTGCTTTTTTCCTTAATATGGCGTCATCAGTACTTTCAATATCTGAATATATCTCATTAAGGGCATCTAAAAGTTGTTTTGATTTTATTCTTTCAAGAAATTCTCCTATGGCTACCGTTACCACTTTACTCTTGGAATATTTGTGTTCTTTGGCAAATTTCTCTACTTCTTTAAATAGTTCATCCGGAATTGATACCGCTGTTTTCATACTTCAAGTATAAATTTTAGTTATACTTATGTCAATACTTTTATTCTTGCTTTTAAAAATACTCCTTCCCTATTATAGGTAGTAATCCATGCATGATATAAAGCCGGAAGAACTCATAAGGATTGGCCTTTTAGAATTAGGGATTCCCCCCTCTGATGAGCAGATAAACGCCTTCATGACGTATTTGTCCGAGCTTAAAAAGTGGAACAAGGCGTATAATCTCACCGGGTTGAAAGAGGATGAGGAGATCATCACCATGCATTTCCTCGATTCCCTCCTTTACCTCAGAGCAATGCCGGATGAAACGATAACACTTGCTGATATCGGGACCGGCGCCGGATTCCCCGGCATCCCCATCAAAATTATTCGCCCCGATATACAAATGTACCTCATCGAACCGTCAGGCAAGAAAGCTGCGTTTCTCAGACATATCATCAGGCAGATTCAGCTTGAACAGATTGCAGTGATCGAAAAAAGGATTGAGGAAGTAAGGGTGAATAAGGAACTGCCCTGTGCGGTAGACATTGGAGTTACACGGGCGTTATTTGATATCGGCAAATTCATTAAAAAAGCATCTCATATTATGAGGCCAGGGGGAATCCTTATCCTTAACAAAGGGCCAAAGGTGCATGAAGAAACAGCAAAAATCGGCGATCTTTCCTATACGTTACTGACTGTTGACCTGCCGTTATCGGACATAAAGCGATATATCGTACGAGTAACGCTGTAGCGGCTTGCTATTCCAGCCTCAGGAGTTTTGCATTTCCTTCGGCAATGAGTATATTGCCGGTTTTTTTTATAATGCCTGCTACCTCGATAATCCTTTTATTTATTTTTGTGATCGCAGCCTCGACAATTGCTTTGTCCCCCACCAGGAGTGGGTTCTTAAACCTTACGCTCAGTTCGGCGGTAATAGCCGGCATCTTTTGCATCAGTGCAACCTTTACCATTGCCTCATCAAGAAGCGCAGAGATAATCCCGCCATGCACAATATCTTTATAGCCCTGATGGATCTTTTCAGGAAAAAATTCAGTCGTTACTATGCCGTCATGCAATGAGAATACAAGATGAAGGCCGGATGGATTCTTTTCACCGCATACAAAACAGTAGTGATCATCTTCAAGATTATTTTTCATGTGCACAAAATTCCCCTGAAGAACATTGTCAGCATATGCCTGAACGGTTCTATACGGAAGGCTACTTGTTCATCATTTCGAGGAAGTCCTTGTTGGCCTTTGTTCCTGTGAGTTTGCCGAGGAGGAATTCCATACTCTCGACCGTGCTCAGCGGAGTAAGCACCTTTCTCAGTATCCACATCTTATTGAGCACATCTTTATCTACAAGGAGCTCTTCTTTTCTCGTGCCTGAGCCATTTATATCAATAGTCGGGAATATCCTCTTGTCTACCAGTTTTCTGTCCAGATGAAGTTCCATATTGCCGGTACCCTTGAATTCTTCAAATATAACATCGTCCATCCTGCTTCCTGTATCTACAAGTGCGGTTGCTAATATGGTAAGGCTGCCGCCGGTTTCTATATTTCTTGCGGTACCGAAAAACCGCTTTGGCCTCTGGAGGGCATTTGAGTCAAGACCACCCGACAACACCTTTCCACTGGCAGGGCTGACAGCATTGTAAGCCCTTGCAAGCCTTGTGATACTGTCAAGAAGAATAACCACGTTCCTCCTGCACTCTACAAGACGTTTTGCTCTTTCAATCACCATTTCTGAAACCTGGCAGTGCCTCTGCGGCGGTTCATCAAATGTTGAGCTTATTATCTCTGCAGCCGGCACCTGACGTTTCCAGTCGGTTACCTCTTCAGGCCTTTCATCAATCAGGAGGATTATGAGATGAATGTCGCGGTGATTTTTCTTGATCGCTTTTGCTATCGATTGAAGAAGCATCGTCTTGCCGGTCCTTGGTGCTGCAACAATCATACCTCTCTGCCCCATACCAATGGGTGTGATGAGATCCATCACCCTCGTAGAATAATCAGTCGGATCACACTCAAGTTTTATCTTCTCGGTCGGGTAATAGGGGATAAGGTTATCAAATAATGGCCTCTTGATATTTTCTTCCGGGGACTCGTGATTGATCGCTTCTACCTTGAGAAGGGCAAAATATCTCTCGCTCTCTTTCGGAGGACGTATCTGTCCGGAAACGAGGTCGCCTGTCCTCAGGTTAAACCTGCGAATCTGTGATGGCGACACGTAGATATCGTCAGGGCCAGGGAGGTAGCTGTAATCAGGAGATCTCAGGAATCCGAATCCATCGGGAAGGATTTCGAGCACCCCTGCTGAAAATACATACCCTGTTTTTTCCGTTTGCGCCTGGAGTATCGCGAAGATGAGGTCCTGTTTTCTCATTCCGCCGGCGCCTTCGACATTCAGGTCCCGTGCAACTTCCATGAGTTCATCGATTGTTTTTTCTTTCAGTTCGGAGATAGAAATACTATCGGTCATAACATTTTTTTTGGGATGATCCATTATTAAACTCCTATCAGGATTTTACGTATATGGTGGTTTTTAATAACCCGGAAGGACTTTGCCATCCAAGGAGGTTATACGGTTAATAAATGAAGAATATCTGCAAGTGTTACCATACTAAAAGCAAAATCATTTTGTCAAGACCTCATTTCCCCGACGCAAGAAAATAAATATTTTTATTTACTTTACTCCGGGATTATTATAAACATAATTAAACGCATTGTTTGTTACGAAAGGGGGAGTTCGCTGTGGAAGAGATGCTGAAGACGCAAGACCTTTGGGTTTCAGTCGGCGACCGGCAGGTATTAAAAGGGGTAAATTTCTCGATGAATTACGGAGAAATCAATATGCTGTTCGGTCCCAATGGCGCCGGTAAAACAACCCTGATGATGACGCTGATGGGNTTTCCGCGGTACAAAATAGAACAGGGNAAAATCTATTTTAAAGGAGAGGATATCACTGAGAAGGACCTCTACGAGAGGGCCCGGCTTGGTCTTGGGGTTTCTTTTCAAAGACCGCCTACGGTCAGGGGAGTTACCTTGAGAAAAATCATCGACATCATCGCAGGAGACGGCGCTCAAAAAGAGCGCATCGATGAAAATATCGAGCGGCTGAACCTTACGGAACATTTGAACAGGGGACTCAACGATGGTTTTTCCGGAGGAGAAATGAAACGCTCCGAGCTTCTGCAGCTGATGATACAGAGACCCGACCTCGTCCTCATCGACGAGCCCGAATCCGGGGTCGACATTGAAAACATCGCGCTTGTAGGAGAGGCGATAAATGCCTTGCTGGGCAAAGACAAGGTGAAAGATCCGAAAAGAGGAGCGATTATCATTACTCACACCGGGTATATCCTCGATTTTGTGAATGCCGATAAGGGCTACATCGTTTTTGATGGGAATTTAGTCTGCAGGGGAAATCCCCGGGATATCCTCGCTGAGATAAAAAAGTACGGCTACAGGAGGTGCGCGGAATGCCGATAAGCACGACATATCTTTCGGAGATACAGGCACGGGCAGAGAAGGCAAAAGCAAAGAAGGCTCTTTTCGGTCCTGATATCGATCTTGGACGTTACACCCATCACATTGAGCGCGGGAAAATTGAGAGCCTCGAAAGCCTCTCCCGCCAGGCGAAAGAAGCAGCGATCCTGACGGGTATCAGCCTTAAGGAAGAGCAACGGTCAGGATCATTCATGCAGGTTGATCAGTCCGTTGTATATGAAAGTTTGAATAAAGCATATGAGGGCCAGCTCGAAATCATGAGCACCACCGATGCCCTCAGCAAGCATGACTGGCTTGAGGACTACTTCTGGAAGTCGGTCCCTGTCGATCAGGACAAATATACGGCGCAGGCAGCGCTGAACATGACGCATGGATATTTTATCAGGGTATTTGCGCATCAAAAGCCGCAGTATCCGGTGCAGTCCTGCCTGCTGGTTGCAGAAAATTACGTGAGCCAGAATGTTCACAATATTATCATTGTGGAGGAAGGCGCCGAACTTCAGGTCATCACGGGCTGCACCCTGGCAAAGAACGATGCAGAGGGAATTCATCTCGGGATTTCCGAGTTTTACGTGAAAAAAGGCGGAAAGCTTTTTTTTACCATGATCCACAATTGGGCAGACAACTTCCATGTCAGGCCGAGGACATGGGTGGTCGTTGAAGAGGATGGCGCATTTGTCAGCAACTACGTCCTTCTTAAGCCCGTGAAGTCCATACAGGCATTCCCCGTTGCACATCTGAAGGGCGACAGGGCCTCTGCCAAATTCAATACCGTCGTATATGGGCTCAAGGATTCTTATATCGATCTTGGTTCACGGATAATCCTTGAGGGAAAAGACACAAGGGGCGAATCCGTTGCACGGACAATCGCCGCTGATGAGAGTGTTATCTATTCGCGGGGAGACCTTGTTGCCAAAACAAAGGACTACTGCCTGGCCCATCTTGACTGCCGTGGGATACTATTCTCAAATAAAGCGAAGATTTACGCGATCCCGCAGCTTGTATCCGAAGGCTCTCTGAAGGCCGAACTTTCCCATGAGGCGTCTATCGGTCCGATTGCCGAAGAACAGGTTGAGTATCTGATGTCAAGAGGGATTTCGAGAGAGGACGCTGTTTCCGTAATAACATCCGGATTTCTCAATCTTGATATCCCCTATATCCCTGAATTCCTCGACAAAAATATCAAAGAGGTGATAAAAGCTACAGCGAAAGATGCATTGTAAGGGACCAGGGAATCATTTGAATTTCGCATTCCGTGCATGATAAGATAGGTGCATTCTTTTCTAAGATTCTACGGAATTGTATATAAATAATGGCTGATGTAATACCTTTCAGGGGAATTCTCTATAATACTTCCAGGGTCTCTATGGAGGACGTATTGGCGCCTCCCTACGATATCATTACGCCTGAATACCGCGAGGCGCTCTACATGCAAAGCCCTTACAATATCGTGCGGATAGATTTCGGGAAAGAAGAACCGGCAGATAATGAGGCGGAAAATAAATATGTAAGGGCCAGAAGATACCTCGATGCGTGGATAAAGGAAGGGGTATTTATCAGAAGCGAAAACCCGTCATTCTATCTCTACGAGATGTCCTACACGATACAGGATNTGAGGAAACGCCTTTTAGGATTTCTCGGCCTCGTAAAGCTCGAGGAATTTGGCAAAGGCAGTATCTATCCGCATGAGTGCACGCATTCCAAACCAAAACAGGACAGGTTGAATCTCATGAGCTCCTGCGAGGCGAATACCAGTCCGATTTTTTCGCTCTATAAAAGTTCAGAGGGCCGGATAGCGGACATTCTCTCAAAGATATCCTCGACGAAACCCTACATGGAATCCGCAGACATTACCGGAGACGTTCACCGGCTCTGGCAGATTCATGATACAGAACAAATAGAGATCATCAGAACGGAACTCGGGAACAAAGCCGTTTTTATTGCTGACGGACATCACCGCTACGAAACCGCACTGGAATTCCACAGGGAAACAGCGTTAAAGAACCCTTCACCGGGGGACCCCACGTCTGATCATGTGCTCATGTTCCTCGCCAACATGCTCGATGAGGGTATCACAATCCTTCCGACTCACCGGCTCCTGAAGACCGTCCCGGAGGACATGAACCTGCTCCTTTCCGAACATTTTACGATTGAGCCGGTAAAAAATAATTTTGATATCAGGGCAAATCTGTCGGGGAAAAAGCATGCCTTTGGCTTTTACCAAAAGGGCAGCGACGTATGGCATATCCTCAAATACAAGGGAGGTGACTTATCGGAAATTCATCCCGCCCTGAGAGAGGTTGACGTCATCATACTGCATGAACTGATACTGAAAAAAATATTCCACACTACCGACATCGGCTATGAGATGGATATTGGCAGCGCCCTTGATAAAGTGAACGGCGGAGAGTTTGCCGCCGCCTTTTTCCTGAACCCCACATGCGTTGACGACGTCGAAAAGGCCGCCTTGTCTTCTGTAAGGATGCCCCCGAAATCAACGTATTTTTATCCGAAACTCCTCACCGGTCTGGTAATTAATAAGTGGCAAATTGACTCAGACCGTTCCTGATAGAGCGTTGTTCATTGCTGTCGGCCCATGAAGTATGAAGAGTACCATTCAATAACGGGTGAAATTCTGTTGTAGCCGCAGGCTTCAGCCTGCGTTGATTGGCGCAGCCTGAAGGCTGCGGCTACCCCTTATAATGAAAGGCTCGAAGATTTCCTGTT
>Ga0031656_10000230_pt1 | contig 17530 bp, 18 predicted proteins | sample FrelakmetDIP11DI_FD_55080 | JGI IMG/M metagenome (GOLD analysis project Ga0031656, IMG submission 55080) | Freshwater lake sediment microbial communities from the University of Notre Dame, USA, for methane emissions studies - DIP11 DI | ecosystem: Environmental > Aquatic > Freshwater > Lake >... | reverse complement strand
GCCTTCCTGGCCCGGCACGGCATCCCCACCGCGGCCTACGGGACCTTCTCCGAGGTCGGACCGGCCCTGGAGTATCTGCGCCAGGTGGGGGCCCCGGTCGTCGTCAAGGCCGACGGCCTGGCGGCCGGCAAGGGCGTCATCCTGGCCCAGGACCTGGCCACTGCGGAGGCCGCCGTGCACGACATGCTGGAGGCCGGGCGCTTCGGCGGAGCAGGCCGGCGCCTGGTCATCGAGGAATTCCTCTACGGCGAGGAGGCCAGTTTCATCGCCCTGGTGGGCGGTGGTCACATCCTGCCCATGGCCAGTTCCCAGGACCATAAGGCGCGGGACGACGGCGACCTGGGGCCCAACACTGGGGGCATGGGGGCCTACTCGCCGGCACCCGTGGTGACAAGGGAGATCCACGCCCGCGTCATGCGCGAGGTGATGGAGCCGACGGTGGCAGGACTTGCCGCCGAGGGCATGGACTACCTCGGCTTCCTCTATGCCGGGCTCATGATCGCCCCGGACGGCACCCCCAAGGTACTGGAATACAACTGCCGCTTCGGTGACCCTGAGACCCAGCCGATCCTGATGCGCCTCCAGTCGGACCTGGTCGCCCTGGCNCTGGCGGCCTGTGATGGGCGCCTGAGCCGCGAGAAGGCCCGCTGGGACCCGCGTCCCGCCCTGGGCGTGGTCATGGCCGCCGGCGGCTACCCGGACGACTACGCAAGGGGCGAGGTCATCCGGGGACTCGAGAACCCGGAGCCGGCCGGCTGCAAGGTATTCCATGCGGGTACGGCCCTGCGCGAGGGGGAGCTCGTCACCAACGGCGGGCGCGTCCTCTGCGTCACCGCCCTGGGGGCCACAGTCCGTGAGGCCCAGGCCCTGGCCTATGCCCGGATCGGTCAGATCCACTGGCGCGACGCCTACTGGCGCAGCGACATCGGTCATCGCGCCATCGCGCGGGAATCTATCTGATGGGGACCCTCCGGCTCCCCGGGCACCTGGCCCGGCAGCGCCTGTTCCGTCGGGCCCTGGCGATGTGCCTGGTCGCCATCACGACCCTCGCCCTGATCCCGCCCGGGCACGAACCCCTGGCGGTCAGCGACAAGGTCAACCACATCGCGGCCTTTCTGGTCCTGGCTTGGCTTGCGGACCATGCCTACCCTGGGTACAGTCGCGGCACAGACCTCTGGCTCGCCCTGCTGGGCTACGGCCTCCTGCTCGAGGGGCTCCAGGCATGGGTACCCTACCGGGAGGCGTCCCTGGGCGATCTGCTGGCAGACGCCGCGGGCCTCGCCGCCTATCTGGTCCTGACCCGGGTCCTGTNGGCAGGCATTGGCAGGGTGCTCTGGCGTGACCGGACGCAGCGGTGTGAACAATCGCATACTGCCTTCGACCTCGACCGCCGCCCCTGCACAGCACCGGATTATCTACCGCCAAGAGATTGAGTAACAATCCCCCGGCAAAGCCGGGGGCCTTCGTTCGTGAGCCGCTCGAAGCGGCTACGGGGTCGCTAACGCGGCCCCGCGGTTCTTGGGCCACCTAAAGGTGGCGACTCAGCCCCAGAGGTTGAGTTGATCGAGACGCTGGTCCTCCTGCTCTTGGTTTCGGATGTATTCGCGGATCGTCGCCTCGTCCCGCCCGACTGTCGAGACAAAATACCCCCGAGCCCAGAAGCTCTGCCCAACGAAGTTGCGCCGGCGCTCGCCATATACCCGAGCAAGATGGATGGCACTCTTGCCTTTGATGAACCCGACCACCTGCGACACCGCATACTTCGGAGGGATCGCAACCAGCATGTGCACATGGTCGGGCATCAGGTGCACCTCCAAGATGCGACTCTCCTTCTGCTCCGCCAACTTGCGGAATACCTCCCCAAGGTGGCGTCGCAACTGCTCGCACAAGGTCTTGCGTCGGCACTTCGGGATAAACACCACATGATACTTGCACTCCCATCGGGAGTGACTTAGGCTTTCGGACTCGTCCATCGGGATTCTCCACTGTCGCGTGCTTGGCGGCTCACAACGCGGAGATTCCTGGATGGACTCCCGAAAATGTCAAACTTCTACTGTCTCCCCGGCAGAGCCGGGGGATTTCCCGGTTTGGTTAAGCCCGCCAACCTGGAATCCATATAGAGCCACCTCAGAAGGTACTCGGCTCCGTCGGAACAATTGTCGGGTCTATCAGTCCATGCGGGCAAACGCCTCCACGGCTAGGCCCCGGATTGGAGCAATGGGAAAGGCCATGCCAAATGATTCTATTAGAACTAGCCATGCCGACCACCGATGTGACGTCCTGTTGATCGGGGGCGGACCGGCTGGCTCCACGGCGGCCACACTGCTGGCCGAACGGGGCTACGGGGTGACCTTGCTGGAAAAGGCGCGCCACCCCCGGTTCCATATCGGTGAATCCCTGCTGCCGGCTAACCTGCCATTGTTCGAGAAGCTGGGCATCCGTGCCGAGGTGGAGGCCATCGGTATGCCGAAATGGGGAGCGGAATTCGTCTCCCCCTGGCACGCGCATAGCCAGACGTTCGAATTCGCCGACGCTTGGGACAAGTCCATGCCGCACGCCTACCAGGTGCGCCGTTCCGAGTTCGATGAGATTCTGATCCGCAATGCCGGTCGTAAAGGCGCCAACGTCATTGAAGGCTGCCGCGTGCGCAACGTTGAATTCCTGCCGAACGGCGAAGGCGCCATCGTCCGTGCGGACCATGACGACGGCCGCAGCGAGACATGGCAATGCCGATTCCTCATCGACGCCTCCGGGCGCGACACCTTCCTTGGCAACCGATTCAAGGCCAAGCACCGGAACCCCAAGCACAACAGTTCATCCCTCTATGCGCATTTCAGCGGTGCCAGGCGGCACGAGGGCAAAAAGGAGGGCCACATCACCATCTTCTGGTTCGAGCACGGGTGGTTCTGGTTCATTCCGCTCGCCGACGGTATCACCAGCGTCGGCGCCGTCATCTGGCCCTACCACCTGAAGACCCGCAAGAAACCGGTGAAGGGGTTCTTCCTGGATCTCATCGCCCTGTGCCCGGCCCTGGCAGAGCGGCTCCGAAGCGCCGAATTGGTATCGGACGTGGAAGCCACGGGCAACTTTTCCTATACCTGCGACCGCACCCACGGCACCAACTGGCTACTCCTTGGGGATGCCTACGCCTTCATCGATCCGGTGTTCTCATCCGGCGTCATGCTGGCAATGAACAGTGCCTTCGCCGGCGCGGATGCGGTGGATACCTGTCTCCGGCAACCCGAGAGGGCGACGCAAGCCCTGAAGGAATTCGACCGGGTCATGAAACATGGGCCGAAGGAATTTTCCTGGTTCATCTACCGCGTCACCAACCCTACTATGCGCAACCTATTCATGGCACCCCGCAATGTCTTGAGGGTCAGGGAGGCACTGCTGTCGGTATTGGCCGGCGACATCTTCGGCAGAACGCCCATCTGGGGTTCGCTGCGGGTATTCAAAGCGATCTATTACGCCGTGTCTCTGGCCAACCTGAGGCAAACGATCAGGGCCAGAAAGCAGCGCAAGCTCAATATCCGCTACGTGGAAGACTCCCAAGAGATCGGCTGCCGATGAAGCCTGCCGAAGATCTCCTGCGGCTTGAATACCTACCCGCATCACGGGTTGACCAGCTGGCACACAGCGGACAGGACGGGCTGCTCGGCGGCATCTGCTTTTCCCACCCTGCCATCGCTCAGGATACGGCGGGGCTTCCGATGCTGGCCGTGGACATGACCTTGCCCGCAGGGGAAGAGGCCATTTGCGCGCTATGGCATAGCCAGGAACCCNTNCAGTCCGGCCGGCATGGAGTCATCTGCTACCGTCAGNGCGAAACCCTGCTGTTCGGCTACCTGACCCTGGACGAAGCCGCTGGCGATGCGCCCCTGGACCAGCGCCCACCTCTCCAGGTTGCGACGGAGGCCGGCTACCGGTCGATCTTCGAACTGCTCGAATCCCTCGGTTATGACGCCGTGCTGCGTTTCTGGAACTATTTCCCGGCGATCAACCGGGTCAGTCAGGACATGGAGCGTTACCGCCAGTTCAACATCGGCCGCCAGGACGCATTCCTGTCCCGTGGCCGCTCTGTCATCGGCAACTTACCGGCCGCCTGCGCCCTGGGCTCCGCCGCCGGCGNCCTCCACGTCGCCTTTCTGGCGGCCCGGGCGGAAATCATCTGCATCGAGAACCCGCGCCAGGTCAGCGCCTACCATTACCCCAGCCAGTACGGTCCGCGCAGCCCGACCTTCTCCCGCGCGTGCCTCGTCAATCTGGGGGGGCGCGACATGCTGTTCATNTCCGGCACGGCCAGCATCGTCGGNCATCGGACCCTGCANGACGGAGACGTGGCTGCGCAGACGCGGGAGTCGCTCTACAATATCCAGGCCGTCGNCGCCGAGGCCAACCGCCTGGCCCCGACCGCCAACTTTCGCCTCGACAACCTGGCCTATACGATCTATGTCCGGCACGCGGAAGACTTGGGCAAGGTGCGCAACGAGGTCACCCAATTCATCGCCGCCCCGCTGTCGGCCGTGTTCTTGCAGGCCGATGTCTGCCGCGCGGACCTGCTGGTCGAGATCGAGGCATCCGGCGGCCATGCCATCTCCCCCCCACCACAGGGAGGGGCGCAGTCATGACACGCCATGCCGGCCAGACNGCCCTCGTCATCCTGCTGTTCGCTTGTCTCCCCGCACCGGCGGTCGCCAGCGAAAAGNCCCTCTGGGAACTTGGCATCGGCGTCACCGGCNTCTACTTCCCGGACTATCCCGGATCGGACCAATCCAGCCCCTATGCCCTGCCCTTTCCCTACGTGGTCTATCGCGGTGAGATCCTCAAGGCGGACCGGCACGGCGTTCGCGGCATCTTCTTCGACACCGACCGCATTGAGCTCAACATCAGCCTTGGTGCCTCCCTGCCAGTCAGCAGCGACGACAATCGGGCACGGCAGGGTATGCCGGATCTCGACCCGACGGTGGAGGTCGGCCCGTCGCTGGATATCAATCTGTGGCGCACCAGCAACCGGCGCTACAAGCTCGATCTGCGCCTGCCCGTCCGCACGGCCATCACCGTGAGAGGCGGGGTGGACGACATCGGTTGGGTGTTCTCGCCCCGCCTCAACCTGGACATCGTCGATGTCGCGGGGCTCACCGGCTGGAACCTGGGGTTGCTGGCAGGGCCGATGTACGGCTCCGAACGCAACCACGACTATTTCTATTCGGTCGCTCCGCAATATGCCACCCCAGACCGCCCGGCGTACGATGCCGAAGGCGGCTACGCCGGCAGCCAGTTCTTGGTGGCAATGTCGAAGCGCTACCGAAAGTATTGGGTCGGTGCCTTTGCCCGCTGGGACAGGCTCAAGGGCGCCGCCTTCGCGGATAGTCCGCTGGTCGAACGGGAGTACTCCTTTTCCGCCGGCATTGGCGTCGCCTGGATCCTGGGGGAATCGTCCACCCGCGTCGAGGCGTTCGANTGAGCCCTGAGCTCGGGTCATTGCCTGGGGCTGTCAGCCATCGGATGCGTCGGNTCTACGAACACGCCGCCCTTTGGTTCGGCCTGGGCCTGCTCGGGACCCTGTCCCTGACCTGGTCGCTGCTGGCGGCGGCCCTCGATTACCTCCTGCCGAAGCGTTGGAGCCGCCCGCTTGGGCGTTGGGCCACCACAGCGGTTTTTCGCATCTACCTTGGCGCCCTCGCGCTGGTCGGCGCTTGCCGTTTCGATATTCGCGACCTCGATGCCCTACGTGCCGAAGGGCCGCTGGTGATTGCCCCCAACCATCCCTGCCTGCTCGACGCCCTGATGGTCATCTCGCGGCTGTCCGACCTCACCTGTGTCATGAAGGCCGACATCGTCGATAACATCTTCCTCGGNGGAGGCGCACGGCTGGCTGGCTACATCCGCAACGACGCGCAACTGAGCATGATCCGGCAGGCCGTGGCTGCGCTGAAAGGCGGCAGTCACCTGTTGCTGTTTCCTGAAGGCACCCGCACCACCCGCTGGCCGATCAATGCCTGCACCGGCGCGGCCGCCCTCATCNCCCGCCAGGCAAGGGTGCCGATCCAGACCCTGCTCATCGAGACCGACTCACCTTACCTCACCAAGGGGTGGCCACTGCTTCGGTGCCCGGCGATGCCGATCACCTATCGCATCCGACTCGGTCGCCGCTTCGATCCTCCCGAGCACGCCAGGGGCTTGACTGAGGAGATGGAGCGCTACTTCATTGCCGAGTTGGGCAATACCCCCTATTGCCTGCCGCTCCCTGCGCCGCTGGCGGCGGAATCCGGTGCTCCTCATCACACCCGATGCCGCCAAGCTTGACCGCCAGCGCCACCCATCTGGTCCTGATCCCGAGCTATAACCCCGGGAACCTAGTGTATGAGACGGTGCGCGCCGCCCGCCAGCAATGGACTCCCGTATGGGTGGTGGTTGACGGCAGCACCGATGGGACGGCCGCCGNGCTCCAGGAGATGGCGGCGACAGACCCTGGGCTCCGAGTGCTGGTGTTGCCCGAAAACGGCGGCAAGGGCGCGGCAATCCTGCACGGCCTCAATCTCGCCGCGGGCGAAGGCTTCACCCACGCACTGGCCATGGACTCGGACGGCCAACATCCGATCGACCTCATCCCAACCTTCATGGCAACCTCCGTTGCGGCACCGGATTGTATGGTCCTGGGCGTGCCGGTGTTCGACACCAGCGCCCCAAGACTTCGGGTCCATGGCCGCAAGGTATCCAATGGGTGGGCCGACCTGGAAACCCTGTGGATGGGCATCGGCGATTCCCTCTATGGCTTCCGAGTCTATCCCATCGAGCCCCTTCGCCAAGTCATGCACGGACGGCGCTGGATGCGCCGCTTCGACTTCGATCCTGAGGCGGTGGTGCGCCTGTGCTGGCGCGGCGTCCGCCCCATCAACCTGCCGGCGCCGGTGAAGTATCTCGCTACCGACGAGGGCGGCGTCTCCCACTTCAATTATCTGCGCGATAACACCCTGCTGGCCTGGATGCACATTCGGTTGATGCTGGGCTTCCTGCTGCGATTCCCCCTCCTCCTTCTGCGACGTTTGAGCACACGATGAACCAACGGCCTCGACCCATCTGACGACGTTGTCCATGCGCCGCACCCGCCGCTGACCGCGTATTACGCCAGCGAGGAAGAGCGGCGCGGCTTCGTCCGCCAGATGTTCGACAACACCGCGGCGGACTATGACCGGATCGAACGGCTGCTAGCCCTGGGAAGCGGGCCTTGGTACCGAGGGCAGGCGTTGGAGCGGGCGGGTCTTAAACCGGGCATGCGCATTGTCGACATCGGCACAGGCACCGGCCTCGTGGCCCGCGAGGCAGTCAAGCGAGTGGGCGACCCCAGCCTGGTGGTTGGTGTCGACCCGAGCACCGGCATGATGGCCAACGCCCGCCTGCCGGCCGGCGTTCAACTCGTGGAGGGCAGGGCGGAAGCGATCCCGTTTCCCAACGGTAGTTTCGATTTCCTGAGCATGGGCTATGCGCTGCGCCATATCGGCGATCTCTCGGCCGCCTTCAGCGAATTCCATCGCATCCTCAAACCGGGCGGCCGATTGTGCCTGCTAGAGATCACCAAGCCGGAACGGACGTGGAGCCGTTTCCTGCTCAAGGTCTACATGCGCGGGGCGGTGCCCGTGCTGGCCCGCCTGGTCGGCGGCAGCGCCGAAACGGCCAGGTTGTGGCGCTATTACTGGGACACCGTCGATGCCTGTGTGGCTCCGGGCGAGGTCATCCATACGCTGGAGGCCGCCGGCTTTATCGGAGTGAAGCGGCACGTCGAAACACGCGCACTGGCGATCCTGGCCGAATACCAAGCGGTGAAGCCCGGCTGAGCACATCCCGGTGGATTGAGTGCGCGCCTGGCAAGCCTCAGTGCCTGGCGTAAATGCCGATCCCCAGACTCGGCAACCAGCGACGTAGGCCCGGGGTGGTGATGACGGTGCTGAAAATCGCCATCAGCACCAGCATGGTAAAGACCTGCTGGGAAATGACGCCCAGGTCATACCCGACGTTGATGACGATCAACTCCATCAAGGCGCGGGTGTTCATCATGATGCCCAGTACCTTGCCCTCCTGATGCGAAAGCCCAGCCCAACGCGCCGCGATATAGCTCCCCCCGAACTTCCCAAGCGTTGCCAGGGCGATCAGCAGCAAGCACCAGCCCCAGGCGGCAGTGGAATCCAGACCGCCAATGTTGGTGCGCAGCCCGGTGTAGGTGAAGAAGATGGGCAGGAAGAAGACCATAACGAAGTGGCCGATGCGTTCCTTCCATGCCTCGATGAACTCGTGCTCGTCATGCAGGATCACGCCCATCATGAAACCACCGAAGATCGCGAAGATGCCGAGCTGATAGGTGGCGATCGCCGAGATGAAGATGCCGGCGAGCAGGATACCGAGCAGGTTATGGGTGAGCTTGCCGCGGCCCGCCTTCTCGCCTATCGGCGCCGGGCCAGCCTGACTCAGGCGGATGAGGCGCTTCAGGAGCGGCCGCATGAGGAACCACCAGGTCACGAAGAAGCCGGCGACCAGCAGCACCTTGAGGCCAAAGGTTGCGGCGCTGAACTGGCTCAGGGCGAGCGCGGTGACCAGGGCGAGCAGCAGCCAGCCGACCACGTCGTTGATCGCGGCGGCGCTGATGGCGATGACGCCGAGGGGCTCCCGAGTGATCTTGAACTCGATCATGATGCGACCAAGGATGGGCAACGCGGTGATGGAGAAGGCCGTGGCGATAAACAGCGCCGAAGCGAGGGGATCGACGCCCGGCGACAGCCGCGGGGCCGCGACGTACCCGAAGCCGAAGCCCAGCGCGAAAGGCGCCGCCATGCTGGCCGTGGCGACATAGGTGACGGCGCGGCGGTGATGCCGGTCCAGGAGATGGGCAAAATCAAACTCGAGCCCAATCTGGAACATCAGCAGGATCAGGCCGATCTGCGACAACATCTGCATGGGTTCGGGCGGTGCCGACCGAAAGACGTATTCGAAGACCCCTGGCGCCACCAAGCCGAACAGGGAGGGTCCGAGCAGGATGCCGACGATGATCTCGCCCACCGCCGGCGACTGCCCGATGCGGTGCGCGACCTCCCCGCCCAGGCGCGCGGCCAGAATGATCACAGTCAATTGCAGCAGGGTGAAGAACAGCAGGGCCTCGGTCTGATGGACCGCGACAGCGTGCGCGGGCGCCGTCATATCATGCCTCCGTTCACCGAGATGATCTGGCCGGTGATACAGCTGGCCTGTTCCGAGGCGAGAAACCCCACCAGGTCAGCGACTTCCGCAGGTCTGCCGGCGCGCTTCATGGGCACCATGGCCGCGATGGTCTTCTCATCGAAAACCCCGTCGATCATGCCGGTCTGAATGATGCCAGGGGCCACGGCGTTCACAGTGATGCCGCGGCTGGCGAGCTCCAGGGACAACGCCTTGGTGGCGGCGTGGAGGCCCCCCTTAGCGGCGGCGTAGTTCACTTGACCGCGGTTGCCGGTCAACCCCGCGATGGAGGTGATGTTGACGATACGCCCCCATCGGCTGTGGACCATGGGCATGGTCAAGGGCTGGGTGACGTGAAAGAAGCCATCGAGCGACACGGCCAGCACCTTGTGCCACTGGCTAGCACTCATGCCCGGGAATACGGCATCGTCATGGACGCCCGCATTGTTCACCAGGATCTGAATCGGCGACTCCACGACCAGCCCCTCAAGGATGGCGCGACTGGCCTCGGCATCGGTGACGTCGAACGCGATGGCCTCGGCCGCGCCGCCGGTCGCGCAGATCTCTTCCGCCAGTGCTGTGGCCTTGGCCCGATTCCGATTGGCATGGACATAAACGTAGCAGCCATCCGCCGCCAGGCGTCGACAGATCGCCGCACCAATGCCGCCACTGCCGCCGGTGACGAGGGCGCGTTTCATGCTCGCGTCCCCAGCTTCGCCGCATCCAGCACCACGGTGAGGCGGCCGGTCAGCAGCAGACGATCCCCGGCGGAAAGGCTGAAACCGTAGAGGACGGTGTTGCTATCGCCCGAGAGGCGCTCGGCCTCCACGATCAAATCGGCATCGATATCATCCAGTCGTCCGACGTGCAGTTCGATCCCCCGCGCGCTGGCGAGATAACCGGCGCGGGGCGGCGCTTCGGGATCCGACAGCAGGGCGCCGTGGGCCGCCATGGCCTGGGCGGCATACTCGATGCCGCAGACAGCCCCCAACCAGCCATGGGCGCGCAGGGGGTTGTCCAGGGCACGGTGGCTCGACGCGGTGCAGCGGATGCGTTGAGCATCCCAGGCGTCGATGCAGTCCAACACGCACATCTTCCCTTGGTGCGGGATGTGGGCAAGTAGCCAGGCGCGGTCTAGCGGCACGGCTGGACATCCACGGCCAAGCTAAGGGGTTCCAGGTATTCCAGGATCACCCGGCCGTCCGCGCCCCGGGCGAGCCACTGCAACAGCGGCAAGCCACGAGCCGAGGGTATCTGGCGGCGCAGAAGCTCCAGGTCCGGATTCGCCACCCGGTGCAGCGGCGACTCCACCAGATCGATGCACAAGCAGGCCAGAGAATGGGGCCCTCGGTGCGGCATCAACGCCAGGGCCAGACCGAAAGCGGCTGGCAGCGGGCATTTGGCGTGCAACGGCTGGGGGTTAGGCGCGTCGTAGGTCACCAGCACGGCGCCAACGCCCTCGACGGTCACCTGGGTCATTGCCTCCAGCAAACCTGCACCGAAACTGCCGTCATAGGCGCAAAGCACCGTCGCCGGGGTCATGGCGCCGCAAGCGATGCCCCAGTAGCCGGCCGAGGCGTTGTGCACCGAATTGTGGAAGCGGGTGGGAGAGATGTGGCGGTCCTCCGACGCCAACATCTGACAGATGGCGTCGCAGTTGTCGCCATCCGCGCCGGACGAGGAGAACACGGCGACCAAGTGCTTGGCATCCAGCCCAGCGTTGGTGATCGCCTCTTGCGCCACGGCCAGTGCCACCTTCACCGCCAGACCCACGCGGCGGCGTTCCGGCGGCGGAAGTGCCGCCGGGGGCGGCACGACGACCGGCCGCGGCTGATAGTCGGTCTCACCGGCCAGGATGGGCTGCGCCGCAGCCCAGTTGTCCAGGCCCGGACCCAGAACGCCCACGCCGTCGAGCCATCCGCAGAGCGTGGCGGTAGCGAGGGATGTCATGTCAGCCTGCCCTTCCCAGCACCAGGCTGCAATTGGTACCACCGAAGCCGAAGGAATTGCTCATCACCCGCCGCGGTGCAACATCGCGATTGGCGGTCAGGTACTGGATCGGAGTGGCGGGATCGACGCGGAGGGTGTTGATACCCCCCGGCAGGAATGCCTGCTGCAGGGCCAAGGCGCTGATCACCGCCTCCAGACCGCCCGCCGCCCCCAGGGTATGGCCCGTCGCGCCCTTGGTCGAGCTGCACGGCGTCCGGGCGCCGAACAGGGCCATCACGGCCTTGCCCTCAGCGGCATCGTTGCTTGGAGTCGCGGTGCCGTGGAGATTGATGTAGTCGATGTCTGCCGCCTGCAGACCCGCCGATTGCAGGGCAGCGGCCATGGCCATCCGAGCGCCCAAGCCCTCGGGGTGGGGTGCGGACATGTGGTAGGCGTCGCTGGACTCACCGGTGCCCAGCAGCAGCACGGCATCGGCGTCGAGGCTCGGGCCGGTCCGCTCCAGCAAGGCAAAGGCAGCCGCCTCGCCGATGGAGAGGCCCTTGCGGTCCCGGTCAAACGGCCGGCAGGGATCCGGTGAGAGCAGCTCCAGGGCATTGAAGCCGTACAGGGTCGTCAGGCAGAGCGAGTCCACACCACCCACAATGGCGGCGTCGATGACGCCGGCTGCCAGCAGCCGCGCGGCGGAGGCGAACACTTTGGCGCTCGACGAGCAGGCAGTCGAGACAACCACGGCCGGCCCTTCAAGGCGGAAATACTGGCGAACGAAGTCGGCCACCGAATAAGTGTTATGGGTGGTGCGGTAGATGAAGTCGTCCGGCAAGGCGCCAGTGTGCGGATCACGCCGCCGGTAGGCCTGCTCGGTCTGCAGGATGCCGGCCGTGCTCGTACCGAGCAAGATACCCACCCGCCGCCGGCCATGCCGGGCAATAGCCGCCGCGACGGCGGACCTGAAGCCGTCCTGTTGCAAGCCCAGAAAGGCAAGGCGATTGTTCCGGCAGTCATATTCGGCCAGCGGGGCCGGCAAGGGGGCATCGTCCACCGCCAATACCTCGCCGACCTGTGTGTCGAGATCGCCGATCGTCTCGAAATGGCAAGGTGCCAGGCCGCCGCGTTGCTGGCGCAGGGCCGTCAGGGTCGCTTCGAGGCCGCAGCCCAGGCAACTGCTGGCGGTGAAATGGGACAGGTGGAGAGGGGTCACGAGGGAATATTGGCGGCCTGATGTTGCACTGACCTAGAGCCCCGCACCGACCTGCTGGCCCAGCCGCGCAATCAGCATGACGTTGGCAAACGGCAGGGCACCATTCATCGGGGCTGTCTCGACACGAAAGCCCAGCGCTTCCAGCGCCCGTATCCAGTCAGGCAAGCGGCGGCAATGCAGGCGGGGCAAACCATTGCCGCGGAAGAGAGCCACCGCGCGGTCGATCCAGCGACTCACCTGGAATCCCGGACCGGCGCCGGCATCCCCCACGCGGGTCAGGAGAAGGCCGCTGGGCGGCAGGGCCGCACGTGCCCGTCGCAGGATGTCGTGCTGCGACGCGGCATCGACATAATGTACAGCGTCCGTGATCACAACCACATCGGCCTGGCCAAAGTCCACAAGGCGCATGTCGCCCTCCTCGAAGCGGGCTGGCCACGCCCCCGGCCAGTCGCCGGCATCATACAGTTGCCGGGCGGACAACAGCCAGGCCGCCAGCAGTCCCTGGCCGCAGCCCAGATCGAGGATGCGGGCATTGCCCGGGAACAGCCCAAGCTCCAATAGGCAAAAGAACACGGGGTCCTTGCCCAGCTTACCCCGAGCGAAGTGGTAGGCGAATTGACCGGCGGCCCGGTAGCGCTCGCTGGCGTGGTCGATGAGGCGCTTGCGCAAAATCTCGGGGCCCAGGGTCATCGAGGGGGTCATGGCTCGGAGCTTTCCAGGGCCGACCGCAGGGTGATGGTCTTGAGGCCCATGGCGACCGCCGCCTCCAGCACCCGCGGCAGTGCCGTCAGGATGACCGGCCCTGGCCGCAGCCCAGATCGAGGATGCGGGCATTGCCCGGGAACAGCCCAAGCTCCAATAGGCCAAAGAACACGGGGTCCTTGCCCAGCTTACCCCGAGCGAAGTGGTAGGCGAATGGACCGGCGGCCCGGTAGCGCTCGCTGGCGTGGTCGATGAGGCGTTTGCGCAACACCTCGGGGCCCAGGGTCGTCGAGGGCGTCATGGCTCGGCGCTTTCCAGGGCCGACCGCAGGGTGATGGTCTTGAGGCCAATGACGGCCGCTGCCTCCAACACGCACGGCAAAGCGGTCAGGATGACCGGCTGACCCGCGACGGTGCGGGCGGCGTTGCCGTCGTGCAGCAGCAGGATGTCGCCCGCGGCGAGGTCACGGGTCAAACGGCGGACCACATCGCCGGCGTCCCGGTTGCGGGTGTCATAGCCGCGCCGGGTCCAACTGGCCAGGTGGAGGCCGTGCCGGGCCAGGATGGGCTCCAGAAAAGGATTGCGCAGGCCGGCAGTGGGCCGAAAGAAATGGGGCCGCTGGCCGGTGAGGGCGGCCAGATGGTCCTGGCCCGTTTGGACCTCCCTGGCCATGCGGCGAGGCCCGAAGGTGGCAAAGTGATGGTCATGGTGCTGGCTGTGGTTCTCCACGGCATGACCCCGCCGAACGATCTCCCGGCATAGCTCGGGGTGGTGCTGGGCCTTTGAGCCGATACAGAAAAAGGTGGCGTGGGCGTCGAAGCGATCGAGCAGATCGAGCACCTGCGGCGTCACCTCCGGATCGGGCCCGTCATCGATGGTGATGGCAATGCGCCCCGGTGCCGCCGCAGGCGGCAGTCGCACCCAGTTGGGACCGAGGCATCGGCTGCGCGGCCAGAGGCCGGCGGCGGTGAGAACCAGATGGTTGGCGGCCAGCGCACCCAGCCCCCAAGGCCACAGCGCCGGCTGCATCGCAATCAACCCCAGCACCCCGGCGTGGAGCGCGACGGTTGCCTGCAGAAGCGGGGCAGGTCGCCACTGGCGGCCGGCGTGGGGAGGCGGCAGGGCCTTCATGTCCGACGCGCCAGGATGGCGGAAAAGCCCAAGGCGAGGATGGCGCCCGGACCGACGGTGGAGCCGATCGCGTTGAGCACTGGCACGCTGGAAAAGGCGAGGATGCCAAAACCGACCACCGTGGTGCTGGCGGCGAGCAGCAGGGAGGCTAGAACACGCGGGGACATGCCCCCTTCCGCAACGCCCCGGTCAAAGAATAGGGCGTAGTTGGAACCGACGGCGACCACCAGCAGCATGCCGACCAGGTGCAAGATGGTGAGTTGGTGACCGGCCAGGACTAGGCTCGCGATGACCACGGTGACGGCAACGGCCAGCGGGGCGACGATGCGGAATACCCGACCTGGCGAACGGGTCGCCGCGAATAGCAGGCCGAAGATGGCGGCCAGGCCCGCGAGCGACAGCAGGATGGCCTCGCGCAGATAGCCTGCGTAAAGGCGGTCGGACTCGCCCTTGATGTCGACGAAATGGACGCCTGCCAGGTCCGTCTCCGCAAGGGCAACACGGACCCGCTCCGCGTCGAGGCTGTGAGATGCCGCGATGCGCAGCGGCAGCAAGGCGGTCCAGCGCTCCCCCGACGGCAACAGCAGGGCATCTACGCCCTCCGCCAGGGAACTACCCTCGATGTCTTGCCGACTCAGGGGCGTCTGGCCGCGAGCCTGCGCCAAATCGGCAAAGAACGGTTCGAAACGATCCGCCTGTAGGGGTAGTTCCGCGATGGCCGCCTTGAAACGCCCACGCAGCTCTGCGTCCAGCGGCAGGCTGGCCTGGCGCTGGCGCTGCGTCGCCTGGCTGGGCAGATAGGACGCCGGGCTCTCGAAACCATCAATAACGCCTGCAGCTTCCAGCCGTTGGAGGGACGCTGCGACCTGTTCGCTGCGGGCCAGCGCCGCCTCCTGGTCGGCGGCAGCTACCACCGCCAGATAGCGTACATCCGGGGCGCCCAGGTCAGCCCGCATGGCCATGTCGAGGGCCTGATCGGCGGCGGGCACAGGGCTCAGTGCCGCCAGCTCGCCGCTCCACATGCCGTCGCGCTTCGCGACGACCACAATGCAGGCGGCCGCAAACAACAGCAGGACAGGCCCGCGCAGGCGGCCAGCCCGCCCAACCCCGACCTGAAGGAGGCGGCCAAAGGCGGTGACATCGCGTACCCAGAGGTTCGGAGGCAAGAGGGTCGGCAGCACGAAACGGGTAACCAGGGCAGCGGTGACCAGGCCGGCGATGGCATAGAGGCCGAGTTGGGCCAGACCGGGGAAGCTGGAAAAGAGCAGGGAGGCGAAGCCGATCACCGAGGTCAAAACGCCGATCCGAATGGTCGGCCAGAAGGCCGCAGCCCAGTTGCCCCCCGTCTCGCCGGCCGGGCCTTTGCTCCATTCCGACTGCATGAGCAGGTAGATGGAATAATCCACCGCCTCGCCGATCAGGGCGGCCCCGAAGCCGAGGGTGACGCCATGAACCACCCCGAATCCCAGGCTGACTGCCGCCGCGCCGGCCAATATGCCGGACAGCACCGGCAACAGACCCAGCAGCACCGCCATGGGGGAGCGGTACACCAGCAGCAGGAGACCGACGATGATCAGGCTGCCCAGGCCGGAGAGGCGTATCACCTGGCCCTTGATGGCGTCGCGTGCCGCCACGGAAAAGGGGCCGGGTCCGGTCAGGACCAGCCGCATCTCCGGCCCGGAAGCCACCCGAAAGGCCGCCCGGATGGCCCCGACCGCCTCGGCCTGTCCGTCCGTATCCACCCCCTCGGCACGGGTGCGCGCCAGGAGCAACGCGCGCTGACCGTCGCGGGAAACCCAGACGCCGTCGGCCAGTTGCGGCCGATGGCTGCTCCCCATGGCATCCAGCAGTTGCATGAGCTCGCCGGTGGGGTCGCGCGGCAGCAAGGCCTTGCTGAACAGCCCGGCGGAGGTAGCCAGCAGGTCGATGCTGTCCTGGACTCCGGCACGCAAGCCCTCCACAGTGAAGCGATCGGCATTCACCGTCGGACTCAACAGATAGCGGTTCTCGAACAGGACCTGTCGGTCCCGCTCCAGCCCCAGGGTTTCGCCATTGGCAATGTGCAGAAAGCGGGGGTCGGCCCGCAGCCGGCCAGCCAGATCGCGCGACACGCGGGCGCGGGCGGCTTGGTCGCCCCCCTCGATGCCCACCAATATCAGGCGGGAGGCGATGCCGGACTTGAGTTGGTCGATGAGGAGCTGCTGTTCCTGGGTGGGAGCACGCGGCAGAAAGGCAGACAGGTCAGCCGTGTAGGTCGCCCGAGCGACCAGCCAGACACAAGCGATCAGGAAGGCCAGCCAGACGGCGATCGCGGCACCGCCACATCGGCTCATGGCCCGGGGCCCTTCCGGACGCTCATCACCGAGCGGTCGCCATCGGCCTGAAGGATCTCCACCGTGCGTACCTCGTCCCGAGCCCCTTCCATACGGATGCGGGCGATGACGCTGGCCACCCGGGTGTCCAGCGGCGTCAGCACGAGGGTCCAACCATCACGGCCGCCTTCGAGACCGAGGCGATAGACCCGTTCCAACGCCTCACGGTCGCCCGCCAGCGTGGCGCGTATGCTCTCGGTCATGCCCGCCACCTCCGGATAGTCCTTGAGCTGCAGGACATGCTTCTGCATCTGCCGCTCGACGGTAAGGACATCGCCGTCCAGCACGAGGGTTTCGACCTTCGGCTTGAGCGTGCGTTTCTCCAGCCGGGCCGGGGGGACGAACAGAAGCTCGCCGGACGATTCAACGGGCTGGTCCAAGATGGCAATGTACTTCTTCTCGGTGAAGGTGGCCGCCCCGTGCCGGCTGTTGGCCATTGCTCCAAGGAGCTGGCCCAGGGTGAATTGGGCGGCCCCGGCGGACAGACTGAGCCCGAGCACCAAGACCGCAAGCATCCCCGTACCCGTCAACCGCTGCGTCCTTGGGTTCATGAGGGATCGGGGCCGCCGCCCGCCGGTGGCCGCCAGAAATCGAAGAAATTGAACCAATTGAACGGCTCGGCACGACAGTGCCGCTCCAGACTGGCCGCATAGGCGACGACCGCCTGGCGGATGGCGGCATCCCGGTCCTTGTGCCCGACGTCCGTGAAGTCAGCCAAGGGCTCGAAATGGACGGCATAGCGGTTGCCCCCCAGATAGAGGCCCGCCATAAAGAGCACTGGACGCTTGAGCATGGCCGCCAGGCGCATGGGACCGACAGGAAACGCGGCCGTTTCACCGAGAAAAGGCACCCGCAAGGTTGGGCCGTCGTCCAAGGTCCGATCCCCAAGCACGCCCAGCGCCATACCCTCATCCAACCGTGCCTGCACCTGGAGCATGGAATCGAGCTGGCCAAGGGGAATGATGTC
>Ga0031656_10000229_pt1 | contig 17542 bp, 14 predicted proteins | sample FrelakmetDIP11DI_FD_55080 | JGI IMG/M metagenome (GOLD analysis project Ga0031656, IMG submission 55080) | Freshwater lake sediment microbial communities from the University of Notre Dame, USA, for methane emissions studies - DIP11 DI | ecosystem: Environmental > Aquatic > Freshwater > Lake >... | reverse complement strand
CTATGCGTGGGCTGGTTGCATTGGGTGAAGCAGAGGTGTGGCGTGATCCTCTGGAAAGCATCGAGTTCATCCCCAATGAACCACCATCCCTGACAAGCGACCAATCCGCTGCCTGGAAGGAAATAAAGGCTGGCATTCACAGGGCGGCAGGCGGAAAATCGATCCAACCCTATTTATTGCACGGCGTCACTGGCTCTGGCAAGACAGAAATATATTTGCAGGCGGTTCAGGAAACCCTGCAACTGGGTCGCCAGGTGATCGTGCTGGTGCCGGAGATTGCCCTGACGCCCCAAACCATCCGGCGTTTTGTGAGCCGCTTTCCAGGTCAGGTGGGTAGCATGCATTCGCGCCTATCAGCCGGGGAGCGCTACGATACCTGGCGCCGAGCCAGGCTAGGCCAGATCTCGGTAGTGGTAGGTCCACGCAGCGCNCTGTTCGCTCCTTTTCAAAAGCTGGGGTTGATTGTGGTGGATGAGTTCCATGACGACACATACTACCAGTCGGAATCGCAGCCTCATTACCATGCACGGGATGCAGCAGTTATTTATTCACAAATTGCCGGGGCGGTGTGTGTGTTAGGCTCTGCCACACCAGATATCGTCAGTCAGTATAAGGCTGAACAAAGAAAATGGCATTACCTGAGCCTGCCTCTGCGCATCCTGGCACACCACCAGGCAGTGCAAAGCCAGGTGAAGAAGCTTGGGATCCACTCGAAGTACCGGTCCCTCAGCGATGAGGCAGAGACCATTGACCTGCCTCCCGTTGAAGTTGTGGACATGCGCAAGGAATTATTAGCAGGAAATAGGTCGATATTCAGCCAGGCACTGCAAGACGCTCTCAACAAGACGTTGGAGAATGAACAGCAAGCCATCCTGTTTCTAAATCGGCGCGGCAGTGCAACTTATATTTTCTGCCGGGATTGTGGTTATATCCTTAAATGCCCACGTTGCGATCTACCTTTGACTTCTCATACTGCACGCTCCAAGGCAGGTATCGAGGGGCAAAGCAGCAGGGATATACTCAACTGCCATTACTGCGGGTACACACGACAAATCCCGATCACTTGCCCACAATGCCATGGCGAACGCATTCGGCAATATGGCACTGGGACCGAAAAAGTAGAGGCTGAAGTACTCGCACTCTTCCCCGAGGCTCAGACCTTGAGGTGGGATTTTGAGAGCACTCGCCAAAAAGGCGCTCATGAAGCGATCCTCAGCCATTTTGTTAACCGGCATGCCAATGTTCTGATTGGCACCCAAATGATTGCCAAGGGATTGGACCTACCCCTGGTTACCCTGGTGGGTGTGGTGCTGGCAGATGTGGGATTGAGCTTGCCCGATCTACGGTCCGCAGAAAGGACTTTCCAGATACTCACCCAGGTAGCCGGGAGAGCCGGTCGCAGCCCATTAGGTGGGCAGGTAATCCTGCAGACCTTCCAGCCTGAACATTATGTCATCCAGGCTGCCTCCAGGCATGATTACCAGGCTTTTTATGAACAGGAGCTGGCGTACCGGCGGCAGTTACATTACCCACCTTTCTCTCAGCTCGTGCGCCTGGAATACCGGCATCAAGAATACGAACGCGCAGAGGCATCTGCCAACAGGCTTGCCAGCCAGATCAAGACCTGGCTGACAGAAGAGAATCGACGGGAGACGGAAGTGGTCGGCCCGGTGCCATGTTTTTTCCCACGCCGGGGTGGATTGTACCGCTGGCAGATCGTGCTGCGCGGTCCTGACCCGGCATCGTTGCTCAGGGGTCGATCTCTCGGTGAATGGCAGATTGAGGTAAATCCACCTTCTTTGCTATAATACCCATGGATGTTTTATACGTGGTAAATAGCTATCCTATCCATTTCAGAATCAGTTGTCGTGTTAGGAGGTCGATATGGAAAGTTTGAAGCGAGGTTGGGCTTTTCTTAAACAATCATGGCAGATGGCGATTAAAGACAAGGACCTGATCAAGCCATCCATTTATACAATATTCGCAGGCTTCATCGTTACCCTGATCCTGGTCGTCCCGATTGGATTCGTGACCTTTCTTATACAAGATAGCTTGTTTGGAAAATATATCATTTATATCTTATGGGCAATTGTGATCTTCATCCAATACACCGTAGGGTATATATTCTCCGCCATGACGGTGTATCTCATCTTTGGTTACCTGGCAGAAGGGGATGGGAGGATGGATAAAGCCTGGACGATCGTTAAACGGGATGTCTGGGATATCGCCAGCCTGGCGGCAGCATCTACGGCGGTCAATCTGTTTTCGAGTGCAGTGAGGGGAAGAGGCAAGGGTGGTGGGCGGAGTTTTTTGGCTGGGTTGATTGAAACCGTGTGGACGGAAGCATCCTTTTTAATCCTGCCAGCCATGGTGATCGAGGACATCAATTTGAAAGCTGGTGTCAAGCGTGCCACTCAGATCATCAAGGATAATCTGCTATTGGTAGGCATCAGCACAGTGGGGGTTAAGGCTATTGTAGGGTTTGTAAGCTTCATCATCGGCGCATTGGGAGTTGGAATTGGCCTGGGTGTGGGTGTGGGAATCATTTCATTAAGCCAGGGTTCAACAGCAGGTTTAATCATTGGTGTAACAATGGGTATTCTGGTCGCCACTCCTTTTATCATGTTTGCCACCGTGATCAGCAGCTACACTGCCACGGCATACCACACCTGCCTGTACCTTTGGGCAAGGGATGTAGAACGCGCCCGCCAGGCTGGGGAAACCGGTGTAGTCACGGCTCCTTCACCTTTGGCCTCCGCCCTGCAGTGAACGGGTTATTCGGGAATTAATTCTAACCAGAGACGGAGAAGTATATGCCCCAAATGCGCCATGAAAGCTTAACCTGGGACGATGTCGACAAGCTGATCGACCATTTACTGCCACAATTTCAAGGCGATTTTGAGGCGATGGTGATCATCACCCGCGGAGGGATTGTCCCAGGTGGACTGCTGGCAGAAGCAACCGGCATTCCCACGATCCTGACAGCAGCAGTGGACTTCCCAGCGGAAGTAGAACGTCAAAAGACAGGCTTGTTCGCCTGGCCGCGCTTCATCCAATTCCCCAATGAGGAGCTGCTGCGTGGAAAACGTTGCCTGTTGGTGGATGATGTGTGGGGGTCAGGTAGGACCATCACAGCGGTAAAGAATCGCATTGCGGCAGCAGGCAGCACCCCGTTTACCTGCGTGCTTCACTTTAACCCATACCGCACCCTGTTTGGAAATGTCAGACCCGACTACTATGCTGCCATCACAGATGCACACATCATTTACCCGTGGGAGATAGACCGGGGTCCCAGTAAAGTGCTACAAGGTTAGCTTACAGGATCAGCTGAATAACTCAGCCACAATACGATCGGCGGGCGGCTATCGGATATCGTTCTCATTGGGATCCAGCAGGACGACCAAACCNAATGCCCCCATATCTGCAAACAGCATNGGGGCCAGGAAAGGTGCGCCTCGGATGAAGCGCTCCACCACGACGGCATTATCCATAACCAGGTTGCGTTGGATATGCAGGAACACACCCAGCAAGCCTACCAATATCAGCAACACCATCGCCACCAGGTAGGTAATCAGGTCACTACGGCGAGGATGCTCCAATGCTCCAAGCAGCACTGCCACAATGGTGCCAAATATGCCAATCGCTGTCGGCAACCATAACCATGGGTTATCAAATTCAGTCCGGGCNTGATCCAGCACGCTGGAAATTACAGTTGCCAGGATTCCCAAGCCTACCATGAAGAAGAANGCATTGGTCTTGCTGAAGGGTAGTTGTAGTTTATGCCCTCCCAGCAAGGTCAGGCGTCCGCTGTCGGNTGGTTNCTCCAACCAGACTGCGCTGATACCCATCAAGCCGACCAAAGCGAAGGTGAGGGGTCCCAGGATGGGGGGTGCCCAGATGAAGAGCGGCACCGAAATAATCTCTCCAAGAGAGGCGTAGGGCAAGGCAGCCCGGACGAGGTGGAACCAGACCCCCAATAAACCAACTACCAAGCTGGCAAGATAGATCAGGGTAGCAATCACTGAAGCCAGGGTACGCTTACGAAGGGCAAGAAGACCGGCCAGCATTAATAACACTCCGGCAACCGGTCCNAAGATGATCGGGATCCATTCCTTGGGCATGATGGTNCCGCTGATCGAATGGGCCAGGTAGGTTTCAAGACCTAGCAGGAGTTCATTCAAAGCCAGCATGAGCAGCATTGCCTGGTCGCGTGTGACGGGGATGCGAACGCGCTTGATGAAGGGGAAAACGGTCGCCAGGTGGTACATGATCAGGGCGTAGCTCCCGCCGCCTGCAACTTTTCATTGACCATCTCTTCCAGCTCAGACATGGTATCCAAAAGCGGATATACGCCATGCCATTGGGAGTAATCGGGTCCCTGCATCCACATACCAAACTTAGCCACACGTCCCCAATAATGCCACAGGTCAAAGTAGGTAAAATCGATCGGCTCGTCGAAGGGTTCACTGGTTAGCAAACCTTGCTCCTGGAGAGGAGCCATCAAGTCGTTGCTCGCCTGAACGTAACCATTAATTTGCTCAGTGGCGGGGTCTGCAGCGGCGTACAAATCCTTTATGAAATTCTGGTTGTGACATTCGAAGCAAACGCTCTGCATGCGTACCATGTTATCCTGCCAGCTGGGACGGCGCTGGCTGATGGAGGCGAACAGGTACCATGTCAGGCGGTCGCCTACATCATGGGTGGTGCCCGTGGTCCCGAAACCGCTCATATGGCACAAGGCACAGGTTGGAGCTGGAAAATCAACCACCGACAGGTTGCCGGCTTCAGCATCCCAATTCCACGTCTCACCCATGGTGGCATACATGATACCGTGGGCAGACTCCTGGTAGATTTCCCATTGGGGATGGTCAGGACCGATATGGCAATTGTTGCAAGTCTCAGGTTTGCGGGCTTGTTCGAGGCTGAAGCTGTGGCGGATGTGGCACTTCTGGCAACGCCCAACCGATCCATCCATAGCAGGCNCTCCAATGCTNTGGCAGCCTTCACAGGTAAAGGGAGTCAGGACGGGTCCTTCAATGGCAGCAATTGCATTACGACCTTTATCAGGGGAAAATGAACCTTCTGGAATGCCTTCATACATCGCCATCTGTTCTGGAGGGAGCTCTTTTGAACCTTCAACAGCCACCCAGGANGGCAGGCTGTGGCGGCTCTGGTAATACTGGGCCACCTCAGCTTCATGGCAGGTTTCGCACTTGGCGGTTGTAGGCGCTGCCAGTACAAATGCTCCTTCGTGCTCAACGGCACCGGGATAATCCGCACTTACTTCGTGGCAATTCCTACAGGTGACTTCAGCAGCTGCCATAGTGCTGTGGCTGAACTGGTCAACAATGCCTGGAGATTCCGCCCGATGGCAGGTGACACATTCATCGTTGCTATTGGCCAGGACATCCACCTCGCTTAAGTCTACCGGCGTGCCTGCCTGCCCGATCGCCCAGATAATGAATGCTATGCCAAGGAAAACGATCACAATCACCAGACTAATGATCAGAATACGGTACTTTCTTACTGGCTTTGAAGGTTGGTCCATCGCGCCTCCTTTCATCTGCGATTAATCTTAACACACTGAAGGCTATATTGGAAAAGTATATTTCAATACATCAACAATTCACGATGTAATTTTCCAAAAATCAAAATCCACTAATGGGTATACCGTCTACCTTTCCAGAGCACCCCTCTACCAGAGATCACATTAAATGCTGAGGCAGCCATCATGAAGGTGAAAATGAGTGCACCGAGCGGAAATGTGAAAGCGTATGAACTGTGAATGGAAAAAGCCCGGCAAGCCTGGAGGCGCTTAAAGATTAGATATACCCAAAGCACACCAGCCTCACCAGCGATGATTGCGGCAGTGATAGCCCCTGTAGAGGTTAGCCAAACCAGACCTCCAAACAGCCAGATGGGGAGCAAAATGGAAACCACCAAACCGAGGAAAGCCCCAAATAACAATAACCACAGCCTGTCCTGCAATCCCAAGTAGATATTCTTGGTCCAGCCTTCCCACATCTCGGGAAGGGAGGTATACATGCGCGTCCTGGCAACCTTGCGCCCATCGGCGATGATCAGCCTGTGACCAGCCTGTTTAACCAGGGTGGCAATGGCTTTATCTTCGTCGACCCTTTCCTTGANTGCCGTATGCCCACCGATNTGGTCGTAAACGGAACGTTTGACCAAGATGAACTGCCCGTTGGCAATTGCATCCGGTGTGTTGGGGTCATTCACGCGCTGGGCTGGGAACCCAAAGGATAAACCCAGGAAAACCAAGGGCAGGATGGTCTTTTCCCAGAAGCTGCCCAGCTCCTGATCTGTCAAGATGGAGAACATATCAGCACCCTGCTTCAATGCCATACGATAGGTCGTCCAAAGCAAATTCGGCTCAGCAAAGGTGTCGGCATCCATAAAACAAAGCCACTCTCCCCGGGCAACTGCTGCACCCTGCACCAGGGCATGCGGCTTTCCAGCCCAGCCTGCGGGGAGCTCTGCACCATGGATGATGTGTAGATGCGAATCCTGATCCTTTAGAACTGATAGGATATTGGGGGTTTCATCGCTGGAGCGGTCATCGACCACAATGATCTCGTAATTCGGAAAGGTTTGTGCAAATAATGTCCGTGTACAACGCTCAATATTGCGCGCTTCGTTTCGGGCTGGGACGATCACAGAGATTAGAGGGGATTCGGCATCCGTTGGAAAATCACCCGGGTCAGACCCTGGTTCAACCATGATGTCGAGATTGCTCCGCCCATGCACCAGCCAGATGATATACACCCCTAACCCCATGGCCAGAGTGGATAAAGCGATCAGCAAGACCATGCTTATACCACCCTCACCAGGCTGCCTTGGTCAGTCTTCTCCACCTCGATACGGTTGGGGAAGGCATCTTTCAGCTCTTCGATATGGGTTATGACCAGTATCTTTGCGAAATCCTGCTTGACCATGTTGATGGCTTCGATCAGGTGCTGTCTGCCCATCGCATCCTGGCTACCGAAACCTTCATCGATCACCAAGGTTTGCAGGCGTGCACCGGCACGCCGGGCGAGCAGCTCAGAGAGAGCCAGCCGGATGGCAAAGTTCACCCGGAAGGCTTCACCACCCGAATAAAGCTCATAATCACGTGTTCCAGCACCATCTGAAATGAGAATATCCAGGGTTTCCCGCAGGTCTTCGCGTTTCTTATCTTTAAATTGTGCCTGGGTGGCAAAGCGCACAGACATACTGCCCTCGCTTAAACGATCAAGCAAGTTATTGGCCCGCGATTCAATTTCTGGCAGGGCTTGTTCAATCAACAGAGCGGGCACACCATCCTTGCCAAATGCCCGTTCAAGCTGTTTATATTGCCCGACCAGGCGCGCTAGTCCCTCACGCTGGGCGGTGAGATCTTTGAGGCGAATTTTCAAGTCCTTCAAGACCATCACCTTCTGCTGGGCGGCACCCACTTCCAATCTCTGATTGTTCTCCCCTTCGAGCAACTCATGCAGGCTGCGTTCGGCTGAAACCAGGTCAGGGGCTTCCGCTTCGGCGGCTGCCAGACGGGTGCATATGGCATCGTATTCCTGTTGGAGATGGGATACTTCGGTGGTCAATGCTTCCAGCTGCCTATGCGTTTCGCCAATCTCGCGCTCCAGGGGCTGTAGAGCAGCCCGAGCAGCTTCCAGAAGGCGTAATTCACCCTCAGCAGTGCGTGCAGCGGTCTCCAGTTGGCGACTGACATCATGGGCAGCAGCATCATAACCAATGGATTTCAATTCAGCATCGATTTCCGCCAATAGCTTACGTTGGTCCAGTGCATAAGACTCAGACTCTAATATTTGGANGACTTCAGCCATGTGGGGAGCACCTTTCTTTACCCACACATCATTTGTTTGCTGGATGGCTTCGATCTGCCCAGTGAGCCGGGTGACAGCCTGGGTGAGGGCCAACCGCTCACTATCTGCGCTGGAAAGGAGGGCAATCTGGGCTTCGATTTCCCCCACTTTCTGATCCGCCTCCTTCAAGTAAGCCAGGTTTAGGCGGTAACGATCCCCCATTTCCTTTCCCTGGGCGGCAATCTCATCAATCAGNTGGAGGCGGTCATGTGTCTCCAAGGAGCGGCCGCATAACGGGCAGGCTGCCCCTTCTGTTTGAGAAAGTTGGTCGATACGGGCTTTTAGCTGGTCCATCTCGGCTTTTAAACGGGGGTTTTCAGCCCTTGATTCCGCCTGCCTCTGCCGGGCAGCCTGCAAGTCGGCATCCAGAGCAGTACGTTGGNTGATCGCTTGCACAACCCTATCCAGAGCCTCCCGGGCATNGGTAACCTGTGCTTCAAGCTCCACCCGTGANNCGTTGTGAGCCTGGATTTGTTTTTCAGACNGCTGGAGTTGGTCCAGTTCCTGGCGTAAACGTGCCTTTTCTGCTTCAATCTCCATGCGCGGCGCCTGGCGCTTGATTTCATGCTCCATAAAGCGGGCGGCCACTTCATCCCAACGTTCCAACTCTACCCTGCGCTCCATCCAGGAGGCATAGGCGGCTTCAGTCTCATCCGCATTTGCCACCTTATGGGCATATTCCTCCCGCTCCTGGTTACGGGCAGATAGGCGAGCATCCAGCTCGTTCAGCCGGTTTTGGGATGCTTCAAGCTGGCCTCCAAGCATGTTTACCAGCTTGCGCTGTTCACCCAGGGTAGCATCCACTTTGCGGGCTTGCTCGAGCAGCTGCTCCTGGGCTTTGCGTGCCTTGGCCAGGTGTTTCAAATCCGCTTGTAAAGCAGCCAGGCGCTCGGTGCGAGCATGCTCTTCACTCAACTCCGTATTAATCTCGGCTGTACGACCATCCAGGCTGGTTATTTCTGATTCAATCCCTTTTCGACGCTCAATCACGCGCAGCTTGTAGGTTTCCCACACTTCCAGCCCCAGGATGCTGCCCAGGATGCGCTTGCGGTCACCGGGTTTCTGCTGAGTGAACTGGTCAGCCTTGCCTTGCAGAAAGAAGGAGGCATTCACAAAGGTTTCATAATCCAGGCGCAGGGTTTGCTCGATCAATTCCTGGGTATTGCGCAGGGTAGCTCCAGATAGGGGTCTCCACTTTCCATCCGAAGGATCACGGATCTGGAATTCCAATATGGTCGTCTTGCCTTTCGCCAGGGTGCGCTGCACGCGGTAGGTATTACTTTCGTATTCAAATACAAGGGCAACCTCAGCGACATTTGAATGCAGGTTGATGAGGGACTCGTCACGTTTTCGTGCCTGGCCGAACAACACCCAAGTGAAGGCATCCAGCAGGGATGACTTGCCTGCCCCATTGGACCCGGAGATGCAAGCCAGTTCGAACTGGGTAAAATCCAGCTCAGTTGTTTCCTGATACGAGAGAAAACCGGTAATGGTGAGTTTAATCGGGATCATCCTGCCTCCATTCTATGGGCTTAAGTATAATCGCACTGGCTTTGAAACCAATTATTCTTAATATAGTAAAATTCTCTCATGGCACCAGAGACGCATTCAAGACCACTGACTACACGCAGCCAATTATCCAGGTGGATGGGGTGGACGAAGCACTCTTATTTCCTGCTGAGCGGTTTCCTGCTCACCTTGTTCCTGATGGGTTATATCTGGTGGCCATTAGCCAAAGAATACCTGTCTTTTATCGATTGGCATGGCAACTGGTGGCTATACATGGATTGGCTGCTGCTGGGTATCTTCCTGCTCATGTCGATGCTGATCATGGCAGGTGCAGACTTGCGGGTTGATCTCAAGATCATCCTGGTGGGCATGGTTGGTGGGCTGGTAATCGAATCTTGGGGCACCCAGACCAACCTATGGCATTATTACACCGCCGAACGCCCTCCGCTGTGGATCATCCCTGCCTGGCCGATCGCCAGCTTATCGATCGACCGCCTGGTTCGCATTCTACAGAAAAATACTCCACCGGTGGGTAATCAATGGTTCAAAATCACCTACTGGGTCATCTTTCCAGTATTTTTTGTAATGATGCTCAGCTTCGTTCGCCCCACGCTGGACAAATCCTTAACCATTTGTGCCCTGGGGTTGGTAGCCTTTCTCATCCTCACCCCCACAAACCACCGTCTGGCAATACTGACTTTTGTGGCCGGTGCGGGGCTGGGATATTTTCTTGAGCGGTGGGGCACCACCCGGGAATGCTGGACATACTACACATTTCAAACCCCTCCATTGTTTGCCATCCTTGCTCACGGAATGGCTGCGGTTGCTTTCTGGCGTACGGTATTGTTGGTGAATGGGGTTGTCAGTAAATTTAAGCTGAACCAGCAACACAGCCCCACTGATGCACTTGCCAGCGATTAACCCTATCCACTGAATCTGAAGTTAAATCAAATTATCCGGACCGTCCATAACTGCCTGGGCCAGCTTTTGCAAGTCATTCCGCTCGGATGGCTCGACATGGCTTGCGCGCCAATAACGGTCCAGAAGCTCAAGCGGGGTCAGGCTGCCAACGGTTTCATCTTGAGAGAGGCGGGCACGCGCTTCGATCATCGGGCGCTTGATGAGGTGGAATTCAAATGCACCTGAAGCATATTGGCGTAATGCCACCTCATCGATCAATGTCTCCCATTCACGTGGGTATTCCAACACCAGGCGTACAATGGCTCCCTCCAGCTTTAAAGCTTCGGGAAGGCATCTCTGCAGCTGGCCGGTGACATTCTCCTGGCTCTTCAATCGTATACTGCGATCAATAAAGGGACGGATATCCTTCAGCTTGCGCCATTCCACTTCAGAATGACCATGTTCCACATGGGCGATAACAAAAAATTTATCATCTGCTGCTTCACCAAAATCCACTCGCTCGATCGAACCAGGATAAATAACTGGCGGGTGGGCATTCTCGTTCAGGTTTTGGGATTTATGGATATGCCCCAGGGCAACATAGTCCAGGCGCGGGTCACGCACGAGCGAACCCGGCAGCACCAGGTCACTGCCCAGCATGACGGTACGCTCACCGCCGTAGGTTGCTCCCTGCACTGAGGCATGGGCGGTAAGCACCACAGGGAGGTTTGGGTCCGCCTCGTCCAATGAATTCTTCACGATGGCAGTCAGGCGCTCTTCAATGGCTTCGTTGACCTCTCCAAGACTGACCGCACTGATCTCCTGGCTGGCCATCAGACCTGCCCGTGAAATCCAAGGCAGGGCAATGACCTGCACAGGCAAACCCCACAGATCGGCTGGTTTATAAAAAGCCGGGCGATCCAATACCAATACATTGGGCACTTCGAGGGTATTGAATGGATCAAGGGTGTGCGCCCTTCCCAAGGTAGGCGAGGTGTCATGGTTTCCGATCAACAACAGGGTTGGGATGCCCGCCCTGGAGAGGCGCATCACTCTCTTCCCCCACTCCCGCTGGAAGGTGGGTGCAGGGTTACGGTCCTTGTAGGCATCCCCGGCAAACAACACCAGGTCAACCTTCTCGGCAATGGCGGTATTAACAATGGTATCGAGTGACTTCAAGAAATCCTGCACGCGTACCGGCAACCCACTAATGGGATCATGCCGACCTTTGTTGGCCATATCAATATGCGCATCGGAAAAGTGAAGAATGGTCAGCATTGAATTTCCTCCCAAACGATTTGTGTCATGGATCAGGGCGATACGCCCAGCTGTTCCAATTGATAGAGGCCGGGGGCGAAGTCGGGGTGCAGGCGCACGCTCTCACGAAAATCAGCGATGGCGGCATCCGTCTGACCCAAGGCCAGCTCTCCCATGCCGCGCCAGTACCAGGTTTCTTCGAGGACATCATCACCGATCGTGTTGAAGGTGACATTAGCAAGGTCGATCACATCCTGGTAGCGCCCGCTGTAATAGTACGCAAAATACGGTCCGGTCTGGTACCAAAGCATGCGGAATGGCCGCTGGTCGTCATCCGGCAGGTTGGCATATAACTGGAAGGCATAATCATAGGCATAGGCAGCATCCACGTATTCCTTCAAGTTGACATGGCTGGTACCGGTATTGAAAGCAGCAAAATACTGGTCAATGCCAGACAATGTAGATGTTTCGTTGTTGGCAACCTCCAGGGCACGCCGGCTGGACCAATCGGTATCGGCATAGTCACCGAGCAACTTCAACAGCTCCGCTTCACGCTCGAGCGGGTAGACCACCATGAAGAGGTTATCGAATGAGCGCCAACCATCGTTGAAGTCAACATAAGGGAATTCGTGGTTCTCGCCCTGTGGAATATATGTGTCCTGCACCACCAGCACGCCTTTGGCATCATCGTAACCGGTAACAAACTGGTAATGCCCCAACCAGCCATAACGCCCAGTCATATCGTAGGTATAGTAACCTTTTTCAGTCACCACCGGGAAGCCACCTGCCACCAGCTTCTTCAGTAAGTCGATATCACCNCCATAACGGATGAGTGCCCCATATCCATCGGGCTGGGTCAAGNCGAAATCCTGCAGCTCGTATGGCATCACATTCTTGTCATCCTGATTGGTNTTCACATACTCGCCAACCGTGTCGCGATTACCGTCCCATCCCCAAAACGTNAGTGCCATGGANAGATTTGCTGGACCGCAGAAGTTATAGCGATTATGCTGGTCTTCATACTTGACTCCCTCCAACCTGACGGAAATCGGCAAAGGAGTGGGTGATAAGGTGGGGGTTGGAGAAGGCATNGGTGTTGTGGTGGGACCGATTGGGGTAGGTGTGGGGGTTATCGCCGTGGGGGTGGAGATAGGCGCAAGGGCAGTCAGGGTGGCATTGACGATGGCATTAACCTGGTGTTCAAGCTCTGCTTGCTCCTGGGGTTGGAAAACTGCCTGCTCAGGTGGGTTGAGGGCGTATTGGATGCGCACACGTAAATTATCGATCCGCCATGCCAGGCGGCTGTGGATGAATGGGACGTTATAAAGCAAGATTGCCAGCACGCACAGAACAGGGATGGCAAGCAGGTATTTGGATGAAAATCGGCCGCGCATGGCGGGATTATAACACCTGAACTAATAACCTTATGATAACCACAAATAACAAGACGGACACAAAGAAATTGAAAATAAAATCATTTTCTTGTGTAGGGGCACGATCATCCTCAGTGAGTAAACCTCCAATGATGTTCACATCCATTCGGATGTTCACATCCATTCGGATGTTCAATATCGTGCCCCTACGATTTACTTTTACATATCCAAGTCATAATGTAAGGTACAATAATCGAGTGAAAATGCGATATAAACGGATTCTATTCCTGGTTTGGCTCAGCCTGGTCAGCTTGAGCACAATCTTCAACCTTCCAGTACACGCCCAAGGCGAAGGCTCGGAAATACTCGTGCTGACAGCGGATGGTCCGATCACCCCCGCCATGGCACAATANCTTTCACGTGGGATTAAGATCGCAGAGCGCCAGGGTGCAGAGGCATTGATATTTCAGCTCAATACTCCAGGTGGTTCGATTGACACGATGACCGANATGGAGCAGATGATCCTTGCTTCTACCATCCCTGTCGTCGTTTACGTCGCGCCATCAGGAGCCATGGCTGCCAGTGCTGGCACCATCATCACCCTGGCAGGGCACGCATCCTCTATGGCGCCTAATACCATGATTGGCGCAGCCAGCCCGGTGGGAGGCCAGGGAGAAGATTTGGGCACAACTGAAGAGGCAAAGGTAAAGAACGCCACCGCTGCTGCTGCCCGTTCCTTGACCGAAAGACGAGGTCCGGCAGCAGTTGCCCTGGCTGAAGATACCATCCAGAATGCAAGCGCTGCTTCGGCCAGCGAAGCCCTTCAAGCCGGGCTAATTGATTTTATCTCGGTCGATTTAAATCAGCTACGCATTCAGCTGGACGGCTTTACTGTATCTGTCGGCGGGCAAGCGGTAACCTTACATACCGCCAACTCCAGTTTTGTTCCCATAAATATCTCGATTATCGAACAAGCGCTCCTAATCGTGACTAATCCTAATATCGTTTTTTTGCTTATCACGATCGGTGTCCAAGCTTTAATTTTTGAAATCACCAGCCCTGGTGGTTGGGTAGCTGGTTTCATTGGTGTTGTGTGCCTGGCAATTGCCACTTATGGCTTGGGTATCCTGCCGGTAAACTGGTTTGGATTGCTCTTCATTATTACATCATTCGTGTTATTCATCCTGGATATCAAGGCACCTACACACGGGGGACTCACAGTAGCAGGTATTGGCAGCCTTATTATTGGTGCGTTGGTATTATTCAACACACCAGCCACACCCAGCTTCCAACACGTATCAGTACCCCTGGTTGTGGGGGTCTCGCTGGTGAGTGGAGCTGTCTTCTTTGTGATCATGATGATCGCGGTGCGCGCCCAACGGGCTCCCATCAAGGTGGGTAGAGAAAGTATGAGTGGGCGGATAGGCACCGCCAGAACAGACCTTTCTCCGAGCGGTAGCGTGCAGGTTGGGGGTGAATTGTGGTCAGCCAATCTGGAAGACGAAAATGCAAGCCTGCCTTCCGGAACACGGGTCGAGGTGATTCGAGTTGATGGCCTGCGCGTGATCGTCCGTAAATCTGAATAATCAGCTTAGCCCAAAATTTTCCTGATTGAGTAATCTGGCTATCCCACTGATAATCCCTGTGCGTACTTCACGAAAGGCTGCCATTTTCTCATCATCACTTCCATTCACCGTTGCCGGGTCTGGAAAAGGCATATGAAATCGCAATCCTTTTCCCAACCACACAGGGCATTCATCAGCAGCCTGATCGCATAAAGTGATCACTAAATCAAATGATTGACCTTGAAACTCCTCTATAGATTTTGACCTGCCCTGATGTTCAATCCCGATCTCCGATAACGTTTTTTCTACCAAAGGGTGAAGAAAACCTGTTGGATGGGAACCAGCACTGAATGCCTCCCACCGATCACCCATGTGGGAATTAACAATTGCTTCTGCCAGCTGTGACCGACAGGAATTTCCTGTGCACAGGAATAAAACCCTCGATTTATTCATCAATTTAGCCCTGCTTTATTCCCTTCGCTTGTATCCAGCTCTCTCATTTCCCCGGTAGCAACATAAACAATGCGTTCGCAAATATTGGTTACCCGATCAGCCATACGTTCAAGGTTATGGGCAGCCCACATCATGTGGTTGGCGCGATCAATTGTTTCAGGTTCTGCAATCATCTGCTGAACCAGTTTGAAATAAACCTGGTTGTACAGCTCGTCCACGGCATCATCTTCGTCCGGGATTTCCCGNGCTATCTTTTCATCGCCAGCAACAAAAGCATCCAATGAACGCCGGAGCATACCCAGACCCAGCTTNGCCATTTGTTGTAAATCAATCAAGATNANCGGATCAATCGTCGCTTCGCTGAGAAGAATATTTATCTTNCTGATGCCNTTGGCATAATCACCAATACGCTCGAGCTCGGTNATAATTTCAAGGATGGCAGCCAAAAATCTTACATCGCGTGCCATGGGTTGCTGTGTGGCGATCAGGGTGACACAGCCGCTCTCAATAGAATAGCGTTTTTCATTTACTTTTTGGTCTTGTTCGTAGATGCGATGTGCAGTAGCCAGATCACGCCTTTTTAGGGCATCGAGAGAGTCGAGCACAGATTGCTCCACCATACTCCCTAGAACCAGAACCTGGTCCAATAGCATCTGCAATTGTCGATCAAAGCGCTCGCGTGTCATACATCCTCCATTTATTTAGCCAAATCTACCAGTAACGTAATCTTCAGTCAATTTGTTTTCAGGATTGGTGAAAATATGGGGTGTTGGTCCAAACTCCACCAGGTATCCAGCCCGGTTCTCATCCATGTTGAAGAAAGCGGTAAAGTCAGAGACACGCGCCGCCTGCTGCATGTTATGGGTCACCACGATAATTGTATACTCTTCGGCCAACTCACGCATCAGCTCTTCGATCTTCAGCGTAGCGATTGGGTCCAAGGCAGAAGCTGGCTCATCCATCAAGATCACCTCTGGCGATACTGCCAGGGCGCGAGCAATACATAATCGTTGCTGCTGCCCGCCGGAGAGTGACAAACCGCTCTGCTTTAGCTTGTCTTTGACCTCATCCCACAGCGCAGCCTTGCGCAGGCAATATTCCACCCATTCATCCATGCTGGGTTTACCGATGCCGCCTTTGAAGCCATTCAGCCTGGCACCCCAGGCAACATTCTCATAAATACTCTTGGTGAAGGGGTTGGGCTTTTGGAAGACCATGCCAATACGACGGCGTACTTCGACAGGATCCACCTTTCGATCATAAATATTCTGTCCCAAGAATAATACCTCTCCCTCACTGTGGGCGGAAGGAACCAATTCATTCATACGGTTGAANGAGCGCAGTACAGTGCTTTTACCACAACCACTAGGTCCGATGATAGCAGTGATCTTCTTTCGTTCAATGGACAAGTTTACATCTTTTACAGCGCGAAAGTCACCATAGAAAATATTCAGGTTTAGGGCTTGAATGGCAAAATTTAAATTAATNTCTGACATATTATTTTCTAATATCTCCGGCTGTAGCGGTTACGTAGCAGAATAGCGGTGGCATTAAGACCGAGTAAAAGCGTAAGTAACACCAATATAGCTGCAGCTGCGATGTTGTGATACTCACCCTGCGCCCGCGATGTCCATTGATAGATCTGAATGGGCAGGGTGGTGAACTTGGAGAAGGGGCTATTAGGATCGAAGGTGATGTAGGTGGCAGCCCCAATGACCACCAGCGGAGCAGTCTCGCCGATGGCTCGCGATATCGACAAGATAGCGCCGGTCAATATACCCGGCATGGCATTAGGCAACACGTGATGCCAGATGGTCTGCCATTGAGTGCCACCCAAGCCATAGGAGCCCTCGCGCAGCGAGTTGGGTACCGCACGGATGGCCTCCTGTACGTTGATGATCAACACCGGCAACACTAGCAGTGACAGGGTCAACCCGGCAGAGAGAATTGTACGCCCATTGGCGGTAGTCGGGTCTGTGAAGCCAAAAATAGCTCCGCTGGTTATGGGTTCCATGGCGCGAACAAAGATTGCAAGTCCCAGCATGCCATATATAATAGACGGAACACCAGCCAGGTTGTTGATATTCGTTTGGATCGTGCGGTTAACCCAATTGTCTGAGGCGTATTCTTCCAGGTAGATGGCGGCTCCGATTCCGATCGGTAATGCGATAACAATTGTGATGGCAATGATCAACAGCGTGCCAAGCAAGGCGGTGCGTACCCCAGCTTTNAGTACGTCGGAAGATTGTGGAGAAGTGACGAACTGTGGGTCAATCCANGAGGTGAATTTAACCGTCGCCTGGGGGTGTTCCTGCTCCACTTCAGCNAGGATCTCCTCCTTACGGGTAAGTGACTCGACCAAAGACCAGGTACCAACAATGTCCTTCGGTTGGACCACATCATCAATCACAACCTGGTACACTTCCTCCCTGGTACGTTCGGCAAGGGGTTGTTCGCGCTCTAATTGGCGAAACTTGCCCTTCGAAACATTTTCCTCGATGATAGTGATCAGTGTCGCCTGGTCAAGCTCTTCAATAGGCACACCATCCACCGCCAGGATGGCAGGGTCGATCTTGTTGTCGATCGCTACCAGACCAAAGGC
>Ga0031656_10000228_pt1 | contig 17547 bp, 20 predicted proteins | sample FrelakmetDIP11DI_FD_55080 | JGI IMG/M metagenome (GOLD analysis project Ga0031656, IMG submission 55080) | Freshwater lake sediment microbial communities from the University of Notre Dame, USA, for methane emissions studies - DIP11 DI | ecosystem: Environmental > Aquatic > Freshwater > Lake >... | reverse complement strand
GTATTAGCAACCTGGGTGGCTACCTGCAGCGCATAATTCAGTGCGGGTGAATTTCCAATAATTCCAAACCTGTTCTTTATACTTTGAATATCCATACGATCCTTTTATAGGATTAATTATCAAACCAGATCATTCGCCAATTAGCGTACCCTGGGTACATTCTTTAATCCTGACATTTGCATATTGCGCTTTTCCTTTACCTGGATGCCCGGCTTTTGAAAAGACCACAACTTTGTTTTGGCTGTTTCTACCCATCCAATGCTGATCACTTCTTTTAGAGTCGCCCTCTATCAAGACTTCACAAGTATGGCCAATATCTTTAAGGTTACTTTGAAGAGATAGTGAATTTTGAAGCGCTATAATTTCCTGTAATCTTCTTTTTTTGATCTCTTCAGGAACATCATCCTCATATCTTTTTGCTGCAAGTGTTCCGGGTCGTTCAGAATATGCAAACATATATGAGAAATCGTACTGGCTTAACTCCATAACATCAAGTGTGTTCCGATGATCTTCTTCTGATTCAGTACAGAAGCCGGCAATGATGTCTGAACTTATACCACAATCTGGCATGACCTCTCTAATCCGCCTGACTTTAGCCAGGTACCATTCGCGGGTATATGTCCGGTTCATCAATTGCAAAACCCTTGTGGAGCCACTTTGCAGGGGCAAATGGATATAACGGCAGATATTGGGATATTTTGCCATGGTGTATAAAACATGGTCAGTTATATCTTTTGGATGGGAAGTACTGAACCGTATCCTTAAAAGGGGATTTATAAGGGCTACTTTCTCCAGTAGTTCAGCAAATGTAACAGCTATACCGCTATTGTCGTCAGTCCAATGATAACTGTCCACATTCTGACCCAAAAGTGTCACTTCCCGGAATCCTCTTTCAAATAAATCGGTGCACTCGCCAACTATGGAAGCTGAATCACGGCTTCTTTCCCGACCCCTGGTAAATGGCACTACACAAAAAGTACACATATTATTACAGCCGCGCATGATACTTACAAATGCAGTAACCCCATTGCTGTCGAGTCTTATAGGGGAAATATCCGAATAAGTTTCATCTCTGCTGAGTAATACATTTACGGCCTTATGGCCTTCGCCGGCTTCAACTATTAACCCGGGTAGCGACCTGTAAGCATCAGGGCCTACCACCATATCAACAAGTTTTTCCTCTTCCAGGAGTTTAGTCTTTAATCGCTCTGCCATACAGCCTAAAACACCTACCAATAAGCCTGGTTTTTCTTTCTTAATTCTCTTAAATTCTGTTAGTCTTTTACGCACTGTCAGCTCAGCTTTTCCCTTATTGAGCAGGTATTTAAAAAAACAAGATCGGCCTCTTCAAGGTTCCGGGTTGCGCCAAAACCTTGTTCATTTAGTATAGAAGCCACTATTTCACTATCACTGAAATTCATCTGGCAGCCATAACTCTCTATATAAAATTTTTTATGATATGCATTTTCTTCACCTGGAAGTGGTTGGTAGGCTTCACCCTGCCTTCCCTCTTGATGCATTCTTTCTGTCATTAATTCCAGCATATACCAGGCTGTTTTAGAATACAAAATTAAGGGAAAATAATGGAAGGTGACAGTTTGGCAGACAAGTTCTCAGTAATTTTCAAAGATTTAAGCTTTTTGGATTCCAGCAAAATCAGTTAGCCAGATTCATTTTTGAAAACAATTCAAGAAGCGAGCCTTTTTGTCAAAAAAATGGCAAAGGCAGAATTAAGACTTAAAAAGCAGCTAAACTTTGTAAAATTGCTTTTTTATTAGCGTGGGTTCTATTGAATTGGAGACTACTTTCAAATTTGTAACCGGGGAGTAGGACTCCGGTATTTGAGGTACTGTCGGTTGAAATTGATCCACATTAACCTGCACTTAAGAAACAGAGTTAGCTTTTTTTATTTTACCAGCTAACCAGCTTTCGCCCACAGGAATCATCCATTTGTCAATTAATTCCTGCTTTGTTTGGACGAGGTTATTGAAATATATGGTTTCTCTTTCAATGAAACCATTTTCGGTTGCATAACTTAGTTGGCTAAGGGGAATTAATTCAATTTTATCCTTCATAAAAAAAGCAAGCATTTGCCTGTCAAATAAAGCCACACCAAATTGGTTTTCAATTTGCTTAATTAGCCTGACAGAACTATCTGTACTGCAACCACTGACGCCTGCCTCAGTTTCATCGGCCATAAGAACGATGAACCGGCCAAAGAACAGGGTCGCAAATCCTTTAACGGGAGTACCATGTGTTTGCCAGGTTGCGGTAAAGTTATTCAACATGTCTTCCAGTTGAAGGGCTTCCTGCATATTAAATAAACGGCTGCTCTGGTAAATCCATACTTTTGAATTTTCAGCAAACTCAGCTGGCAAAAGGCTTTTATATTCCCGATTCATGACTCAAAAATAAGTTGTAATATATTACCGGGGTAACAAATAATATTTAATATCAGATAGACATGGCAATCATTTCAGCGATATCCAATACTTCGACGCTCTCTTCTTTCTCCTTGGTTTTTACGCCATCTGTAAGCATTGTATTGCAAAAGGGACAGGCGGCAGCAATAACACCAGCGCCGGTATCAATTGCTTCATTTGTACGTTCCCAGTTAATCCTGGTTGTTCCTTTTTCTTCTTCTTTGAACATTTGAGCACCGCCAGCTCCGCAGCAAAGTCCATTTGATTTGCATTTCTTCATTTCTACAAGGGTCCCATCCAAAGCTTCCAGTACTTTTCGAGGTGCTTCATATATATTGTTAGCCCTGCCGAGGTAACAGGAATCGTGGTAGGTTATTTTTTTTCCTTTGAAAATACCCCCTTCTTTNATCCTAATTTTCCCTTCATCAATCAATTGCTGAAGAAAACTGGCATGGTGAATCACTTCATAGTTACCACCTAATTCCGGATATTCATTTTTGAGCGTATTAAAGCAATGCGGGCAGGCCGTGACAATTTTTTTGACTCCATAATTGTTAAGTATCTGAATATTCTGGAAAGCCATCATCTGAAACATGAACTCGTTGCCTGCTCTTCTTACTGGGTCTCCGGTGCACATTTCTTCCTGGCCCAGGATGGCATATTTAACTCCAATTTTGTCGAGTATGGTAACAAAAGCCTTTGTTATTTTCTGAGCTCTTTGGTCAAAACTACCGGCACAGCCAACCCAGAATAAGACTTCTGGCGTATCTCCATTTGCATAAACTTCTGCCATGATAGGAACCCGCATACTGTATCTTTAGTTCAAATATAAAGCAGAAGGAATTGGTTTGATTAAATTGTATCTGAAAATCTGAATATGATGATAGGAGACAAGATGTTGCTGATTCGTAATTATGACCTTTGGTCGCAACTGACAGATGAAGAATATGATGAACTGGGGCTGGTCCATAATTTCATTGAAGCCCAAAAGGGTGATTTCATTTATTTTGATTCCCATTTGCTGAATAAATTATTCTTTATAAAAGAGGGTTTTATTCGCATTGGTTATATCAATGAAAAAGGGGAGGAGATCGTAAAAGAAATTATACAGAAAGGGGAGGTTTTCGGCCAATTTACTTTATTGAAAAACAACTTGAATGGGGAGTTTGCACAGGCTTTTAAATCCGATGTTAGCCTTTGCGCCTTTAATATTGATGACTTTGAAAAAATTTTATTACGCAAGCCCCAACTGGCCATTCATTATAGCCGGCAAATGGGACAAAAACTTAGGAACACTGAGAATCGGATAGTCAACCTGCTTAATAAAGATGTAAGAACCCGGCTGCTTGGCTTTTTTTACCAGCTGGCATTGCAACAGGAATATAAAGAAAGTCAATCAAATTTCAAGATGGAAAATTTTCTTACCCACGATGATATCGCCCGGCTTATTGGTTCATCACGCCAAACCGTAACAACGCTGATCAATGAACTTNATAANGAAGGNATACTTTCTTTCAGCCGGCAGNTTATTGAAATCAAAGATGNTAAAGTACTTCTAAAAGCCTATAGTGTCTTTTAGCCGACATTTTCTTCTTTAATCCTTCGCTACTTTTAATTGAGAGAAAGCTCAACCCTGGTTCTAATTTATTTGCTTTCGCACTTATAGGAAATGAGTTTTACAATTAAAAATGTGTCATTATTTTATTTAGGTTTCATATTCGTATATTATTTATTAAAACTTAAAAAATTAACAAAATGCGCCAGTTATTCAACCTCGCCATAATTTTCCTGCTCATGGCCTCTTGCAGTAAGGATGAAACTAGTACTGCAATCATAGATGATCCGAGGGTAACAACGGGAACAGTACTTGCACAAGGTTCATTTAGCGGAGATATGAATCATATGGTATCCGGAATTACCAAGGTTATAGATGATAATGGGGTTAAAACTGTAAGATTTGAAAATTTTTCCAGTACAAATGGACCAGATTTAAAAGTATATCTGGCAAAAGATGCCAATGCTTCTTCTTTTATAAACCTTGGTAATTTAAAATCAACAAGTGGAAACCAGAACTATCCTCTTACAGGTATGGTAAATATATCTGAATACAAATATATTCTTATCTGGTGTCAGCAGTTTGGTGTACTATTTGGATCTGCACAATTAAAATAGTTTCTTTTTACGATAAATTGAGAAGTAATGATATTTCAAAAAATATTCATTGGAGCATTGTTTTTGTTTGCTGGTTACACGGGATATAGCCAGGAAAATAAACTTCTAACCAATACGAATAAGTTTCTTGATCTCAGCGGAACGATTGGGAAAGACCAGGGAACAGTTGCTTTCTCTTATGTACACAATTGGCGAACCGGGAAAAAGAAGAAATTTGAATTAGGTATTGGCGCAAGGTGGACTACTTATTTTGGCACTAAGAAAGACTTTGTAACTGCAGGTCCAGCTTCACTTACCCGGACATTCACCATACCTTTCCTGATTGTTTTTTCAGGTTTGCAGGAAGAAAACATAGATACTTTACAAGTTCAAAGACCTCTGGTAAATGCTATTAATGCGAGTTTCAATATGGGCTATCACTTTACCCCCAAACTATATGGCGGAATAAATATTGATGTCATAGGTTTTACATTCGGGCAAAAGAGTTCAGCTGTTTTAACAAGTAATGGAACCACGCAAACAGAGCCTTCATCAAAACCTGCAGGATTTAATCTCTTATTAACGGGCGATCATGATAAGGGGAGTCTTAATTCTGAATTTTTTATCCGGTACCAGGTAGCTGACAGATTTAGTATCAAAGCACTTTACCAGTTTGTTTTTGTGGAATATAAAACGGAAAATATAGTACAAATAGCCCCAGATGGCACTGAAATAGACCGTTTCAGAAACAAAGCCAACAATATAGGTTTGGGAATTGTATATCATTTAAAATAACAGAGGCAATAAGTCGGCAAACTTATGAAACAATTTAAATGACAATGAAAACCCTTCTTTTGATAGGTGCAGGAATGTGGTTCAGTGTTTTTTTTCAAAAAAAAATGACTCCTGTTGAGGCCGAGTCGGAAGTAAAATTTACCATAAAAAATTTTGGGCTAAATGTAAACGGTAGTTTTAATGGTCTGGAAGGAACAGTAGTGTTTGATCCATCAAATCTTCCATTAAGCCAAATGGAAGTATCAATTAAATCATCAACGATAAATACAGGAATTAACTCCAGGGACAGCCATCTTAAGAAAAAAGACTATTTTGATGTGGCTAAATATCCAGGTATAAGGATTAAATCTAAAGCCATTACAACCGGACCTACGAGTGGTACATATATTTTAACCGGTACGCTTTTTATAAAAAGCGTATCAAAAGATATCAGCTTCCCATTTACCGCCACAGATTTAACTCCCGGGTATCAGTTCAATGGAACTTTTCCACTAAACAGGCGGGATTTTGGNATTGGTGGTTCCAGCATTTCACTGAGTGATAATTTGACCGTATCTTTACTAATCATTACGAAATGATCATTTTTTAGTTATATTAAATCTATAAACGACCCTGAACTGATGCAATTGCAACATGCCGTGAACAATGCGTTCCTCCAATTGGCCGGATCGCTTGAACAGTTATCCCCTGATCTATATAGTTTACCTTGTAGTAACCTGTCCAACTCTACAATTGGCCAGCATGTAAGGCACATAGTTGAAATGTTTCAATGCCTGGAAAATGGATATCAGTCCGGAATCGTGAATTACGAAAAACGCAAACGTGATCAGGCAATTGAAACCAATAAGGAATTTGCGCTTGGGCTTTTACGGGATATTCATAATGGTTTAAACAAAGCTGATAAACCACTTATTTTGGAAGGGGTTTATAATGACGATTCATCCCATGCGATGCAATTTGCTACAAACTATTTCCGGGAAATTGTATATAACCTTGAGCATACTATTCACCATATGGCCCTGATCAGGGTAGGATTAAAGGAACTCATTGCAATTGAACTTCCCGATAATTATGGGATGGCATCAGCTACTGTCAAGCATAAAAGATCATGTGCACAGTAAGTTTTATTCCTGTTAATAATAAAGTATACCTTACTTCTAACCGGGATGAAAAACATTTCCGGTCTTCAGCGATTCCACCTTCGGTTTACGAAACTGGCACCGGCAAATTACTATATCCCAAAGATCCTGATGCNGGAGGCACCTGGATTGCATTACATGAAAACGGGAATGCGATTATCTTCCTGAATGGTGCTTTTATTAAACATCTTTCGGAACCACCTTACAGTAAAAGCCGGGGCGTTATTTTGCTCGAACTGATCAGTGATGCTTCTCCTGTTCATAAATTTTCTACAATTGATCTGACCTTTATAGAACCTTTCACGGCGGTTATTTTAAACGAAAATCGGATTTATGAATGTCGCTGGGATGCAAGCCGGAAGTATGTTCTGGAATTGGACCCCAACGAAGCGCATATCTGGTCATCCGTAACACTATACGATGAAGAAGTGATCAGTCGAAGAAAATCGTGGTTTGCTGGTTGGAAACAAAAGCACCCTGACCCGGTACTTGAAGATATTTTACATTTTCACAGGTTTTCCGGCGATGGAGACAGCAATAATGACCTTATGATGAATCGTAACGGGCTGGTTTATACTGTAAGTATTACCGGGCTGGAAATAAGAGACAACCTGGGTTTTATGAAATACCTTGACCTGAAAAACAAGCTCGAACATACACAGGAAATCAATTTCCGGAAATATATTTTACACTAATAATGAAGTTTTTTAAAGCCCTGTTTCACACTTCTTTTTTCATACGTTTATTCAATTGGGAATACTGGCCTTTTATTTTAGTTTATGTCTGGGTTGCACCCTATTTGTTTTTCCTTTGGCTGCGTACCCGATCGGCATTTTTCTTTAATGCATCAAATCCCCGCATTGAAAACGGAGGATTTCTAAACGAATCCAAAAAAGACATTCATGCAATTTTGCCATCCGGCCTGTATCCCCAAAGTATTCATTTTTCCATTCCGGCTGACCCCGACAAAGTATTCGAGCAAATATCAAAGGCGGGGTTTCAATTTCCAATGATGGGTAAACCTGATATTGGTGGCAGGGGAAGGGGTGTAAAAAAAATCAATAACAAGGAAGAACTTTGCTTTTATACCAGAAATTCCACATTAGATTTTCATCTTCAGGAATTTATTCACTATGAAAATGAAGTTGGCATTTTCTATTACCGGTACCCTGGCCAGGCAAAAGGACAAATAAGCGGAATAGTACGTAAAGAGTTTCTTGCTGTTACAGGTGATGGAAAAAGTACTGTTAAAGTACTTCTGAAAGCAGATCAACGTGGTTTGATATATCTTGGAAGCCAGTTGAAAACACCCGGTGACTTTCTGAGCCAGGTGCCCGAAAAAGGTATAAGGCTTGTTGTGTCTCCATACGGAAACCACGCCAGGGGTTCTTTATTCCTTGATGAAAGTCACCTGGTTGACCAGGCACTAGTTGATCAATTGGATAAGATCGCTAACCGAATTCCGGATTTTTATTTTGGCAGGCTGGATATTCGATTTCAAGACTGGGAGTCGCTAAAGAAAGGTGAACATTATAGTGTCATCGAAGTTAATGGAGCAGGATCAGAACCCACACATATATATGACCCGAAACACAGCATTTTTTTCGCCTGGAAAGAAATTACAAGGCATTGGCGAATTTTGAATAAGATCAGCCGGATGAACCATGAGCGGGGGATTCCATACCTCACTTTTTCTGAAGGCTGTGAGGTTTTCCGGAAAGACAAGGAAATTTCCGCCAAACTTGATCGCATGCCTGTTTAGTTTCGTTAGAGATTTAGCAATTTTGTTGCTGAATTTGGGATTGAAGGACTTTCATAATTCTTGGTATGATATTAATTTGATTAATGCAACTTTTGCGTATTTTTTTCATCGGCATGTTGATCAGTTTCCTTGGCACGCTGCCACTTGGTACCCTGAATGTATCGGCTATGCAGATTTCCATAAGCGATGGTATCAGGCCAGCGCTTGAATTTGTATTCGGCGCTTTGCTTGTGGAAATTGTTTATGTACGCCTTTCTTTGGTGGCTATGAATTTTGTGAGAAAGCAGAAACGCTTATTACTTGCTTTAGAGTGGGTAACCTTATTTGTTCTATTGGCTTTGGCTCTTGCCAGCTTTTATACAGCCCTGCGGCCCAATGTTGGAAAGAATCCAATCCTTTCCAATACCCTTCATCGTTTCTGGCTTGGCGCCATGATGAGTGCAGTAAACCCGGTTCAGATACCATTTTGGTTTGGATGGAGTACCGTTTTGTTCACCCGGAATATTTTGCAACCAAAGGAAAGCTATTTTTTGACCTATATCGCCGGTATAGGAATGGGGACTTTAATTGGAAATTGCGTTTTTATTTTCGGAGGAAAATTAATGGTGGATAAATTAAATACCAATCAGCATTTATTTCAGATAATCATTGGCTGTGTATTTGGGGTAACCGCTCTGGTACAGTTGTGGAAGATGATTCATCAGAAAGACGCAATATCAAAGATGAACGATTTGAAACAAAGCTGAATCACTAAAATAGAAACTCCTTACTTTTCGACAGTGAAATCATTTCAGATTTCTTCAGTCCATTTTGCACGTTCATCAGGCGCAAATTTCCATGGTGCAAAATTATTCTCCACGTTTCCAAACATCATTGTCCATTCATGAGGCGCATTGCTTTCTTCCATTACCAGGTAACGACGCATTTGAAGGATGATATCCAGCGGGCTGATACTAACCGGGCACTCTTCCACACAAGCGTTACAAGTAGTACAAGCGCGTAATTCCTCTTCGGTAATATGATCACGTAATAATGATTTCCCATCATCGGTAAATTGGCCATTAAGGTTGATATTCCGTCCAACTGTTTCCAATCTGTCGCGGGTATCCATCATAATTTTACGTGGAGAAAGTAATTTGCCTGTTTGGTTGGCCGGGCAGGCTGCAGAACACCTGCCGCATTCTGTACAGCTATAAGCATCCAACAGGTTTTTCCAGCTAAGATCAGTTACGTCCCGGGCGCCAAATTTTTTAGGAGCTTCTTCAGCCCCCCCCGATGGAGCCAGTTCCGGCTGCATAGCATACAATACTTCACGTTGTATTTCGGGCATATTGGACATCTTACCATTGTTACCAAGGCGGGCGTAATAGGCATTTGGAAATGCAAGTAAGATATGCAGGTGCTTCGACCAGGCAAGGTAATTCAGAAAAGCAAAAATGCCCACAATATGCAACCACCAGGCAACCCTTTCAAAAACAAACAACTTACTGCTGCTCATTCCGTTTAATAAGGGTTGCAACCTGCCTGAAATCAGGAAATCGCCCGTTGAATGAGCCTGAAATCCATCATAAAATCTTTTTTGCAGGAGAGTATCGCTGGCATTCATGCACAGGAATAGACACATCAATACGATTTCCGTTACCAGGATAATATTAGCATCGCTGCGAGGCCAACCGTTTAGGTCCTTACTGACAAAACGCTTCAACCGAATGATATTTCTGCGCGCCAAAAATATAACGCAGACGACAATTACACCAAATGCGAGTAATTCAAAGGCATTGATCAGCAGTGCATAATATTTAGGGGAGAACCTGGCAAACAACCGGTGAGTTCCCAATGCACCATCAAGGAATATCTCCAGTACTTCAAGGTTTATAATGATAAATCCTGCATAGATCACCAGATGCAGTAATGCAACAAGTGGATTGCGAAACATTTTCTTTTGACCAAAGGCAAGAAATATGAGGTTTCGCCAGCGTTCCTTTTTTCGATCGCCTAAATCCTCCTCCCGCCCTAAAAGAATATTTCGTCTGATTTCGCCTGTTTTCCGGGCAAATAACTGGATGGCAACTCCAGCCATAAGGACAAATGCTATTTGTTGTATTAAATGCATACGGTTATATTACTTTTGCTAATTTACAAGACTTAGTTTAAACCATTTCTTTTGTTGAAGATAAAATACAATGGAAAAAAAATATATCCTTTCAAGTTCGGCTGTAGCCATGAAATTAAGGCGGATGGCGTATGAAATTCTCGAAAATAACCGCGGGGAAAATCACATAATCCTGGCCGGTATTCACGACAGTGGATCTGTAGTAGCCAGTCAGTTGCAATCCATACTGACAGAAATTTCACCCATATCTACACAGTTAATAACAATTCGTTTTGACAAAAAACATCCTTCGGTTATTGATATAAGTAACCAAACAGATTTTACTGATAAGGTTATCATAATTATTGATGATGTCACCAACAGTGGGAAAACCCTTTTATACGCCCTTAAGCCTTTCCTCGAATATTACCCAAGGAAAATTCAAACGCTTGTACTAGTGGAAAGGAGCCATAAAACCTATCCTATTCACCCGGATTATGTAGGCCTGAGTCTTTCAACTACCCTGCAAGATCACATTTTCGTGGAAGTCACGAATAATGAGATTTCCGGTGCCTATCTTGCCTGAGTTCCTTAAAAATATATTAGGTGTCCTTTGAAATTTCCCCTGGAATCCCATTCCAGGGCAGGAGCGGGAACTTTGATAATATTTAATACAGAAAAAAGAGATCGCAGGAATTTACTTCGGGTAGGTATCTTGGTCAGATCAACGTCTACAGACAGGAAAAATCGCCGAAACCTTTCCAGGTCGGTGCGGTCAATGGTATTCCCAGCCTCATCTGTCCATTTATTTTCTGTTCCCCCAAGCATTACGCGTGCATTATACCCAATTGAAAGATTTAGCCAACGGGGTATTCTGCTTTGTGGGAAAAAAGCATGAATATTTGCACTTAGCCAATAAGTTTGGGCATTATAATCTTTTAAAATTTTTTCCATAGTGGATTCTCCAAACAAATCTTGAGCCCTTTCCAGATCGCCCGGTTCATAGGCATAGGGGGAATAACTCATTTTTATTTGTATTCTTTGTTCTTTCCAGGTCAGTTGCTGGGCCACATAAAGGCCGGATCCGGTAATATTCATTAACATGTCTCCGGTACTAAAACCCCATTGTTGGGAAAATCCATCCAGAATCTCAATGATACTTAAATATGCCACACCGCTGATTCCGCCCAGCCAGATGGCTTTTTTTTCGTTGATGCCTGTCCAACGCCACATACCTCCCGAAAGCCTGCTAATGTTATAGGAAGTCCATAAATGTCCTGCTTTATCCATCTGTTGCCATTCCTTCCAATCGTTAAAAAAGTGGAAATTCTGCTTCGGGTAGTCAGCATACCAGGCTTTGTTCAAAGCAATAAAAGAACCGGCCCACAAAGCGACCTGGCTTCCGCCAACTATCCAAATCCTTTTTTTATTAGGATATGATAAATTTTCCGTTTGGAGACTTTGTAAACTTTCAAATTCTCCCAGATTTTTTACTGCATTTATGCTATCCTGCCCTTGTGCCAGATGGAACAAAAAAATGAAAGGGAGTATCCTGGTAATAATTTGGTTCAAATAATATGCATTTCTGATCTGACTGAACTATTCTGCTAAAACGGCAAAAATACATTTCTGTTTTATTACTGCCATATAATAGCCATTTCATAGCTATAACAGTAAACCTGTTGCACAAATATCCGCCATGTGACATTGGTATTGCCTTAATTACAGTCATTAATATTCTTCATTTTGCTAATAAATACTGTTAACATTTTATATTTATTCAATAACTTCAAGCTCAAAGAAATTTAAAAACACTTTAATAAAATTTAAATCAATACCTAAAACTCAATTTAAAATATGGATGCAGCTATTCAGGGAAAAGTACAAACATGGCTGACTGGCAATTATGATGAAGCCACAAAGAAAGAAATTGAAAAGATTCAGGATGAGAACCCAACAGAACTGGCTGATGCCTTTTATAAGAGCCTTGAATTTGGTACAGGCGGCCTTAGGGGTATTATGGGTGTAGGAACAAACCGCATCAATAAGTATACAATTGGTATGGCTACTCAGGGGTATGCAAACTATCTGAAAAGCAGTTTCCCGGGTGAACAGGTTAAGGTAGCTATAGCGCACGATAGCCGTAACAACAGTCGCGCATTTGCAGAAATTACAGCTCATGTTATGGCTGCCAATGGAATCAAAGTGTTTTTATTTGAAAAACTTCGCCCAACACCGGAACTCTCCTTTGCCATANGGTACCTTAAATGCCATGGCGGTGTTGTGTGCACCGCTTCGCACAACCCGCGTGAATACAATGGATATAAAGCATATTGGAACGATGGCGGACAACTGGTGCCACCACATGATAAAAATGTGATTACAGAAGTTGAAAAAATTGCATCTGTGGATGATGTTAAATGGAGTGGAGGTGATGCCAATATTTCAATTATTGGAAAGGAAATGGATGATGCTTACCTGGAAATGATAAAAGGCCTCAGCATTTATCCTGAAGTAATAGAACGCCAGAAAGATTTAAAAATCGTTTACACGCCCATTCATGGAACCGGAATTGTACTGGTACCTCAGATTCTTGAAAAATTTGGATTCAGGGAAGTTCACCTGGTTGAGGAACAAATTATCCCCGACGGCAATTTCCCCACTGTTGTTTATCCCAACCCGGAAGAAAGTGAAGCTATGAGCCTCGGGCTTGCCAAAGCACGTGCTCTGGATGCAGATATTTTATTGGGAACTGATCCTGATGCCGACAGGGTAGGAATTGGTGTTAAAAACGATAAAGGTGAATGGATACTTCTCAATGGCAACCAGACAGCAGTACTCGCTTTTAATTATATGATCGAAGCACGTAAGTCGAAGGGTTTGATGAAGCCTGGAGATATGGTAATCAAGACAATTGTTACGACTGATATGATTGATGAAATTGCCCGGCAGAATGGTATTGCTTGCTATAATGTTCTCACAGGCTTCAAATGGATTGCGGAATTGATCAAGGAAAAAGAGGGTAAAGAGCAATATATTATTGGCGGCGAAGAATCTTATGGACTTATGATTGGAGACCAGTTGCGTGATAAGGATGCCATTAGCGCTGTTGCTTTCCTCTGCGAGATGGCTGCATTTGAAAAGGATAACGGTAACAGCCTTTACTCAAAACTGACCGACCTGTATGTAAAATATGGATTTTATAAGGAACACCTTATATCAATCACAAAAAAAGGGATGGACGGGCAGCAGCAGATTGCCGATATGATGGAAAAATTCCGGAATGATCCGCCAACTCAGCTTAATGGTGTAGCGGTTACTGAATTACTCGATTACGAAAAAAAGGAGTCCCGTAATCTTACAACAGGAACTGTAACTCCAATTAATTTGCCTAAAAGCAATGTTTTACAATTTGTTCTTGAGGACGGCAGTAAAATTAGCGCAAGGCCTTCCGGTACTGAGCCAAAAATTAAATTTTATTTCAGCGTCAGAAGTATATTGAATGATAAAACCCAGGTGGATACTGTTAGTGCTGAACTGGACCAGCGGATAAAAAATATCATTCGCGATTTAAAACTTTAATTACGGATTCACTCATAAAAAAACCAGGAAAGTTCCTGGTTTTTTTATGAGTGAATTGGTTTAACCTATACCGGTATTGTTAATACCTGGCCGGGAAATATTTTATCCGGATCACTTAGTTTATCCCGGTTTGCGTCATAAATGTCTTTCCAGCTAATACCGCTGTATTTCTTTGCAATTTTGGAAAGATTATCGCCCGATTTAACTTCGTAAGTTTCCGCAACACTTTGGTCAACACTTACATTAAGTACCATGTCTGCTGAGCGCATATCCGGATCTATCTTTTCATAGATATCCCATATTTGATCTTTCACCTGGTTTGTAGGTGCGGTGCAGGTTACATATAATACATTATTTTGTTCTACTACGCTGAGGTTAGTAGCTCCGCTATTGGTTGCGAAACTTATTAAATCCCGGTATTTGTCCTGTAATGCCATAAAATTAAATTTTCAGTAAAAAATTGGTTACTTAATTACTTTCATCTGGTTAATAACTTTCTTAGGCTTTGACTCATTAGCAACCTGCATAACTTTTTGTAGATCAGCTTTCTTGACATCGCCTGTAAGGGTAACTTCACCATTGCTCACAGCGGCAGTAATTCCTTTGATTCCTTTGGAATCAAATGCCGACTGAATTGTTGAGCGCAGCACATCATCCGGGTTAATTTGAACCGGTGGTGGAGGAGGCGGAGGCACTGTTGTATTATTTACAACAGACTTAACACCTTTAATACCCTGCAAAGCACTTTCTACAGCAGCTTTGGTAGCATCATCAGCTACTTGTCCCGTAAGGGTAACTACTCCTTCCTTAACATCAACATTTAATCCCTGGGTAACGGAGGAAACTTTTGACTTTACTGCTTCTGCAATAGCTGAATCGCTGGGTTTGCAGGATGTAAAAAACATTGTTACTGCAAGTGCCAACCCCAGCATTTGCAATAATTTTGATCTGTTATTCATATACGTTAAATTTAAAATCAAGTTAAGCTGAATCAGTTGTATCAACAAAAAAAGAAATGCAGGTATTGGAAAATATGTGTATTTCATATAGGCAGGAAACAGTTAGTTTTGTTATTGTATGAAGCCAATAGAGGACAGCTATATGCACAAAGGTTTGCGAAAAAACCTTGTGGATACCATCCGGAAAAAAGGAATTACCAACGATAGTGTTTTAGCAGCAATTCTCGCAATACCCCGGCATTTTTTCCTTGATTCTGCCTTTGATAAGGTGGCCTATGAGGACCGGGCATTTCCGATAGGTGAAGGGCAGACAATTTCACAACCTTATACCGTGGCTTACCAAACACAGTTACTGGAAATTAAGCCGTTTGATAAAGTACTTGAAATAGGCACGGGAAGTGCCTACCAGGCTTGTGTCCTGGCAGAGTTAAAGGCCCAGGTATACACCATTGAACGCCAGAAGAAACTATATGACCAAAATAAACTGTTTTCATTTCTTAAAGGATATCCCGGTATTCGACTTTTTTATGGCGATGGGTTTGAAGGCCTGCCAACATATGCACCTTTTGACAAAATTTTAATAACGGCTGCTGCGCCAAAAATTCCTGAAAAGCTAATTGGGCAATTAAAAACCAACGGGGTTATGGTCATTCCCGTTGATGAAGGAGATGGTCAAAGGATGCTGAGGATTACTAAATTGCCTGATGGAAGTTTACATGAAGAGAAATTTGATTTTTTTTCGTTTGTTCCGATGCTGGAAGGGAAACAATTCAATTAATCTATCTCATTTCTTTTCACTGTAGATTCGTAAAAGGCACAAAAAAACCCGTTGCTAAACGGGTTTTCCAGATATTTCGAAAATGTTATTGTTGCATATTCATTCCTTCCGACATACCATCTGCACCACTGCGAACATTCTTTCTCTTAAATAAGGAAACATCAAACTTGCCAAATCTCCAACTGAAATTCAAACGGAAAACCTGCCAGTCTCTTCTCCTTTGTGCATCTTGAACAAAAAATTGCGATTCTGAAAATTGGCCGTTTATACGTGTTTTAAAAATATCATTAACACTTAATGTCAGGGAAGCCCTTTTTTCTTTCATGAAGTCTTTTCTGATGGCGATATCAACACCGTAATTAGGGTAGTTAAATCCTTGAGCGGTTGTTTGGGTGAATCCACCCCAGTTTCCACCGCCCATACCGCCGCCGCCCATTCCACCTCCTTGTCTTCCACCGCCACCGCCACCCTGCGGCAGTATCGATTTGCCCCGATAGTCGCCACTAAGTTGTATACTATAATCCTTTGGCAATTTAAAACTGGCATTTAGCTTTCCAAAGAAGGTCGTAATATCACCAAAACTTTCAATACCAGCGACATTCTCAGCATTGATCTTGGAATTATAAATATTGACGTTGGTTGTGAGATCGAGCCACTTGGTTACTGGGTTTCTGGAAGTAAGTTCAAATCCATATAAAATACTGCTATTTGCATTAATGAATGTATTGATAATAACATCCCTGCCAGGTATGCTACTTGGTTCTAATACCTGGTATCTGGTAATCAGGTCATTAGTTGTTTTCAAGTAGCCTGAAGCTAATATACTATGCCCTTTTTTGAAGTTTTTCTGATAACCCAGTTCCATCGAATTTGTAAATTCCGGAACAAGAGCCGGATTGCCCCTGGTGATATTTAAAGAATCAGTATAATCCACAAAAGGCAGTAGTTGGAAGAAATTGGGTCTGTTGATTCTCCTTGAGTAACTGAACTGTAAATTCTGAGTTTCCGAAATATTATAGGTCATGAAAATACTTGGAAAAACACTGAATGGGAATTTATTCTGGAAACTGGAATCATTCGTTAATAATTTACCCGTGTAATTTGAGCTTTCCATCCTTAAGCCCAACTGGTAAGTGAATTTTTTACCAATCACATTGGAATAGGTTCCATATGCAGCAAAAATCTGCTCTATGAATTTGTAATTGGCATTTATGGCTAAAATAGGGATGAATTCGCCAGTAAACTCATTAAAGATGTAATTCAGGTTTTCACTTCGTACATCCCTGATTGCTGCCCGCGCCCCTAACTCTATTTTGGATTTTTCAGTAAGTGGGTTGACGAAATCAACCTGGAAAGTGTATAACTTATTGTTGCCCTGGCCGTTTTGTTTTTGTTGAATAGGAAACCCTTTGGGATTTTCACTGGGGTCATAAAATTGTGTATTAAAAGCCCCACCACTTTTATTCCTGCTATAATTGAAATTAAAATCAGATGTAAGCTCCATCCCTGCTTTTTTGAAGAGCTTTTTATAACCAATTGCAGTTCCAATATTCTGAAAACTGAAACCATTCTCTATGGTTCTTTGTGAATTGTCTGATTTAATGAGGCTATTATAAATTGAATCGGTCTTGATTTTTATTAAATCAGTATTATCAAACTGGCCCCTGACATAATTTCCGGAAATTGTTATGGTATTGCGGTTATTAATGAAATAATCCATACCTAAACGACCAAAAGCAAAATAGCCTTTGCTAATGGGATTGCTGATTTGATTGATAATTATATTGGGAGTTGTAAAAAGTTGCTGCCTGACAGAAGTAGCCTCGCTTATTGATTTTCTTTGGTTAAACATCCCACTTGCGAAGA
>Ga0031656_10000227_pt1 | contig 17560 bp, 17 predicted proteins | sample FrelakmetDIP11DI_FD_55080 | JGI IMG/M metagenome (GOLD analysis project Ga0031656, IMG submission 55080) | Freshwater lake sediment microbial communities from the University of Notre Dame, USA, for methane emissions studies - DIP11 DI | ecosystem: Environmental > Aquatic > Freshwater > Lake >... | reverse complement strand
GCCAGGAAGGTCTTGCGCAGCGTCTCCTTGGCGAGGTCGGCGTCGCGCGCCGGCCTGCCGCCCGCCTCGCGCTCACCGCGGCCCCTGACGCGCGGAAGCTGTGTCAGCTTGGTCACGCCGTCCACCAGCCGGGCGACCTCGCCGCCGAATTCGCGTTCGATGTCTTTGAGCGTGAGAGGGGTGTCTTCGACCGTGTCGTGGAGCAAACCGGCCGCAATCGCCGCCGGCGGCGCCCCCAGCTCGGACAGGATGCCGGCCACCGCCAGGCAGTGACGGATGTGCGGTTCACCAGACGCCCGCACCTGCCCGGCGTGGGCCTTCTCGGCGACCTGATAGGCCCGCACGATCAGATCTCGATCGATTGGGCTTGTGCTCTCAGGGAGAGTCTTCAGCAGCCCATTGAGGTCCATGCTTCCACCAGCGCCGAGGAGTATAAGCCCTCCTCGAAGGCTGCTTCAAGGAGGGCCGGGGAGCGCCGCGGTTGCAGGGGCGAGATCAGCGCTGGCTAGCCCTCGAACAGCCCGAGTAAGCGGGTGCGCCAGTCATCCGGGATGTCCAGCTCGGCCGCCGTGCGCTGGTCATCGAGCCAGGCAGAGAACGCCGCCCTGGAGGCAAGCTGATAGTCGAATTCGTCCAACGTGCGCAGCTCCCGATCCTGGATTTCGATCAGGTGCCAGCCAAACGGGGTTTGCACTGGGCCGACGACGCTGCCNACCTCACCGGCGAAGGCGGCCTCTTCGAAGGCCGGCGTCATGGCGTTCCTGCCGAACCATCCCAGGTCCCCGCCCCGGTCCTTGTTCGAGTCGTCCAGGGACAGCTCGGCCGCCAGCGTCTCCCAACTCTCTCCGCCCTCAAGCCGCTTCAGGATGATCTGCGCCTCGACTTCGCTCTGGACCAGAATGTGACGCGCCAGCGTCTGCTCCTGCTGGCGCGAGACGTCTCCCTGCATCACTTCTTCCAGCTTTCCCCGGATCAGCGAAGCTCGGATCACACCACGCAGATCCTTTTCGGCGATCCCGGCAGCCTGCAGGTAGTCCTTCATCGCCGCCTGATAGCCCGCCTCGGTCATCGGCGTGGGCTCTGGCAAGGGGATGCTGGTTGCGGTCGGCGCAGCGGACACCGTGGCGGCCGGAGCGGCGGTCGCCGCCAGGTTCAGCACCGCCTGTGCGGTGGGATCGGGAGTGAGGCTGGGGCGCGGCGTCGGCGTTCCGTCGGGGTAGTAGCCGAAGGCCTGCCACAGCGCCTGCTGCACCTCGTCCTCCGATACCGCCAGCCCGCGGCGAAGGAACTCGTCTTCGACCAGCCGCTCTTCGATGGCTTGGTTGAGGGCAAAGTCCGCGGCCGTCTCNGCCTGGCCGCCGCTCAGGAGCAGCAGGCGCAGGCGGGCTTCAACCTGGCTGGCAGGGATTTCTACGCCGTTGACGCTGGCCACCGGCTGCGCCGGCGTGAGCACTTCCTGGTCATACCAGCCGTACAGCAGCAGTCCAGCCACCAGGGCCAGTGTGACACCGAGTGCAACCAGCAATCCGCGCCCCACCCTGCGTTCGCGTTGCTCCCGAGCGAGGTGCTTCCTGTTCACCGGTACCGTGGTCGCACGCTTTGCCATGTTCTCAGCCCTGTGGGAATTGGCCGAACCGGAAGGCCGGGCTCGGCTAGCGGAATCGCTCGGCGCGGAATGGAAGCAGCGCCAGGTGGCGCGAGCGCTTCACCGCCCTGGCCAGTATGCGNTGGTGNCGGGCGCAGGTTCCACTATCGCGGCGGGTCCGAATACGCCCCTGCTCGGTCACGTACCGCTTCAACACCTCGACCGACTTGTGGTCGATCGACTTGGCGCGCTCGGCGCAGAACTGGCAGACGCGCGGCTTGCGGATGAAGCGCCTGCGCCCGCCGCGTTCGCCGCCGGAAGACTCCTGGGATTCCCCTCGCTCGTTCGAACCATACTCACTCACCACTCACGCTCCTTCGATCCCGTCATCCACCCGGTGCGGGCTCACAACGGGTAACCCTCTTCATCGTTCGCCGCGGCAACGAAGGCAGCTCCTGCCGCTTCCCGCCGCTCGCTCAAGATGATGATCTCCTTGGCGACCAGCTCGGTCGCCATGTGCTTGTTTCCCTCGGCGTCTTCCCAGCGACGCGTCTGCATCCGCCCTTCCACGTAGGCCTGCTGCCCGCGCGTCAGATGCTGGCTACAGATCTCGGCCAAGCTGCCCCACGCCACGACGNTGAACCACTCCGTCTCTTCGTGGCGTTCTCCGCTGGCGGAGTGCCAAGACCGGGTGGTCGCCACGCTGAAGGTCGCCACCGGGCGGCCCGACGGGGTGAAGCGCATCTCCGGATCCCGGCCCAGGTGGCCGATGATCATGACCTTGTTCAATCCGCGCGTCATTGCACCCTCCGCTTCGGGAGGCAGGCAGGCGTCAGCTCGGCGACTCGCTGGTGAGCAGGAAACGCAGGACCTGCTCGGTCAGCCGCAGATTGGACTCAATCGGGAGCACGGCCTGCGGCGGCATGTTGGTAAAGACAAAGGTGTACACGCCATCGCGGCGCTTGCGGATTGGGTACGCCATCCGACGCTTGCCCCAGCGGTCAACCTTGACCACCGCGCCGCCGGCGGCTTCCACCCAACCCTTGACTTTCTCTTCCAAAGCAGTCAGCGAAGCTTCGTCGAGATCCGGATCAGCAATATACGCGATCTCATAGTTGCGCATGGAGGAACCTCCTTCCCTCGGGATTGCCCCAGCCAGTGCGTCCGGGGACGGCTGGCTGCAGCGGGACTCGCCACGCAAGTGGCGACGCAACGGGTGAGATCTTACCATCCTTCCAGCTTCTTGACAACGGCACTCCCCGGGGCCACCATTCACGGTATAATCCGCGCATCCTGAGGCCGGTCACCGCCGGGCGTCGGGGGCCAAGGGAGCCAGGGCGAGCTTCCGGCACGGCCCCTTATCCGCCGGCTCCGCGAGGCCCGGGCACCTTCGGCCAGGCCGTGACGCCTGGCTGGTTCATGCTGACCCGTCCCCAAGGCGGCAGGCAGGAGCAGCAATGGCAGGACCCAAGATCGCCTTTGGCACCGATGGCTGGCGCGGGCGGATTGCCGAAGACTACACCTACGACTCGGTCCGCCGCTGCACTGCGGGATTCGCCGAATACCTGCGCGGCCGCGCCGGCGAGGCGGCGCCGGTGGTGATCGGCTATGACCAGCGCTTCGCCTCCGAGCATTTCGCCGCCGCCGCCGCCGAAGTGATGGCGGCGCACGGATTTCGNGTGCGTCTGACCGATGCGGCCACCCCCACCCCGGTGATCTCCTTCGCCGTNGTTGCCGAGCAGGCGGCCGGGGCCATCAACATCACCGCTTCCCACAATCCGCCCGACGACAACGGCTTCAAGGTGCGCGANCAGCGCGGCGGCGCCATCCCGCCCGAGGAGCTCATGCGCATCGAGGGCGCCATCCCGCCCGCCGATCAGAAGGTTGAGCGCATGCCGCTCGAGCAGGCGCTGGCCAGCGGAAGAGTTGAGCGCTTCGATCCAGCGCCGTCCTACCTGAAGCAGATTGCGGGCTTGGTCGAACTGGACCGCATCCGCCAGTCGTCCCTGACCGTCCTGATCGATTGCATGTGGGGGAATGGCGCCGGGTGGTTCCCACGCCTGCTGGGCGGCCAAAGCATCCGGCTGATCGAGATGCACAACACCCGCAACCCGATCTTCCCCGACATGAAGCGCCCGGAGCCCATTCCGCCGAACGTCGATCCGGCNCTGCAGGCGGTCCGCCCCAACGGCGCCGACGTGTTGCTGATCACCGATGGNGACGCCGATCGGGTCGGCCTGGGCGACGAACAGGGCCGGTTCATCGACCAGCTGCGCGCCTTCGGCTTGCTCGCCTACTACATGCTCGAGATACGCGGGGAGCGCGGCCCGATCGTCAAGACGCTGTCCACCACCTCCATGCTCGACAAGCTCGGAAAGATCTACGACGTGCCGGTCCACGAGACCGGGGTCGGCTTCAAGTATGTGGCCCCCAAGATGGTCGAGGTCAATGCCATGATCGGCGGCGAAGAGTCCGGGGGCTATGCCTTCCGCCGCCACGTGCCGGAGCGCGACGGAATCCTGGCCGGGCTGTATGTGCTCGATATGCTCGTGCGCACCGGGAAGAAGCCTTCCCAGCTCGTGGACGACTTGTTTGCCTGTGTCGGCGCGCACTACTACGACCGCATCGACACGCCGCTCCCAGCCGAAAAGCGACAGGCCATGGAGGGGCGCGTGCGCCAGGCCAAGCCGGCCGCCATCGCCGGCTTGCCGGTCACCGGCGTCAACTCCCTCGACGGATACAAATTCCTGCTGGGGGACAACGGCTGGATGCTGATCCGCTTCTCCGGCACCGAGCCAATCGTGCGCGTGTACTGCGAGACGACCGATCGCGATCGCGTTCGGCCGATCCTCCTGGACGGCCTGGCGCTGCTGGGTTTGGCCGAGGCATGAGCCTGCGCCTGGTGGATACACACTCTCACCTGTACCTACCCAGCTTCGCCGACGATTTCGACGCCGTCTTGGAACGCGCGCGTCAAGGCGGCGTTGAGCGCATCCTGATCCCAGGCATCGACCTAGCCACGAGCCGTGCAGCCGTCGAGCTGGCCGAGGCCCACGACGATCTCTTCGCAGCCGTCGGGATCCATCCGCAGCATGCCGATCAAGCCAGCCCGGCGGCACTGCAAGAGCTCGAGGCACTGGCTCACTCGCCGAAGGTGCGCGCCATCGGAGAGATCGGGCTCGATTTCTACCGCAGCCCGGACACAGCCGAGACGCAGCTGGCCGCCCTCCAGGCGCAGCTAGAAATCGCCTCCCGACTGCAGCTCCCCGTCGTGCTGCATTCGCGGCAGGCGCTGGACGCCATGCTGCCGTTGCTTGACGCCTGGGCGTCCCAGGTTCCGCTCCCCTTGCAGGGCCGCTGCGGCGTGCTGCATGCCTTCGCCGGCGACCTGCCCGCGGCGGCGCGGGCCGCGCGCGCCGGTTTCTTCCTCGGCGCCGGGGGTCCGGTCACCTACCCCGCCGCCGACGCCTTGCGGGCGACGCTTGCCCAGGTAGGCCTGGATCGCCTGCTGATCGAGACCGACTCGCCCTACCTTCCCCCGCAGGCCCACCGCGGCCAACGCAATGAGCCTGCCTATGTCGGCTATGTTGCCGCCGCCCTGGGGCAGTTGACCGAGATGCCGCCGGAATCAGTCACTGAAATTCTGCGAGCCAACGCGGCGCGCCTGTTTGCCTGGGACCATGGAAACCACGACGCTCGGCTTTGTTGACCTGATCCGCGGCCAGTTGGACGCGGTCGAGGAGACAATGCGCGCCCAATCGGGCCTGCATCATCCTTCGCTGGATGAGGCGGTCGAACAGCTGCTCGCTTCGGGCGGCAAACGCATCCGCCCGGCCGTGGTGCTGCTCGTCGGCGAGCTGCTTGGCGCGCGTGGCAGAGGCTTGGTGACCCTGGCAGCCGCCATCGAGATGCTGCATACGGCGACGCTGGTCCACGACGACCTGATCGACGGCTCGGTGCTGCGGCGCGGCGCACCGACACTGAATTCGCGCTGGAGCCCGGGCGCCACAGTCCTAACCGGAGACTATATCTTCGCCCGCGCCGCCTACTTGGCCTCGCGCACGGGCTCGCTCCAGGTGATGGAGGCCTTCGCCCGAACCCTGATGACGATCGTTAACGGCGAGATCAGCCAGCTTGCGCATGGCCCAGCGCTTCCCGACCGAGCCGAGTACCTGAGCCGAATCTACGCCAAGACGGCTTCGCTGTTCGAACTTGCCTCCGAAGGCGGGGCAATGCTCTCCACACAGGACACCGACCAGGTGCAGACCCTGAAGGCCGTTGGCTACAGCCTGGGCGTCGCCTTCCAGATGGTCGATGACGTGCTCGACTTCGTCGGCGACCCGCGCGATGTGGGCAAGCCAGTGGGTAGCGACCTGCGCCACGGCCTGGTCACGTTGCCAGCCATCTACTTCGCCGCCGAGCATCCCGCCGCCCTGGATGACCTGGCCGAGGCGCAGTCCGGCCNCCTTGAGGGCGCGCGCCTCGAGGCCAGGATTGCCGCCATCGCCGCCTCAGATGCCGTCCCGCGCTGCATGGACGAAGCGCGCACCTTCGTCGCCGAGGCGCGCGACGCACTCAGCTCCTTCCCCCCTGGAACGGCCAGAAGTGCCCTGCTAGACCTAGCAGCCTACGTGGTCGAACGATCCGTGTGACGCCTGTCGATCGATAAGGAGGCCGAAGATGGAGATCGAGATCCAGGAATACAAGCGGGTTGCCGTCCTGGCGATCACAGGACGCATCGACTCGGCCACTTCGGCCGAGTTCGAAGCGGCGCTGCAGGANCTCATGGGCAAGGGCAAGCGGCACTTCATTCTGGATATGTCGCAGGTCGAGTTCCTCTCGTCCAGCGGGCTGCGCGTTTTGGTCACAACCCTCAAGTCGCTGCGCAAGAGCGGCGGGGAATTGTGCATCGCCCAGCCCTCCCAACGCGCGCGCGACGCCATCGACATCGCCGGCCTGGATGTCCTTTTTAAGTTCTACGACGACCGGGAATCGGCAATCGCATCCTTCTGACGGAATCGTGTTCTCGCTGAACCTGACCGTACCCGCGCAGCTCGATACGATCGAGGCAATCTGTGACGCTGTGGATTCGGCGGCGGCGGCGGCGGGCTTCGACGAGCGGTCCCGCTACGCCTGCCAACTCGCCGCCAGCGAGGCCTGCGAGAACATCGTCAAGCACGGCTACGGCGAGCGGGCCACCGGGCAGATCGAAGCCCGCCTGCGCGCCAGCCCCAACGACCTGACGATCGAGCTGATCGATACCGCCCCANCGTTCAATCCGGCCAGCCTGCCCAGCGCTACACCTTGGAGCGTGGATGACCCCCCCGTCGGAGGTCTCGGGCTCCTGATCATCCACCGGGTGATGGACGAGGTCCANTACAAGCGCAGCCACGGGCAGAACCGGTTGTCGATGCGGAAGCACACCGGCTGAGNGCAGCCGNCCATGAACCCACTGCTGCCGACANTTCCCCTGNCGCCCGNCCCGCAACCNTCGCNGTTCATCCTGCTCGCGACGGCGGGTCTCCTCGGCCTGCTGGCAGCGGGCCTCTGGGTGTCCTGGCGGAGAATCGGCGCTCGGCGCGCAGGCGAGTCAACCGGGCCCAGCAACGACGCGGACCTCTCCGGGCTCTGGAGCAGCCTCTCACGGTCTCCTTCCATCCCCGCCGAAATCGCCGAGACTGCATACCTGCACTTCGCACAACACTTCGAAGCCGACGACTTTCAGGTCGGCACCTTCGACAACGATACCTACACGACCTTGATCCTGGTGCGGGATGGGACCCATCAGAGAACCTGCACTTTCCGATCGACCCAGGCGAACCAGGAATCGTCGGCTGGGTGCGCAACAGCGGCCGATCCCTGCGGGTGGATGATTTTCGGCGGCAGGCAGAGAGTCTGCCGGCGCGTCCCTCGTATCATGGCGATGACCCTCCCTGCTCCGGCGTGTTCGTCCCCCTGATCGCGCAGGAGGCCGTCTTCGGGGTTGTGGCCCTGCAATCCCGCCGGCCATCCGCCTACACCCAGCAAGACCTCACCAGGATCCAGGCGCTCTCCTTCCCGCTTGCATCGTCCCTCGCCTCGGCTCGGATGAGGGGGGAAGCCACGCGGCGCGCCCGACAGCTGGCTCTGCTGCACGAGGTCGCCATTCGCATGACTGCTCTTGCTCCGCTCCCCGAGCTGCTGCCCGAAATCGCTTCGCTGCTCCACGCCGGTTCCGGCTGGGCGCAGGTCTCGATCTACGAGCGACAGGATGACCGCCTGCTGCTGCGAGCGCTTGCGGGTTCAGGCGACGAAGCAGAGATGGTCTATTCACTCTCCGAATCAACCCCGGTCGCTCAATCTGTTGCCATGGCGGACACCGTGCGCGAGTTCAAACCGCTGGCGGCAGGCACGGCGCTGCATTGGGTGGATGGCGTCTCTGTCCCGCTGCGCGTCGAAGGNCGCGTGCTCGGCGCGCTGCGGATTCGCGCCCGTGAGGGCGAAGCCATCGATGCCGAGAACATCGATCTCGCAGAAACCGTCGCCCACCAGCTTGCACTGGTGATGCTTGAGGCACGCAACTTCGCCCAACAACAGGAGGAAGCCTGGATCACCACCGTGCTGCTCGAGGTGGCGCGGCACGCGGCCCAGCCGGGTGACGCGGCCTATGCCCTGCAGGCTGTCCTTCGCCTGGCGACGCTCCTCGCCGGCACATCCTGGGCACTCCTGCTTCTGCCGGACTCTACCAGCGGTGCGCTTGAACTCGGTCCGTCGGCCGGCCTGCGCCGGGCCGTGCTCGAGCACCTGCCCTCCCTGCACTTACCCCCGGCTTCCTTGGGCCTCCACCCCCCCTATCGCGAAGGCGAAGAGTTGCAGACCGTCGCCCTGCCCGATTCGCTCTGCGATCTCACCGCCAGCAAGCAGGCCGTCGCGCTCTCGTTGAGCGATGGGGAGTCTCTCCTGGGAGTGCTGCTGCTCGAGGCCCTCGACATGCCCGGGGACCGCCCCGCCCTGCTCATGGGGATCGCCCATCAGATCTCCCTTCGGATCGAAAACGCCCGCCTGGTCGAGCAGGTCGCCGCTCGCCTCAGTCTGGAGCGAGAGATCACCATGGCGCGCGANATCCAGATCTCCTTCTTGCCCCGGGTGCTGCCCGAGTACATCGGCTGGGACATCGGGGTCACCTGGCAGGCGGCGCGGATGGTCGGCGGGGATTTCTACGACTTCTTCCGGCTGCCCGATGGGCCCAATGGACCGCGCTGGGCGGTGGTCGTCGCCGATGTCGCCGACAAGGGCGTCCCGGCCTCGCTGTTCATGGCTCTGTCGCGCACCCTGCTGCGCTCGGTGGCCTTCAGCCGCATCGACCCGGGCCAAGTACTGCAGCGCGCCAACGATTTGATCATCTCGGATTCCCAGTCCGATATGTTCGTCAGCGTTGTGTACGGCATGTGGGAACCTGCCATCTCGCGCTTCTCCTTCGCCAATGGCGGCCACAACCCGCCGGTGCTGCTTCGGCCGCAGCATGAGCCCGCCCTGCTGACTCCCCATGGGATGGTGCTCGGCGTACGCGAGGCCGAGAGCTATGAGGCCCAGACTCTCAGCTTCGAACACGGCATGGCTCTGGTCCTGTACACCGATGGCGTGACCGATGCCGAGAACGCCGCAGGCCAGCCATTTGGCACCGAGCGGCTGCTCGCGACCCTNCGCAACGAGGGGGATACCGGCGCCCAGGCACTCTCGGCAACCATCCATCAGCAGGTCGCCGCGTATGGCGCCGGCGCGGAATTGGGCGACGATCTGACCGTAGTTGTCCTGCGTCGGCTCAAGCCGCCAGAACCCCTGCCCCAACCCAACACAGGGAGGCCCTGATGCCCTCGACGAGCGTGCACGTTTCCACCCATCCCCTGGTTGCGCACAAGCTAGCCAAGCTGCGCCACCGTGACACCGATCCTAAGCGGTTTCGCGAGCTGATCCGTGAGATCGCAGCCCTGCTCTGCTACGAGGCCACCCAGGACCTGGCGCTTTCGCCCACCAGCGTGCCCACGCCCCTGGCCGACGCCCCGGGCGCGCTGCTGCAGGAAAACATCGGCTTGGTCCCGATTCTGCGCGCCGGGTTGGGAATGGTGGAAGGCGTGTGGGACCTGGTGCCCACTGCCGAGGTCTGGCACATCGGCCTGTACCGCGATGAGCAAACCCTGAAACCGGTCGAGTACTACAACAAGCTCCCCATCGAGCCCACGGTCTCGGTGTGCTTGCTGCTTGACCCGATGCTCGCCACCGGGGGCTCGGCGGTGGCGGCGATTGACATCCTGAAGCGTTGGGGCGTGTCGCGCATCAAGTTCGTCGGCGTGATTGGCGCCCCGGAGGGCATCGCCAACCTGCACCAACATCACCCGGACGTGCCCGTCTACCTGGCAGCTGTGGATGACCATCTGAACGAACACGGCTATATCGTGCCCGGGTTAGGGGACGCCGGGGACCGCCAGTTCGGCACCGCCTAGCACTGGCACCCGCCGCCGAATAGAAGCATCACACCGGGCAAGCGATCACTCGCCGCACCCAGCACCACGGCGCTCGGGTGCGGGGCGAGGAATGGGCGGCCGCGTGCGCTGGCGGAGCTGGGGGCGCCCCCACGCCGACCTCTCCGCAGGGGACCTTGCCAACCTGACCGGGGAAGCCGGGAGCTGCGGGGCTCAGGCCACCTGCATGGCGAGGCGCGAGGAACGCATGGGCTCGTGTGCCCCAGGCCCGCCCAGAGCCTCCGGGCAGCAACGGGCCCGGCCAGCTGCCTCCTGCCTGTTCGTCGCCGCCAGGCGATGGGNGGTCCATCCAAGCAAGGGACACTGNNTCAGCCCACGCCGAGGGCGCCGAGTGACCGCACGCGCCGAACGCAGGGCTGCACGGGCGCAGGGACTTGCGGTTACGGGGGACTCATGCCCTCGGTGAGGTTGCGGAGATGCTGACGCAGCCAGGACGGCAGCTCCGGCTGGCGTAGGGTTTCCGCTGTCAGCTCCGAGGCCTCCTCGACCGCACCCATGCGAATCAACAGTTCGATCTTGACCGCCCGCGCCAGCGCGTCTTCCGGCCGCTGCTCGAGCACTTGAGAGACAAGCACGGCCGCCACTTCCGGCTGCTCTGCAAAGAGCTGCGCCCTCGCCTCGAGCGTGGGCAGGCTCGGCCATTGCGGCGCCAGGGCACGCGCCTCCTGTACCAGATCGAGTGAACGTCGGTCTGGCGCACTAAGGAACAACGCTTGTTCGGCCCTTGCAGTCACCTCCGGATCGGCGCGCTCGCCCGTCACCCCAGGCAAGCTCAGCGCCTGCAGGTAGGCCTCGGCTGCCTCCGGGTGCCGCCCATCCGCCATCAAGAGGTTGCCGGCCTTGACGAATTCGGCGTAGGCTAGGCGGGGCTGCCCGCTCTCGCGCAGCGCTGAAGCCAATTCCAGGCGCAGCACAGGGTTCTCTCCATCTTCAGCGACGGCCTGCCTGGCCCGCTCCAGGTCTTCCCCTGCCGGGCGCCGGACCTCCGTCGCCTCGACGGTCTGGGGCGCCGGGGTGTCCGCCACGCCTTGCTTCTCGCCGGAGGCCAACGCCAGGATAGCCAGGCAAGCGCATCCCAGCACAATGACAGAAGCGACGACGATCCAGGTCCGCTTGGAGAAGCGAGGCCTCTTCTGCTGGCCGGTCGCGGCGGAGTCCGGGGCGGCTGGCACCGGGACCCGCGCGCCGGTCGCTTCCGACGGCAAGGTTGGCGGCCAGGCAGAGTGCCCCGGCGCAGCCGGCTCAGCATGAGCGCGGGTCACCTCGGGGGTGCGGCCGGTCACTGAGGCACGCAACGCCTCTACCAACGCCTCGACCGAAGGGTAGCGATCCGCCCGGTCCTTCGCCAGCGCTTTAAGCAGCACACGCTCAACGCTCTCGGGCACCAATGGATTCACTTGGCTGGGGAGCGGCAACGGCGTGAAGATGTGATCGTGAATGATCGAGAATGGCGTATCGGCATTGAAGGGCACTCGACCCACGACCATTTCGTACAGAACGACGCCGAAGGAGTAGATGTCCGTTCCTGGGTCCAGGTCGCGATCGCCGCGCGCCTGTTCGGGCGAGATGTACTGCGGCGTTCCGAGCATCCTATCCGACGACAGGGTCGACTCCCCGGCAGCCGCGATGCGCGCCAGCCCGAAGTCCGCCAGATAGATCGCGCCATCGGCGGCAAGCAGCACATTGGAGGGCTTGATGTCGCGATGCAGGACACCTTGGCGGTGGGCATACGCCAGCGCAGCCCCGACGGCCTCGACGAGTCTCAGCCCCTCCTTGACGCCGATTGGGCCGCGGCCCATACGCGCCTTGAGCGTCTCCCCCTGGATGAACTTCATCACCAGGTACGGCCTCCCGTCCTGCTCAGCGAAGTCGTACACCGGCACGATGCTCGGGTGTTCGAGGCGCGCCACAACTTTGGCCTCACGCTGGAATCGCGCCAGGAAGTTCGGATCCTGCGTGAATGCGGGGTGGAGGACCTTGATCGCCACATACCGGTCCAGGGCGGCGTGGTAGGCGCGGAACACCGTGGCCATCCCGCCCTGCCCCAGCTGCTGCACGATCCGGTACGGTCCGACGTTTTCCCCGATAGTGAACGGCATCACTGTTCCTCCGACCGCAGTGCAGATTATAGGGGCGGCTCGGAGCCTCGGCAACGGGAGCGCGCGCCTTGCAGGGCAACTGCAAGCCCAACAACAAGACCCCCGGGCTTGTCCCGGGGGTCCTGATCTCGTCTGAGGGCTTGCTGGGCCTAGCGATCGAGCAGTGAGGCGACGCCTGGCAGCTCCTTGCCTTCGAGGAATTCGAGGGAGGCGCCGCCGCCGGTGGAGACATGCGTCATCTGTTTGGCGACGCCGGCCTTCTTGACAGCGCTCGCGCTGTCGCCGCCGCCGATGACGGTGATCGCCCCGCTTTCCGCCAGCACTCTCGCCAAGGCGAAAGTTCCCTCAGCGAACTTGGGGAACTCGAAGACGCCCATCGGCCCATTCCACACCACCAGCTTGGCTCCCGCCAACGCCTGCTTGAACGCCTGAAGGGTCTGCGGCCCAATGTCCATCACCCGCCAGCCCTTGGGGACCTTGTCGATCGTCACGACCTGGCTCTGGGCCGACTCCTCGAACTTGTCACCGATCACCGCATCCACCGGGAGCAGGATTCGATCGCCGGCCTTCTGGAGGATGGTCTTGGCCGTGGCGACGGCGTCCGCCTCCACCAGACTGTCGGCCAGGTCGTAGCCCTTGGCCGCCAAGAAGGTGTTGGCCATGCCGCCACCGATCACCAGCCGATCGCACTTGGTCAGCAGATTATCGATCACGGCGATCTTGTCGCTGATCTTGGCGCCGCCCAGGATGGCCACGTACGGATGCGGTGGATCCAGGGTCGCCTTGCCGAGGTGCTCCAGCTCCTGTTCCATCAGCAAGCCCGACACGGCCGGCAGATGCCGCGCTACTCCCTCGGTGCTGGCATGCGCCCGGTGCGCCGAGCCGAAGGCGTCATTGACATACACCTCACCCAGCGCCGCCAGTTGGGCAGCGAAGCCGGGGTCGTTCTTCTCTTCTTGCTTGTGGAAGCGCACGTTCTCGAGCATCAAGACTTCGCCCGGGACGAGGGCACGTGCCAGCGCCTCGACCTCCGGGCCGACGCAGTCCGGCGCCATGCGCACCGGCAGGCTGATGAGCTTGGACAACGCTTCGGCCGCCGGCTTAAGGCTGAACTCCGGGGCCGGCCCACCCTTCGGGCGGCCAAGATGGCTCATCAACACCAGACTGGCGCCCTGCTGCAAGACGTACTCAAGCGTGGGGAGCGAGGCGCGAATGCGCTTGTCGTCGCTCACCGCTCCGTCCTTCATCGGGACGTTGAAATCGACCCGCATCAGGACGCGCTTGCCCTTCAGATCCAGGTCACGAACCGTCTTCTTGTTCATCGCCGCGACCGGTTACAGCTTGGAGGCGATAAGGTGCGCCAGGTCGGCCGTGCGCACGGCATAGCCCCATTCGTTGTCGTACCAGGTGACCACCTTGATGAAGTCGCCGGCTTCCTTCCCCAGCACCATGGTGAACGGCAAGTCGACCGAAGAGCTGTGCGGGTCGCCCTTGAAGTCGATGCTGACCAGCGGTTCGTCGACCGCGGCCAGGATTCCCTTGAGTGGCCCGGCGGCCGCATCGCGGAACGCCTGACGCAGCTCGTCGGTCGTCGTCGGCTTCTCGATCTGCGCCGTGAAATCGACCACCGACACGGTCGAGGTCGGTACGCGCAGGGCATAGCCGTCGAACTTGCCGGCCAGATCCGGGATCACCAGCTTGAGCGCCTTCGCCGCGCCGGTGGTGGTCGGGATGATGCTCATGGCGGCTGCTCGGGCGCGCCTCAGATCGCTGTGGGGCAGATCGAGGATCTTCTGATCGTTGGTGTAGGCGTGGATCGTGGTCATCATGCCGCGCATGATCTTGTACTTGTCATGCACGACCTTCACGGCCGGCGCCAGGCAATTGGTGGTGCACGAGGCGTTCGAGATGACGTGGTGAACCGACGGATCGTACTTCGAGTCATTCACCCCGAGCACGATCGTGAGGTCCTCGCCTTCGGCCGGCGAAGTGATGATGACCTTCTTGGCGCCGCCCTTGGTGATGTGGTTCTCGGCGCCCTTGACTTCCTTGCCCTTCTTGTTGACCCCNTCCTTCTTGATGGTGAACAGGCCGGTGCCCTCGATCACGATGTCGACGCCCAGGTCGCCCCANGGGATCTTNGCCGGGTCGCTNTCCTTGAAGGCNGAGATCTTCTTGCCGTTCACGACCAGCGACTCGCCGTCCACGGCCACGCTGCCATCGAAGCGGCCGTAGTTCGAGTCGTACTTGAGCAAGTGCGCCATCGTCTTCAGGTCGCCGATGTCGTTGAAGGCGACGACTTCCAGCGTGTCGTCGTAGTAGTCCCCGATTGCCCTCAAGACTTGCCGGCCAATGCGGCCGAAACCGTTGATGCCGATCTTGGTTGTCATTGCCTAGCTCCTGTGTCTCCAGTTTTAGTTCAGGCCCGGCTGGACCGTCTCCCCAAGCAGGGTCGGCGATTCCAGCGGTCCTGTGCGTTCTTCAAGCATTTGGATCAGCGCTGCCGCCAGCTTTGCCGGTTCGTGGCGCCAGGGCCATTGTGGGTCTACCAGGTCTGCGGCGAAGACCGAGACCGAGAGCCCGCGAGATGGCGGCGGGACAAAGTTCACCGTATCGGGAGCGGTAATGTCCATCCGATCGTTGACCAGCAGCATTTCGACGAGTCCCCGCCCGACATGGTCTTCCACAGCCTTGAGGTGGGCAATTGCAGGGTAGCCATCGGTCTCGCCCGGCTGGTTGGCGATGTTGCACACCTGCACCTTGAACGCCCGGCTGGCACGCACCGCCTTGGCCAGGTCCGGCACCAGTAAATTGGGCAGCACGCTGGTGTACAGGCTTCCCGGCCCGAGCACGATCATGTCGGCCGCCAGGATAGCCTTGATCGCACCCGGGTAGGCCGGTGGATCATCCGGATCCAGGTACACGCTGCGCACCCGGCCCGGCATCTCGGGGATGCGGCTCTCGCCCTGGATGCGGATCGCCTGCGCGTCGGCGAGTGGAGTCTTGTCGGCGAACAGAGCCACATCGGCCAGCGTCGCCGGGAGCACCTGCCCGCGAATACCAAGGATGTGCGCCGCCTCGAGCAGTCCCTCATCGAAGCTGCCCGTGACACCGGTCAGCGCAGCGATGAACAGGTTGCCGAAGGCATGGCCATCCAGATCGTCGCCCTGTGCAAAGCGATAGCGGAAGAGCTGGGTGAGCAAGTCCTCATCGTCGGAAAGGGCGGCCAGGCAATTGCGTAGGTCTCCCGGGGGAGGGATCCCCAGCGAGCGCCGCAGCCGTCCGGAGGAACCACCGTCGTCGGCAACTGAGACAATCGCCGTTAGGTTACCCGTGCGCTCCTTGAGTCCGCGCAGCAGAGTCGCCAATCCGTTCCCGCCGCCAATCGCCACGATCTTGGGGCCGCGGCCGAGCCGGCGGTGCTCCGCCACAGCCTGCGCAACGGGCCGGCCCGGGCGCATGTAGGGCGCCAGCAGGGCCCGGTTCAGACGGTAGATGCCGATCAGCAGCAGCGCCACGCCGGCGGTGCCGAACACCAACGCCCGCAGCCAGCGCGGCAGTGCCATCAGGCTGAACAGGGGCAGGATGTTGGATTCGGGGTAGGCGCGGTAGATGTCCAGCATCACGATTGCCAGTCCGAGCCCGATGAGCGCCGTCCCGAGAGCCGCCACAACAAACCAGCGCTTAACACCAAGGCCCGGCACCATCCAGCGCCGGAGCGTTCCCCAGGCGCCTGACTTCCGGGCGCCTGGCCCACCTCGTCCGTTGGCATTCGTCACGGCTGGCACTATACCCCACCCCCTGCGGGCCGTCAACGAACGCTCATCGACACTTGGTTGTGACAGGTATCACTCGTATAATTGGGGCACGATATTCTCACAAGAGGAGGCTGGTCATGGCAAGTGTCACCTTCGATCACGTGAGCAAGCGTTTCGGGGATGTCACGGCAGTCAACGATCTGAACCTGTTTGTCGAGGACAAAGAATTCCTGGTGCTGGTGGGTCCGTCCGGTTGCGGCAAGACAACGGCCCTGCGCCTGCTGGCCGGCCTGGAAGAGATCACGCAAGGCGAGATCAAGATCGCCGACCGGGTGGTCAACGACGTTGCTCCGAAGGACCGCGACATTGCCATGGTCTTCCAGTCGTACGCGCTCTATCCCCATATGAGCGTTTTTGACAACATGGCCTTCGGCCTCAAGCTGCGCAAGACGGAGAAATCGGAGATCCGTCGGCGTGTGCTGCAGGCGGCAGAGATCCTCGGCATCGAGAACCTGCTCGACCGCAAGCCGCGCCAGCTCTCCGGCGGCCAGCGCCAGCGCGTGGCGGTGGGCCGAGCGATCGTGCGCGAACCCAAGGTGTTTCTGTTCGATGAGCCGCTCTCCAACCTTGACGCCAAGTTGCGCGTTGAGACGCGCGCCAACATCAGCAAGCTGCACCAGCGCCTCGAGACCACCTTCATCTACGTCACCCATGATCAGGTCGAGGCGATGACGATGGCCTCGCGAATTGCGGTGATCAAGGGCGGGCTGCTCCAGCAAACCGACTCCCCGCAGGCACTCTATGACCTGCCGGCCAACGTGTTTGTCGCCGGCTTCATCGGCTCGCCGGCGATGAATTTCTTCAACGCCCGCCTGGCGCGAGCCGACGGGAAACTGGTCGTGGAGGCCGAGAGCTTCAATGTCGAGGTTCCACCAGCCCGGCTGGCAACCTTTGACCGCTTCGCCGGCAAGCAAGTGATCTTCGGCATCCGGCCGGAAGACATCCACGACCCCGCCTTCTGTCCAACCGGCATCCACGCCGCATCGGTGGATTCCAAGGTCGACGTGACAGAGCTGATGGGCAACGAGATCATTCTGTACCTGATGGCCGGCAAGGACAGTTATGTCGGCCGGGTGGACCCACGGACGCAGGCCCGCCCCGGCAGCCAGTCGCAGCTGATCTTCAACATGGACAACATGCACCTGTTCGAGACAGAGGGCGAACAGAACGCCATTCGCTGACCCCAACATCGAACGCAGGGCGGCCCTCCCGCTTTCCGCGCGGAGGGCCGCGGCCTGCCTGGGAGATTTCGGATCATGGCGGATTTCAACTTGATCAAGAGCCTCAAGCGCGACCAGGGCGGCAAGATCGTGCTCTTGGTGATGGATGGTTTGGGGGGTGCACCGATCTCCCCCGGCGGGCCGACCGAGCTCGAAGCGGCAGCCACGCCAACGCTGGATAGAATGGCAGCCGAAGGTGCGCTGGGCGCGCTCGTACCGATCCGTCCTGGCATCACTCCGGGTTCGGGACCGGCGCACCTGGCGCTCTTTGGCTATGACCCGCTCACCTATCTGGTGGGCCGGGGCGTACTGGAGGCCG
>Ga0031656_10000224_pt1 | contig 17635 bp, 12 predicted proteins | sample FrelakmetDIP11DI_FD_55080 | JGI IMG/M metagenome (GOLD analysis project Ga0031656, IMG submission 55080) | Freshwater lake sediment microbial communities from the University of Notre Dame, USA, for methane emissions studies - DIP11 DI | ecosystem: Environmental > Aquatic > Freshwater > Lake >... | reverse complement strand
GCGTGCCGGTCTGGCGCCTTCTCGCAGACGAGCCGGTGCGGACCACGGTGCCCGTGTACATGACCGTCAACCGTGCACTGACGGCGCGCGACGATGCGGACTATCGCGGCGTTGTCGGGTGCGCCGTGGCGGCGGGTGTGCGGAGCGTCAAGGTGGCACCGTTCGAGGCCGTCACGCCAGCCTGCGACCAGCTCGCCGCCGCGCGCCGCGGCCTGTCCGTCCTGCGCATGCTCCGCGACGCGTTCCCCGAGGTCGGGCTGCGGGTGGACTGCCACGAGCGCTTCACGCCGGAGGCCGCTCTGGCGCTGCTCCCCGAGCTCGAGCCACTCGGCCTGGAGTGGGTCGAGGCGCTGTGCCCCGTCGGCCCCATCAACGCCGCCGTCCGCAGGCGAACCGCGATGCCGCTGGCAGCGGGCGAGCTGTACTTCGGGAAGCAGCGGTACGTCGAGCTCGCGGAGCGCGGCTGGGCGGACGTGGTGATGCCGGACGTNAAGCACGTCGGCGGGTTCGGCCCCCTGCTCGGCGTGTGCGATGCCGTCCGGCAGTTCCGGGTCCGGGTTTCGCCGCACAACCCGTCGGGTGACGTTTCGACCCTCGCAACGCTGCACGCCGCCTGCCTCGCGCCCGCCGTGACCTCCATCGAGCTGCCGCTGCGCCGCGGCGGCCCCGCCCCGGCCTACCTCGACCTGCTGCGCCACGGCGAGCTCGGCCTCCCGGAGGGGCCGGGGTGGGGAATCGAGCCCTCCGACGTCGTGCGAGACCTCGGAAAGGGGCCCGAATCATGAGCCTCGAGATCGCGGACCGACGATCGCGAACCGTGGGCGACTGCGACGTGCTCGTCGTCGGCGGTGGCGCAGCAGGGGTCGCCACCGCCGTGACCGCGGCGCGCTGCGGCCGCAGGGTGATCCTGGTGGAGCGATACGGGTTCTGCGGCGGCGGTGCGGTGGCCGGAATGTCGGGCACCGTGTGCGGCCTGTACGCGGCCAGCGATGATCGGACGAGACCGCCCGAGCAGGTGGTCTTCGGCTTCGCCGACGAGTTCGTGAGGCTGCTCGAGCAGCGAGGCGGGCTCGCCGCGCCGGTCCGGTATGGCAAGACCTACACCCGGGTTCATGACCCGCTGGTCTGGCGGGAAGCCGCCGACCACGCGCTCGGCGAGGCCCGGGTGCAGGTGGTCCTCCATTGCACGGTGACCGGCGCTCTCCTCGACGGCGATCGCGTGGCGGGAGTCGCAGCCTCTACCAAAGAGGGATCGCTCGAGATCCGAGCCGCGATCACGGTCGACGCCAGCGGCGATGCGGATGTGTCGGCCATGGCGGGGATTCCGACCTTTGTCGGTGACGAGGGACGGGTCCAGAACCCGACCATGATCTTCCGTCTCGGTGGCGTGGACACCAGGCGGTTCGTGGATGCGTACGGGACCGACACCATCATGCCCGAGGCGGTCTCCGAGCTGATCCGCACGCACCATGGCAACGGCTACTTCCTGCCGCGGGCCAAGATCTGGCTCTTTACCACCACTCGGCCCAACGAGCTGCTCTGCAACTGCACCCGCATCGTCGGTCCCGACGGTCGAGAGCTCAACACCCTCTTCGCCCGCGACTTCACCGACGCCGAGCTCGAGGGTCGGCGCCAGGTCCGCGAGTACTGGCGATTCTTCCGCGACCATCTCGCGGGCTGCGAGTCGAGCTGGGTCAACGACACCGGGGTCCAGGTGGGCGTCCGCCAGACCCGCCAGGTCAGCGGCGTCCGGCGCCTGTCCAACGACGACGTCCTCCGGGGCGCCAAGTTCGCCGACGGGATCGCACGCTCGCCCTGGCCCATCGAGCTCCACACGGGGCCGAGACCGCGCGTCGAGTGGCTGCTCGACGACCATTACGAGATCCCCTACGGCTGCTTCGTGCCGCAGCGGGGACAGGGCCTGCTGGTGGCCGGCCGCTGTCTGTCGGCCGAGCACGAGGCGGTCGCGTCGGCCCGGGTGACAGCGCAGTGCTTTTCCTACGGGCATGCGGTCGGCCATGCGGCAGCGATGTGCCTCGAGGCCGGGTGCGAACCGCGCGAGCTTCGCGGCGAGGACGTGCGCGACCGCCTCAACCGGGACGGCGCCCGGCTCGGCAGGGCCGGCTCCAACGGGGGATCACGGTGAGAATCGAGTGCGTCGAGCTGATCCACTACGGCATCCCGCTGCGGGTGCCGCTCGCCGTCAGCTTCGGCGTCCAGACGCGGCGCGAGGGGCTATTTGCGGTACTGCACGCCGAGGGACTCACGGGATGGGGTGAGTGCCCGATCATCGAGGGGTACAGCTACGAGACGCTGACGACCGCCTGGCACGTGGCCGCTGACCTGCTGATCCCGGGCCTGCTCGGCCGGGACATCGCCGAGCCGGAGGAGGTCGAGCCGCTGCTGCGCCACGTGCGCGGCCATCCCTTCGCCCGNTCGATGCTCGAGATGGCCGCCTGGGACCTGACCGCCCAGCGGGATGGCCTGTCGTTCGCTCGGAAGCTCGCGGCGCCCTATCCCGAGGGCGCCAGGCAGCGCGTCAAGACCGGGATCAGCATCGGCATCCAGCCCGATGCGAAGCTGCCCGAGGTCATCGCGGCATACCTCAAGCAGGGCTATGAACGCGTCAAGCTGAAGATCAAGCCGGGACATGACCTCGCGCCGGCGCGGCTGGCACGCCGGGAGTTTCCCGACTTGAAGCTGATGCTCGACGCGAACTCCGCCTACACGCTGGCGGACGTCGGCGTCTTCCAGGCCATGGACGACCTCGAGCTGCTCATGATCGAGCAGCCCCTCGCTCACGACGACATCTTCGAGCACAGCCGCTTGCGGCCGCAGATCGCGACACCGGTGTGTCTTGACGAGAGCATCCGCAACGCGCATGACGTGCAGGTGGCGGCGGCGCTCGCGGCGTGCGACATCGTCAACATCAAGACCGCGCGGGTGGGCGGTTGGATCGAGGGGCGCCGCATCCACGACCTGTGCCTGAACCACGGGCTGAAGGTGTGGATCGGGGGCATGGTCGAGACCGAGATCGGCACCGCCGCCAAGGTGGCGATGGCGGCGCTGCCCGGCGTGACGATGCACAGCGACATCGCGGTCTCGCACGAACGCTTCGCGATCGCCGTGGCGGAACCATTCACGCTCAATGCCGACGACAGCACCGTCACCGTGCCCACCAGGCCCGGGCTGGGCATCACAATCGACACTGACGCCATCGCGCACATCACGCTGCGGCGGGAGACCTTCGCCGGCGGCTCCCACGCCACTCGAGCCTGAGGCGGCAGGGACTGGGCACCACTCGCCAAAGGGAGGCCGGATGAAGCAGACCGCCCGCAACCACGTCGAGGCGCTTCTCGCGCCCTGGAGCGGGCCGTTCGGGGGTACGCCGCCGTTCGACGCGGCCACCCCAGCGGCGATCGAACGCGCCTACGAGATCGCCGTCGACAGGAAGCGGGCGGAGGTCCAGGCGATTGCCGCCAGCCCGGAGCCGCCCGACTTCGAGAACACGGTTGCGGCGCTCGAGAATTCTGGCCGAGAGCTGCGGCGGGTGGACTGTCTGTTCAGGGTGTTCGCCAAGACCAGGAACGTCGGCGAGATGCGCGAGGTCGAGCGGCGGCTGGCTCCGCTCGCGCCCGCCCTCGAGGACGAGATCGCGCACAACCAGGCCCTTTTCGAGCGCATCGACACCGTGTATGAAACCCGCCACGCCCGAGGTCTGTCCGTCGCGCAGCAGCGCCTGACGACCGTACTCCGCGATCGGCTGCTCCGCCGCGGCGCAGGGCTCGAACCTGTCGCCAGGTTGCGCCTGGCAACGATCCACCACCGTATCGCCGAGCTCTCCGCCGCTTTCAGCCAGAATCTCCTCGCCGAAGAGGAGGGCCAGGCGTTGATCCTGGCGAACGAGGCGGACCTCGACGGTCTGGGCGAGGGCCTCCGGGCCGCCCTCGCCGCCGCAGCAGCAGACCGTGGGCTTGCTTCGGGCTGGGCGGTCGCCAACACCCGCGCCCTGGTGATCCCGTTCCTCACCCAGTCTGCACGCCGCGAGCTCCGCGAGCGAGTGTGGAGGATGTGGGTCTCGCGAGGCGCCAACCCGGGCGATTGCGACAACCGGCCCGTCATCGCCGAGATCCTGCGTCTCCGAGGCGAGAAGGCGACCTTGCTCGGCTTCGAAAACTACGCGCAGCTCGCCACGGCCGACCGCATGGCCGGCACACCCGAGGCTGCGATGTCCCTCGTCAACCGCGTCCTCGGCGCTGTCGTGAGACCTGCCCGGGAGCGCCTGTCCGAGATGCAGGCCTTGCTCACTGCGGACGATCCCGGAGCGACACTCGCTCCCTGGGATCGCCGCTACTATCGGGAAAGGCTGCACCGGGCGCGCTTCGACCTCGACGCCGACCAGGTGCGGGCGCACCTTCCGCTCGAGTCGGTGCTCACCGGGATGTTCTGGGTCGCGGACCGGCTCTTTCGGATCCAGCTCGGGGGGGACGTCGCCGTGCCGGTCATCCGCCCCGACGTCCGAGCCCTCGCCGTTCTTCGGGGTGGAAAGCCGGCTGGCCTGCTGTGGCTCGACCTGTTCGCCCGTCCGGGCAAGGCCGGCGGAGGGTGGATGGACGAGTACCGATCAGCAGGGAATCAAGAGCGCGGGTTCGTGCCGCTCGTCTCCATCAACATGAATCTGGCGCCGCCGCGTCCCGGCGAGCCAACCCTGCTTTCGTGGGACGACGCCCGCGTGCTGTTCCACGAGTTCGGCCATGCCCTCCACGCGCTGAGCTGCGAGGCGCGTTACCCATCGCTCGGGATCCTCGAGCTCCAGCCGGACGTCCTCGAGCTGCCATCGACCCTGAACGAGCGCTGGCTCGCGACGCCGGAGCTGCTGCAGCGGTTCGCCGTCCACCACCGAACCGCGGCGCCGATGCCGGAGGAACTGATCGATACCCTGGAGGCCGTCCGGACGTTCGATCCGTCGGAGGGGTCCACCGCGGCCCTCGACTACTTGGCCACCGCGGTTGTCGACCTCGAGCTGCACCTCGCCGCCGACGGCCGCGAGGTCGATCCGGTTCAGATCGAGCGGGAGGTTCTCGCGCGGTTGAACATCCCACCGGCCGTCGACCCCTTCCACAGGGCGACTCACTTCCGCCACGCGTTTGCCGGGATCCTCGACGACCGCTACGCCGCGGGATACTACTGCTACCTCTGGGCCGAGGTGCTGGCCGCCGACATCGCCGAGGCGTTCGCGGACGCACCAGCCGGCTTCTACGACGGGGAGACAGCCGAGCGCTTCCGCGCGGCGATCCTCAGCGCAGGCAACCGCGTGCCCGCCGCGCAGGCCTTCAGGGCCTTCCGGGGCCGCGACCCCGACCCCGGCGCGCTGCTGCGCAGGATCGGAGTGAAGCGTCGCTGATGATGCACCACGCCTCGGTGTCGCCTCCAACCTACGGCAGCCGATCGAGGCCCACTCTTGAATCGGGAACGGAATCAAGCTGGAGCTGTCAACGTTCCATGAGCACGCAAGGACAGAGTGGATGCGATGAAGGCGATCGTGCAAGACAGCTAAGGAAGGTTGGGAACGACATCGAGGAGATTACGGCACGCGGAAGGGCTCGGGCAACTCCAGTAACGACAATCCATCTCGAAGAGCGGCCCAACCGCTCTCCCCGGCCGGGAAGCTACTGAGGGAGGGGACGGCCGCGGTTTCGTCGACCGGCTGAACCGGCTCTCCCGGGAAACGCAACACCCCGAACCCTGGCGCCCGGCGTCCGTATCACGGGACATGAAGACTCGTCGGGTCCTCCTCCGAGGGTGTCTGACCCTCCTTCTCGCGGGGACCGGCACGTGGGGCATGCCCGCCGATTTCGAGCGGATCTCCCTCGAACAGGGGCTCTCCCAGAGCGTCATCGAGTCGATCGTCCAGGACCGNAAGGGGTTCCTCTGGTTCGCCACGGAGGACGGACTGAACCGNTATGACGGCTACGGCTTCACGGTCTACCGGTACCAGGCAGGCAACCCGCGCAGCCTCAGCCACAACGATGTNAAGGCGCTCCTCGAGGACCGCTCCGGCCTCATCTGGCTCGGGACGTTCGGAGGAGGGCTGAACCGGTTCGACCCGGCCACGGCCACCTTCACCNGCTACCGGAACGAGCCCTCGGAGCCGGACAGCCTCTCCGGGAACATCGTCCGCGCCATCCTCGAGGATCGCCGCGGAGCGCTCTGGGTCGGGACCCAGGGAGGCGGGCTCGACCGGCTCGAACGCGCGACGGGGAAATTCACCCACCACCGCTGCGACCCGGCCGATCCGTCGAGCCTCCCCAACGACGACGTGCGGGCGATTCTCGAGGACCGGAGCGGGGCTCTCTGGATCGGGACGTACGGCGGCGGACTCGCCCGGTACGACCCCGGGAAGGGGACCTTCACCCGCTACCGCGCCGATCCGGCCGATCCNGGAAGCCTGAGCCACGATTCCGTCACGGCCCTCCTNGAGGATCGGCAGGGGACCCTGTGGGTCGGCACCTACGGCGGAGGGGTGAACGCGCTCGACCGGGCGACCGGCCGCTTCAGCCGGTACCGTGCCGCGGGCCCTCGCNCGCTTCCGAGCGACCTGATCCGGGCCCTCTTCGAGGGGCCATCCGGCTCCCTCTGGATCGGNACGGACGGAGGGGGGCTGGCCCGGCTCGACCGCGCNACGGGAGCCGTGGAAAGCTGGCGGAACGATCCGCTCGGGCCGCGGACCCTCAGCACGGACCGGGTCTGGTCCCTCCTCGAGGACAGCTCCGGAATCCTCTGGATCGGGACGTACGGTGGGGGCCTCAACAAGCTCGCCGTGAAACGGAAGAGGTTCGCCCACTTCCGGAACGAGCCCGGCAACCGGAACTCGATCAACCACAACATCGTCTGGTCGATCCGCGAGGACCGGGACGGGGTTCTCTGGATCGGCACGGACGCCGGAGGGCTGAACCGGCTCGACCGGCGGACCGGAGAGGCGCGCTTCTTCCTCCACGACCCTCGGAATCCGCGGAGCCTCTCGCACAACGCGGTGCGGGTCGTCTACTTCGACCGGAGCGGCACCCTCTGGCTCGGGACCAATGGGGGAGGGCTCGACCGCTTCGACCGCGCGACGGAGACGTTTGAGCACCTACGACACGACCCGGCCGACCCCGGCTCCCTCTCCCACGACGAGATCCGGACAATCTACGAGGACCGCGCGGGCGACCTCTGGATCGGAACCTACGGCGGCGGCCTCGAGCGCCTCGACAGGAAGAGCGGCCGCTTCACGCACCACCGCTACGATCCGGCAAACCCGCAGAGCCTTTCCAGCGACTTCATCCGGTCGATCTGGGAGGACCCGGAGGGCGCGCTCTGGATCGGGACCAACGGCGGAGGGCTGAACCGCTTCGACCGAGCCTCGGGCTCCTTCTCCGCCTTCCGGGCGAATGCCGCCGACCCCGGAAGCCTCGGTAACGACTTCGTCTTTGCCATCCACGAGGACGGTGCGGGGATCCTCTGGCTCGCGACCTTCGGCGGAGGGCTGAACCGCTTCGACCGGAAATCGGGCCGCTTCTCGCGGTTCACCGAGGCTGACGGGCTCGCGAGCGACTCGACCTACGCCCTTCTGGAGGATGAGACGGGCCGGCTGTGGATCAGCACGACGCGCGGACTCTCCTGCTTCGACCCGCGGACCTCTTCGTTCCACAACTACGACACCCGCGACGGCCTCCAGAGCAACGAGTTCAACGGCGGCTCCTTCTTTCGGAGCCCGCCGGGGGAGATGTTCTTCGGGGGGATCAACGGCTTCAACGCCTTCTTTCCGGCGGAGATCGTCCTCGACCGGCAGCCTCCGAAGGTCGCCCTGACCGACCTGATGCTCTTCAACCGGTCCGTCCGCGTCGGCGAGGCGGTCCGCGGGCGGGTGATCCTCGAGCGGCCGCTCGCCTACACCGACGCCCTCACCCTCTCCTTCCGCGACGACGTGATCGCGGTCGAGTTCGCGGCCCTTCACTACGCGGCGCCGGAGAAGAACCAGTATGCCTACATGCTCGAGGGATTCAACCGGGCCTGGATTCCGGCCCGGGCGGACCGGAGGGTCGCAACCTTCACCGGCCTCCCGCCCGGGCACTACGTCCTCCGGGTGAAGGCCGCGAACGCCGACGGCGTTTGGAACGAGGACGGGGCCGCTCTGACGATCACGATCACGCCCCCCTTCTGGGCGACCTGGTGGTTCCGCCTCGCGGCGCTCGCCCTCCTTCTCGGGCTCGCGGCCGTCGCCTTCCGCCGCCGCCTTCGTAACGTCCGGCTCGCAGCGGCGCTGAAAGCGGCGCACGACGCCCAGATGGCGCTCCTCCCGCAGGGAGATCCGGAGCTCCAGGGCTTCGAGGTGACGGGGACGTGCCTCCCGACGTACGAGGTGGGGGGCGACTTCTTCGACTATCTCCGGCCGAACGACGAGGGGGCCGGGCTGTGGATCGTCGTCGGCGACGTATCGGGTAAGGGGATGCGGGCCGCCATGACGGCCGCGATGTCGAGCGGGATGGTCCGCGCGCACGCGGGAGGGAGCGCGTCGCTCGCGGAGGTCCTGACGGCCGTCAGCCGCGCCCTCCACGGGAAGATCGAGCGCCGAATGTTCACGGCGCTCTGCCTCGCCGCGCTCGACGGGCGGACGCACGGGATGACGATCGTCAATGCCGGCCTCTGCGAGCCGCTCCGCAGGTCGACGAACGGCACGGAGTACCTCCCGTCCCTCGCCCCCTCCTTCCCGCTCGGCGCCTTTCCGGCCACGGTCTACCAGAGCCGGACGGTGACGCTCCGGCCGGGCGACGTCGTCGTCTTCTACACGGACGGCGTCCCCGAAGCGCTCGACCGCCACGGGACGCAGTACGGGTACGAAGCGCTCGCCGCCCTCGTGAGAGGCCTCGACACGGCCGCCCTCTCGGCCCGGGAGATTCGTGAAACCATCGTCCGCGAGGTGGGCCGCTTCTCTGGGGGCTCCCACCCGCAGGACGACGTCGCCCTCGTCGTCGTGAAGGCGGTCTGACCCAGGATCCGGCCGGAGAAACGATGAGGGCGCCGGGGACCCCATGGCGCACGCGACAGCCCCCTCCACCTAGCGTGGCCTCGTCGACCGTTGAACCGGTTTCCCCAGGGCGCCCCGCCGTCGGATCTTCTCTACCGAATCCCCCGGATCCCCCTCACCGAGCGCGAAACCGAGCTGGTCGCCCTACTTCCGATCCGGCCCTTCAACGCCGGGACGGCGGCCCGGGCGTAGAGGAAGATGACGCCGAGGCAAAGGTGCCCGACACGCCGTCACGCCTTTGTCGTTGTCGCGAAACGGGAACGGTGCTGTCCGCTCGCAGGCGAGGGCGGAACGGTGAGCTGGCTATCGCGAGGTCCAGGAGGAGTGGTACGCCCGACTGGATTCGAACCAGCGACCTTCAGATCCGGAGTCTGACGCTCTATCCATCTGAGCTACGGGCGCACATGGTGGCCTGAGGCTGGCTTTCGAAAGAACTGGGGTGGGCGATGGGGATCGAACCCACGGCCACAGGAGCCACAATCCTGTGCTCTACCAACTGAGCTACGCCCACCACATCGGCGACGTCAATCTGGCCCGCCTGAGTGGACTCGAACCACTGACCTACGGATTAGAAGTCCGTTGCTCTGTCCCGCTGAGCTACAGGCGGGTGGCTCTCCGCTTCGGGGTGGGATGGTCGGGGCGAGAGGATTTGAACCTCCGACCCCCTGCGCCCAAGGCAGGTGCGCTACCAGGCTGCGCTACACCCCGACGCCTCGTCCGCTCCGACGTGTCAAAGACCGACCCTTCCGAACGAAGGGTGAGTATATGTTTCGGGCCTCGGGGGTGTCAACGTGCGCGCCGCCGCTCAAGGCCACGTCTCGCGAGCGTAAAGCCCGAAGCTCCAAGGTGAACGCGCCGCACTTGGCCCGCTCTCATCCCGGCGACTTGTCACGGCCTAGTCCGCGGGACGGTGCCGGAAGGCGACGTGTCCCAGCGAAGCTGCGAGCGAAGCCGGAAGCCGGACCCGTCACGGCGTAGTGCAGAGCACGAAGCCGGATCCGCACCCGCCCTGCTGGGCGCGCCTCAGTCGATCCAGATCGCCTCGCGGTAGTGGTCCCGGATGGTCTGATCCCTGGTGAGTAACGGCAGCCGACGCGCGCGCGCCTGGGCGACGATCACCCGGTCGAAGGGGTCCCGCGTCCAGTCCTGGTCCAGCGCCGCCGCGACCACCTGGCCGAAGGGCAGCCCGCACCGCGACAGACCGATCTCCCCGTCGAGGGCGTCCACAACCACTCGCCCGGGCTGGGTCGTGCGCCCCGACTCGTACAGGTACTGCAGCTCGAGCTCCACCATCGGCGAGATGACGAGCTCCTCACCTTCCAGCAGGTCGCGAACCCCCTCCGGCAGGAGCTCCAGGTCACCGGAGTACAGCCAGGCGACGACGTGGGTGTCGAGGTAGATCATGGCCGCCACTCGCTCGACCAGTCGAGGTGGACGATCGCCTCAGGGTCACCCCGCAGATAGTCGCGGCGCGGCAGCCGCGATAGCTTGGGCACCGCCTCGGCCGGGACGATCCTCACCGTCCTGCCCTTGCGCCGGACCTCCACAGACACTCCGGTCTCCAGGACCTGGTCGAGGACCCGGTAGATGTTCTCCCGCAGCTTCGAGGCGGTCAGCACCATGGCCATCCTCCACAGTGAGCATATTTTAGTCTTGTACGTACGTCAAAGCTAGTATCGTACGATCTTATTTATCGATTCGACAGCCGCCGAGGGCCGGTCAGCGACGTGTGGCCCGCAAGCGAGCCCGGGGGGTGGGAGCTCGAGGAGTCTGATGAGAGAGCAGCCGATCGGTGGAGATGACGAAGGGGCGCGCGCTCTACTGCAACGCGACAGTAACTCGCCTTCCACCATCGATCATGAGGAACTACTTTCCATCGTCAGGATGCGCGCAGCGCATCCCGAGGAGCGTGTGGGGCAGAGGCCGACCACAACAACCCCATCAGGAGCGCGCACAGGGGCCTGTGCCCCACACGCTCCTACCGGTCCGCGGGGAAGCTCAGGCCGAGCTCATCCAGGCGCGGTGCGACGACCTCGCGCTGGGCGGCCAAGACCTGCTGGGCGCCGGCCCAGCCGACCTCGAGAACCGTCTCGAGCTCGCCGCGCGTAAACGGGCGGCCCTCGGCCGTACCTTGGATCTCCACGAGCCGCCCGCCGGCGGTGTAGACCAGGTTGAGGTCGACGTCACAGTCGAAGTCCTCACCGTAGTCGAGGTCGGCCCGCGCCTCGCCGCCGACGAGGCCGACCGCGACCGCCGCGACCTGCGCAGCCAGCGGCCACTCCGCCAGCACGCCCTGCTCGTGGAGCCGCGCCAGCGCGAGCACCAGCGCCACCCACCCCCCCGACACGCTCGCAGTTCGTGTCGAACCGTCCGCCTGCAGCACGTCGCAGTCGACGATGATCGAGCGCTCGCCCATGCGGTCGCGGCGCACCGCAGCGCGCAGCGCGCGGCCGATCAGCCGCTGGATTTCCTGCGACCGGCCCGACGGCCTGCGGTCGCCACGGGTGTCGGTGGCGCGCGGCAGCATCGCGTACTCCGCGGTGACCCAACCCTCGCCGGATCCGCGCAGGAAGGGCGCGGTCTTGTCGTCGAAGCTGGCGTTGCACAGCACCATGGTGTCGCCCGCGCGCCACAGCACGCTGCCCTCGGCGTAGCGGATGAACCCGGGCGTGATCTGGGGGGCTCGGATCTGGTCAGACCGGCGGCCGTCTGGTCTCATGGTCGGTCCTCGCTTCAGGCACAGGGTACAGGATCCGCCGTCAGCCGATCCGTCGAACGCGTGCCGACCTCGAGCCGCGGCCTCCGGATCCGACTCGCGCCCGTCCTGCGGGGCTGGGAGCTTGGGACCGTCGCCAAACCGNGCGCCCAACGGCAGGCTCGATTCGCAACCCCAGATCCTGGCGTCCTTTTCTCATCTGACGGGTCACAGGATCGACCGCATTGATCTTGTGACCATAAATGGTTATCTTATGGTCATGACGGATGTCCGAATCGCCGACCTGAAGAGCCGCCTGAGCGAGCACCTGCGGCGGGTGCGGCGCGGCGCGTCGATCACGGTGCTCGACCGCGACATCCCGGTGGCGCGCCTGGTTCCCTATGACGACGGGTCGCTACTGGTCATCCGCAGGCCCCTTCCGGCCGCCCCTCGCCTGCGCGACGTGCGGCTGCCACCGCCGCTCCGGATCGGCCGGGATGTGGTCGAGCTGCTCCTCGAGGAGCGCCAGGGCGAACGGTGATCGCCTACCTCGACTCGTCGGTCCTGCTGCGGGTCGTGCTCGGGCAGAGCGATGCACTGCCTCAGTGGGCCAAGATCGAGGATGGAGTCGCCTCGCGCCTCGTCGAGGTGGAGTGCCTGCGCACCCTCGATAGGCTGCGGCTCCTCGAGTCGCTGAATGACCATGAAATCGCCATTCGACGCGAGGCGGTGTTTCGACTCATCGACTCACTCGAGATCGTCGAGCTCACACGGCCCGTGCTCGCCCGCGCCTCCCAACCGATGCCCACGACCCTGGGAACGCTCGATGCGATCCACCTGGCAACCGCCCTGATGTGGGCGGAGCACGCTGGATCCGAGCTCGTGATGGCAACTCACGACCAGGCGCTGGCCACCGCAGCGCGGGCGAGCGGCCTTCGGGTGATCGGCTAGGAGATTGAAGGGCATAGGCCCCCCAACGTTGTCCAGATGCCGTCGCGTGCGCGTGGCCTCTGCCCTCCAATCTCCCGAGGATGCGCTGCGCGCATCCTGGTGATGGAGTGGGGACTCTCAGAATTCACGCAAAGTGGCTAGAAGTTCGTACCTCATTCGCCTTTCGGCGGACGTGGTTGACCGAGTTGTTGTCGGACGGCAACTGCGGTACGAACTCCTTCTGGATGCGCGCAGCGCATCCCGAGGAGCGGGTGGGGCAGGGACCACCAACAACAACCACGTCACGAGAGCACGCGGGGGTCCATGCCCCACACGCTCCTAGATGTCGACGACCTCGAGGTGCTCGGGGTCGCCGCCGAGGATCCGGCGGGTGATATCGAGAAAGCGGTCGGAGGCGTCGCTGAGCTGCAGGTGCACGTCGCCCTCCTCCCCGTACCAGGTGTCCATCATGCCGCCGTAGTCCGCGACCACGGAGGCGGCCACCGAGGTTGCGGAGTCGATCAGGCGGACCTCCCGCCCAACCACCCGCTCGAGCGACGGCCGCAACAGCGGGTAGTGGGTGCAGCCGAGGATCAGCGCCTCGATGCCACGATCCAGCAGCGGGCGCAGGTAGTGCTCGGCCACCAGATCGGTCACCGGGTGATCGCTCCAGCCTTCCTCGGCGAGCGGCACGAACAGCGGGCACGCGGCCGCCTCGACCGTGACCTTCGGGTCGGCCCGGCGGAGCGCTCGCTGGTAGGCCTCCGAGCGCACCGTGCCCTCGGTTCCAATGACCCCGATGCGCCGGACGCTGGAGGCGAGCGCCGCCCGCACACCCGGCTCGACCACTCCCACCACCGGCACCGGGCAGGCGGCGGCGACCTCGTCGAGCGCGTACGACGACGCAGTGTTGCACGCCACCACCAGCAGCTTGATGCCGCGATCGACCAGGTGCCGCGCGGCGTTGAGGGCGTAGCGCTGGACTGTCGCCGGAGACTTGCTGCCGTAGGGCAGGCGCGCTGTGTCGCCGAGGTAAAGGTAGTCCTCGCCCGGCAATCGCTTGCGAATCTCCTGCAGCACCGTCAGGCCACCGACGCCGGAGTCGAACACGCCGATCGGGGGTCGAGCGAAGTCCATCATGAGGCGATGAACCGGCGGTTGAGCACGAGCGGCTTCGACAGGTCGAGGTGACCGGTCAGCGTCGGCACCTCGGCGCCCCCGAACAGGATCTGCACCGCCCGCAGCTCCGGGCAGTTGAGCAGCACCGAGTCGACCACCCCGTAGACCAGCATCAGCTCGATGTTGCTGCCCTGAAGCGGCGTGGGCGGCGCGGTGATGTCGATGAACGCGAGGCCGGACTGGTCGACGAACACGGCGCTGACCTCGGCCGGGTAGGGCACCACCGGGGCGAGGCCGGCGGTCGGCCCTGCCAGCAGCTCGCGAACCACCACCCGTGCCCGCTCGTGGACCTCGGCCGGCAGCGGCACCTCCCGCAGCTCGGGGTGCAGCTGGCCGTCGGCGCCGGCGAACAGCAGCATGATCCGCTGGGTCGGGGCCGGCGTGGGGGTCGGCGGGATCCGCACCTCAGCCGTTTCACGTTGCAGGGCAATGCGGGAGGGTCCGCTGCGCAGCACCCACACCAGGGCCGCGACAGCAACCAGCGCCGCCAACAGAATGAGGAGGACGCGCCTGCTCATCGCGACCGCACGAAGTCGTCGATGCCGAACGCCAGGGCCTCGGCGAGCCGCTGTTGGTGATCCGCACTCTCGAGCTGCTTCGCTTCGGCGGGGTTGGAGAGGAAACCGATCTCGACCAGGATCGCCGGCATCGTGGCNCCGGTCAGCACGGCAAAGGGAGCCTGCTTGACGCCGCGGTCCTTGAGCCCNAGGCGCTCGTTGAGCCGGTTCTGCACCGCCAGCGCGAGCTCGGCGCTCTGGTTGAGCACCTCGGCCTGCGCGAGATCCCAGAGGATCAGATCGAGGTCGGATCGGGCGCCGCCGGTATCGGCGACGTTCTCGAGCTGGGCCGTGGCGGCGGCGTGCTCATCGGTCGAGCTGTCGTCGAGGCTCATGTAGTAGGTCTCGGCACCCTGCACCGATGNCNCNGTCGACGCGTTGGCNTGCAGCGACACGAAGGCGACTGCATCGACGCGGTTGGCCAGCGCGGTGCGATCGGTCAGGCCCCGCGCCTCGTCGCCGGGACGGGTGAGCCGCACCGTGTGGCCCTGGCCGGCGAGGATGCCGGCCAGCCGGCGGGCGACCGACAGCACCACATCCTTCTCGACCGTCCCGCTGCCCGACACCGCCCCGGTGTCGCTCCCGCCGTGGCCCGGGTCGATGACGATCGGCCGCGGGCCGGCGCGCTCGGCGATATCGGCCGGAACCGGCGCGGCCGACGCCTGCACCGAGCCGAGCTCGATGATCACACGGTCGGGCCCGGTCAGCGTGTGCCAGTTGAGCAGGCCGATCCCGCTCTGCGCGCGGACGACGAGCTCCTGGCCGCGGCTGGTGAGCGCGACCACCCGCTGCGACCGGAAGGGCAGCGAGTTGTCGATCCGGGGCGAGGCATCCGGGAACCGGACCACCAGCCCGTCCGTGGTGTCCAGGACCGTGGCCTTGACCGGACGGTCGAGGGTGAGCACCAGGGTCGTGGTCGCTCCGAAGTCGGCGGCCGCCGGGCGGATGGTCACCGGCTCGGAAAACCGGGCGCCGGCCACAATCTGGTAGCCGGCAGGTGCCGGCTCGAGGTGGAAGCCGATCGGCCCGAGCAGGACCTGCTCGAGAAAGTCGACGCTCGCCGCCACGCCGCCCGGCGACGCGGCGGGCTGATCAGGGGCCTCCTGGAGCTTGCCGTCGACGAGGACGAAGCGGCGGCCGACCGCGAACTGGATCACGTGCCCCTGGTAGGTCACGCTGTAGGTGTCGGCGGCCGCCGAAAAGCTGGCCTNAGCGCCGACCAGCGCCAGCACCGGCATGATCTCGACCCGCGACCCGAGGCTCGCCGCCGTCAGCGACCGCTCCCCGAAGCGGAACTCGATCGTCGCGCCGGAGCCCGGCTGCTCCTGCGCCATCGCCGATCCCACACACAGGATCAGGGCGAGCATCACGGCATGGCGTCGCTGCATGAAAAGAGGACCTGGTGGAGGCGGTGGGAATCGAACCCACGTCCGAGGGACTCCGGCCGGCGGCTTCTCCGTGCGCAGCCCGCTAGTTGATCTCGCCCCGCGGTCGGTCAGCGGGCAACCGCTCCGCAGGGCCAGCCCGTGAGTTCTCGGTCACCGCGCCCGGGCTTCGCGGCGACCCAGCCCGTCAAGCAGCGCCGAACCCAGGCCGACGGGCGGAGCCTCGGGAGCGACGTGGCCGACTTACGCGGCCAGAGCGTAGTTGCTGTTGGCTGTTGTGTTGTTCCACCCTGATACGAGCGGGTGGACCTCGACACGCTGCCGACAGCCGGACTTGTCCCCCGTCGAACCCTGGACGCCCCCATGATTCAACGGTCGCGAAGATTGTAGCACTCCCCCGCCCACCCACCCACCCTTCCAGAATCCGACCGCGGCCGACCCCCCGGCCCGAGTCTCATGATCAGGGTCCCCTCCGGCCGCGGACGGATTCTGGAAATGATGAAGGCAGTCAGACCACGAGCGCGGCCTCCACGTTCAACGTTCAACGTTCAACTCCTTAAGAGAAGTGACGCGGCTCCACCGGGATGCCGCGAGCGAGGGCTTCATTCACGAAGGGAGGTTCGTGTGCTCGCCAAGGCCTACTCCGCCACGGCGCGCGGCATCGGCGCGCTGTTCGTGACCGTCGAGGTCGACCGGATCCGCGCCCAAATGCCGTCGGTCACCGTGGTCGGCTTGCCGGACACCGCGGTCCGCGAGGCCCGCGAACGGATCTTCTCCGCCATCCGCCATCTCGGCCGACGCTCCGAGCCGGCCAACGTGGTCATCAACCTGGCGCCGGCCGACGAGCGCAAGGAGGGTGCCACCCTCGNCCTGCCGATGGCCGTGGCCTTCCTGGCCGCCGCCGGGCACCTCCCGATCGACCGCCTCGCCAATCGGCTGCTGCTCGGGGAGCTGTCGCTCGAGGGGCGGCTGCAGCCGGTGCGGGGCGTGCTGCCGATCGCGCTCGCCGCGCGCGACCACGGCGTCCCCGAGATCGTGCTGCCGGCCGCCAACGCGCGCGAGGCCGGCGTGGTGGCGGGTATCGAGGTCGTGGCGGCCGCCACCCTCGGCCAGGTCGTGGAGTACCTGCGGTCCGGGACGCGGTTCGAGCCCGAAGCCCCCGGCGATGGGCACGGCCGGAGCCCGCTGCCGCCCCCCCAGCCCGACCTCGCCGACGTGGTCGGCCAGGAGCAGGCCCGGCGCGCCCTCGAGGTGGCGGCGGCCGGCGGCCACCACCTGCTGCTGATGGGCCCCCCGGGCAGCGGCAAGTCGATGCTGGCCCGGCGCCTGCCCGGCATCCTCCCGCCGCTGACGGCGGAGGAGGCGATCGAGACGACCTGCGTCTACTCGGTGTCGACCCGGGTGCCGCGGCCCTCGGGCCTGCTCGAGTGGCGGCCGTTCCGAGCGCCCCACCACACGGTGTCGCTGGCCGCCCTGGTCGGCGGCGGCGCCAACCCTCAACCGGGCGAGGTCTCCCTGGCCCACAACGGCGTGCTCTTCCTCGACGAGCTCACCGAGTTCCGGCGCGACGCCCTCGAGGGCCTCCGCCAGCCGCTCGAGGACCGTGNGGTCACGGTGTCGCGGGCCCGCTCGAGCCTCAGCTTTCCGGCCGGCTTCCAGCTGGTGGCCGCCGCCAACCCGTGCCCTTGCGGCCACCTCGGCGACGACCGCCGCGACTGCCTGTGCACGCCGCACGCCGTCCACCGCTACCGGTCCCGCCTGTCTGGACCGCTCGTCGACCGGATCGACCTCCAGGTCCAGGTGCCGGCTGTGCCGTGGCGGG
>Ga0031656_10000223_pt1 | contig 17707 bp, 14 predicted proteins | sample FrelakmetDIP11DI_FD_55080 | JGI IMG/M metagenome (GOLD analysis project Ga0031656, IMG submission 55080) | Freshwater lake sediment microbial communities from the University of Notre Dame, USA, for methane emissions studies - DIP11 DI | ecosystem: Environmental > Aquatic > Freshwater > Lake >... | reverse complement strand
ACCCGGCTTATAGCTCGTGCCAAAATATATTTTTTCTGTTATATAATCCCGGTCAGCATCAATAGCGAGCATATCGCCAACAATAGCCTGATGGTCAAGGGTTATCTTTTTTACGAGTTCGCCTGTCCCGAGGTTCAGGATATAAACATAACCCGGCGTATTTCTCCCGATATCGTTGCCGCCCTTTGGAAGCACTTTTGATCCGGACCCAAATACAACATACCATTTCCCGTTCTGCAGTCTGTCTCCTGTCCTCACTATGGCAGGGGTTGATGTGGCATAGCCCATGTCATCATCCGAGAATTCCCAAAGCGGAACCGGTCTTTCAGGATCTGTCACATCAAGAGCGAAATACGATGAAAAACCAACATCTGCGGGAGTACCCGCAGGGGGGTCCGAAGGATTCCCTCCAACTCCGCAGGCACCTCCAAAACGCATGCCGCCAAGGAGTATCGTCTTCCAGCTGCTCTGGTCTCTTGTCGCTCCGGCACCTCCATGAAAACTTACGTCAACAACTTTTACCGAGAGGTCGCTATAACTGATATGGCAATAACCGGGATCAGNNAGGTATTTGAGATACGGAAATGCATTGAAGGGAATATATGCCCAGATCTCTTCACCGAGCTGTTCATGTTCATCATCTCCTGAGTTGAAGGAGTTTTTCAAGAGTGCCTTAATACTGCCTGACAGATCCTTATCTTGCAGATATCCNCCCCGGAAGGCATGGAGCATTCCATCATTTGCACCGGCAAAGACAACCGAGGACTTTTTTTGATATCTGTTATCCGCGATGTAATCATAATAGGTTCTGTCAGCATAATCTACGTGATAGGCATTGAGCGGCATGCCGGTAAATACCTTCGGGGTTGAGTTCATGATATCTCCAAGCTTCCATACGCGGGATACACCGTCGACAGTGAGCCGCCTGTCCCTGAATGAAGGATTATTCCTGTTGCTGCAGGTATTATCACCGGTAACCCCTGTTTCGAGGCATTCACCCCTTATATACCGTACGATGGCATCAGCAGTATACGTTGTATCAGGATTAAGGGCACTTAACAGGGTGGAATTCATTGTCGTTTGAAATACAGGGTACGGGGCCTCTGTGAATAAATAGGCGGCCGTATGCCCTCTGTAGATTTTCTTTGCGGTGAAGATGGTTCGTTCCGAAGGTTCTTTCAGGGCAAGACTCTTCCCCGCTTCCCAGAGGGTCTCCACGTGAGTGGATTGTCTGATTTCCGGATTTGAACAACTGGATAACGTGCCTCCACTGCCATCTGCAAGCGTGGTGAAGAATGCTGCTTCGGTTTCGTTCTTCTCTTCATTAAAGAAGAACTTCACTATTCTGTCCTGGCTGAGAATGAGTTTATAATCATGGACAGAATCCTCTCTGAGGTTTTCGTCCGGGTCTACCCAGATATTCTGCATGTANCCTGTCCATAAGACCTCCCGTGTCCCGTCCTGTTTCGCAGCCAAAAAATNGGCCTGCACAATGCCGCCTGCNCCGATTGAACTCGCAGAGAGCACAGAAACTGCGGTNCCGGAAGCNGACCGGGCAAGGATATCAGAGAAGGCTTTTTCGATTGCTGAACGTATCGAAGTATTATCCCGGGCTTCAAAGTATGTATCGGGGATACCGTCACCATTCCTGTCCCATTCACCATCAAGGTCCGGGAGTCTGTTTGCATTTGCATCGATAAAACCGCCGTACCGGGAAAATCCTTTCAGGATCTCCTTCCCGGTCATTGATCCAAAAATATTGATGTTGAAATATTGTATCGCCTGAGATCCGTCGCGGTCGGCTCTGATATCGGAGGTATGGCTCTGCCTTATCTGTTCATCAATATAATCCGCTGAATAGCCTGAGGGGATATCGGTGGCATCTCCACTGCCTATGCTGATAACAAAGTTTTTTCTGCACTGCATTGTATCTATTGGGTCCGTGCAGGAATCGCATACCGGACAAACATTCTTATAGTATTCAATAGCCCGTAACATAGCTTTGCCAAGCGGGACATGCGAACTCATTTCATCCGGTGAAACACCCGATAGCCCGTTATACAAGGCATGTAGTGAACTTGCACTGCTGATGCAATGGGCCATGGCAATATCATTCTGTGAGGACTGAAAACTCATCACAGCAATACGCGGTGCCAATGTATCCCAGTCTCCATCATTGTTTCTGTCTACAAGTACCGGAATCAATCCCCTCTCTTTTCTCCCGTTACGAACAATGCTTTTTGAAGCCGGATTCTGCAGCGGGCAGCCGGCACCCGTAATAAACAAGGAATCATTGAACATCGTAAAATCACAATTCGGATATTGGGTGGTTGTCTTTGTCCAGCCACGGTTCAGACTATTTCCTGAAAGATCGTTTGAAGCAGGTTCTGAAGCACCTAATCCTCCTGTCAGTACGAGCATAAGTATGTCGTACTTGCTCATAGTTGCCCAATTCAGCAATGCACCGGGATAGGGTCCCTTATCTCCTGCCTCACAGGTGCCGGATGTTTCATAAAACTGATCCGCTTGTGCACAATATTTGCCCTGAGGGTCAAAGTATCCAATGTAATAAGTTGGTGTGGAACTCTCATAGTGATCTGTCAAAGGATATGCAGGGGCAAGCATTGCAGGTGAATTGTCCAATATGATGACAACATTCGGCGGTACCGTTCGCGTCACAAACGGGGGAGCACTGCAGTAATCAGACATCGTCTGTGTATAGATCACGGTAGGGATTATGACGGTCAATATACATATCATGAAACCTATCTTTGTCTTCATTTCCTCCTCCTGATTGATTGTTCATTAACCTGAGTTATTAATTCATACCTGTCTTATGACGGCAGATACAGTCTTTTCGCTCATTCTCGGACCCGATATACATCGGGACCTGCGAGGTGCATTCTGTCTTCGACAGTATTCAAATCCGCTCAAATACAATATCTGCCGACGGGTGTCGGGCTACTTTACGTTAAGAAACATATCTGTAGAGGGCAGAGGTCTCTGCCCTGGTACCGCCTGGTCCGGTAACGATAGCACCGATCCTGTAGTAAATTGCAGTTGAAGGGGGGCCGCCACTCGGTTTTGGAAATTCAAGCCTGCTTCCCGGCAATGGAGAAGCATAGAGCCTCGTAACAGTAATATTTGCCGAATAGCTTGAAAAGATGTCGGAACCGGGCAATGTGAGGGTTGTGGTACAACTTGCATTTTCATCGAATAAAATGGAATCGACAAGACATGCGGGAGTTGAATCGACTATCGGCAGTGAGGAGACAGGCTCGCCTTTTGCAATAAGCTGAATGGCATCCTTCATTACTTGTATCGAACCATCGGCAGCCTCGGAGACGGTTGCATACCTCTTCCCTGCTCCTGACATAATGGTAGACTGGGTAANAACATAGAGGGTGCCTATTATTAAAACAGACACTGCGAGCGTTATCACAAGAGCTGCAACGAGAGCAATACCCCTTTTAGTAGACAGTAGACTGTAGACAGTAAACAGGTATTTAACAATTCTTCTTTTAGTAGACTGTAGACTGTAGACAGTAAACAGGTCTTCAAATCTTTCTATCTTAGTTTTCATAATGTTTTTCTCCTGTCTACAGTCTACTGTCTACTATCTACTGTTTGCTGTCTACTTTTTCTCGGTATATACTTCTGATAAGACCATAGAGCATTTTTCCTATTGACTCAATAAGATTCTGCAAGTCTTTTTCGCTCTGTAAATATCCAAGGTCCTTGGATAAAATAAAATAGTATTTCAATTCCTCTAACGAGCTTTGGCTCATGTTATAGAAGTTTGATTTATCCTTTGGTGTCCGTCTTTTGAAACCCTCTGCTATATTTGCAGAAACTGACACTGCAGACCGGCGCATTTGAGAAACAATCCCAAACTTTTCCTCATTTGGAAATTTCTTGGTCATGTTATATGTCTCGATTGCCAGTTTATGCGCTTTTTTCCAGACCTCCAGATCTTCAAATCTTTCTATCTTAGTTTTCATAGTTTTTCCCCTGTTTACGGTCTACTGTTTTCATCTTTGCTTTCATCGTTTTCCTCCAATCTACTGCCTACTGTCTACTACCTACTGTTTTTTTATCTCAGATTCCTTGGTGTTATGCTTAAGGCAATAAGTCTCCACCGGTACCTCCTCTGCTCTGCTGTCAAGGTTATATCCCTTCCGATTCCAAGATTCACATCTCCTGCCCGGATTTCATTAGGATTTGCCGGATTGTCGGGGTTAACATACAGGTAATCAGCATCCCTATTGCCATTCTGGACAAGGATATAAACCCTTACCTGTTTGAGTCGTCGCTTGAGCGCCCGAAAATCATAAGAAGATGCCAGAACCCCGCCGTTATCCCATACATCAATGATTCCATCCTCGGGGGAGCTTGCATCAATACCAAAAACAACCTGAAGATCCCTGACACATGCAAGGAGCGGCTCAATCGATTCACCATGAGTCATTTCTACTCTTTGGAGACTTCTTGTGCCCCGTGCACATGTTTTCGGCATATCAGCAGCAGCTCCGCCTAATCGATACTGAACTACATAATATGGCCTGGGGATTTCAGATCCGCTTCCGTGAGGAGGCCTACTCAGCCCGTATAAAAGCGCTCCTCTCCCTTCGTTCCCAAAAAAGTTCGGAGCAGATGGGTAGATAAATCTCCATGCTGTCCCTTCTGCTATAATCGCCTTTGTGTTTGGCTCAATATAGATAACCCTGTCATTCACCTGAATGTCTTCCCTGACATCACCCCATATCTGAAACTCAGCAGGTGATGTCTTCTTGAGATAGGTCCAACCCTGGGAGGCCTTCGAATATATGCCAAGCGCTGTTCCCATCATATATAAGGAATCAGCGCCTGCAAGTCCCGTTGTTGGGTACGTCCCTCCCACAGGATTTATTGTGCTGCCGGGAGCGATACTATCAGTTGCTCCGAGTGACATAGGATCAGGGGTAAATATCAGGCCACTATAGTCATCCGCTAATCCATAACCTGCCATCATGACATCCCGTTCGATGATATTCCTTGCTATGACAATCTCTATTTCTGATTGTGCAAGTCTGTATTCCCTTATCGCATGATGAACATGTATCGTGTACACAGAATATACCCCTGCCATAACAACCGAAAATATCGCCAGAGTTATAAGGAGTTCAGTCAAGGTTGTCCCCCCGACCCCTTGGACCCTTCTTTTCATTGCTTCAGATTCTCACTTGAATCCTTGAACCCTGGAATCCTTGGACCCTTCTTTTACAGTGTTCTGTGTTTATAGATAACTGCATTATGCATATGATCTTCATTGCTTTCGTTAAAGGTGACGTTAATAGTGATCTGGCTGAGATTCTTGCTGAGTGACATCACCTCCCATGTTATATTGAATCTCTGCCGGAAACCCTTTATTGTTTGCACAGGGTCAGGATATTTCAGATAATCATCGGGATGAACATTCAGGCAGGCATTACCGCTTTCATACCGGTATGAGGCTTGATAATGTGCGGCAACAGGATCAGCAGTTAAGCCGCATGAACGGATGGAATCAAACGGGAGGGCGAGGAGAATCTCTGCCGTCTGGTTCGTCAGCCTGATCGCCGCATTTCTGAGGTCGTTTACAACATTGATCTTGATTGCATGTATCAAAACAGCTGACAGGACAAGCAGCGTCAGCGCAATAATAACAAGAGCCGTCATCATTTCGATAAGAGAGAACCCGTTACTGTTCCTGACATTCGTTTTCATTCCACATACCTTCCCGTATCCGGTTAAAACTCACACTCACACATTTTTCCTGGAGATCATTCATGGACGGATGCTGAAAAACGATGCTCACCTGCTGAAAACCGAAGTTCGTCTGCCTTGGTATTCCATAATGATCAAAGAGCAACACAGCATTATCCGGATTGACAAGGGCTCCGCTTTTTTTGATCTTCAGTTCAAGAGGAGGGGAAATATCTCTCTGTCTTGTGCCGGACTCCCCTTCAGTCAGCGACTGTTCTTCTCCTATACCATCGTAGTTGAAATTGCCGTTGCCATCATTGAATCTGAAAAGCCTGTACCTGTTATTTGATTCGAATCGTATTCCCAACCCCCGCAGTTGGGGACATGCAGCATCCGGCCCCTGAGTCATTGCAGAATATCTGATCCACTGGAGGTCCGCGAGGAGTGCTTTTGCAGAGCTCCGGATGCGTTCCGTGCTCGTGAATCCCGGGCCGGTCCCTACAAGCGCCGCGAGAATACTGAGAATCGAGAGAACGATGATGAGTTCTATTAAGGTGAGTCCTTTGCGATTTTGAACATAAAGAAAGTTAATTTTCCTCATTGATATTGCTCTGTAGACCTGATGCTTCCGGCCTATTTTTATTGGAACCGGATTAACTGAATAAATATTAGCATATGCTAATTTTTATTGCAACATAATTTTTACTCTGTAAGAAGACTTGAAAATATTTACTTTGAATAATATCTTGATTTCTGCGCCGAGATGACAAATAAAGAAAGCTAAAGTCTGTCATTCCGGCTTGGCCGGAATCTTTCTTTGGTTTTCAGAAGGCTTTTTTTCTCGAAAAGTCACCGATATGACTTAATAAGCGGAAATAACACAAAGAGGTTACAATTATAGCTTTTGCTTATTAATGTGGCTACAAAAAATGCAGGTTAGATCTTAATTACTTTTTCTGTTCCGGTTTGATTGCAAGGGTAAGGTCCTGTGTTACTTCGCCTCCATGACCATCAGCAACAGCAACAGTAAACAATACCTTACCGGTAAAATCAGAAGGCACATCCCATGTAATCAACCCGGATGACGAATCAATACGCATGCCAGAAGGTGCCTTTTTCAGGGAATAGGTGAGACTATCTCCATCAGGATCAGTGGCATTAATTTGATGTGAATAGCGTTTTCCATCAAAAAGATATTTTCTGTTATCAGTAATCATCGGTGGAAGATTAACAATTTCTCTGTTGAGCACTCCCGAACGTCCGTAATCCGTTCCATCAAATGGCGTTATTTTGACCGAGAGCTTGTCGCCCCTTTTCAGGGATAGTTGTATTTGTCTGCTACTACCAGCGGGTTCTCCATTCTTTGTCCATTCATAGGAAAGAGTTACCTCATCACCGTCAACGTCTGTTCCTGAAGCATCAACACTCAGGGTATCCCCCGGCTTAAAAACCTCCGGCATGATTTTCACCCGGCTGATATCCGGAGGTGAATTTCCTATCTGAACGATATTCGATGCTATTTCCTTGCCCTGCATGATTGCCCGGGCCTGAATCCTGTCATTTTTTTTGGTCACTGATGCGTCAAATTCCGATGCTTTCAAACTTGTTACCAGTGTTCCATTGACAAGCCATTCGATCTTTGCTTCAGACAGATTAAATCCGTGAGGCACCGCATATACCCGTGATGTTCTGGTCGCATTGACGGGGACTATTTCCAGAGAAGAAGCTCCCCCGGTTGCTGAGCCAACAGGTTGAGATGTCTGAGAGTGTACATCACCCGGTTCCTGAGCCTGCTGCTTGCTGACATCAGGTTTGTCAGATGAGCAGGAGAGGAGAAAAAGTGTGATAATGATCCCTATTAATTTATACATAAGTATAAGTTACATGTCATTCCCGCAAGTGAAGCGCGTCGGGAATCCACGCAATGACATCTCAAGTAATCGTTCATAATCAGTACTGATACAGTACCGACAGTTTTGCCCTTTCAGCGGGATTAGTCGAATTTTCCGCGTTAACCTCAACGGTATACAGATATGGTATGCTCACCACAGTAATTTCTCCTGAACCTGAACTTACCACCCCATGTTTCAGCAATCCTTCATCACCGCCAGAATTGCCCTCAACGGTATCGACTATTTTCCCATATCCCCTGTATGTCGGATACGGTGAAGATCCGAGGTCAAACCGGAAATCATACGTGGTCGTGTCAGCGGGATCAATAACCATCGCGGTGGCATTTGTATAACTGCCGCATGCAGCCCAGTTCGTTGCAGATGTCGTAGAGTTTAGTTTTGCAGCAAAACATGCGTCAGAAATTGTTCTGTTGTATCCTATCGCAGTTCTCATGGCAAGCTCAGGATCGCCCCGCAATGCAAGAAGCCTAAACGTAACATCTGCACCACCCATGCCGGCCTCGAGTGCGGTTCTGTATCTTTTCTGCATGCCTGAAATCTGTGTGGTCGAAGTTATCATATAGATAAGCCCTGAAATAATCGCAAGGACAATTGCTGACAAAATCAATACCATTACAAGAGCAATACCCCGCTCAGAAGATAGTAGACAGTAAGTAGTAGACAGGGTGTTTTTCTTGCTCTTATTTATTTTTTCTGCTGTGTGCCGATTACTTATTTCTATCTTCCATCTATAGAATTTTTTTAATGCAATCATCAATCATCCTCCAAACTACCTCATTCTTCTTCATTATCTCTTTATACCATCTACTGCCTACTGTTTGCTGTTTCATCTAAGGTCAATAGGCTTGACAACGATTGTGTATAACTTCCACCGGTAATGTTGATAATCAGGATCACCGATAGCTGTTTTTATATCAAAGGTTCTTCCCAGACCGGCACCCGGGTCCGGGGCTGCCGGCACCCCTATAGTTATAGAAGGATAGATATAGTTTTGATCCCTCTGCCCTTCATGAGCAAGGATATAAACTCTTACCTCCTTCACCCTGTTTCTTACCTGTGAAGCAGTCAAAGCTGCTATAGTATCACTATAAGCGTCAGGCGGTGTCCCAACCCCGTCCTGAAAGCTTCCGTTTTCATCATTATCCAATGCGTAAACCACTTGCATATCAACAACACAGTCGAGGAGAGGGAGATAGGTATCATAATTGTTGCCGCTTGTATCTTGTTTGATTGGAGCCTTTACCAGTACTCCTGTATTCTGTGCACACCTTTGCGGAGTTATATTGCTGCCGTTTTGATCAAGTCTGCTAACAAAGTAGTCAGCCCTGTTAAATGGCCTCTGTGGAGATGGATCGCTCGTACTGTTTATTCCGTATACCAGACGAGTCTCTAAATTGTCTGTTGGGGGCCAGGGGGAGTTCGTCACATTTCCAAATGTCGTATGAAAACTTGCTCCATCGGCAACCAGTCTCCTTGCATTTGTGTCTGTAGCCCCGGGAGAAATGACAATGACTCTGTCTGTTGATGCCAGATTTTCACTCGCAGGGGTCCATTGCCTCGGGTTGTCCGGAGCCGAGAAAGGTGCCATTTTCAGCGTGGTCCATCTTTGGGATGCTTCATTTAATGCTATGTTCGTCGCCTTTATTGCCACATAATCAACACCTGTAAAGCCGCTGAAGGCAATATTATTACCGCTTACAACAGCCCTCGGCGGATTGCATGGAGCCGTGCCATTGCAATCATTGTAGTTGGCAGCGGTTACACCGGTTGCCTCACGATAACTTACCGCCGCAGGTATAATCCAGGGGAGCCCATATCCCACATGTTCCAGATCCTGTCTCAGCATTTCCAGCCCAACAACTCCTTCTATGTTTGTTTCAGCTATCTTGCTCTGCTGTTTGAACTGGGTAAGCAACCCGGAAAATATCTGTGAACCGGCAGCCATGACAAATACAAAGACAACCATGGTTATCAGAAGTTCTACCATCGTAAATCCTGCTTGCTTCTTAATCATCACTTTTTCCTTATTGTTGAAATTCTGTGGGTATAAGGATTCCCATTCGCCACGGTGTTATCACGCCACTCCCATGTATTAGTTACATTAATCTGCTTGATATTTGCATCATCTGTGCCAAGATTGCCATCTCCGTCGAGTTCTGTAACAACCACGCGTGTATTAAAGGTAACCCCTCCTGTTATGTTCCTGATATTCCTTACAATCGGCACATCAGCGGCATCTGAGACGAGTGATGCAAACGGTACATTTCTCGCCTCGTTCATCCTTATCTCTGTAACACTAACAGCTTCATCTCTCAAAAAGTTTCTCGAATTGGAGTCAATCCCAACAAGGGCAGTCTGCATCATTGCAAGAGATACCAGGAGGAAGACCACCATTGCTATCAGCACTTCAACCAATGTTAACCCTTGATTATTTTTCAACACAATTTGCTCCATCCCATTTCCCCATATTTATTCTCGTTTGAGATATTGTAAGACAATCATAATCCGCATCTACCGTGGAAGTTAAATGCACGCTCCCGGCAGGCGCTATCATCCCTCTTCTGTCAAAATTAATCTGGTTGCCGGGTCCTGTCCAGTTGATTACATATTCAACTGCTTTCGGGTAGGTAGGCAAGCGTAAATCAGATGCTATCTCAAGGGTCCCGTTACCATCGGGTGCCGGATTCCTATCTTCATAGATTGTATATGCATTTGCAGCGCTTGTCGCAAAATGCATCCTGTTCATCGTCATCGCCCTTGACCTCGTATTCATGAAATCAGTATGCATCTGTTTAATCTGGTTTTCCACCTTGTACCTGCCCATCCAGTTTCTGTATTCAAAGCCGAGAGCAACCACAAGAATTGCGATGATGGAAACAGCAATCATGAGCTCGATTAACGTAACTCCGTTATTATTTTTTATCTGGTAATCCCCCATTCCCCCCTTTACTAAAGGGGGGTAAGGGGGGATTATCTTTTTTATCTTCTTCATCTTTCCTTGATATGAAGGACCCGCTTCACCGGTGGCGGGGGAGACAATAAGGACAATCCCTGTGCTGTTGGTGGCACACCCTCAAGAGCAGATGTCCTTCTTTCGCCTTTCTCCGTAAATGCCTTGCTCAGATCCAGCTGTTCAATGCTGCCTGTTGAGACCTGAAGCAATGCCACCCCTTTTAATAAGGCGCCGGCTGCACCACCAGTATTGTACCGTGTAGCCCATATAAAACTTTTACCGCCATATGCGCATACATCGGAATATGGCTTATAGGATACAAAAAACACGAGCCCTGACGTTGTTGTCAAGGGATCTGTTATAACTCTTTCAGCCCTGTAGAAACGCTGAACACTCTGCGCACAGGTACCGTCCGGATTTCTGACTTCACAGTGGGTGTAATTACCGGAAGCATCAAGATCAATCCTCCAGCCGTCTGCTATTGCTGAAGGGTCTGCATTAGGGGTATTGGAGACATCGGTCAGGCTTCCTGAAAAAGCTGTTGTACAACTTGCATCAAGACCTGATGTTGAATAACAGGGCTCTTTTATTCCGAATAAACTCCTCTGACTGTTCTCATCATCAACAGTTGCCTGCTGTTCAAAATAATACCTCCCTGTACCAAAGAAAATCCAGAGCTGTCCCTTGCTTTTGTTCAGGAGGCGTGTTATCGAAGATGTAACCGGGCCAATGTTATCCATCACCTGGCTCCATGCCCAGTCTGATGTATTCGTGCTCTGTTTTGTCTGCAAACGTCCGACCCCGCCCTGTGTCCAGGTGCTTGCAAGAGCCGCTTTCTTCACATATCCGATATAGACAATATCATCCTGATAGTTTAAATCCACGTCCATCGTGGCATTGATCATCGATCCTGCAAACGCCTCCGAAATTCCTGTATCAATAGCCCTTGCCAGACTTCCGGTTTTCGCATCAAGAATAAAGAGACGCAGATTCTGGTCGGAACGGGCCAGGAATTGCTGATCTGAAGTGCTTATCGGTCCGGTTGGTCCCGAACCAAAAACAACGAACCATTTGCCATTGTGTGCCGGATCCCCTGCTCTCACAACCACCGGACCCGTTGTGGTAAAGCCGAGATTTTCATTGGAGAACTCCCAGAGTAATGTGGGGCTGCTCTGATCAGTGACATCAAGTGCAAAATAACTTGAGTAACCAAGATCATTCACAGGGTTTTGCACGCAATTTGCGCTCGTGCATGAATTCTTGCATGCCCCTCCGTATCTCATGCCTCCTATTACAATAGTCCTCCATGTTGAGCCGTCATCGGGTCTTGCGTTGCCTGATATATCACCGGCAGCCGGAGCACCCATGCTTGCATCAAAAACATATGGGCTGAGGTCAACGGTAAAGATATGGCAATAGTCCGGCTCTTTTTTGAATTTAAGATACGGAAGAACGTTTTTAGGGATAAACGACCAGACTTCATGCCCGAGGGATACACCGGGCCCCCCGAGATACCCGTTAGGGTTAGACAGGCAGGCTACATCACTGCCACCGAATGAACAGGTAACAGGATTGCTTTTCAGCTCGAGCCTCCCGAGCTTAAAAGCATGCAACATGCCGTCGTTGCCGCCCGCGAACACCATACCCCTGTTCTTGTATGTGTTGGCATCGTCAAGAAAAGCCTTATACGATGCGTCCTTATAAAGCTGATCATAGGTATTGAGCGGTATCCATGAAGAAATCTTCGGTGTCGAATTAAGAATATCACCTAATTTCCAGACGTTGGTTTCACCGCCATCTATGGTATCGTTATTATTGAGATCGATGCTGACTGTTCTTGAACGCAGCCATGGGGATGCAGAGAAGTCTTCACCCCGGACATATCTGATAAGAATTCCCGCGTCGTCATCATCGGGAAGCCCCCCGTCATGGTCAAGGTCTCCGTCAGAAAAACCATCTCCGTTGGAATCGGCCGTCGGCAAATCAAACAAGGGTCTCAGTGACCCGGCATTGGCTGTAGAAAAGTCGACGACTCCGCTGCCGGTGGATACTTTGATGTCCCTCGTTGTATGGTTCCTCTGCCATAATTGAATCCCGGATTCCCATAGACTGTCCAGTTTTTCGAATTCGATATCCGGCAGGGAACCCGATGGCGGATACCGGTGTGCCATGGTCCGTTCAAACGTTGTGTCGAAAAAGAATGTCACCTGATTATCTTCTGTCCGGTTGAAATATTTGGGACTGGTATTATCCTCGAATATTGAGCTTTGTCTGAAAAATGGATCAACAAAATACCAGAAATTGGTCAGCCTTCCGGTCCAGGCTATTTCAGCATCGCGCACCTTTCTTCGTGGATAAAAAACAGCCTGCAGCAGGTTTGCACCGCTTCCTTCACCTGAAGCAAGAACCGATGCTGCTGTTCCGGCTGCAGCTCTCTTGAGGATATCCTGAAACGCCTGTATGAGAGCTTCCCGTAACGTAGCCGGGTCGGTTACCTCATAATAGACACCACCACCTGCATTGGCAGCCTGATAGAGAATATCCCCGGCTGTATTGGTGCCGGGGTCGTTATCCTTCGGTGTACCCATTGTATTTACAATATAGGTGCCCACAACCTGCCTGCCGGGCAGGTTGTCACCGCCGAAGGTCGGACTGTTCCTCAGGTCATTGCTGTATCCGAAGCAGGTGTTCTTCGCAAGGTTGTAACTTGCCGGGGGGTCATTGGCTGCTGTGCAATTTGTCCCATCAGTAAATACGTCCGGGGTACCGCCGCTTGGGGTAGGCGGGTTGTCCGCACCGACTCCCGAACTAATCATGAGCATAAAGTTCCTCTGACATGACTGGGAGTTTCTGAAAGGATCGCAATTACTTGCTGTATTGTTCGCATAATAATCTATGGCAGTATAGGCGCCGTTCACCAATGTTGTCATCGGGTCGATGGGAACTGCATTCTCAATAGCGGTCATAAAATTAGGATCAGGCAGGGGGCCAGGGTTTCCCTCAATACAGTTTGATATGTCAGGGATGGCGTCACCAGCCTGCTTGTTAAAGTCTTCTATGCCGAAGCGTGCCTGGGGCCAGAACTGATCAACAATGCCGGACTTCAGGACACATTTATCAGTATAACTTTCGGAACAGGGCGGATCATAGGGAGGGGTATTATCGGCATTATTGCAATTCGCGGCATACGTTCCTGCGCATACTTTTACATTCCTGCTTCCGGTTGTTCTGATAGTCACAGGTGCAGCACTCACTGTTAATGTAAAACCTTTGGTAGCCGTATTACCGTTGCAATCTCTAACCTGAACAGTAAAATTAAAAGTACCTGTATTGGTTGGAGTTCCGGTTATATAAACATGATCGCCACTTATGCATGGGTTAGGGGGTGATGGCCCAGTATTAAAAGACAAGCCTGCGGGCAAGCTCCCCGATGTAATGCTCCATATATAAGTCGCCGGACAGCTGCAGCATGAACCGCAAGTAGAGCCGGAGGTCTCGATATTCATGAGATACGGAGTGCCCTCCGTTGCTTCTGTTAATGGACTGGAAGTCACAATTTGAAAACTTCCCGCAGCAGGGTTTATTGTCAGTGCAAACGCCTTCGAGGCAGTATTGCTCTTTGAATCAGTAACCTGAAGCGTAAAGTTGTAAGTTCCTGCCGTTGCAGGAGTACCGCAGATATCCGTGCAGTCTGACCCGCTTGTGCACCCGCAGAGGGACAAGCCAGGGGGTAATGTTCCTGCTGTTCTTAGCCATGTAGTACTGCCGGTGCAAACTCCGCCCGCGCGCACAGGGCTCCGGTACCAGCTGCTAACGGTCCCGTCCGGCATGGGGCTGTTTGTTGTAATCGATACCGTGGCATTGTTAATGGTTATCGAATACGCCTTTGAATCCATGTGTTTACTTATACACCCTGCACTGTCACAGACCCGGACCGTAAAGTTATAGGTACCTGATGCAACCGTAGGAGTGCCGGAAATTGTGGTTGAAGGAGTGCCTGTCGGCGCCATGCTCAACCCCGCAGGGAGGCTCCCTGCGGTGATGGTCCAAGTGTAACCGGCCTCGGTGCCGCCGCTTGCCGTAATCGTTGCTGAATAGGGAGTGCACTCTGTTCCGGCTGCGGGATTTCCGGACGGCAACCTTAGGTTTGCTGCTTCGGCATCCGCCACCAGAAAATTCATAACAACTGAGAGAACTTCTGAAGAAAATCTCACAAAATGGGAGAGGAGACCACCTGACCTGAACGCCCCCTCCCTCTGGTCAGCAGGTTCATTGGCTGCAAACCTCGTATTGGTCTCGTTCGATGCAACGAGCGGATAGGGAGGTGAATCAAGATATCCGCACGAACCGGCAGTGTCATCCTTGATTTCGACATTAGCATTATCCACAAGGAATTTGCAGACACGATCTCTTCCGAGACTGTCTCTGTAGGAAAGGGTCTTTTCCCATGAATTGCCCATGCTGATGAGGGTATTGACATTCGTCTGCCTTGATGTGGATTTCCCGCCGACAAGGATACTTTGCAGGAGGTCATATTTGCTTGTCGTTGCCCAGTTCAGGAGATTCCCGGAATAAATACCGGCTGCGTCAGGTTCCCACGTGTTGCTGCCATATGTGTACATAAGGTTAGGCTTATATAAGCCTGAATAGGTTTTCGTCTTGTCATAATTATCGGTATAAGCCGCTTCACCCATAATTGCGCCGTTGTCCATCAGGATGAGGATATTCGGTTTGACATCCCTCTTCACATAAGGGGGAATAATACAGTAATCTTTCATATCGGCAGCAGAAAGGGGGAAAGACATAAGACAAAACAAAAAAAGTATGAGCGCTGGTACATATCTTTGGGAAACATGTCTCGTTGGCTTCATTGCATTACCTCACTTTTTCTTCAATGATTCTTTTTGCATAAATTTTTTGCACGATAATATTAAAAGCAAGCATTATGCCATTCTGCAACATATTGATTTTATGTATTTTTAAAATCAAGGTGGGTAATTGAGGGGAGTAAAGTATGTAACGGATTACATAGTTTCAGAGATTTTGAAACTTTCTGACACAGAGTAATGGTATTCACCGTTGTCTGTCATTCCGGGCTTGACCCGGAATCCAGCGACTTTGATAGATATGAAATACGGCAACGTCACTGGATACCGGCTGGAGTTTACCCCGTACTCGATACGGGGCCGGTATGACTCCTTAGCAGGTTGCTGAATAAATCCCTTTTGGTGTCACCCTGAGCAGAGCGAAGGGTCTCAAGTAATTGAAAATAGGAGATTCTTCACGCCGTTCAGAATGACATTCCCTACGCTTTCAGACTTTTTCAGCAACCTGTTAAACTCCATGGCTCCTCCTGAAATACCAGATCAGGACCTTTTCGATATTTGCAGCAATACTGTCCTTGGCGTTTATTATAAACATCTTATCCCGTATCTGAAAAAGCTCTTTTTCCATTCTCACAATTTCGGGAGGTTCAACAGCCCTTTTTTTGTATTCTTCGTAAAACATCGGCACGATCTTGTCTTTCATCCTGAGTTCGGTATCTACGAAAAAAATGCATATCTCCGGAGAAAGATCAAAGACCCTGTCGAAGAACGCCGTAATCTCGTTCTGATAGATCTGTTTCGGGGGTGATGACTTGATCTCCATATATACTATTGATCCATCCACCTTTGCGATGAGGTCATAGTCACCGCCAACATTCGGCCGTTTAAATCGTATCCCCCATATTGCCTCNGTTGCGAACTCTTTTTTGAATATCTCNGCTATAAACCATTCGAGCGTTTCTCCAAAACTTTTTATCGGGCCGGGTATGAGCNTGAAACCATCTGATACCAATGCAATAAGNCCTATGTCTCTTAAATATNCGATATACTCCGATGTTACTGCAGATGTTGCATACCTTGTAACATTCTCAGGCCTGAAAAATTCCTGGTGCTTGATCACATCACGCAGGAATAACCGGAAAGAATATTTTTTGAGCATCTCATAAAAGCTGCCGGTGAATTGCTTTTCCGGAAGAAGCAGGTCATCTGAAGGCTCTTTTTTATAGATTTTGAACCCCCTCCGTTTCAGCAATACATCCAAAGGAGGTGTAAGTTCTGATAGCGACCGTCTGAGTCGCTTTATCTCATTATGAAGGGAAGCGATCTCATCGGGGGGCTGATCAGGCTGGTCAGACATTATCAGATGAATTTCACTGCAACTCTTCTGTGTCTCGGCCCATCAAATTCGCAGAAAAAGATCGATTGCCATGTGCCCAGGAGCAATTTACCATCCTCAACAATCACATGCACTGAAGTACCGACGAGAGTTGATTTTATATGGGCATCGGCATTGCCTTCCCTGTGGAAATAATTCATTTCATGCGGTATCAGCCTGTTCAGCGAATTCACTATATCCCGCTGAACGCTGGGATCTGCTCCTTCATTGATCGTGATCCCTGCAGTCGTATGCGGAACAAAGAGGAAGCAAACCCCCTTAACAATGCCGGCATCTTTGACAACGTCCTGGACCATCTCGGTAATATCAATAAATTCAATCCTTGCTTTACTTTTGACATTGATGTACTTGACCATTCTCATGCCCCCGATGATTCATGTCATGCTGAACGTGGTTCAGCATCTCTTTTTATAATTATTTGATAGACCCTGAAACGAGTTCAGGGTGACACATTCAAAAGCGCCATATCNTGAAACACTTCCTCATAAAACTTCTCATCGATATGAAACTCGATGCNTAATGCCAGCAGATTATCCGGCAGTGAGAACACCTTGAGTCTCATTATATCCTTTTCAGTTGTAACAATCCAATCAGCTCCGCTCTTTTTTGCATTGTCTGCAATCCTCTGAAAATCCGCATGGCTATACCGGTAATGATCTCTAAAAATCATAAGCCCTTTTAATTCTAAATTGAGTGAGAGAAGGGTTTTCTTAAAAGAATCCGGGTTGCCGATGCCGCAGAAACCGAAGATTTTTTTATGCTTCATGTCCGAAAAAGCAAAGGTATTTCCCGATGTTGTTATAAAAGCTGTTGGACGGTGTTGAGCGAAATAGAGCGGAGTTGCTGATGCGTATTTTCTTATTTCTTTAGTCAGACTCCTGACACTTGCCTCCCG
>Ga0031656_10000222_pt1 | contig 17711 bp, 11 predicted proteins | sample FrelakmetDIP11DI_FD_55080 | JGI IMG/M metagenome (GOLD analysis project Ga0031656, IMG submission 55080) | Freshwater lake sediment microbial communities from the University of Notre Dame, USA, for methane emissions studies - DIP11 DI | ecosystem: Environmental > Aquatic > Freshwater > Lake >... | reverse complement strand
AGTCGCTGGATTCCGGGTCAAGCCCGGAATGACAGACAAAGATTCACCCTTTTCCTTTTACTTGAAATGCCGTCCAAAAAATTATCTTGGACAGGTCTAATAAAAAGTGTATCAGAATATACCCGAAGACTCAATCATCATCCATTCCACATTGCGGTCATACCTGACTGATAAGAGTTGATTCAATTATCTCATCATATAGGACACCATGAGGTTAATGAGATAAATGATGACAATGCCTATTGAGTCCCAAGCCAGAGCACTATTCTGCGTTCTCCTTTAAATAGTCCAGGGCATTATTCATGCTCTCACGGTCACCCGTAAAGAGGAGATAATCCTCTGCTTTCAGTCTGAAATCCGGCTCAGGGTTCGTATGCACCGACTTTCCCCTTCTGACGGCGATAACCGTAATACCTGTTTTTTTCCTGATCTGAAGTTCTTTGATTGTCTTTTCGTTGAGATGAGAATCTTCGGGAATGCGGTATCCGTCTATTTCAATCTCAGGAAGCCACTCATATTTTTCAAAAAGCCTGTGCCTCGGCAGCTCAACGCCTCTCAGCGCTGTATAGCTGTTACTCCTGATTTTATCAATCATATCGAGGATTGCATTTCTGGGGAAACTGTACCGGTGTAAGACCCTTGAGAATATCTCGATCGACGTTTCAAACTCCTCGGGGATTACCTCGTCTGCTCCGAGGGATTTGAGGTCATCCACCTCAATGAGATACCGGGTTCTCACAATGATGTAGACATCAGCATTTGCCTGTCGTGCGATGGAGACGATCCTCCTTGTGGAGACAGGATCTGAAATAGCTACAACCAGCAGTCTTGCCCTTTCAATACCCATCTTATGGAGTATCTCCTTGCTGCTGCCATCTCCGTAGTGAATCGGCTCACCCTTTTTTCTCATCTCTCTCACCGTATCGCTGTTCATCTCCAGCACCACATAAGGGATTTCCGCCTCCTTCAATACCTTCGCGAGGTTCCTTCCATTCAGACCGAAACCGACAATAATGACGTGGTCGTGTTTTTTCCTCGGGATCCCTTCTTTATCTGATACTTTCGTCTTGCCAATTAATTTTTTCATTAACGGCCGTGCAGTTATCCACTCGGATATCGTCGGCGCAGCATTCATCATAAAGGGGGTCAATATCATCGTCACGACAGAAGATGAAAGAAAAATCTGATAGAATTCTTCTGAGATCAATCCTGATGCTTTACCGGCAATTGCAAGGACAAAGGAGAACTCTCCGATCTGCGCAAGTCCAAGCCCGGTCATAAGAGACGTCCTCAGGGCATTTCCTATCAGCAGGGCCGAGGCAATTCCCGTAATAATTTTCAGTCCGAATATCAATGCAACAACCTGAGCTATCCTGATACCGTTATCAACCACAAACTCGGTATTCATCAGCATTCCAATGGATACAAAGAAGAGTCCCATGAAACTGTCCTTAAATGGCAATATGTCTGAAAGTGCCTGATGAGCATACTCTGACTCCGAAATGATGAGCCCGGCAAGAAAAGCCCCGAGAGCAAGGGAAAGACCGAAACGTGAAGTCAGAAGCGCTATACCCAGACAGAGGAGGATAATGGTGGTCAGAAAAAGTTCCCGGCTCTTCGTCCGGACAACCTGATGCAGAAGGGCAGGGACGATCCACCTGGAGCTGAGTAATACAATGATAATAATGAGTGCCGCCGTGCCCATTTTCATCGCAACATCAAGGATGTCGATTCCGTCCCCTGACAGAATCGGGATAAGGAGCATGAGCGGAACAATGCAGAGATCCTGGAATATGAGTATTCCCACCATCGTGTGACCATGGGGCGAGTCTATCTCGCCTCTCTCTGCAAGCAACTTCAGCGCTATCGCCGTGCTGCTCAGGGCATACAAGAATCCAAAAAATATCGATTTGTTCACATCCCCTATAGCAACATAGGTTAGAGCAGCGGATGCACCTATGGTGAACAGGACATAGGCTCCTCCTCCGCCCAGAACNGCTTTTTTGATTCTGAACAGTTTTGTCAGGGAAAACTCGATACCAATGGTAAAGAGGAGAAGTATGACCCCGATTTCTGCAAGTATCTGAATAAAGTGAACATCTNTAATCAGACCGANNCCATGAGGACCAATNATGATTCCAGCGATGATAAATCCGATGAGGGAGGGTATTTTCAGCTTGTACAGCAGCAAGATAACCGCCGCAGAAGCGATGAAGATGATTTCCAGTGATTTTAAGAATTCGAATTCCATATCACTTCGTTTATAACTTACTCGCCATGTTCCGTAATTATCTGACCTGGTGAGGTAAACGATATCCCTGCCCTTGCACCATACATGAGCGCTTCGACAATCGGCTGATTAATTTTTTTCTCTGCATGCCACTTCACGATGAAATTCGCACCCGGGCCCCCTCTTGTGTCATATTCCTTCAGATAAAAAAAGATATGCGCAAATGGTTTAAGGTTTAGTGGTTTTTTAATATAGCTCTCGATAAATTTGCCATTTGAATCATAATAATCGGCCTTTGATATAGTTAGCATATGCTTGGGGTCTATATTATGTATGCTCAGCATTGTAGCGAGTTGGTGCGTGACCGCCTTCGGCCCGGCATAGACATTCGAATAGACGGGGACATAGAGCGTTTCACCGGATGAAAGTTCCCTCCCAGACTCTGCCCGCGCCGAGAGCGGTATCCATATCATGCAGAGAAAAATAAAACAGACGAAAAGCCCAAGCCGGTAAACATTAGTTCTGGACATCTTATTATCCTCCTTATGTGCTTTAAGATTTGCTCTGTTCAAGCGAAAATAAAGAAAGAATTAAAGTCCTCTCAAGTGATTTTCTCCACATTCCAATTGATACTGATTGATGTCTGATTTTATTAAAAGGAGTGTTTATAGTATATCAAATAAAAAGCTGGTACTTCAGTGCGGTAGAGTGCCGAGGGAAATGGATCAAGTTTGTATCACCTCCTCCATCACATCTGAACCATAACAATTGATACTGCTGCGCATATCACCTGCTTACAAACACCGAGCAATGATCAAATTTGTTAAAGAGTGCATCCCGGACTAAATACGCAGGGATTTGATCATAGAGAATCTTTCAAATGGACATAAACAACTGTCTCCTGAAGCGACTTGTTTGTTTCTTTTGGGAGTGATGACGCCCTGCGTGTTCATTCGGGCAGGACTTTAGGTTAATAGGTAACTGCAGACCCCAGTGTGGCTAATAGGTTATCGGTTATTTCCCATGAAGCACATCCATCCAACGGATGGCTTCTGTATCGCTCACCTTGCCAAGATACACTTGAGTGGTCTTCAAATCCTGATGCCGCAAGATCACTTTCGAGATAATCTCCAGAGGAACCCCATTTCTGCTGGCATAGGTAGCGGAATGTCGCCGAAGATCATGTGGTGATATCTGAACATTGAGCTTTTGACCGAGCTTAGTAACGAGATTTCTCGCTGTTGTGTAACATACCTTGAAGACCTTATCATGTGGAGATAGATTCCTGGTTGCAATATAGTCAGTTAAACGAGTGGCAATATGTTCGGGCATGAAAGCAACCTCAACCTCTCGCCCTGATTTGGGTTCCTGTAACATCAGCTTCCGTCCGGATACATCAGATACCTTCAGATTTAGGACTTCTCCAATCCGGAGTCCGCATCGGGCTTGAAGTTCAAGAATAAGTCGATCTCGAGTATTCTTCGAGTTGAAGATGATTTCATCCACTGTCTCCTTGTCCAAGATCTTTCGAGGTCTCTGCTGGACGCTCTTGAACGATTTAAACAACTGAGGAACACAGCACGGATTCTTAATGTTCATCTCGAAGGTATCGATGACAAAATTGAATAGAGCTCTCAATTGTGCGTATCTGAGCCGCCGGGTAGCCCTGGCTAATCCTTCGGTGAAAGCTTCGAGGAATCGGCATAATTCCTCCGCCTTGATCGACTCGACATCGCGATCGCTGAATTCCTTGTTGAATCGCTCCAGGAGATTCTTGTATCCCTCCTGAGTCCTCTTTTTCAGGGATGTTCTTTGATGGTCCTTAAAAATTTCTATGGCTTTTTCAATAGTCACGATATTCCTCCTGTTAAGTTCAAAGTTGTGTGGTAAGCCCGGGGTCTGCTTAAAACAATTATGGGATATAGAACTCATAAGGACAATCCCTCGGGGAAAGGCCACTATTGAAGGCAGTGCGGATTAATCTGGGTATCAGCTTCTAAGGGGACTATTCAGGGAAGATGACTTCATCCAATACGCACAGTTTATTTCCCGGTTGGTATGAGATGTACAAATGGAATTGAATAAAAATAGCGCATTGAAAGTTGAAAAAAGACGAACTGCGGGCGTGATACTTTTCAGGGTGTCCGCTGCACCTACAAGTCCTCGTCGTCAAGAAGTCATAACTATTGAGGAATGTCGGTTGTACTATGCAATAAAAAAGGGCGAGTCAAAAACTCGCCCTCTTGTCTGTATATTTTAATAACAATTAAGAGTATCTTACGCTCTTCTCTGTCTCCTCAAATAATAAACTGAAGCAAGTCCTGCAAGTACGATGAAGATTATCATACCCCATTCCGTCATTGTAGGAACTGCCTGACCTTGTGCTTGCTGTTCATACTCTATTACAATGTAATTAAGACAATTGTCACAATTTGCATCATTCCAAAAAACGTTATCAGATGGATCTTCTTTATACTCTAAACAGTTTTCTTCATCAGTTTCTTGGGGCGGTCCTGCTGGATTACAGCAATCATTGGGTTCACCGCCTCCCCAACCTATAAATGACCACGTCTCACCTGTAATCCATCGCCAACCCGATTCAGGTAAGGACTGTCCAGACAGTTGGGAGCCACCTATCCATGCGTGTATCTCGTCAGTACCTCCAAATGGGAAAAAGGTTGCTCTGATAAAATCGTTTTCCTGAGAACTTGTCACTGTGGCAAGATGTCCTCGTAATCCATTGTGTGAAAGAGTAGTTGAATAATTTCGGGCTTGATCCCATGTCATGCAATCACCATATATTAATTGGTACCAATGCCCATTCGCTTGATTTTGAACAGGTGGTGCAGGTTGTGCATATAGAAGCGCCGAAAATGAAAAAAACATAAGAAAACTTAAGATCAAAATAATAATACTTTTTTTCATATACCATCCTCCTTTCATTACAATTTGTGTGTTTATGGAACAAATAAACCCGAATGCTAAATCATATTAATTCAAAGACTTTCAATTGTCAATTTCTTTTCTTCTGATGAATTATCTGGATGCTTGTATTGCTGAATTGCAGGAGTACTCTGCTATGTATTAGAGTACTGTAATCCTGCGGATAACAGGAAGTAGGGGTGCTTTTTGAGAGAAGCCGGGATTATGTGAGACATTCGTCCCAAAGGCAACGCCCTATTTTTTTCACCTGCACCTACAATGCCGCAGTGGCAATAACCCACAAATATTATTGAATATCTACTGTACTATGCATTACAAAGGGCGAGGATTAACCCTCGCCCTTTGTGGTGTTAAATCTCTGATTACTCCGAACAGTGTCCGGGGCCGATATAGCCCTTGTTATACCTCTCGAGTATTGAAGCATTTGACAGTGCATTGTTCCGAACAGTCTTGCTGAGTGTGGATGAAGGTGTGTACGTGTTGAAGAAAGTGGTTGCCGACGATATTGCTGCGTCTACTTGAGCTGTGCTCGCAGCACCGTTCAAGATATTTAACTGGGCAGCAACGTATTGTTTAGCCAGGATGTAATAAGCATTTCCGCCCGCAGGAGGTGTCCAGAGAACTTGATACCATGTCTGCCCGCTAAGGTAGAAAATGGTATCCTCTCCTATCTTTGCCCATGTATTGTCATAGGGTGCAGGCCCGTACTTAGAATGCGTCTTCCAATAACCTTGGCTTAGGGTACAACCACCCATACATGGCACATGGACGTTTATAGTCCAACTATCACTGCCAGTGATTCCCGTGTCCGTGGTCCTAAAGGTAGCAGTATTTTTGACAGTATAGTCTCCACACTGTTCATATGGCCCGATAAGCCGGCTATAGGAGGGAAATGTATAGGGAAACGTATAGGGATAGCAGGCCAAGGCAAAGTCGTTATACTCATCACTGACATCAATGCAATTATCAAAATTACCCACGTGATATGGTACATCCACTGTGACTGAAAAATTTACAAGAAACTGCTGTCCTGTGGATAAGGTTAGTTCGCTTTGATCTGCTGTTTTTTCGATACTCCAGCACGGTCCAACAATGGATTGGTCTATCATGTAACTGCCTGTAAAATTGCTCCAGCACGCTACGAGGAAATTTTTACAGATAGAATTATAGGCTGCGACAGGACCAAGCTGTGTGCCAGAAGCACTGATGACAAAGAAATCTCCTTGGTAAAGAGAGCCGGTTGCATTTACGAGTTGACCATAAATGTCTGAATATAAAGGATCAAAGTTTCGGTTGTCAGCCCATACAACTAAATACTTCTGGCGTGCATTGTCGTATGCTACTGATGGATCATACTGGGTAGCAGAATCATTGGAGATGACGAAATTATTTCCGTCAAGACCACTCTCTGCCTTCACCAGTTGACCATAAATGTCCGAAGCTGTGTCGTTATTGTTCCGCATGTCATACCATACGATCAGATATTTCTCATTTGTACTGTCGTAGGCTACCGAAGGAGAAGACTGGAGATCAGCATCGTCACAGATGACGAAATTAGATCCGTCGAGAGAGCCCGCTGCAGTTACGAACTGCCCATAAATGTCCCTATCCGTGTTTGCAGCGTTTCGGTCGTCAGCCCATACAACTATATATTTCTGGTTTGCACTGGCATAGGCTACCGAAGGTTGAAATTGGCCAGCAGTAGCACTGGAGATGACGAAATTATCCTTGGTAGATGTCGTGTAGTAAGGTGTTCCGTCCGCATTTATCACTTGACCATAAATGTCGAGCCCTGTGGTTCCAGAGGTGCGGTCGTCAACCCACGCAACGAGATACCTGTGGTTTACACTGTCGTAGGCTACTGAGGGAGAATACTGGTTATGAGAAGCATCGGAGATGACAAAATTACCACCGTCAAAACCGCCGTCTGCCTTCACGAGTTGACCATAAATGTCCGAACCTTGATCCGGGGTTCCGGAATTGCGGTAGTCTTGCCACACAACCAAATACTTCTTGTTTACACTGTCGTAGGCTACCGAGGCCTCCCACTGGCTATTGGGATCATCACAAATAACAAAGTCTGAACCATAATTAAAACCCTTAGCGTCTACAAACTTACCATAAATGTCTCCACTCATGTCATAAACAACAAGATAGCGATTATTTTCAGGGCTATAATCAATGTCAGGTGGAGCAGCTGTCCCATACGCTGCAAACGCAAGGAGCAATTCTTTCTCTTCCTTCACATCTTTAACGCCAAGTTCCTCCAGAGGAATTGTGAAGTCATATACCTTATGTTGGTAGGCAACGTTGTCCGTATATGTGAAGTTTGGGCTTCCCCACCTCGTTTCAGGAACGGACACCTTAAATTCCCTAAGACCGTCATTTGTCTTCACATAGACCTTTGCGTAGTCCTTGTCTCCATCCATCGTATTGTCGGGCGTAAAGTCAATCCTGACATAGAGGTTCTTCTCATCGTTTCTGACCCAACCATAGGTATACCCCGAAGGATGTCCGGAACCGGTGAGCGAGTATTCTTTTAAAATGGGCGAGAGATTCTTCCCCGCGTTCATCTCGTACGTATAGAATGCTGAGTTCTTATCCATGGGCTTGTAGAGATTTGACGTCGGATACTGAAAAGGAGTCTTGCTGATTACCGTGCTTTCGACCCTTGCCGTTACCTTTAAGACTCTCTCTTTTGAACTCCCTGGGAATGTGATGAGTATCTCTTTCCCGAAAGCATCAGCGACATCAAAGTCCTTCTTAGAGAGTTTCTTCAACCCGTCCTGAATGCCTTCTACTGCAACAGGTGAGGTTCCTCCAATAAGAACAGAGTCAATATGTGCTGCTCCTCCCCCTTTCTGTATTACCCTTACCTTCACTTCCTTACTGTCCGCGAGAAAACTGCTGAGGTCTAACTCTCTTTCACGGAAGAATCTGTCGAAAGTTATCTTCCCTGCTTCTTGCCACTTATCCTGACTAAGCACAAAAATACTATATTCTCCATTAGGGATCATTTTTTCGGTAGATGTGATACCTAAAGGATTACTTTGGGTGGCTTGAGACGCAGCAACAGCTGATACTGCAAACAGAAGCAACGCCACCATTACCAGCAATAATCTTATACTTTTGCCTTTCTTCATTTTTTCCCTCCTTACATAAATTTAAGATGTCCTCTCCCCGCAGTAAAATATCTGTTTATCTCCCCCCCCTGAGAAAATAAGAACCTAAGTCTTGTTTTTATTTAAGAGGCAAGGTACCTACTTGCCCGTAATGAAAAAATTACCCGAGAATGGAAATCTTTCTTTCCCCCGATTTCCAATAAATTCATACAAGCAATAAATCTTACTCTTACTTATTGAATATCACACTTTGTATTCCCTTGCAATGAATATATTGCTTTTTATCTTGGTAGGATTGCTATTATGAAAATATTTATTGCTTCTTAGGAATGAATGTGTCGATTTTCAGGAGAACTATCCCGATTTTTTGAGGCTTATAGTTCTGCGGAGTTCGGGAAGTTATCTTCCCTGTGTGCTTCGAAAGGTAGTCTTGAAGCCTCAAAAAAGGAATCTTGCGTGCGTGTTTGAACAGGAAATAAACTATGTCGAAAAGTTTCAGCGATGCAGACAACTATGTGTCATTGAGAAAAATAGCGTGTTTCGTTCGGGGCGAATGATGCAAAAGGCTTTCCTGGGCTTATAAGAAGCAAAATAACTTCCTGAAGCAGAGATATTCAAAACAAACCTTCCAGTAGCAGATTACTTCTGAAAATCAGCACTCTCACAGCAATAAATGCCAAAAATATTTTCAACAAAGCAATATTACCAATAAAAAAAGCAATATATCCATTGCAATTATTTATATGACTGATATGATTAATTTATAGATATAGAATTACTCTGTATTGACAATAAATCAATGAAATGCAAAGAAAGGGGGGGTGATATTGGAGGATAGTTGACAATTCAGTTAGATTGCATTGATGACACAGCCGTATCTTTAGAAAATCCATACCAAGGGGGGAGAGGAAATGAAAAAAATAATAATATTTATCGCTATTGCTATGGCGTTCTTGACCACGGCAATGATGCCTTCAACTGTTAGTGCTTACGGAGGGAGTACGCATGAATGGATCGTTCTCCAAGCATTTGACCTCTTCAAGTGCCCAGGACCTGAACCTTGTGACTGTCCACAGCACTACTATCCAGAACTTGAGTTACCCTATAAGGTCAATCCAGCCCCAAATTGGCCATGGTGGCCCTCAGAAAATGGTTTCACTGGCACCCTCGTTGCTGGCGGATCTGCGGATCTTGAGAGTCATGTGTTTGATTATGAAGTAGTGACCGGAACCCACTTCTGGGATGCTGATGACGGCAATGAACTCGTCGAATCGTACATGCCGTTTACTGGATATTATGAAAACTCGATGGACGAGGCAAGGAGAACCCTCAAGCTGGCCAGGGAACTTTACCTCAGCGGGGACAAGCCTAACGCTTACGATTACCTGGCCCATGTTATTCATGCCATAGCGGATATGACCGTTCCAGCGCACGCGCATGTGAATTCGCACGCTCTTAATGGTCTCGATGCGGATGCGGGCGATAGCTACGACGATTGGTGCGGATACGTTGGCAATGAAAAGGTAGAATCCGCCGATATCTTTTCGAGAAATCATCACCTATGGACTTCCGATCACGCCAGAGCCGCAGGGGGGTTCGTTGCGATACCGAACGATGCACAGAACGGTGCGCTGGCAGTCTACAATAGCATCTTGCAAAATCCGAATTATAATTATAATGATGGGTGGTGGCCGGACAATCATCAGCTCGGCGCCGACTTTTACTATCTCATGTACACGGCGAACCAGTATGGGGATTATTTCGGCTCCATGGGATTTATCCCATGCACTGGCGACGGTGATGGGGACACTGATGATCGGCGAGGTTGGATGAACTATGGTGCGCCTCCGTTTTCTAATGTCGATGATCCCCCTTTGACTCAGGATCGCCTGCAGGAGAGCCCAGCGACACCGGATAACTCTAAAATGCTGTACTGTATCTGGAGTCCTATGTGTCCTATGGCCCTCCCCCCCATCCCCCTCATCTGCCCTGCCTTGTGCCCCTTGGATGTGCCTTTTTGTTGGCAGTTTTTTGGTTCTCATAATGATGATGATGNCGATCTGTCGAAGATCGCCAGTGTAAATCTGCCCTACGCGTATCGGGCTGCCGCCACGTTGATTAAAAGCTTTCGGGATTCGATCGATTCTGTTCCGCCTGTCAGCGAAATCTCTCTTGAAGGTCTCGCTGGTCACGACGGATGGTTTAGAAGCGATGTTTCGATGGCCCTGAGCGCCACCGATAATTCGGAGAGTGAGCCATGGGATCCTGGAATTATGATGTTGCAGTGGCGTTACCAAGAAGCTCCCGAGGATGCTTGCTGGTTTGACTTCCCTGGTGGTCACCTGTTTACTCATGAAGGTATCAAGGAAATTAAATACCGGTCGATTGATGGTCTTGGCAATGAAGAGACGCCCCAGACAGCGTCTATCAAGATAGACACGAAGCTTCCTGACATCACCATTACGTCACCGGATAAGGACGGTTTCTATTTGACATCTGATACCCTGACTATTGACTTTGCAGTATCTGATGATTTGTCAGGTATCTACTCCTTCAGTGCAAAACTGGATGGAGTTGATGTATCTGACGGGCAGGTATTTGATCTTGACAACATGGGGGGTTGGCATACATTTGTTGTGGAGGCTGAAGACTACGCAGGCAATCAACGTTCCTTGTCTGTGACGTTCTCGATCAAAATCCATGCGACTATAGACTTTAAGCCGGATGTGTTCAATTTGAAAAGCATGGGTAATCCTGTAATTACATACATCGAATTTCCGGCAGGATATGATGTCACCCAGATTGACAAATCTGAGAGCCGCCTTTCATTTGTCACAGGCTGGCTTTATAAGCCTAATACCAAACCGACAGCGGCTGGCGACTATGACAAGGACGGGGTATTAGACATGATGCTTCAGTTCGATAAACAAAATACAAAATTACCGTTTAAAGTTGACCCACCACTGTATTGCGACTTGATGGGGCAAACCGTCACTGTGAAGGTAATGGGAGAATTGAATGACACGACTGAGTTTTACGGTGAGGATACCGTATTACTCGCATGTTTGAATTGCACATGTCCGCTGAAGAAGTAGGGTATGACGCCAGACAAACTGCACTGGCTGGCAATAGTGGCAATATGACCATAACGGTTATTGGAGAACTGAACGACAAGACTGAATTTTATGGAACAGATACCGTATTGGTTATTAGTCCACCTAAGAAATAGTCCGAGGCTTGAAAGATAGCAATATTTAGCTGTCTTGCACTATGATGTGAATTGTGAGGAGGATGGGGCAAATAAGGCCTCATCCTCCTTACGGTGTAAGGCAGAGTTAACAATAGCTCAGCCTTTTTTATTTGTTTGTTTTGAATATCATTAACAACATGAGAACTCTAAAGATGAGGCCTTGTAGGTAATAGTGCCGAAAATGCTATGTTTCCTTCGGGGCAAAAGACGCACAATGTCGGATCAGATGCTCGAAAGCAAAACTGCTTCCTGAAGGCTACAATTCAAAGAATAACTATCCTGTCGTGGATTATAATTCGCAATTAATATTTCTTAGACAGAAACGGTAGGGGTTAAAAAAGATGCACCTAAATATTATCAGTCTCTTAATTGGACTTATTGCAGGACTCTTTGGTGGACTTGTTGGTCTTGGAGGGGGAGTAGTTATGATTCCACTGATGGTTGGATTTTTACAAATGAGTCAACACAAGGCACATGGCACCAGTCTGGTTGCCCTTGTCTTTACGGGGATTAGCGGCGCAATAACCTATGCTTTAAAAGGTTCCATTGATGTAATAGCTTCTATCCTCATAGCCACGACAGCAATATTTACTGCGCGGGCGGGAGCACATTATGCTCATGCACTCCCTGAATGGAAATTGAAGCGAGCTTTTGGAGCCTTCTTAATATTTGTTTCAGTTCTTCTGCTGTTAAAACCTTACTTATCATTTTTCATGGTCTCCGCCACGGGCTTTGTTAAAATGATTGTACTGCTGATAACAGGTATTTTTACTGGATTTCTTTCAGGGATGATGGGAGTTGGTGGTGGGACGGTAATGGTTCCGGCAATGGTTCTTCTGGCCGGTATTGGCCAGCATACTGCACAGGGAATATCACTGCTTGCAATGATTCCAGCTGGTGGTGTGGGTGCCTTCACGCATTGGAGACTGGGAAATGTTACGACGAATCTTCTTATTGGCCTTATACCTGGGATATTTTTGGGTACGTACGTAGGAGGAACCCTTGCTCATTTACTTCCCGATAATATACTGCGTGTAATATTTGCAATTGTACTAATTTGGACTGGCTTTCGTTATGTCAAAACTCCGGCACCTAAATAGCACTTTGATTAACAAGTTCAACTGTAAATATGCAATAGTTCATGCCTCTTGATTCTGCGGATAAGTAGGTGAAGGGCTTGCCCGATAATCCTGTGTCGATTGTTCTTACCGGATTTTTCATTAGATGCATAGTTCTTTTCGTATTCGATGACTTGGCGTTCCGAACCGGCGCGTCGTTGAAATCGAAAGAAACACCCTAACATTCTCCCGCGGTGTTTTCTTGAATAGGAATTAAAGAGATATCGGGAATTGATAGTTATGCGCATAACTGTGAGAATGTGAAACGTGACTGGAACCACCTGAAATCTCTTGTGCGAAATGCACTATCGCTCTTTATTTGGGTATTCTGATACTTCCTGAAAATATGATGCCCGCTTAGATTGCCGCTACGCTTTAACTCACCCATCTGAACAACTCGATAGAATAGAGATAAGTGACGGATTGTTCTCCCGTGTTGTTGGAGCCATTCATAAGTGCTTCAGGTCATGATCAATTGTCGTAGCGGCAAACGCAATATCGCAATAATGTAATATGTCCCCGAGTTATACATAATGAAGACTGCTCCAATCGTAGGAAGGCTCCACAAGGTCTTTGATCTTTTTTGCGCGCCAAGTTTTCAAATCTTCAAACAGGCGCACCTCTGTGATGAAAGAGAATTGCCGCAAAGTCATCAATAGCAGCGGTATCAACCCGCGGATATTATCTCAGGAGCCTGCCGGTTTCGTGCCAAACCGCATTCATTCTGTTAATGAATGACGGCAAATCAGTATCTATTTCTGTTTTTGCTTTCTTCAGTACAGCCCTAATCTCCTCAACGATTTGCTTTTGTTCATCCTTAGCGGACGGATATACGGTTGAAAAAAGCTCGTCAATAAAGTCGATTTCTGTTCTCGCAGTTCCGAGATTCTTCGCAATAACCTCCATCCGGGCTTTTAAAATATGCTGCCTGATATCCTCCACTGCTGCATTGAATCGTGTAAGCTGCACCTGTGATTGCATGTCAGAGTAATTTTTATGAATGATCTCAGTCTGTTTTCTTAAGGCTTCGTCCGTTGCTGCTTTCTGTTGCTGTATTGTCTCATTCTGCATGGAGAGATCTTTTTTACGGGAATTTTCGATGGTATCAGCCTGAAGAGCAAGAGCATTGACCGTCTTGATAATTTTCTGTGCATCTGCATCCAGTGAGAGAGGAGCCACTTTCGATTCATCCTCTATTTTTTGAAGCCGCTGTTTCAAATCCTGCACGTCCTGTCTGAGTCCAGCTATATGCTTATCCATGAGTACCGGAAAACCCAAAATCCCGGCAACTGCTAAAACGATGACTGCGATAACTGCAACAATTGCACCCTTCATTTTTTCCCTCCTGCCGTGGTTATCTCCAGGATTTTATTATTTTGCCACCTCTCGGGACAATAGCAATGCCTGACGAATCTATGTGGGAGCGGAAACGGTCTTTGTCAGGATCAAAGCCGATCTCCACACCTGCATCAATAACGTTCATTTTATCAACGATGACCCTTTTGAGCCTGCATCCTTTTCTGAGGATAACATGATCCATAATCAAACAGTTCTCAACACTCACACCATCTTCCATGACAACACCGCTGTGGATGAACGAATTCCGTATTTTCGCTCTATGAATCGTACATCCCTCGGCAATCATGCTGTTCCGTATATCACCTCTCAGTATCTTCGTGGAAGGACCTTCATGGCCGGATGGATGAATGGGCCATAAATCATTGTCAAGCTCAAAAAGCGGTTTTTCTCCCAGCATATCCATATGCGTATCAAAAAATGCAGCGATTGTCCCTACATCCCTCCAATAACCCTTTTCCTCGTACGTCATGGCTCCGGGGATGATATTTGTTGCAAAGTCGTGGGCGAACACCTTGCCTGTTTCAACCAGATCCGGTATGACATGGGCGCCGAAATCATGCTGTTTTCTTCTCTGTGCTCTCGCCAGTGCTTCCAATAAAACGTCTTTATGAAAAATATAATTTCCCATGGAGACATAGGCACGATGAGGATCACCCGGCATAGGAGTTGGTTTTTTCGGTTTTTCCTGGAATCCGACAATCCGTTTTTCATCATCACAGACAATAACACCGAATGACGAAGCCTGTTCGATCGGCACCGGCCTTGCAGCAACAGTTACAAAGGCCTCCTTCCGGAGGTGGTAGTCCATCATCTGACGGATGTCCATTCGGTAGATATGGTCTGCCCCGAAAATAATGACAAACTCCGGATTGTGCTGCTGGATAAGATTAACATTCTGAAAAACAGCATCGGCCGTTCCCTGAAACCATTCCGGTCCCATGCGCATCTGCGGAGGCACGACAGCCACAAAATGGTCTTTTACAACGGAGGAAAAACTCCAGTGCATCCGCACATGTTCTATAAGAGATTGAGACCGGTACTGAACGAGGAGATAGAGAGAGTAAATCTGGGAATTCACGAGGTTACTGAGGACAAAGTCCACGATNCTGTATCTCCCGCCTATNGGGACAGAAGGCTTTGAACGGAATGCCGTCAGCGGGAAAAGTCTCTCACCCTTGCCTCCNGCAAGAATGAATGCAAGAACTTTTGGATATGCCATTGCGCCTCCCTGAAGAGTGTGATTGTTTCAATTGTATATCATGCATAGGGAAAATGAAACCTCGCCATGATGAACGAAACAGGTTGTCAAGGGTCTCATAATCCAATAAACATTTATCAGAAAATCTCCCCCTCCCCCTCTTTACCAAAGAGGGGGATTATTCCTCCCTTTGGNAAAGGGAGGTCAGGAGGGATTTTATAAAGTTCGATTTTTCAGTACCTCAGCAAGATCGATAAACCTCTTGTCCTTCAGTATCTCTTCAAGCATAAGCGGTGTTTTCCGGATCCAGTTTGGATGTTCATCAACTGTTCCGGGCAAATTCTGCTGATCCAGTGTGCCTATGATATCATCGAGACTGACAAGAAGCAGTTTGCAGGGTGTCCTTGCAAGATACTGATAGATGGAACGACAGAGGGCAGATGACATCTCGGTCACTCCTTTAGTGTCTACCGGATAATCCTCAGGAATGACCCCCTGGGACCTTAATGCTGAGAGGATAAGTCTCTTATCTCTTTCCCGGTCATTCAGGTGTTGATGCCATATATCATCAGAATAGCTACCCAATCTCCCTCTCATCTCTATGTCTCTCCCCCTCCAGTATCCGTAGAGTGTCGGGAGGTCATGCGTTGTTACGGCACACAATGCCAGTTCAGGATACCTGTCCGGTGAGAGAAACGAAGGGTCCGGATAGTTCCTTTCGAAATAAAAAAGCCGGTAGGAAAGCATTCGATATCTCTTTAGTGTTTCCCTGACATTGTCCCCCATGGTACCGAGGTCTTCAGCAATCACCATGGTCTTATTGCGGATGCTCTCCAGTGCGATAATCCTGAGAAGGTCTTCAGATGGCTGTTGAACATATGCACCGTCTTTCGGGGTCATGGCATCAGGTATCCAGAAAATTCTGAACAGGCCGAGGGCATGGTCTATCCTGATTGCACCGCCGTATTTCATATTCTTTTGAATCGTCTGGATGAATAATTCATATCCGGATTCTCTTAACTTTTCGGGAATCAAAGGAGGGAAACCCCATTTCTGACCATCCGGGCTGAAATCATCCGGGGGCGCACCAACATTTGCCCCATGAGCCATGACCTGTTTATAACTCCATGCATCGCTTCCGCCGCCGACTGACCCGACAGCAAGATCAAAGTAAAGGCCTATATCCATGTGCAGCCCTTCTGCATCAAGATAAATTGCCTTGAGTTGACTGTCAATGAGCCACTGGACATATTGATGAAAGAGTATTTCCCGGGCATGTGTTTTTCTGAATTTACCGACTGCCTTCCCCCCAATGCTGTGATACTCTTCGGGCCAGTCCTTCCAGGAAAAAACATCCCCTGTCCTTTTCATGTATTCCCATAAAGCCATGAAGAGGGCAAACGATTCAAGCGCTGGTCCTTCCTCTGAGACAAAGCTTTGAAATTCTTTCCCCCGTTTTGTCTTTCCCGCATAGTGCCTTTCGAAGAAGATATCGAATGCCTTCCTGAGAATCTTTTCTTTCATCGCTGCTACCTCTTCGTAATCGACAAACTCCTTTTTCCGAAGTCCATTGATTTGAGTCCGGAATTTTCCCGATGAGAGAAATTTTCGCACATCACCTGACTCTGCAACCTCGGGGACATTCTCTATATCGAGGTAAAGAAAGTTCTTGTATAACCTGCTCAGGGGGGCATATGGGCTCGCACCGAACGGGGCTGTGTTCGGGATAACATGCAATGGATTTATACCCACGAAACTGCCCTGAAGAGCAGCAATCCATCTGACAACGCCCCGAAGGTCGGTAAAGTCACCTGCGCCCCAATTTCTTTTTGAATTCAGTGCATAGAGGTTCGTCGACAGACCCCAGACCCCTCGATCTTCAAGTTCGGGAGGCATGTAGCAGAAGTCTGGCGTTACAATGATTCTTGATCTCAGGCAGAGCTTATTCGATCTGCCGGGAAATATTTTTTCAGGATGTTTGAACTCCGCATGGAAAGTGTAGTAACCGATATCTCTGCGCTCCGTATCCACGAGAAAAGCCTTGATGTAACGCTCACCGTCCAGCCATCGTGTCTCTTGAATTTTGAGATCAGATCCGGAAATAACAGGATGCTTTTCCCTCTTCAAAGATGTCTTCGTTTCGTTTTCTAAATACCATGATGTGGTAAGTCGGGATTCTTTATCTTCCTTGACTGGTATGTAAGACCGGAATGGAGAGAGGTTGTGCATTGACAGAGACAACCTGCACGGGTTCAACGAAGTCTCTCCATGGCCTCGATTTGTGCTTGTGGATCTCCCGGATAATTTCATCCGCTGAATCGATATTCAGCCCCATCGCCTTCAGAACTGCCTTTCTGGTTTCAATCGTTGCCTCATGCTTTTTGCCAAATATATCCCAGTATTCCGGTACAATTCCGCAGAGTGCTGAAAGCTCAAGAATCAATTCGTCATAAGAATGCATTTTATCGTCTCCCTCTGTTATCTTCTGTAT
>Ga0031656_10000221_pt1 | contig 17717 bp, 13 predicted proteins | sample FrelakmetDIP11DI_FD_55080 | JGI IMG/M metagenome (GOLD analysis project Ga0031656, IMG submission 55080) | Freshwater lake sediment microbial communities from the University of Notre Dame, USA, for methane emissions studies - DIP11 DI | ecosystem: Environmental > Aquatic > Freshwater > Lake >... | reverse complement strand
TTTACCAATACAAAATAAAACGAATATGAAATGGCATTGATGATGATTAGCATATCTCCCAACAGGACATTTGAACCGGTGCCACTTCTTTCCTTGGATAAGATCAACATAGTTGCACCACCAATTCCCAGGACTAAGCCGCCAAAGCGCACCAGGGTAAGCCTTTCTTTCAGGAAAAAGAAAGCCACAATTGTTATAACGATAGGCGTGCATAACATGAGCAACGCTCCGTGAGTTGAAAAGGTCAAAGACAAACCTTTTATGAAAAATAGCTGATTGATGGCCACTCCTGTTAGTCCGCAAATCAGGAACAAGGGAAGGTCTTTTTGCTGAATTCTTTTTTCAGGTTTTTCAAACATCAATATCAGCCAGAATAAAAAGGTAGTTACTATAACCCTTATCACATTTAACCCAAATGGTTTAATGAGTGCCGGTGTAATGTATTTTACCACACTGAAGTTTACCCCGAAAATCAGGTTCGCGGCCAGAACTGCCAGATGTGCCTTTGTTTTTGTTTGCAATTTATTTCAGCGGTTTTCTTCCCTTTTTAATGATTGACAAGTTGGCGAATCACTTCTTTGTGCGCATTATAATCAAGTAACGGAAAGCTGTATGAAAATTGTGCTGCTTTTTCGAGGTCCTTTTGCAAGTCGAAAGCTGATTGTGCCACACTTAAAAACATTCCCTGTTTCATAAGGTAAGCAGCGAGGTATTGCTGTTCCGCTTGCCCCGGAGTTGGGATCATAATCGCTTTTTTTTGAAGCCTGACAAGATCCATAACTGTGGTGTAACCCGAACGGCAAATGACCATTGATGCCTGTTCAATCATTTCTTGTAATTCTAATGCCGGCAAATGGTTAAACCATTCAATGCCTGAAGAATTCTTGTGTTTTACTAATTCAGAAGGCAAGCCCCGAATAATTTTTACAGGCCCATTAAAACCTAATAATTTTTCTGATAAAATACTCTCCAGCAGGCTTCGCTGAGGTTCCGGACCGGATAGTAAAATCAAAAGGTATCCTTTGTTGGGTTTATTGGAATCAGTAAATCTTGACAAGGGACCAATATAAACAGCATTTCCCGGGATAAAACCATGGGAGAGTTCTCCACCAAGGTTGATATTTCCACTTTGATCCGGAATCCAACATTGATCAAATTTATTGAGGTAATAAGAATTAATCCATTTTACGATTCTATTGACCCATCTCCCGAGGCCTGTTTTTATGTTAACCTGATGTGTTATTATTACAGATCTAAGTTGAGGATGGAACAATCCATAGCGATTATCACTAATGACTCCATCCCATTTATATATTGACTGGTTTTTCTTTAACCAACGGTGCTCTGCTTTTACCGCAAACATGATTCGGGGAAGCTGAGCGATAATTTTCCAGCCGAAATGTCGTTTACTATTGGGGTATTTCACCCCGTAACCATCCAGGTTTAGAAAGTTTATATCCGGAAAAGATTCTTTTAGGACCTTTTCGGTCGGTCCGGAGCAGGCAATCCAAATCTGGCACTGGAGTTGCTGTAGATAATGGATAAGAGGAATGATCCGGGTGGCGTGACCAAGGCCCCAATCAAGTGGAGAAATGAGGAATTTACGGTATTTTAGCCCGTTTACCGGAGTAGTTTTACTGATTTTCTTAAGATTTACCCAAAATTCGGGCAAAAATTTTATTCCTTTTACGAAAAATGGTATTTTACGAGTCCTGATCCATGAAAAAACTGAACTTATATATTATTTTTCTGTTAATTACGTTAAGTCTTATAGGTTCATCCTGCAGTTCATCAAAAAGTGGTTTCAATAAAAGCTGCGGATGTCCAAATAAGAAAGGCATGGTTGGTTATTAGCTAAATCCTTTAAGTATGAAAAGTCCCAACAGAGACTTGCTGGTACTATTAAAAGACGAGTTCATGAGTGAACATGCTATTGAGCGTGAAGTTGCACGCCTCAATGAGATGTTGTTTGATGTTGAGTCTTTTGACAATATCAGTGTTTCGCACGAGTTGATAGATCTGAATAAGTATCGGATCCATCATGACCAAAAAATTGTTATGCAGGCTATTAAAGAGAAAGAGCTCAAGCCTTTTATTTTTCTCTCCAATATGAATTAAACTTTTTTAAACATAATGAAAAGACCCGCTGACGCGGGTTTTTTCATTTACGTATAACACCTTTAAATTTCATAATAAAACCCACAGACCTAAAATAAGTGGGAGTTTTGGATTTTGAACTATTGCACTCTTTTAAGAGCTTCTTTTAGCTTCTGAAACATTTCATGTATTTCTTCAATTTTTACTGTTCCGACACTTAACCGATACCAGGGAGATGTTTTTGCGGACCCAAAAGCATGGAACGGTACAATAGCCAGTTTGGCTTCATTAAGGATATAAGCTGTAACATCTGCCTGTTTCTCAAGCAACTGACCAGACTCTGTTTTTTTACCAACCAGGTCAATTTTTATGGTAAGATAAATAGCCGCCTGCGGNGCAATTGCATCTACAGGATANCCGTCTTTCTTCAATTGCTGAAACCCGTTATAAATTTTTTGCAAACGCTCAATTAATCCGGCTTTGAAAATTTTCAGGTATTGATCTACCGAGCCTTTTTGCATGAGATATTTTGCTGTTGCTTTTTGTTCAGGCAAAGGACTCCATGCACCCACATGTGAAAGGATGGCTTTCATTTTACTAATGATGTGTTTGGGCCCCAGCGACCATCCAACGCGCACACCTGTTGCNGCAAAACATTTACTGATGCCATCAACAAAAATGGTATAGGGTTTCAGTTCCGGGCGAAGTGAAACAGGATTAAAGTGTTCCGTTTGGCCCAGTGTAAGTTGCCAGTAGATTTGATCGTAGAGGATTAATAATTTCTTAGCATTCGGGGGCCGGCGGTTATTTTCTTCAATCACCATATCGCAAATGGCTTCCAGTTGCTCTTTGGAAAAAGTAGTACCGGTTGGGTTGAGTGGCGAACAAAGCGCCAGCAACACTGCACCATCCAGGTGAGGTCTGATGTCTTCAGCCGTTGGCATGAAATTATTTTCCGGACTTGTTTCCAGCGCACAATGTCTGCCTTCTACAAAATGGACATAGTGATTATTGTTCCATGAAGGAACCGAGTAAATTATTTTTTCTCCCTTATCAACTATTGCACGGTATATAGTATAAATGAGCGGGCGACCGCCAGAAGCTATAAGTATTTCATCCATTCCATAATCAAGGCCTTCTCTTTCGAGTATAAAACGGGCAATTGATTTTCTTAGTTCAGCATCTCCCTCGCCCGCAGGATAGTTTGTAAAATGTTTGCGGTAAGCATAAATGATCTCTTCTTCGAGTTCCAAAGGAATGGCAAATATGGAAGGATCAAAATCGCCAATGGTAAAATTAAAAATCTTATCCCCGCGTTGAATTTTTTCTTTGATCTCTCCATTCATGCGTACAATCTCAGAACCAATTAGTGTTTCGGAAAGCTGAGAAAGTTTGGGATCATTGTTCATGCCAGGTGTTTCGCCAAGGGTTTGTTCCACTGCCTTTTCCATTGCGCAAAAGTACGCAGGAGGGCTTAAATTACCATCTTTATTTTACTCCCTTAGCCGGGAAATTCAGGAACGGGAATAAAAAAAACTCCCTGTGGAAGAACCAACAGGGAGAATCTTTTTGGTATTACCAACNATTTAGTCCTTAAAAAAACTGTGCTGGTTCGCATTCACATATGCCTTATACCTCGCCCATTGACCTGCAATAAAACGGTTGATCCTGTTAACTGCGTCTTTTATCGATGTCTCTGCCCTTGATACCAACATTTCTTCCTGCGCACCCGGAACAATTGTTTTGTACCCTATTGATTGATCAGCCTCCTGCAATTGATTTATTACTGTTATTTGAGGAACCTGTCCATAACCCTGCTTTGTTTGTGTTTTACCGCTGATATACTCCCTGATAGCTTTGATTGAATCCTGCATTACCTGGGTTGACTTTCGTATAGAATCAGCCGAAGCACCTGTTATATCTTTATAATGTGCTTCAATTTTCTTACTCGCATCTTCCGCATCTGTAAGTTTATCCATGCCTTCAGTCAGCTGATCTGAACTCTTGCGCAATCTGTCATGCATTTGGTTTTGTGCCTGTCTGACTGAATTCCTGTTGCCAAATCTTGGATCATCCTTAATGGTAATTATTGTAGAGTCTTTTGCCATCTGGAACTCCATTACCAGTTTATAACTGCCTGGCAAAACCAGCCGGCCGCCTGGTTCAAGATCACCTGGCTTGGGTTTTGGTGTCCCGGGGTAACGATAACCTTTTTCTTCCATGCGCCAGTTTCTCCTGTTAAAGCCGGAGTCTGCCTTCCATTTCAGGTTCCTAATCAGTTCTGATTTTTCATTATAGATTTTCACCACCACACTATCACTTTTATTATTGCTTTTTTGACTTGTATCCGTCTTTAGCGGCTGAATAAAATATGAAACAACTGCACCCCTGGGCTTATTTTCCGCATCCCAGATACCCCAGGTACTCCATTCATAACCAGGTGCATTGCGATACTGCGCCTGGATGGCATCAGGCGAATTGAACAATTGCAATGGTTTGGCAAGTTGTCCTTTGGTTGCAGCCAGTTTTCGCAAGGGTATGATATTATCGAGGATCCAGATAGCCCGGCCAAAAGTTGCAATCACCAGGTCTGATTCTCTTTCCTGAATAGCCATATCATAAGTAGAAACGGAAGGATAGCCGTTTTTCCACTGCTCAAAAGATATCCCGTTATCCAGGCTAACCCACAAGCCTTGCTCTGTTCCCGCAAAAAGGAGATTGGGTTCAACAGGATCCTGTAACACACAAAGAGCATAGCCGGTTACTTTTTTCTCATCAATTATCCGGCTCCATGTTTTACCATAGTCGGTGGTCCTGAAAATATAAGGTTTGAAATCACCGCGACGGTAATCATTGCAAACAACAAAAGCTTCGCCTGCACTATGCCGTGATGTTTGTATTTGCGGAACCCATCCTCCCAGCGGCATCCCTGGAATCTTACCCCGGAAACTGGTCCAGGTTTTCCCACCATCTCTTGTGAGCTGTACATTTCCATCATCCGTACCTACCCAGATCACACCTTTCTCTTTTTGAGAAGGCGCAATTGTAATAATAGTACAATAATTTTCTGCTCCGGTAATATCAATGGAAATACCACCATTATTGGTTTGATCCATTTTTATACTGTCTTTAGTGGTCAGGTCCGGTGAAATGATCTCCCAGCTCGCTCCTTTATTGACACTTTTATGTAAAAACTGACTCCCGTAATAGATGGTTGACTTATCAAAAGGATCCTGTGCCATAGCAGCATTCCAGTTAAAACGCAAACGTGTTTTAAGGTCTGTATCAGGGGGTTGAATATACCAGGATTCACCAGTTTTTACATTATATCTTCCTACCGAACCACCCTGGCTCATAGCATAAACCCAACTGGCATCTTCAGCATCAGGCATCACATCAAAACCGTCTCCACCCCAGAGATTTTCCCAGTAATAATTTTTGATTCCGCCGTCCATCCAAGTGTAACCGGGACCTCGCCAGCTTCCATTATCCTGCATCCCTCCCATAACATTATATGGAGTTTCATTATCAACATTGATATGGTAAAATTGCCCAACAGGCAGTTTCTCATCAAATAACCAGGTCTTTCCCCTGTCATTTGTTACACCTATTCCTCCATCGTTTCCATCTATTATATGGCTACCATTTCTGGGGTTTATCCAGAATGAGTGATGATCAGGATGTATTCCGTTATATGGTATAACGACACTAAAAGTTTTTCCGCCATCTTCACTGGCCGAGATCATTTGGTATATAAGCCATAACCGGTTTTCATTTTGGGGGTCACATTCAATGTCCTGGAAATAAAATGGCCTGTTTGAAACCCATTGTGTTTCGCTGTTTACAAGTTCCCATTTATAACCACCATCATCACTCTTATACAATCCATTCTTGGTGGCTTCCACCAGGGCATATACCCTGTTGGGATTGCTGCGTGAAATTGCTAAACCAATACGTCCGTAATTACCTTCAGGCAGGCCATCTTCTTTGCCAAGTTTCTTCCAGTTCTTACCGCCATCCAGGGTCATGTATAAGCCACTTCCGGGACCGCCGCTGCTTAAACTCCAGGGGGTACGCCGGTGTTGCCACATTGCAACAAAAAGTTTATTGGGATTGGAAGGATCCATGATCATATCCGCCACACCGGAAGTATCATTGGTATGAAGAATATTTTTCCAGGTATCTCCGCCATCAGTTGTTTTAAAAACACCTCTTTCAGGATGTTCTGCATAAGGGTTTCCTATGGCCCCCGCATAAACGGTTTCAGGCTGGTTAGGATCAACTAAAATCCGGTGAATATTACGGGTTTTTTCCAGGCCCATCCGTTTCCATGACTTTCCGCCATCAAGGGTTTTATAAATCCCCTCGCCCAAACTGATTGAATTCCGGGGATTGCCTTCACCGGTGCCAACCCAAACTACGGATGGATTACTCTGTTGTATTGCAATTGACCCTATATTCAGGATTGGTTGCTCATCAAAGACGGAGGTCCAGGCTGCCCCCCCATTGATTGTTTTCCAGACTCCGCCCGAAGCCGCACCCAGGTAAACTGTTTTTGGATCATCAATAACGGCATCAATGGCCGTAATCCGACCGCTCATGCCAGACGGGCCCAGATTGCGGGGTTTCCATTTGGCAAATTGTGAAAGACTGATTTTTTGCGCTGAAACAATGGAGGATGACAGCTGGAGAACTAATACCAGCATAATTGAAGGGTAGAAACGAATTTTTCCATGCATGCTTTTAACAAATTTTATGGTCGAAATTTAGCGATAAAAGTCACGACAGTAAAAACTGTTTTTCTATCGCGCAAGTTATTCACTTGAATCTGCATCTAATGTTGCCAGTACATCTGTGGAAAAAACCTAACATATTTTAACAATTCAATTAGACATAAAATTTTAATTTAGTGTTTAAACATCAAAATCAATAAATATGCGAACTAAGGTATTCTCCATTTTTTCAGTAATTGCCCTTTTTTTGATTTCCATACAATCAATGGCACAGGTGAGCAAGTGGACGGTTGATAAGACCCATTCTAATGTAAAATTTACCGTAACACACATGACTGTATCAGAAGTGGAGGGCACTTTTAAAATTTTTGAAGGTAATGTTGAAGTTACAAAGCCTGATTTTTCGGATGCCAAAATCAACTTTCAGGTAGATATCAGCTCAGTGAATACCGATAATGAAAGAAGGGATAACCACCTGAAAAGTGAAGATTTCTTTAACGCTGCCCAATTCCCCACAATGAAGTTTACGAGTACGTCGATGAAACCCCTGGGCAATAATAAATACCAGCTAAGTGGCAATCTTACCATCAGGGACATCTCAAAACCGGTCGTTTTTGATGTTTCTTATGGCGGCACAGTTAATGCCGGTAAGGGGAAAAAATCCGGTTTTAAGGCTAAAACTACAATCAACCGTTTTGATTATAACCTTAAATGGGACCGTGCTACTGAGGCCGGCGGTTTGGTTGTAGGTAAAGATGTAGAAATCCAGATCAATGTGGAAATGGATGAAGTAAAGCAGCAATAAGCCAAGATTCTCCTAAAGTTAATGCCGGTGTCCTTTTCAGGAACCGGCATTTACTTTAGTTCTAAATTGTATAAACCTCTGATTATTTACATTTTCCCCTTTTCATATTTCTTCTCTGCTTCCTTCGCTTTTTCAAAATCAAGGATCACGCCGTTTATACAGTACCGGAGTCCGGTTGGCGGGGGACCATCATCGAATACATGCCCGAGGTGCGCTTTACAGCGGCCACATTGTACTTCAGTGCGTACCATTCCATGCGAATTATCGGGTGTATTAATAATACTTGTTTTTGAAATGGGCTCATAGAAACTTGGCCATCCGCAACCACTTTCAAATTTCGTATCGCTCTGAAACAGTGCATTGCCACAGGCCGCGCAATAGTAGGTACCTTTTTCGGCAAATTTTTCATATTTGCTGGTCCATGGCCTTTCAGTTCCTTTCTGCCGGGCAATAAAAAAGACTTCAGGGGAAAGGACCTTTTGCCATTCGGCATCAGGCATTTCCACTTTACTCTTGTCCGTTTTAGAGTAAATAGCCGGCTTATTTTCTTTTTCCTGCATGGTGGTATCGTTTTCTTTTTTTGTTGTTTGTTGCGAATAACTGCAGTTCATGCTGCCCAATGCAAAGATTAAAATCCAGATCAGACTTGCTTTCATTATTACCCAGGTTTAGATATAAGACAAATGTACGGACGCAATGTTCTGTAAAATGTCGTCCAGCTTGCAAAACCTTTTTAATCTAAATGTTTTAACATTCTTTTTTTACCATTATATTTGAAATCCCCGTAAAAATGACCGGGTATTTAAGCTATGTTTAACCTGATTTTATTTGGGCCTCCGGGAAGCGGAAAGGGTACCCAGTCGGAGAAATTGATAGAAAAATACAAATTCAAGCATTTATCAACCGGCGATTTGCTGCGTTCTGAAATTGCACAGCAAACAGCGTTGGGCTTGGAGGCTAAAAGCCTGATGGATAAGGGACAACTGGTGCCGGATGAAGTAGTTATTGGCATGATCAGTACAGCTTTGGAAACTTACAAAGGGGTCAATGGGTTTTTGTTCGACGGTTTCCCCCGAACAACCGCCCAGGCNGAAGCCCTTGACAAACTGCTGGATTTCAATAAAACCAGTATTGGGGTAGTCCTGTTNATGCAGGTTCCGGATGAAGAACTAATCAGCAGGATGATAAACAGGGCTAAAACTTCCGGCAGGAGTGATGATGCTGATGAAACAGTTCAACGTAAAAGACTGGAAGTTTATAACAGGGACACCCTGCCAGTTGCAAATCACTACAAGAAATTGGAAAAAGTTGTGGAAATTCAAGGCGTTGGAACAGTCGACGATATTTTTATGGCTCTGTGTTACGAAATTGATAAAAGAATGGGCCTTTCGATATAAAACATCGGGAGGTTTTTACATTCTATATGCCTGAGAAATGCATATTTGATTGAACTGATTATATTCAGGTCTAATAATTCGATTCAATGATTCCTGCATATGAATGAAGAAAAATTATATTTTCTAAAGAAGGAGCTTGTACCGCTTCTGCAAAAAATAAACCCCCAAACCGAACCGGCATGGGGTAAAATGAATTTCCAGCAGATGATAGAGCATTTGAGTGGTACCGTCAAACTGGCTACAGGCACTTTACANATCCCCGGCAGCACCGATCAAAAAGACTTCAGCAAAGCCTATGCTTTTATGATGAGTGATAAGCCATTTAAGGAAAATACCGTTAACCCTCTTTTAAGTGAAGAACCTTATCCACTTAGAAAAAACACCCTTCAGGCCGCTATCGGAGAATTGCAGGCGAATCTGCTCGAATTTTTCAAAGCATATGAACTCGATGAGGATAAAAGGGTCCTGAATCCAATATTTGGAAACTTGAATTATACAGAACAGGTTCATTTATTGCATAAGCACTTTCTACACCACCTCAGGCAATTTGGCGTTGAACCACAGGTTAGGGCCTGATTCATTTCTTGCGTTCTTCCCGCCTTAGCATTAAAGTCTGGGTGATTATCCTAATTTTATAGCTGTTGTAAAAACCACCAGATGAAAAAACTTGGAAATTTTATTAAAGGCCAATGGATCGAAGGTGACGGAGAAGGACAACCGCTTTTCAACGCTTGCACAGGCGAAATGGTAGCTCTCGCCACTTCAAAGGGAATGGATTTCGCCGGTGCAGTTCTATACGCCCGCCAAAAGGGCAATCCGGTATTACGAAAAATGACTTTTCACGAGAGGGGCCGCATGCTTCGTGCCCTTGCGCTTTACCTTACTGAAAGAAAAGAGAAATTCTATGCCATAAGTACGCTTACAGGCGCCACCAGGACCGACAGCTGGATTGATATAGAAGGGGGTTTCGGGAACCTCTTTGCCTATGCCTCCCTTCGAAGGAAATTTCCCAATGAAACATTTTGTACTGATGGTGAACCACATAACTTAAGCAAGCTCAATACGTTTATGGCTCAACACCTGTTGGTTCCAAAGGAAGGTGTAGCCATTCACATCAATGCATTCAACTTCCCGGTATGGGGCATGCTGGAAAAATGTGCCGTTAACTGGCTCGCCGGGATTCCTGCCATTGTTAAACCTGCTACCATTACCTCTTTTCTGACTGAAGCTGTTGTAAAAGATATCATCGCCTCTGGCATACTTCCTGATGGCGCCATTCAGTTGATATGTGGCAGCGCAGGTGATCTGCTGGATCACACCGGATCCCAGGATGTGGTAACATTTACAGGATCTGCTTCCACCGGACTGATGCTGAAATCACATCCGGTTATCTTACGGGAAAGCGTACCCTTTAATATGGAAGCAGACTCACTAAATTGTTTGGTACTGGGCGAAGATGTAATTCCGGGGAGTGCCGACTGGGACATTTTCGTCAAAGAAATCAAAAAAGAAATGACTGTCAAAGCCGGCCAGAAATGTACAGCAGTCCGCCGGATTTTTGTGCCGGAAAACCGGATGGAAGAAGCCTGGAAGGCCATTAGCCAGGCTTTGTCACAAACCGTAATCGGCAACCCCAAAAACGAAAAAGTAAGGATGGGTGCACTGGCAGGCCTGGCACAAAGAAATGAAGTCAGGGAACAAGTACAAAAATTACTTGCAGGATCCGAAATCGTTTATGGCTCTATGGATTCAGCAAGCCTGGTTGATGCTGATTATAACCTGGGTGCTTTTTTAAGTCCGCTCTTACTTAAGAACACTACTCCTTTGCAAACAGAAGCTGTTCACAATATCGAAGCCTTTGGCCCCGTAAGCACGATCATGCCCTATAAGGAAATGGATGAAGCAATTCATTTGTCTAAAAAAGGGAAGGGCTCGCTTTGCAGCAGTATTGTCAGTTCCAATCATACAATTGCCCGCCATTATGTGCTGGGTGCGGCCACCCATCATGGCAGGATCCTGGTATTGAATGAAGCCTGTGCTAAAGAGAGCACCGGTCATGGTTCTCCGTTACCTCTGCTGGTCCATGGTGGTCCGGGCAGGGCTGGCGGCGGCGAAGAAATGGGTGGTGTTCGTGGGGTGAAGCATTATATGCAGCGTGTTGCTGTCCAGGGATCGCCAACTACCATTACCGCTATCACAAATGTCTATCAGCCAAATGCATTAACCCAAATAAGCGACAAACATCCTTTCCGTAAATATTTCGAAGAACTGGAAATTGGAGATTCCCTGGTGACTCACAAAAGAACGGTCACTGAGGCTGATATTGTAAACTTCGCAAATGTTTCCTGGGATCATTTTTATGCTCATACAGATCACACTTCTCTTGAAGGAACTCTTTTTGAAAAACCCGTTGCGCATGGGTATTTTATCCTGAGTGCTGCTGCCGGATTATTTGTTGATGCCGCAAAAGGACCTGTCCTGCTCAATTACGGACTGGAAGAATGCCGCTTCATGAAACCAGTTTATGCGGGCAATACAATTGGTGTACAACTCACTTGTAAAGAAAAGATCGAACAGGAACAAAAAGAAGAAACAGATATCCCAAAAGGAATAGTAAAATGGCTGGTGGAAGTAAGGGATGAAACAGGTGAACATGTGGCAGTTGCAACAATCCTGACGATGGTGCGTAAAAAAGACTGGAGCAGGAAAGCATAGTTACACTTTATGACTTTTAAAAAATGCATCATGAATGAAACAGAAGGCTATGTAAAAACAGTTGTCCACCAGCAGGTGGGTAGTATTGAATTTTATCATCCGCAAAGCAATTCNCTCCCGGGGCTACTGNTGGAGGAACTGGCCAAAGCCATAAACCGCGCTGCATATGACCCGGAGATCAAAGTGATTGTGCTACGAAGTGCGGGAGAAAAAATCTTCTGTGCCGGAGCTTCATTTGAAGAGCTGGCAGCAATCGACAACATTGAAAAGGGGAAAAAATTTTTCCTAGGCTTTGCACNNGTTATTAATGCCATGCGTAAATGCCCCAAATTCATCATCGGCAGGATACATGGCAAATGTGTAGGTGGTGGCGTAGGCCTTGCTTCCGCAGCAGATTATTGTATTGCAACAGAAAAAGCTGAAATTAAACTGACCGAACTGGCTATTGGCATTGGGCCCTTTGTAATTGGACCCGCGGTAGAAAGAAAAATCGGGCTTTCCGCATTTTCACAACTCGCCATTGACACAACAATCTGGCGCAGTGCTGATTGGGCAAAGAGAAAAGGATTATTTGCTGAGACACATACTTCGCCAGAGGAAATGGATGAATCCATTGGAAAACTTACCTTAGCTCTTAGTCGCTTCAACCCTGAAGCTATGGCAGAAATGAAAAAAGTTTTCTGGCGTGGANATGAAAACTGGGACACCCTGCTGGACGAAAGAGCTTCGGTTAGTGGCAGGCTTGTAACCAGCGAATTTACCCGTGAGGCTATTTCTAATTTCAAAAATAAAGGTTGATACGAGTTGAGATCAAAAACAGGAACATAAACCATAAGCAAGCATTGAAGAAATTATTTTCCCGGATAAAATTTCTACTTTTTGGGTTATTATTCATTCTTCCAATTATTGTTCAAGCGCAGCAACTTCCTCCCAAAGAAGTAAAGCATTTCAACCAATTCTGGACTTCCATAAACACTACAGCACGGATTTCAGACAAATGGTTTGTGCTAGCCGATTTCCATATCAGAAGAAATAACTTTCTGAAAGATCCCGGGTTTTATGTCTTACGCGGTGCTTTGAATTACAAAATCAGGCCTAATTTTTCTATCGCTGCCGGTTACGCGCACTTGTGGCTGGCTGCATCTTTAAAAGAAAAATTCTATTATTTAAATGAGAACCGGATCTATCAGCAGGCGCTTTTTACTCATCCTATGGGCAAAATCAAATTTACGCACCGCTTGAGAAATGAGCAGCGATGGATTGAATATACATTGAATGACTCCGCTTCCGGGAATTTTCGATTTACAAACCGAATACGCTACCTGCTAAACATCCGTATCCCGGTCAGTAAAAACCCAAAAATTCCACAAATAGTTCTAGCCGACGAGATCATGGTTCATTTTGGCAAATCCGTCAAGTACAGCAACTTTGAACAAAACCGCATTTTTGCCGGAATCTACCAGATGATCAGCAAAACAGTCAGTTTTGATTTCGGATATATGTATACATACCAGTTAAGAACTTCAGGTTACCAGTTTAATGCAAATAATACAATACGGCTTTTTTTTTATTATACTCCGGACTGGAGAAAAAATAAACCAGAAGAAAAAGAGTTTCACCAGCACGTAAACCATTAGCCGTAATTAAAGAATGATTAAATCACACTTCAATTAGAAATATATACAGGATAATATTTCAAAATTGATTTCAGAACAAGAACTCTTTAGTCCATGACCCGGCTAAATTTAGTAACATAATTTTACCGGGAAGTATTTATATTCGGGCAACTTATTAAGTTTTCAGTTTTTCGTATGAATCATCAGGAACTTCGGAATGCAATCGGATGAGTTTGTTTTTTTTGTGGCCCTAAAAACAATCTCGCATAAATTCTCAGAACGGATAACTCCAGCACTAAAAAACTTATCGATACCATGGTGATTAAAATATATTCATCATGGTCCACATGACTGAACATCAGGTCAATGCCAATAAATGAAGGGGTAAAGGGCAAGCTAACAAAAGCCAGACAAGCAACGAGGAACCAATTTCCCAATCCCGGATGATTATAAATATGGCCATAAAAATCATCGAGTCTCAATTCGTTTTCAGCAACCTGCAATTTTCGCAGGATTATTATACCTGCTATGGCCGCAAAGAGCAAGCCGAGAGAATATAAAAGTATTTCAACGGATTCATATTGATCATTGAGTTTTGCTATGGCGAGAACGATATAAAACTGACTGAGGATGATGAAATACCAGGCATTTAAAGCATTTTTCTTTTCTGTGAAAGCCACCAAAACAAGGAGTGTTCCAATAAATGCAAACAACAAATGTGTGTATTGATCTATCCTCTCTGGCAAATGATCATCAAAAGCAAAAAGTAAAAACCCTACCACNAAAAAAATACAGAATACATAAATCCCAGTTTTGTTATTAAAGAACTGGAATGTCCTGCCGACAAACTTAAATGGGTCCCATAAAATTTTCTTCAGTAAACGATCCATATTCCATTCCTTGACGCCAAGCAAATAAATGCTATTATTTAATTTATCAATAAATGAAAACCGGTTCTTGTATTGCCTGGGAACATAATTAAAAAACTGATCATGAATCATGTAACCTAATACAGAAGGCGACACAAGCAGCTGGTAGGTTCTCAGAAAAGCATTACCGGAAAAATGGATCAGAGCCAGCAGATGCCAGCCCAGGGCAACTTCAATGAACATTAAGCCTATCTGGGCAACCGAAGAATATGCAATTTGCGTTTTAACTGTCGATTGCACCCTTGCGATCAATGTTGCTATTACTGCGGTAAAAACGCCAATTAGGATGATGAAAATTTTAATCAGAAATATTGACTCCCAATAATTATGAGTCCGGAGTAATAAAAATACTCCCAAATGCACCGAAAGTGATCCATAGAAAACAGCACTTGATGTTGTTGGGCCCTCCATTGCCCTGGGAAGCCAGGAAGAAAAAGGAAACTGGGCAGATTTGATNGANGCAGCAATGATAATCATGGAGATCAGGAATATTACTGACAAATAATTTTCTGTTATATGAGAGGCTATAAGTGCTGTATCGTCCAATTTTGCGAATGTAATATTCTCATGCCAGATATGATGACTAGTCCACAAGGCAAGCATCAGGCATATATCACCAAGCCTGTACAGGGAAATTGTTTTCAGTGCGTTTTTCACCGGCAGGTACCTCTCTCTGTAAAAAGCGATGAGCAGAAAAGAAGTGATACCCAGGAATTCCCAGCCAATGAAAAGCGTCTCAAAATTACCTGCGAATATGGCTACATTATACCCAAAAAAGAATAATAAAACGGTATTGAAAAATCGTTTATACCCTTCATCCCTGTGCAGGTAATATTTACTGAAAATTACTACTAAAAAAGTGATCAGGGAGCCGGTCAATGCAAAAATGGCGGTATACCAGTCAAAATAAAAATCCAGGAAAATTTCAATATTATTTTCTTTAAAAAATACAAAATGTTTCAGGTCCAATATCGGAGAACCATTAAATATCCAATAAATTGTAAAAATAAGAACTCCGGTTAGTTGCAAACCTACCGATGCGTATGCAACTGCAGAGATTAATTTTTCCTGTTTATTTACAAAAAAGAAACTGATGAAAAAACCGATAAGGGGTATAAAAATGAAAAGTTGAAGTAGTTGTTCCATTTAAATGTTTACTTGAGTAAAAAGACCGGTAAATTTTCCTGGGTGGCATGTGCGATGTGATTGGTTTCCATTTCTTTGGCATTTTCCAATAAAGTATGCACATCCTTGTAGAAATGGATTTCTCTTGACATCGCTCGGTATGGAACGAATTCCCCTTCCCTGAAATAGAATAATTCATTGGTGTCAGGATTTAGAGAAACCAGGTGCACCCATTCATTGTTAAACCACTCATACATGTCCGGAGTGGTTTTAATTGTTTTCAGGACGATTTCCGGATGATGTTCCACTACGATCATTAAACGCAGGGGGTCATGAACTTCTACCATCTGCCAGGGCAATCCGGGACGTAAATCACCATCGCTGCTGTTGGCCACTCCAAATAGTCCAACAACATTATGCGGCAACTTTGTTCCCGCGCCAAGTTTGTAATTGTCAACTCTGGAGAAATAGTATTCCAGGTTTATTCCACCGCAAACTGGTCCTAGTGGTTTCATTACGCCCGCCAGATATTTCCCATCCGGGTCAGATCTATAATCATATGAATTCAGGAAAGATCTCCTGTCAAGGAAAATACCTTTGGTCATATCCCTGTTTCCTACGATGCATAATGTATTTGTTCCATGTCCAAGTTCGGGCCTTGGTTCAAATAAAGAAACCGATCTTTCCTTTATCGCCTTTCTAATCTTCTTTATTTCGCCTTTAGTATCAATGGAAGCAAACCTCCTGGAACGTTCTTTTGCATTTAAATCCAATGCGTTTTCAAAAGTTATACTGTTTTGTTGATGACCATGAGCGTTTAGCGGATTCAAAATGGCTAAATCATAATACTCGATCTCATCTGCTGCGGTATCATGCAATGCGCCAACAAACTGGGTTTCGGAAGGTATATCTATTCCCTTCTGTGTCAATAATTTTCTTACTTCGGGATGGTTGGCCATGGCGGCAAAAACCCTGCTGTTAACCGATCCTGGCCTTCCACTGCAAGCACCACAATCATGCGCCCCGTGATGTGGGTTGTTTGCGCTGCTGCTGCCATGTGCCACTACGTAAATAAGCGGTGCAAATTTTTTTGTAAGACCGATCCCCCTCAATAAATTCTCAATCCTAACNGTCATTTCATCGATTGTAAATCCGATTTGCAATCCATTTTCCCTGTCATCCGGATTTTTATTTTCAATCGTAAGCTTGCCCTGTTCATTCATATGCGCAAAAGCATTTGAAATGGCCGGGCTCATATGTGGCTTGAACAAATTTTTAACCAGNCGNAATAAGGCCCAGAAACCAAATATGACAGCACTGAAAAAACCGGTTATAAACTGGTGTGTTTTGTCTGTATAAAATAGATCATGCTTCCGTTTTTCCGAAACATCAAATTCTTTAACCAGGTATTGAGGCGTAACCGGTGCAGGACAAAGCTTATCNTAAAATTTTGCATGTTCGGCCTGGAAATAAAATTCCACTCCAAAGAAGCCGGGGCAGCCGAAAGTTTCGCAATGCGGATCCACAGTTTCCACATGTGTCCGCAGGCTGCATTCCCGTTCATCGATACAAAACAATGCCTGGAAGGACTTTTCCTTAATGTTCAGACCTGATTCCGGATTAAGTTTCTTTTGNCTGTTTAATTCAATGATCCCTGCCAGGATTTCGTCGTAATAGCTCCATTCAAAAGCGTCCTGCCAGATCATTAAAACTTCCTGCAGTGCTGTGTTTGATACATCCGCAAAAAGATCCATCGGAGCTTGGTCAGTAAGTTCAGAAAGAGGGCGCCAGGCCTGGCCCAACTTATGTTCCAGGTTATCAATTTCTAGCAGCAATTCAAAAAGGATCAAGTCGTGCAGGGAAATTTCCTTTCTGCTTAAGAGGCTTTCGGGTTTGTCTTCCACCGTAGCCACCATGCCGCTCCAGCCCCTATGGCTGAACTGTTGATCGAACAAGTACTGTTCAAAAAATTGTTCGTCGCCNACAATTTTTTGCAATAATGCGGCAATGGATACGTCTTCCTGCAATAGTAGCTTCCTGGCTCTTTCGGTTTTAAACAAACTNGTAAAACTGTTTTTTTCCAGGATTTTAATGGCATCCAGGAAGCCGGTATTTCCCACCGGGAAATTAAAGATCGAAATTCCCTGGTCAAGGAAATTACTTAAGAGCCTGAACAAAATAGGCTGTACGAGGTTGTCTAAATCGAGTTTATATATTTTTTTCCAGTGACACCTTAGTTTGCCGATCCTTTGTTCATTATGCTCATCATAGATTCCGGATACGGCATTATCCTTCCAGGT